>Ga0181536_10004402_pt1 | contig 14904 bp, 13 predicted proteins | sample PEATcosm2014_Bin_41_FD_121105 | JGI IMG/M metagenome (GOLD analysis project Ga0181536, IMG submission 121105) | Peatland microbial communities from MTU Mesocosm Facility, Houghton, MI, USA - PEATcosm2014_Bin17_60_metaG | ecosystem: Environmental > Terrestrial > Soil > Wetlands > Peat | place... | reverse complement strand
GTCTTCTACGCGGTGAAGTGCTAAATTGAGGGAGTCCCTATGCGAATACTCATTGTCGAAGATGATCGCAAACTCGCTGAGTTTGTCGCGCGCGGGTTGCGTGCTGAGCGATTCGCCGTAGATCTCGCGGGAAACGGCCGCGAGGGCGAGAGCTACATCAACTCGTACGCATACGATCTTCTCATACTGGACTTAATGCTTCCGCAGATGAGCGGCACGGAATTGCTTCGTCGAGTGCGGCAATCCCATTCATCGATTCCGGTTCTGGTTCTGACGGCACGCGACGCGATTGAGGACAAAGTCATGCATTTCGAGGCCGGTGCCGACGACTATCTGACTAAGCCATTTGATTTCGCGGAGTTGCTGGTGCGGATCAAGGCCCTCCTGCGGCGCACACCCGTCGAGCGGGCCGACGTGCTGCGCATCGCGGATCTGGAATTGAATCGACTGACTCAGCTGGTGAGGCGCGACGGTCACCGGATTGACCTCACAGCAAAGGAATACGCACTTTTCGAATACCTCTTATGTTCGCCGGGTCGAGTATTCTCGAGGACCATGATCCTTAATCACGTGTGGGACCAGAGCTTCGAAGGAGTGACGAATATTGTGGATGTCTACGTTCGGTACCTGCGCCGAAAAGTCGACGAGCCATTCGCCGTGAAGCTCATTCATACGGTGCGCGGGGTCGGTTATTGCGTGCGCGAAGCAGAGCCGGAGCGGCCCGCGGCGCTTGAATGAATCATCGTTCACTCGCGTTCCGGTTGGGGGCCTGGTACACGCTGCTCTTGAGTGCGGCGTTTGTTCTCGTCGGGGCGGGCACCTTCTACGGTCTGCAACACTATCTGCGCTCGAATTTACGCGATTCATTGAGCCGCCGCTCGAGTCAGGTGGAACAGATACTGATCCAGGCTCCGGCCGATGCGACCAACGGCACGATTGCCCGGGAGATTGAGACTCGGGTGGCTCCGGAATTCAACAATCGCTTTGTGCGAATCACCCGTGTGCCGGCGACTCTGATCTACCGTTCGGGGCCGCCTGCGGATCGCAGCTTCGATCCGTCGGCCGTGAATGTTGTTGCTCTGCCGAACCCGGCGGGGACTGCGGCGCCTGTGACCGAGATCGCAGGCGGCCAGCACCTGATGATTCGCACGATGCCGGTTATGACGGCGTCCGGCAGCTACCTTGTCGAATTGGGTGTCTCCGTCGGATCGATCGATGATGTGCTGGATCGCCTGCTGGATCTGCTCGCGCTGCTGCTGCCGATGCTCATCGTTTGCGCTGCCGGGGGCGGCTATTGGCTGGTGACTCGCGCGTTGCGGCCGGTGGATCGACTCTCTCAGACCGCCGAACAGATGAGCCTGCAGAATTTAACACTGCGGCTACCAGTCTCCCAGAGCGGGGACGCACTGGAGCGGCTTTCAATCTCACTCAATAATATGCTGGGGCGCCTCCGCGACTCAGTGCGGACGTCGCGCCGCTTCCTAGCGGATGCATCCCATGAGCTTCGCACGCCGCTGACGGTAATCAAAGGTGAGTTGCAGGAGCTGACCCATGAATCTGAATTGAGCCAGAGTGATATGCGTGAACGCGTGGGCAGCGTTCTCGAGGAAGTGGCGCGTTTGGAGCACCTTGTGTCTGGATTGCTCGTGTTGTCGCGGCTTGACGCTGGCGAAACACAAGTCGATTGGGCCGATGTCGACTTGGCGGAACTTGCGTTGAGTACCGCCGAGCAAATGCGCCTGATGGCGGAGGACCGGGGTCTTGAGATCGACTTGTCGGCGCTGCGAAAAGCCGTAATCCGAGGTGATCGAGGGCGGCTCAAACAAATCATTGTCAATCTTCTCGATAACGCAATCCGCTTTACGCCCCGAGGTGGAGGCGTGGCGCTGCGCACCGCAGCGGATGAGAGCGGCAGCGTCATGGAAATATCGGATACCGGTATCGGCATCCCACCCGCGGCAATTCCATATGTATTTGACAGATTCTTTCGGGTGGACGAGGCGCGCTCGCGGGAAGACGGTGGCGCAGGACTCGGACTATCGATTGTTAGATCCATCTGTACGGCGCACGGCGCGGAAATCGATGTAGAGAGCAGTCTGAAGACCGGGAGTTGTTTTCGCGTAAGGTTTCCCCGGCGCTCAATCGTCTCCGCAACCGTGGACGGATCGCGTGCGACCGACTCCGATGCTGCATCGGGTCCCGAGAGCAAGGTTGTCGCACGTGGTGGGATCGACGTCCCGGCGAACACGCCCGGAATGACACTGAAGGGGTGAGGAACGGAGCCCGCCCGTACGGGGACATGCATTTAGTGTGAAGCGTGCACGTATTTTCTAATGCGGCGTTAGGCGATTTCTAATCTAGAAGCCCCAATCTAACAGCCGACATGATGTTTTTGGTATCTGCCATTAAGCCGAATGAGTCGAAACGCCGGGGACGCCGACAACGCCCTTCGGAATTGACTATGAATGTGAAATCGAGCGATCAAATGCTGGTGCAGCGCGCTCAGTCCGGTGAGCACAGCGCATTCAACGCGCTTGTGCGCAAGTATCGGCACCGAGTGATGAAGCTCTCATTGCGCTATACCCGAAATTATGCGGACGCCGAGGATGCGGTACAGAATACATTCATCAAGGCGTATTGGGCGATACAGAGCTTTCGTGGCGAAGCCGCCTTCTATTCTTGGCTGCATCGCATCGCGATCAATTCCGCAAAGACCGTGCTGTCGCTTCGCGCGCGCGAAGCGCGCGTATTTAAGTCCGATAGTCGGGACGACGACGCAATGCGTGAAAGTTCTATGCTGCCGAAGGAGCTGGACACACCGGAAGAACTGGCGCTTACCCATGAGATCTGCGGTGCGGTCAATAGGGCTATAGACGCGCTCGGTGAAGAGCAGCGTATTGCTATTGTATTGCGCGAACTGCAAGGACTGAGCTATTCGGAGGTTGCGTCGGCAATGTCCTGTCCGATCGGAACCGTTCGGTCGCGCGTGTTCCGGGCTCGCGATGCGATTGACAGTCAATTGCGCGATGTCTTTGACGAAGGCCTTGGACGCGCCAAGCACGCCATGTCATCGCGGTCGTGGCCAACCCAAGGAGTGGGTACACACGCCTGAACCCGATCATGTTGGTACGGCCGCACCGCAGGTCGGCCACAGCCGTCTTCCGCTGTCGCGATATTTTGTGGGATCGGCGCCATTTCCACCGGGACTGTAGTCGATGGGGATGCCCCGCGGCCGCGGTAGATGTATCGCGGCGCGTTGCGCTCTTTGGGGCGGCTCGGTTTACCGGTTCCCGCTAAGACCGATCGAGTTCACGACACTTGCCACGCTGGGGGCTTGGAGCGCAACCGATTCGGCGATCTCGCGCTCGATATCGGTATCGACCAAACCATACAGATAGACTACGTGATCCAGAGTTTGCACGTTGAGTAAGTTGGGCGGCTCCAAAACCGGATGCTGACTAAACAGCGCTCGTACGTTGGCAGTGATCTCCGCGTCGCCCGGGCATCCGTCGAATCCACATTTCGTGTATGCGGCGCATCCGGAAAGAGCGCCCGTGAGAATGATTGCGACCGTCAAGTGGGAAAGTTGTGTGCGCCTGTTCATAGTCGCCGTTTGCACTCACTGGGACCCCAACATCGATTGCGCGCGCTCTAGTAGCGTACTCCATAGAGATTAAGGATTGGCAAGCGACACATTAAAAAGGGACCTGAGCTCCCGTTTTATTGGCCAAATCGAGCAAAAGCGAGATGATGGTGTCGCGTCCTGTGGGAGGCGCTACGCGGGCATCGATTTAGGTCGGGCTAGATTGAAGAGTTCTGCTCTGCGGCGCACCGTCCAAATCGATGCCGTTGCCGCCGGCGCGCTGCCTACCGCCGTCCGCCCAGTTCGATCGTCAGCTCGTCGATGACGCGTCTGTCGCCCGCCGCCCTGCTGGCGATGCGTATCGCGTCTAGTAAATCCCAATCGCTAGAAACGAACCCTCGCAACACGACCGCACCCTTTTCCACCGATACCGTGACATGTACGTCGTAGAAATACGGATCGGAATGCAGCGCGGTTTCCACGCGTCCCCTGAGTACCTCGTCCGCGACCGGGTCCGCGACTCGAGAGGGCGAAGTCGCGTCGGTACGGAGCGGGTGCTCTACCGAGGCGGCTGCGTTCTGCGCAACGCTCTGCGTTGCAAGAGCACTCAACCCGCCGACGACAGGTCCAAGAAAGGCACAAATGCACCAAATTCGTTTCTTAATTGTAATGTTCATGGCTCGATCCGAAGTTTCGGCGGCACTATCGCACGCTGGCGCCACGGCCGTCTAAGCACGCCGCTTGAGCTCGCATATAGTCCGCACGTTTGCTAGTGGGCCCGGTCGTCGCTTCCTGAGTGTAAGCGATTGAGGAAGGCCGCCCTTGCTTAGTCGGGCACGTTGTTGAACGGCAGCAGCGCCTCGAAGTCCTCGACAGTTTTTGCTGCCGGCAGCGCCGCGAAGAGACGGCGCAGATACGCATAGGGCTCCAAGCCGTTGGCGCGTGCAGTGGAGACGATGCTGTAGAGCGTGGCGCTGGCTTTCGCGCCCTTGACGGTGTCGGCGAACAGCCAGTTGCGCCGCCCGAGGGCAAAGGGTCGGATCGCGTTCTCGGCCAGGTTCGTGTCGATGGCCAGGCGGGGATCCTCGACATAGCGGATGAGCTTCGGCCACTGCGTCAGCAGATAACCGAGCGCCTCACCGAGTTTGCCCGAAGGCATCGTCTCGTGCTGCATCTGGCTTGCCCACGCGTGCAGCGATGCGAGTTGCGGGACCGATTCGGTCTGACGGATCCGAGTGCGCTCTGCGTCGCTCAGATCCTTGATCTGTCGCTCGATTAGATACAGCGCATCGATGCGCCGTACCGCTTCGTGGGCCGCCGCAGTGCCGGTACGCTGGGCATTGGGCAGGGCTTTGAGGGCCTCGAAGAAGCGTCTTCGCGCGTGAGCAAAACAGCCGACGTGAACGAGACCGGCGCGTTGGCTGACACCCTCGTAGGCCTGGTAGCCGTCGCTTTGCAGATACCCGCTGCAGCCCTCGATGAGGCCGTCGGCGACCTCGCCGCCGCGACTCGGATCGTAATCGAACAAGATGATCCGTTGATGCTTGGGTCCCGCCACTCTCACCCACATCCAGTGCAGCGCACTCGGCGCCTTGTCGCTGTTGAGCACTTGCACCCGAGTCTCATCGATGCGTACATAGCCCGATTCGCGCAAGCGCTCATCCATCAGGTTCATGAGCGGCTGCAGCGGCACGGTCAACCCGATCATCCAGGCCGCCTGGGTCGCTCGCGGTAACCGTACGCCGTGCCGCTCGAACATCGCCTCTTGGCGATACAGCGGCAAGGAATCGACGTATTTGCTGGTCACCAGCTGTGCGAGCAGCCCCGGCGAGGCATTGGTCTTCGGCAGGATGTGTTCGGGTAGCGCCGCGCTCTTCACGCACTGCTCGCAGCCGGGGCAGGCATACTTGACCCGCACGTGGCGCAGTACCTGCACCTTGGCCGGCACATAGTCGATCTGCTCACTCAGATCGGCGCCGATCTCGGCGAGAACCCCGCCGCAAGCGCACTGGCGTTCCGCGAGGGTCAGTTCATGGCGGATCTCGACCCGCGGCAGGTGGGAAGCGAGCTTGGCACGTCCCGGCTTGCCGGTGCTCGGCTTCTCTTCACGCAGCGGGGTGGCTTTGAGCTCCGGCTCGACGCCGACCGCTTCGGTGACCTCGAGCGTCGCTTCGATCTCGTTGAACAGTTCCACCTGCCCAGCGGCGACGCTCAGCCGCTCGCGGCTCGGTCCGTAGGTGTTCGCTTTAAGGACCCGCAGTGCTTCTTCGAGCAAGCGGATGCGCTGTTCGCGCGCCTCGACGCGGGCACGCAGCTCGGAGTTCTCCACGAGAAGCGCAGCGCGATCGTCCGCAGTGACTGCGGTATCGGTGCCGACGACAGGGCTCTCCAACATGCCTTTATTATCGCACGTTAGAGATCTCCATGTAGGAGAATAGGCCTATATTTATAGGCTATTACGCGATCTCAGCCGACTCTCTTCAGCGGCAACTCACGATGGCCTTGCGCCCACACGTCGAACCCATCGAGCAGTCGGTTGAGTTCACTGCCGCTCATCGAGACCGTGTCGCCATCGCTCATCCGCGGCCAGATAAAGCGTTGCTGCTCGAGGCGCTTCGACCACAGCACCAGGCCGTTCCTCTCCCAGTACAAAATGCGGATCCGGTCGCGTCGCGCATTGCTGAAGACATACAACGCCGGCGCGAACACGTCGCGCTTCAGGCTCTGTTCCACGAGAAGCGCGAGCGAGGTGGCCTGCTTGCGTAAATCGGTCGGCGCGACGCACAAATACACCACGGCCGCCGCGGTTGGCCGGATCACGCGCGATGCTCCAGCATATCGAGCACCTCGCCGAGTTGCGGAACGTCGCCGATCTCGAGCTCCGCACGACGACCGTTCGTCAAAACCACCCGCAGCAGCATCGAGCTTCGAGCTGCCGGCGCGTCGCTCACGGCGACACGTGCAAACTGCACCGGTGGCTGTGGCTTCGCTACCGTGATCGCCTTCCCGGGCTTCCCTGCTGCATCGGACCATTGCCCTGAGCGGTACGCGCGCCGCCGCCATCGATACGCGCTGTGAGCATTAAATCCTTCACGGCGGGCATACTCGGACATCTTCAGGCCCGAACCCCGCCATCCCTGCCATCGCGCCAACCACATCGCGCCTGTCTGTTCCCGGGTCATTCGTCGCTCTCCTTCCGTTAAGGTCGGGCGACATCTCATCACCAATCAAAATCAGCCGAAAGAATGGGGTTACCCAGTCGCTTACGGTTAGGCTCTGGTGCAACGCGGGATATTTCGGTCGTGCTGATGTCTTTTGTGTTTCGAGCCTCTCTCTTATGCGAGTGCCATCGCCCATTCCGCTTTGCGCGACCAGCCACGGCGCCGACGGCCACGACCGAAAGAGAATTGCCCCTAGCGAATACGATGGGCGAGCTCGATGCCGGCAATCGTGATGGCCGCGTTCTTGAACGACTTGAAGCCAGCCATCGACGCACAGCGTCGCTTGATCGCCCGATGATCTTGCTCAATCAAGTTGTTGAGAGGTCACGGGCAATCGGCTTCGTCATTCAGCACCTCAGAAAACGAACCGCGCATTTTACTGAATGTCCCGTGATGCACCAGAGCCCCCGGACATCAACTGGGGGCAAAATGACAGCAATTGAGGTAATCCACAGCCGCCGCAGGGCCATCGGTCCACTTGCGTCTGATGACATCTTTAAGGAAAAGTAGGGACACCTTTAAGGAAAATCTACAGACGCGCCCAGAACGAACCAACGATGATGAAAGGGCGCATGCAGAATGAACCCGAACAACACGGCGACAATATCACGGCGCAGTACGCGAAGTAGGCGAAGCACACCATGGTGGCGACAGACCGACGTTGCATCTACTTGCGCAGGCTGAGGATATAGCTCACGACATCGGCGATCTGGGAATCGGTCAAGGACGGATTGGGCATCGTCAGAGGCAGAGATTTCTCGTCCCAATGGGTCGTCGTGACGAAGTGCCGCAGCGATGCGCGCGTCGAATCCGCGCGGTTGGCGATGTCGTCGAACGGCGTCGCGGGAGGATTGAGCAGCGGCGAGAACTCCTGGGCCTGCGCGACGACGTGACAGGCGGAGCATATTTTTACGGCGATCTGACGGCCGCGCTCGACCTGAGAATCCGCGGGTTTTTCGGAAGCCGATGCGGCGGCGCCGAGGACGCCGAGGCCCAATAGCAACACGAGATGGCATTTCCGCTCGAGCATCTGGCAGCACTCCTCTTTCTAATCCGAACCTATGGAAGACTATAATTAATCCACGGCCACGGATCGCGACTTCGGCATTCTACAGTGGATGGAAAGGGGTCTTATGATTACTATCCGCGGCGGGCGCGTTATGCTGGCACACCTGCAATTTCCACACAGGCCCGTCATGCGTCGCCTCGACACTGAAGCATCAACCGCGTGCGCCGCGCCTGCGCCGCACCTGTCCGCAAGTCCTGCAGCGCCATGGCGGCGCACGGCCTCGCGAGTTACGGTGCTGGCCCTGGCCGCCGTGGCCGCTGCCTGTGGGGGCAAGGCGGCCGGGCCGCCGACACTGCAGCAGGTTGCGACGCTGACGATGCGAGCGCAGCCGACGTCGCTGACTCAGGAATATCCCGCGCAGCTCGAGGCCTCGAATACCGTCGAGATTCGCCCTCAGGTCGCGGGAATCCTCTACCGGCAGGCGGCGCTCGAAGGCACGCCGGTCAAACGCGGCCAGACGCTGTTCGAGATCGATCCGCAACCTTACATCGTCGCGCTCGCCCAGGCGCAGGCCGGGCTCGCCCAAGCGCATGCGGCCGAGGCGCAGGCGGACCGTGATTTGGCGCGTGTGCGCCCGCTGACGGCCATCGACGCATTGAGCGAGAAGGAGCTTGATGCGGCAGTCGCCACCAATGCCTCGGCGAAGGGCCAGGTCCAGGCTGCCGAGGCGGCCGTGAAGACCGCGGAGCTCAACCTCGGCTACACCAATGTCCGTTCGCCGATCGACGGTGTCATGAGTCGCGCGCAGATCCGCATCGGTGGCGTCGTCACCGCATACACGACGCTGCTGACCACGGTCTACCAGACAGACCCGATGTACGCGAACTTCAGCGTCGGCGAGCAGCGCCTGCTGCAAGTGCAGCGCGAGCTTGGCCGCCCGCTCGACCAGCAAAATCCCAGTCAGCGCCAATTCCGCATCCTGCTTGCAGACGGCAGCGAGTACGAACTTCCAGGGAAGATGAACTTCGTCGATGCCGCCGTCGACCTGCGGACTGATACGCTTGCACTGCGCCTCACCGTGCCGAATCCGAAGCAGTTCCTACACTCCGGACAGTATGTCCGGGTCGTCGTCGCAACACGCGAGCGTCCCAACGCGCTGCTCGTTCCACAGCGCGCGGTACAGCTGCTGCAGGACAAGAACTACGTCTGGATCGTCGATAGCGCGGGCAAGGCGCAACAGCGCGACGTCACGATGGGCCTGCAACAAGGCAGCGACTGGGTCGTCGAGAAAGGCCTCGCGCCGGGCGACGTCGTGGTCGTCGACGGCACTCAGAAGCTCAAGTCCGGCACGCCCGTCCACGCACAACCGCTGGTAGCGGCCGCCGCCGGGCCACGCGCTTCGTGAGCAATTTCTTCATCGACCGGCCGATCTTCGCGACGGTGCTCGCGATCGTCATCACGCTCGCCGGCGCCATTGCGTTTCTGCTGCTGCCGGTCGCGCGGTTCCCGCAGATTACGCCGCCCTCCGTCGTCGTTTCGGCGACCTTCCCGGGTGCGGATGCCTCGACGATCGAGCAGTCGGTGGCCGCGCCGATCGAGACGCAGGTCAACGGCGTCCCGAACATGATTTATATGGACTCGCGCAGCTCCAACGACGGATCCTACACGCTCAACGTTACGTTCGAGGTCGGTACCGCGCAGGACATCGCGGCCGTCGATGTGCAGAATCAGGTCGCTATCGCCCAGCGGCAGCTGCCGCCGGATGCGCTGCGCCAGGGAGTGTCGATCACCAAGCGTCAGCCGCAGCCGCTGATCTTCGTCGCCATCGAAGCGACGGACCCGCGCTACGACTACTTGTTCCTGAGCAACTTCGCGACGCTGCAGGTGTTCGACTCGCTGGCGCGCGTGCCGGGCGTCGGTCAGGTGTTGCAGTTCGGCGCGCGCGACTACGGCATGCGCATCTGGCTCGACCCGGGCAAGATGTCACGCCTGGGCATCACCACCGGCGACATCAGCAACACGATCAACGAGCAGAACGTCGTCGCGCCGTCCGGCATCGTCGGCGCGGAGCCGGCGCCGCCGGGACAGCAGATGACCTACACGGTCACGGTGCATGGGCGCTTGCGCAGCGTCGCGGAATTCGAAAATGTGGTGCTGAAGGCCGGCTCCAACGGCTCGATCGTCCGGCTGCGCGACGTCGCCCGCGTCGAGCTGGCCGCCACCGACTACACACGCTCCAGTCGCCTCAATGGTCAGCCGGTGGCGCTGCTCGGCGTCTATCAGCTGCCGGACGCGAACGCGCTGGAGGTCAGCAAGAAGGTGCGCGCCACGCTCGAACAGCTGGCACAGCGCTTCCCGACGGGCATTCGCTACGTGATACCGCTGGACACTTCGGAGTTCGTGCGAGAGTCGATCAGGGAAGTCGAGATCACGCTGTTCATCGCCGCGGCGCTCGTGCTGCTGGTCGTGTTCTTGTTTCTGGAAAGCTGGCAGGCGACGTTGATCCCGATGCTCGCCGTACCGGTGTCGCTGCTCGGTACCTTCACGATCTTCGTCGCTCTTGGTTTCTCGATCAACACGCTGACACTGCTCGCACTGGTTCTCGCGATCGGCCTGGTAGTCGACGATGCGATCGTGGTGGTCGAGGCCGTGACGGAGAAGATGGAGGAAAAGGGTCTCGAGCCGCTCGCGGCCACGCGGGCCGCCATGGCGGACGTCTCGAGCCCGGTCATCGCGATTGCGCTCGTGCTGACCGCCGTGTTCGTGCCGGTGGCCTTCCTCGGCGGGCTTACAGGCCAGTTCTACAAGCAGTTCGCGCTGACGCTGTCGGTGTCGGTACTGATCTCGGCGCTCATTGCGCTGACATTTACGCCGGCGATGTGCGCGCTGCTCCTAAAGCCGCGCTCGGCGATCGAACCGGTCGGCCTGCTCGGACGCGGGTTCGCAGTCTTCAATCGGGTTTTTGCACAGGCCACGATCAAGTACAAGAGCACCGTGCGCCGCGCGATACGCCGCTCGGCCATCGCGCTCGGCGTGTTCGGCGCAATCGTCGTCGCGCTCATACTGCTGATCTGGCAGCGACCCAGCGGATTTTTGCCCGAGGACGACCAGGGCTACCTGCTCATGGTTGCGCAGCTGCCGCCCGGCGCCTCGCTGCAGCGCACCGAGCAGGTGCTGGAGCAGATTCGCGCGATCGTCCGGCAGCAGCCTGAAGTGGAGAGCATGCTCGCCATCACGGGTCTTGACCTGCTCGCGCAAGTCAACACGCCGTACAGCGGCTCTGGGTTCATTCCGCTGAAGCCCTGGTCGCAGCGCCTGGGCCGACAAAGCTCGGCCCAGGCGCTGATCGAACGCCTCTATAAGCTCCTCGGGCCGCTCAAGGAAGCCAACGTCGTGATCGTGGCGCCCCCGGCGATCCCCGGCATCGGCCAGGCGGGCGGCTTCGAATTCGTGCTCGCTGACACCTCCGGCGGCAGTCTCGAGAACTTCACGACGGAGATCGACGACTTCATCGCCCAGGCGAACAAGCGCAAGGAGCTAACGCGCGTCTCAACGCAATTCAACGACCGTGTGCCGGAAATCGAGTATGTCGTCGACCGCGACCGGGCTCGCGCGCTCGGCATCCCGATCTCGGACATCTTCGGTGCGCTGCAGACCTACCTGGGCGGCAACTACATCAATGACTTCAACCTTTTCGGTCGCACGTTCCGCGTCACCGCCGAGGCGGAACCGTCGGCTAGGACGCTGCCCGATGCGGTCAACACGCTGTACGTGCGTACGCAGGCGGGCGACATGGTGCCGCTGTCGACGCTCGTGTCCATCAAGCCGACGCGCGGCTCGGCCTACATCGAGCGCTACAACGTGTTCCGGGCCGTGGCCATCAACGGTGCACCGGCGCCCGGGTACAGCCAGGGCGACGCGATCAAAGCGATGGAGTCATTGGCCAAGGATCTGCCCGGCAACCTCACCTACTATTGGACGGGCTCGGTGTTCCAACAGCAGCGCGCGGGCAGCCAAGCACCGTATATTTTTGCGATGGCGATGGTGTTCGTGTTCCTGGTGCTCGCCGCCCAATACGAGAGCTGGATCGTACCGTTCGCGGTCATCCTATGCATCCCGTTCGCCGTGTTCGGCGCCTTCTTGGGCCTGTCGATGCGCAGCATGGCCAATGATATCTACGCGCAGGTCGGCCTGGTCATGCTGATCGGACTCGCGGCCAAGAACGCGATCCTCATCGTGGAGTTCGCGCGCCTCTCGCACCAGCGCGGCATGCCGCTCGTCGAGGCGGCGATCGAGGGCGCACGACTCCGCCTGCGGCCGATCCTCATGACGTCATTCGCGTTCATCTTAGGTGCGCTGCCGCTCGCGACCGCGACCGGCGCCGGTGCCACGTCGCGCCAGGTGCTCGGCACGACCGTGGTGTTCGGCATGACTGCCGCGACGATGATCGGCATCTTCATTGTCCCGGTGTTTTACGTGGTGCTGCAGGGCCTCGTCGACCGATTCTCCAAGTCCCACGGAATTGTGCCGCCCATGCCCGCGCCCACGGCCTTGCCTGTGCCGGGGACGGAGCCCGAGGCATGAATAAGCGGCTGAGCCTCTGCGCGTTCGCGCTGCTCGCCGGCTGCGCGGTCGGGCCGGACTACCATCGGCCGTCGCTCGATGTGCCCGCGCAGTACCACGACGTCGCGCCGACGACGAGCGATGTGGCCGGCGACGCAGCGTCCACGGGCGACAGCGGCTGGTGGGAGGTGTATGCGGACGCGGACCTGCAGGCGCTGCTCGCGACGGCCCTCAAGAACAATTACGACGTGAAGATCGCGGTGGCGCGGATCGACGCGGCACGGGCGCAGCTCGGCTCGACGCGCTTGAGCTACCTGCCGCAAGTATCGGTCGATGCGAGCGCCGCACGCACCAAGACCTCCGACTACGCGCTACTGCCGGGTTATCCGCGGATCGAAAATGAGGCTCAGGTGCAGATTCTGGCGTCCTACCAGATCGACTTGTGGGGACAGCTACGTCGCGCGACCGAGGCGGCGCGGGCCAATCTGCTTGCATCGCAGTACGCCAAGCGCGCCGTCAACGTGACTCTGGTGGCAGCGGTCGCCAATGCCTATTTCGAGCTCATTTCGCTCGACAGTCAGCTCGAGATCACGAGCCGAACGGTGGTCTCGCGCGAGAAGTTCCTGGAGCTCACGCAGGCCCAGCATGAGCGCGGCTACGTGACCGGACTCGATGTTGCCACCGCCGAAGCAGATCTCGCCGCCGCCCGCGCGACCGCGCCGGACCTTGAGCGCCAGATCGCCCAGATCGAGGACCAGATCAGCGTGCTGCTGGGTAGCAATCCAGGGCCGATCACTCGCGTACATTACGGAGAAGCCGTGCCGGAAGCGCCGCCACGGCCTCCTCCCGGGCTGCCCGCGCGACTGCTCGAGCGGCGGCCGGACGTCGCGCAGGCCGAGCAGGGACTCGTTGCCGCCAACGCCGAAGTCGGCGTCGCTAAGGCAGCGCTGTTTCCGAACATCTCGCTGACCGGCAGCGCCGGCTCGTTGGCGATACCTTTCGACAAGTTGTTCACCGCACCGGCCGCCGAATGGAGTGCCGGCGTGGGGCTGATCCAGCCGCTGCTCAGCGTGCAGGCAAACCTCTACCAGGTCGACCTCGCCGACGCCCGTAAACACGAGGCGTTGTATCAGTACCAGAAGATGGTGCAGGCGGCCTTCCAGGATGTGGCGGATGCGCTGATCGCCTATGAGAAGTTCGGGGAACAGGAGCGCCAGCAAGCGAGTCAAGTCGATGCGCTGCGGCGCGCGCGCGAGATCGCGCTCGCGAGATATAAGATCGGCTACGCTTCCTACTTCGACGTCATCCAATCCGATCGCGAGCTGTTCACGGCGGAGTTGGCGCTCGCTCAGGCCTATGCGAACAACCTCGGCGCGGCGGTGCATCTGTACTCGGCGTTGGGCGGGGGTTGGCAGGAGCGGCCGGTCGTAACTTCGTCGCCGACGACGACGCCGTGAAATGCGTCGCATTCAGACGCGTATAGAGGCGCATTCTGCAAGGTCATTCCATTGGTGCGGCGCCGCGGGTTTGCCCGCTTGCGCAACAGTTCTGCGATTTTAAGAATGCATGATTGCGGCGGAGAGCCGAGTCGCATTTTTTTCTGCTTGACGCGGCCGACGCATTGCCTGATGGCTTGGTCGGCCCCGTCGCAATTGATCGCGTGGATCGCCGCAACGCGCACCAAGGCGCTCAAGGCGCTCAAGGCGCTCAAGGCGCTGAGCATAGAAGCCGCATTTGTCTCAAAGAAGCTGCGTGGCTGGTATGCCAAAGTTTGCCCACAATAACGAGGATTCGTTAGAGGCGAGGCGTCGCCCCAAAAACGCGGCACCGCCAAAATCCCGCGGATCCATGCTCGCTAACAACCGAAACAGTCTCACGTCACTGACATTCGAGGTCAATCCCGAATCGGTAGCCTTGCACACCGGGCGGCTCGTGATCATCGAGCAACGAGAAGCCGCGTGTGATTTCAGTTCGAGACCTCGCCAACTTTGTCCGCGCTGAGGTGATCGCTTGGGGCAAGGGGTAACGCGCCGGAGCTTGCCAAAGCCAAATTATGTGACCCAGTTCCCGATAAATTGTCAGGTGCGCCTCCATATCACTTCGTATACATCGTGAGGATAAACAGCGGAGAGGACACGAAATGAATAACGCTACCCGCACTATGCTTGACGATATCCGTAGGCGAGACAACGCCCTTGGTCAAGTCGCTTCGCGCTCTGAAGCCGAGGCCGCCCTGAATGACTGCCGCACCTTGCTTACGATAATCGACGGGTTGCAGGCAGCGCGACTTCGGACAGGAACATCATACAGACTTCGCAGGAAAAAAAAACGCGAAGCGTGTTGTCACAGCTACTTGAATGGCACTCGATAGGTCGCGTTCGCTCAATATCAGCTCCCTTAAGAGGTTCCCCAGTTAGATGAGAAGCGGGAGTCTCTCCTATGAAACAAAATTTAAACCCATGATTTCGAACGAAGATTTCATGCGACCGCCGCCGCGACGGGTGTCAGTGAAAAACCCATCGCCAGCG
>Ga0181536_10004399_pt1 | contig 14909 bp, 11 predicted proteins | sample PEATcosm2014_Bin_41_FD_121105 | JGI IMG/M metagenome (GOLD analysis project Ga0181536, IMG submission 121105) | Peatland microbial communities from MTU Mesocosm Facility, Houghton, MI, USA - PEATcosm2014_Bin17_60_metaG | ecosystem: Environmental > Terrestrial > Soil > Wetlands > Peat | place... | reverse complement strand
TCGACGCTTGGAGCTCGGCTCGAACACGCGGCGTCGTGCGGGCGCTGCCGTGAAGTAGCTCTGCCATAATGCATCCTCCCCCTCGCGGGTCAAAGATGCACCATCACACTCCGGGACTAAACACCTATCGCGTCATCATGGTCCTCTTCATGCTGGGTGGCGCGTTCCTATTCTTCACGGGACTCAGCGCGCATTCGGCGGCGATCCTGGCGACTGCGGTCGCTTTCGTGGCGATGGGAAGCACCAGCGGCATCCAGAAATGCATCAACGCCTTAATGGTGTTTTTCTATCCGACCGCCTTGCGGTCCACGGGCCTTGGCTGGGCGTTCGGCATCGGCCGCTTCGGCGCCATGATCGGCCCGGTGCTCGCCGGCTTCCTGTTCGACCGCAAATGGCCGGTCGAACAGGTCTTCGACGTCTACGCCATTCCCATGATCATCGGCGGCCTCGCCATCCTCGTGATGTATCTGACCTATCGTGAGGCAAAGGCCGCCGCCTCCGAGAAGCTGCCAGCGCTCGCCGAGGCGGCGGAGGACTAGCGGCCTTTTGGGCGCGGCGGCCTGGGCAAGACATTGATCCATGTCAAAGCATGCCAGGATTGCTAGTAAGATACTCGTGGCCTATTAAACGGGTGACGCCCGCAGGACTACGTTTGAGATTACGCCACTGAGAAACAAGACGAACAGGTTGTCGCGGAAAAGGAACGATGGAAACGTCCAATTTTGAAATTGTGGCCCGAGAGGATTTCTCGGATGTTACTTACCTGCTTGAGGTGCGCCATCCACTGATGGCCAAGGCCGCCAAACCGGGGCAATTCGTTATTGTCATGCTGAACGAGCACGGCGAGCGGATTCCCCTTACGATTGCCGACTTTGACCGCAAGAAAGGGACCATCACGATGGTCATTCAGGCGGTTGGCAAGACGACCAAGCAGATGCAGCAGGAATGCCAGGTCGGGACGGCTCTCTATGGGATGGTCGGCCCGATGGGTATCCCAAGCCCCGTCAGCCACGCGAAGAAGGTGGTATGCGTCGGAGGCGGCCTGGGCGTAGCGCCGATCTACCCTCAGTTGCGAGGCTTCAAGGAGAGCGGCGCCTACGTGATCGCAATTCTCGGTTTTCGGAACAAGGATCTGGTATTCTGGGAAGACAAGTTCCGCGCCTGCTGCGACGACCTGATTTTATGCACGAACGACGGCTCGGCAGGCATGAAAGGAATGGTCACAGACGGCATCAAGGTCGCCCTGGCAGGACACTCCAACATCGAGGAGGTCGTCGCAATCGGCCCGCCGGTCATGATGAAGGCCTGCGCCGAGGCGACGCGCGCGGCCAAGATAAGGACCATGGTGAGCGTTAACCCGATCATGGTTGATGGCACCGGGATGTGCGGCGGCTGCCGGGTGAAGGTCGGCGGACAGGTGAAATTCGCTTGCGTAGACGGACCGGACTTTGATGGTCATCTGGTTGATTTTGATGACTTGATGTCGCGCTTGCAGCGCTTTACGGCGGTTGAGCGCGAGGCCGAGAAACGCTGGTCGGAAAGCTGTCGCATGACCAAGCAAATCGGCCCTAGCGCACTGCATGACGTGTCGCTAGGTCGCGCCACGCAAAGTGAACTGCTTGAACTGCCGGACCCGTTCGAGGACGCGATGGGTGGCTAGATCGGTTTGGGATTTATAGTGCGGCAGCCCGGCGCCGTAGCGCTGCTCCCCGACCCACCGGATCCTCGCCCGAGGGCAATGACATGGCAAAGAAGAAGACGATACGAAGCATTCCGCAAGAACGCACGCCGATGCGCGAGCAGGATCCGCAGGCGCGGGCAAAGAATTTCCAGGAGGTCGCTTGCGGTTACAGCCTGGAGGACGCGCTGCGCGAATCCGAGCGTTGCCTGATGTGTCCGGACGAACCCTGCATTTCTGGCTGCCCGGTGGGAATCAATATCCCCGGTTTCATCCTGAAGATAACCGAGAAGAATTTCCGCGGCGCTTACGACATTCTCACCGACACCAATCTGCTGCCGTCCATTTGCGGCCGGGTGTGCCCGCAGGAGACCCAATGCGAAGGCGTGTGCATCGTCGGCGAGTCGCTCGAAGCGGTTGCTATCGGGCGCTTGGAACGATTTGTCGGCGATACCGCCATCAAAGAGGGCTGGGTCAATATACCGTATATCGAGCCCAATCGGTTCAAGGTAGGGATCGTCGGCTCCGGGCCGGCGGGCATGGCCTGCGCGGCCGACATGGCCAAGGCGGGCTGCGACGTCACCGTGTATGAAGCCTTTCATCAGGCGGGCGGAGTCTTGAAATACGGCATTCCCGATTTTCGCCTCCCCAATGACGTGATCGACGCCGAGATCAACAATCTGAAAAAATTAGGGGTGAAGTTCGAATGCAACACACTGGTCGGTCGCTTGTTCACCATCGAACAAATGATCGATGAGATGGGCTTTCACGCGGTCTTCGTTGGCGTCGGCGCCGGCTACCCGACGATGCTCGGGATCCCCGGCGATTCGCTGAACGGAGTGCTTTCGGCCAACGAGCTCCTGACTCGCTGCAACCTGATGCGCGCCAAGGAGTTTCCGAATTACGACACGCCAGTGCCGATGGGTCGGCGGGTCGCCGTCGTCGGCGCCGGCAACACGGCGATGGACGCAACGCGGGTAGCTCTGCGTCTTGGCGCGGAGAAGGTGTATTGCATTTATCGCCGCTCGCGCACCGAGGCTCCGGCACGCGCGGAGGAAGTGCATCACGCCGAGCAGGAAGGGGTGGAATTCCACTGGCTTACCAACCCGGTGGCGATTCTGGACGATGGCAAGGGCGGCGTGCGCGGCATGCGCTGCATACGCATGGAGCTTGGCGAGCCTGACGATTCGGGCCGGCGCCGCCCGGTTCCGATTGCCGGCAGCGAATTCGATTTCGAGGCGGATCTGATCGTGTACGCGATCGGCACCAACGCCAATCCGATCATGGGACAGACTTCGAAGTTGAAACTGAACAAATGGGGCTATATCGGCGTCGACGAGAACCTCGCCGCTTCGGTGGCGGGTGTCTTCGCCGGCGGTGACATCGTCACTGGCGCAGCGACGGTGATCGAAGCCATGGGTGCGGGTCGCAAGGCGGCCCGCAGTATGAAAGCCTATCTCGGCATCCGTGATGCCGGGCTTCCTTATCTCAACCGGGACGGGACCGGCGCCGGGACACTTTTCGGGATCAACACGAAGGAGCGGAATTTCGCACGCGTGCGCGTCGCCTAGGCGTCGCGGGTCCCTGATCCTCGGCCGTGCCGCGCAACCGCTCAACAGCAGCGACGGAAAGACATGAACGAAATGATCATGCAGAGGTCGGTTGAGGCGCTCGACAATAGAACGCGATCGCCTGCAGGCAAAGCGGCCGTCAAGTTGACGGAACATATTGTCGAAATTATCAGCGATTCCGGTGAAGGCGCGCAAAAGTGCGGCCAGTCCTTGGGCGCGATTGCGGCACAGATGGGGAACGGTATCTGGACTACGGAGATCATTCCCGCTGAAATCCGCCCGCCGGCACGCAGCGCCGCCGGGGCCAGCGGCAATCGCATACGCATTGGATCGCGGTACATCACCAACGGCGGCGATGAGACCGACCTCGTGGTGGCATTCAATGAGCAAGTGCTGCTCGGAAGGGTGCAGGCGAAAGAACTCAAACCCAATTGCACCATCCTGCTGGAAAACATGTGGCGCACTCACGCCGATCCGGAGATTGTGGCGTCCTACATCAAGACCCATGACCGGCTCGTCGCTGCAGGATATAAAGTGTACGAAATTCCGATGGAGCAGGAGTGTCGGACCATCGTCGCGGATGCACGGCGCGGCAAGAACATGTTCGCACTAGGTATGCTGTGCAACATCTACAACCTCGACCTGAAGCTGGCGGTGGATCAGATCGTGCTCGCCTTCGGCAAGAAGGATCGGAGCGTGGTCGACGCGAATATCAAGCTGCTGGAAGCAGGGAACAGGTGGGGAGAGGCCAATCTCGATTTTTGCTACAGCATCCCGGCGACGCGCCCGACTGAACCGCAAATTGTGGTCAACGGCAATACGGCGCTGGCATTAGGGGTGATGGCATCGGGGATGGAGATCTGCGCCATGTACCCGATCACGCCCGCGACTTCGGCCTCGCACTATCTATCCGAAATCTTCGAAAATGTCGGAGGCATAGTGCACCAAGCCGAGGACGAGATAAGTGCCTGCGCATTTGCCGTCGGAGCTTCATACGCCGGAAAATGCGCGGTCACCATCACTTCCGGTCCTGGCTTTTCCCTGAAACAGGAGGCGATCGGGCTCGCGGTCATGGGAGAAATTCCCTTGGTCGTGGTGAACGTCCAGCGCGGCGGTCCCAGCACCGGCCAGCCGACCAAGATGGAACAAGGCGATCTCATGGCGGCAATTTTCGGCAGCCACGGCGATGCGCCGAAGGTGGTGATGGCGCCGGGCACCATCGAGGAATGTTTCTACTCGATCATTACCGCGCGCAAGATCGCCGAAACGTTCAACATGGTGGTGGTGGTGCTGTCCGACGCCGGCCTCGCCACGTCGCAACAACCGTTCCCGCGCCCGAAATTCAGCGAAACCTGGATGGCGCCGCCGGTTGACCAAAGCCCGATTTCCGAAGGAGCAAAGCCCTACGACTGGGACGATACCACCGGTCTCGCGCGCCGCTTCATTCCGGGCCAGCCCGGCGGCATGCACACCCTCACCGGTCTCGCGCATGACCGTTTGAGCCACGTCGCCTACGACGCCGAAATCAACGAGGAGACCGTGCGATTCCGCAGCCTGAAACTGGCCGCGCTGCAAAAAACGCTCAAGGCGCCGCCGGTGTTCGGCGATCCCAAGGGCGATCTGCTGGTTATTGGCTGGGGCAGCACCAAGGGCGCTATAGAGGAAGCGGTCGAGGCGATGCGCGCCGAAGGGCACAAGGTTTCTTCCATGCACCTGCAGTTCCTGCAGCCCCTGCCTCCTGGGATCAAGGAAATCATGCAGGGATTCAAGAAGGTCATGACCATCGAGAGCAACTGGAGCGACCGTCCCGAGGATAAGATCATCGACGAAACCAATCGCCGCTATTCGTCCGTGGCGATTCTGCTGCGCTCGCGCTACCTCGTCGATATCGACTGCTGGAGCGAGGTCAAGGGCCAGCCGATCAAGCCCGGCACCATCCGCCGCGTGATGAATAAAAAACTAAAGCAGCAAGATGCTGTTTCGGAACGACTGCATCAGCCTCTGGCTCGGGAAAGGTGAAAAGGCGATGAACATGATGTCCGCTACCGGGTGCCTGCTGCAGATGTACGAAGAGCACTTTGAACTGGAAGATTATCAGAGCGGCGTGCCGCGCTGGTGCACAGGCTGCGGAGACAACGCCATTCTTGCGGCGGCGCAGCGGCTGTGCCGCGATGAAGGGTTGCGGCCGGAGAAGACCGTGTTCGTGTCCGGGATAGGCTGCTCGAGTCGCTTTCCGCATTACATGAAGACCTATGGTTTCCACGGCATCCACGGGCGTGCGCTACCGGTCGCCGAAGGCGTGAAGATGGCGCGCCCCGACCTGACCGTGTTCGTGAATACCGGCGACGGCGACTGCTGCAGCATCGGCACCGCGCACTGGATCCACGCCATCCGTTACAACATGAACATCACGGTGTTCTTGCACGACAACCAGATTTACGGCCTGACCAAGAAACAGGCTTCGCCGACGACACCCATCGGCACCAAGAGCAACACCACCCCGCGCGGTAGCTACCTGGAGGCTTTGAATCCCCTGACGGTTACGCTCGGCGTTCAAAACGTTTCATTCGTCGCGCAAGCGGTTGACTGGATCCCTGAGGTCCTGTTCGACATTGTCAAGGCGGCCTACCACCACAAGGGACTGTCATTCGTTCGCATCGTGCAGCGCTGTCCAGAGTGGTTGCCGACGGCGTTCGATCCGTGGATGCACGACCCCAACAAAGTGCAGTTGCTCAATCACGAGGACGGCCTGCAGCTCAGCGCCGGCGTGTCGCGGATCTATAAGAATCAGTTGCAGCATGACCCTTCGAACATTGATCGGGCGCGCGAAATCGCCTCCGGCCGCGATACCATCCCTGTCGCGATCCTGTATCGCAACCCCAATGTTCCCTGCTACGAGGACCTGCGGCATTCCGGCATATTGCGCACGCCCGATCTGACGCGGGCGGGACTCGATGCGGAGCTGGACAAGTATACGGTCTGGCCGGAGGGAGCCGAACAAAAGGTAGCGTAAAGCGTCAGCGCGCCGCGCGCGCCGTCATCGAAAGCAGTAGACACCGCCAACAAGGCAAGTTGAAAAAGACATGGACGCAGATACTCAAGCGCAAATTGCTTTTTTCCTGAGCGGCCGGCGGCCGAGCGAACACCTGGATGCGGTCGATGGACTGGGCTTGCGCCCCGCTCTTTTTGCCGGATACCGGGAGCTTACCCAGCTTCGCTATGATTTTCCGCTGGTGCTGGTCTCCGGTCGTAGCGACAGCCTGTTCGCGCAGTCGCTGTCGGGTCTCATTGACGGCGCCCTCGGAACTGTCGCGCAAGGCAGCGACGGCGGGCGCATTAGGAAGCATGTGCTGCGTCTGGAGCAGGAGATTCGGGCTCTTGCCGCTGACAGTACCGTCGGGTCGTTTTCCGCACTTTGGGACACGGCAGCAGGCAGGTTGACGAAGGGTGCGGACAAATTGTTCGAAGACAGTTTGCGGCGCGTCCGCGCGGCGATCAGGTTCGACGGCGAGGTGGCAGATTGCGACGTAGCGTTGCCCTCGCGCCTGCTGCGGCATGCGTGGGCCGCGGCGCAAAAGCAGAAAGCCGATTCTTTCCGCAAGGATCTTGACCGGCTGGTGCTGAAGCTATCGGACATTTTCAAAGCCTATGATGAACGCTCCGCAGCGGGGCGCAGCGCCAATCACCTGAAAGCTGCGGTAGGGACCGGTTTCGGCGATGCTTTCGACTTCGACGCGATGTCGCGCCTGCTCGCTAAGGCCCTGCCGAAGGACAAGTTTCCCGAGACGCGGCGCAAGCGCATTCGCGGGCTGCTCGATATATTGAGCGGCCAGCAGTTCTTTCCTGCCCCTGCTGCGCCGGCGAACAGGACCGCTGCCGCAAAGCCCTATTCCTTCCTCTTCGACAGCTGTGCCGATGCGCTTCAGGCTTTCCGCGAGCGCATGCCTAAGCTGATCGATCTCGCCAAGGCTATCGCTATCGCGGAGTTGGAGATCGAAGGGCAGTACGACGAATCTAAGCATGACGCATTGTTCGAGCAGTTTGGCGCGAACGGGCTCGACCCGCAGGACCTGGCTCCGTTTCCCGACTACCTGGTCTGCGTCAACGCCGGAAAATTGCGGGCGCTCGAGCAGGCGCAGCTGATCGAGATACTGTCCTCGAGTTTGCCTATCAAGGTGCTGTTCCAGATCGACGACATCCTCGAGGCGGCGCCGAATGGTGAAGGCAGTCTCACCACTGGCATGCGCGGCAGGCAGATTGCCAATATGGCGATCGGCCTCAACGAGGTCTATGTGCTGCAGTCGAGCAGCTCGAACCTGTTCCAGTTCCGCGAACGTATCCTGCGCGGGCTGACGTATCGCGGGCCGGCGCTGTTTAGCGTGTTTTCAGGCGCGAGCGCGAAGGCTTCCGGCCTGCCCCCCTATCTGATGGCAGCCGCGGCGATGGAATCGCGCGCCTTTCCGGCATTTACCTACGATCCTTCCGCAGGCGCAAATTGGGCATCGCGTTTTTTCCTCGAAGCCAATTCACAGGCGGATCTCGATTGGCCGATCCAGAGTTTCGCCTACGAGGACGAAGAGCACCAGAGGGTGTCGGAGGATCTTGCTTTCACTTTCGTCGATTTCGTCGCCAGCGATCGCCGCTACGCCATGCATCTGGCGCGCGTTCCGCGCCCGAAGTGGAACGGCAGCATGATCCCGATCGACGAGTCGCTGACGCGCGAAAGGAAGGGTCTGCCGGACAAAGTGCCCAGCCTGCTGATGGTCGACGGCGACAACGTGCTGCAGAAAGTGATCGTTGATGAAATACTGATCAGGGAGGCGCGCCGTTGCCGCGAGAGGTGGCACAGTCTGCAGGAGCTGGGCGGGGTACACAATTCTCACGCTGAAAAGCTGCTCGCGCGCGAGAGGAAGGCGTGGGAAGAGCGCATGCAGCGCGAGGCCGTGGCGCATTCGGTAGCAGCGCCTGCCGCCGCCGTACCGGTTGCATCGGCCGCGCCGGCCGCGCCGGCTGCGGCGAGCGTGCCGGTGGAGCAGGAGCCGGAACGATCGCCCGATGAAGCCTATATCGAGACGACTCGGTGCTCGACCTGCGACGAGTGCACTCACATCAACAACAAGATGTTCGCTTACGACGGGAACAAGCAGGCGTACATTGCCGACATCAACGCCGGCACTTACGCGCAACTGGTGGAGGCCGCGGAGAGCTGCCAAGTGGCTGTCATCCATCCGGGCAAGCCGCGCAACCCGAATGAGCCGGGCCTGGAAGAACTGCTCAAGCGCGCCGAGCCGTTTCTTTAGATTACGGCGACAGTCCAATTAGGCCGCTCGGCACAGGAATAGACTCGCGGAGCCCCTCCTGGCCGGCCGCTTGCTCGGCCGGCACCCCGGGCCGAAGGCGCAGGAGAGCCGGAGACCGCAGATGTCCGCCACTGATCTGCCGCGCCCTTTCCCCGCCGACAAGCCCCCTGCCGTGGTGCAGACCTTCGCGTTGACGCGCCGCTTCGGCGAGGTCATGGCTGTCGACTCGGTTTCCTTGAGCATCGAAGCGAGCGAGATTTTCGGCCTGATCGGACCCAATGGCGCCGGAAAGAGCACCCTCATCAAGATGTTGACGACGTTGTTACCGCCGACCTCCGGAGGCGCCATCGTCGCCGGCTTCGATCTCGCGACGCATCCCGCGGACATTCGCCGCCACATCGGCTACGTGCCCCAGCTCCTGTCGGCAGACGGAGAGCTCACCGGCTATGAGAATCTGCTGCTTTCCTACCGGCTTTATCTGCTCCCCCGCGCCGAGCGCGAGCAGCGGATCGGGGCCGCCCTGGCGATGATGGGACTGTCTGACGTCCGCGACCGGCTGGTGCGAAATTACTCTGGCGGGATGATCCGCCGGCTTGAAATTGCCCAGAGCACGCTGCATCGGCCGGCCATCATCTTCATGGACGAGCCGACCGAAGGGCTCGATCCGACCGGCCGTCACGCGGTTTGGAAGCACATCCGGGATCTTCGCCGCGAGCTTGGAACCGCCATTGTGGTGACGACACACTACATGGACGAAGCGGATCAGTTGTGCGACCGGGTTTCGCTGATCAGCGCCGGCAGGATTCAAACCGTTGGCACGCCGGCCGAGCTCAAGGCAATCGTCGGTCCCGACGCAACCTTGGATGACGTCTTCGAAAAACTGACGGGCGCGGCCATCGCCGCAGAAGGACAATATGGCGAAGTTCGGCAAACGCGCCGCGCCGCTCGAGAACACACATGATTGGCATTCCGATGACGATGACGGGCTATTTCACACAGGTCCTCGCCGTCGCAGACGCAGAGGTGCAGAAGCTGCGCCACGACCCGTGGGAGCTTTTCAGCCGCGCGATCCAACCGATCCTGTGGCTGGTGCTGTTCGGCGGGGTGATGGCGCAAGTTCGCGGCTTGTCTCCCAGCGGCGAACCCTATCTCGATTTTCTCGCGCCGGGCATCCTCGCGCAGAGCGTGCTGTTCGTTGCTATTTTCTATGGCATTTCCGCCATCTGGGAGCGCGACCTCGGTGTGCTGCACCGGTACATGGTGAGCCCGGCGCCGCGCAGCGCTCTGGTCAGCGGCAAGGCGCTCTCATCGAGTGTCCGCGGCCTGTCGCAGGCGCTCGTCATCTACGCCTGCGCCGCCGTCATGGGTGTCGATCTCAGCTTCGCCCCCGGTAATATCGCCGTAGCAGTGCTACTCATCGTCCTCGGCTCGGGCCTGTTTGCAACCTTCTCGTTGATCATCGCCTGCATCGTCAAGACCCGGGAACGGTTCATGGGCATCGGCCAGGCCCTGACCATGCCGATCTTCTTTGCGAGCAACGCGATCTATCCGATCGATCTCATGCCGCGCTGGCTCAAAGCGGTCTCTTCCATCAATCCGCTGACTTATGAGGTGGACGGCTTGCGCGCGGTCATGTTGAGTGGCGGCGTGAGCGCCTATGGCTTGGGCTACGACCTGCTGGCTCTCGCTGCGATTTTGGCCCTCCTCATTGCCATCGCCACGCGCATGTATCCGCGGATGACGCAATGAGGCATGGCCGAATGGCAAGGATCGGCGCGCCCATTACCGCATCTTCGATTTCAGCCTAATCGTGCTGCCATCCACGACGAACGTGCCATATCCGTGATGATGGATGGTCTTCGGTTTCTTCTGCGCTGGATCGGTCCAGGCCTTGAGCACTTCGAGGATGAAGAGATTGTATCGGTTCACGAGACGCGTGTCGGCCACCCTGCATTCGAGATTGGCGAAACACTCGGCCACCAGAGGCGACGCGACGGACTGGGCAGGCATGGGCGTCAAACCGAACGCCTCGAACTTGTCGATGTCGCGGCCCGATGAATTGCCGACCTGCACCACTTTGGCCGCCAGCCCAACCGCAGGGACGGCGATTACGCATTCCCTGCTTGCGCGCAACGCGGCGAAGCTGTGATTGGCGCTGCTGACGACGCAGGCGACCAGTGGCGGCTCGAACTCGACCATCATATGCCAGGACATCGTCATGACATTGGCCCGGCCCTTGCGAGCCGTCGTCATCAGGACGACCGGCCCCGGTTCGAGCAGCTGGTAGACCTTCGACAGAGGAAGCTTTTGCATTACGGTCGCGGCTCCTCCACCAATCGGCGGACCGAATTCTGCCCGAACCCGCGCACCGTCGCGGGCCAGCACAAACTCTAGGTCCAGCTATTCGTCACGCCGACGGATAACCCACCGTCTGCGCAAAGGTGACGAATTGCTGATCGGGCAGCCGCAATGTCCGAGCGAGTTTCGGATAATCGACCGAACCGCGAAAGACGGTCCCGAGCCCTTCGGAAGCGCAGAACAGATAAACGTTCTGGCCGATGAAGCCGGTATCGACCGAGGCATAGAGGCGACGCTCTTCCGGCGAGACATCGGTCATGCGTTCGCCATGTGCGACATAGACGAGTTCGAGCGGCGCCGTCGCCACGAAGTCCTGAAGGCCGGTCTGCGCGCGGATATCGCCCGGCAGATGGGGCAGCAACGCATGCGCCTTCGGCTCATAGAGCCAAACGCCGTCGGGCATCGCGGCATAGATGTCCAGCACCATGACATGGCGCCAATAAGGCGCCGTGCGGTCGCCGCTTGGTCGGTTGACGCCGAAAGCCGCCCACAACAGATCGGACAGGATTTGCGTCGGAAGCGGCCGATCCGAATATTCGCGCGTGGAACGCCTGCGCTTAAGCGCCGCGATCAATGGCTGGCCGCCCTCGCTTCGCGGCGGCGGCAAGTCGATAGGCTTAAGCGCTTGCGCCGCCGCCATGCTTGGAGCTGCGGCAAGCGCCGCGCTGGCGAGAATTCCGGTACTGGCTCTGCGTCGCGTCATCATCGTCACTCCTTTGCTGATGCGCGGCCGCGTCATGCTTGGCCTACGGCTCATTGAAGTGCCACGGCCTTCAGAACCGCGCGCCCGACGAGGGCCTCAAACAGCGGCAGCTTGTAGGCATTCATGGCGAGCGGCGTGGCGCCGTCCAAGGCGGCGCGACCAGCGTCCTTGGCGGCATTGCCGTCGATCCGTCTGTGCACAAGGGCGGCCTCGGCGGCCTTCGCTCGGTGCGGCACCGGCGCGGCCGCGCCGAGAATGATCGCGGCTTTCTTGCAGAGTCCGTCCTGCTCCAGCTCCAAAGCAACGGCGACATCGGCGAGCGGCCAGTCGAAGGAGTCCTTCTCGCCCTGCTTCAGATGCGCCGTCCGCAGGCCTGCCGGCAGCGGCGGCAAATGGATTGCCGTCAGGATCTCCTGCGGCTTCAGATCGTTCTCGCGCTGGAGATCCTTGTCCGGCGTTACGAAGAAATCCTCGAGCAGCACGCGGCGCGTGGCGCCTTCTGCATTCGTAAGCTCGACCGTCGCGCCCAAAGCCACGAGCACTGTGGCCGCGGTCGAGGGGTGGACGATCGCGCAAAGCTGATTGTTGAAGATCGCGTGGTATTGATTCTCGCCCGAGATCGCGAAGCAGTGGCCGCCGCTCTTCCTCAGGCAGCGATATTCCGCCGCCCGGAAATACCAGCAGCGCGGCCGTTGTAGCAGATTGCCTCCCAGGGTCGCGACGTTGCGGATTTGCGGACTCGCCGAGCCCTGCACCGCGTCGATTAAGACGGGGTAGCGCTGCCGCAAGACGGGATTGTCGGCAAGGCTGGCCAGGCTGACCATCGACCCGATGCGCATCCCGCCGGCTTCGCCCTCGCCAATCGTGTCAAGCCCCGGGATCTGCTTCAGGCTTACCACCTTCGCCGGCGCCAGCAAGTTTTCCTTGAGGAGATCGAGCAGATCGATGCCGCCGGCCTTCACGACCGAGGTCTCGCGGGGTGCCGCGGCATCGATGGACGCGGTCATCGCGTCAGCGACGGTCGTCGACGCCGCCGCCGCTGCGTCTGCAACCGTTCTCGCGCTCACCCAGGCGAATCGGTTCATGGCAGTCAGCTCCTCACGGGAACCTTGCCGAGCGCCGCGAGGATTGCCGCCGGCGTCATCGGCAAGGCGCGAAGGCGAACGCCGATCGCGTTGTAGACCGCATTGGCAATCGCCGGGGCGGTGGCGATATTGGACGGCTCGGCGATGCCATAGGCGTCGGTCGCACTTTGCCCCTGGTAATTCTCGAGGACCACGACATCGACCGCCGGCGTCTCGCGAGGGCCGGCCAGCTTGTACTGCTCCAAGTTCGGGTTGACCATGCGGCCGGTGTGCTGATCGAGGATGCGGTCCTCGAACAAGGCGTAGGACAATCCCATCAGGACGCCGCCGTGCACTTGGCTCTCGATCTGCAGCGGATTCATCGGCCGGCCGCAATCCTGGACCGCCACCACGCGCTCGACCCGCACGATGCCGGTCTCGGTATCGACGGCCACTTCGGCAAACTGGACGCCGCCCAGATCCTGCCGTGCCAGGGCGGCATCCTCCATCCGCCGGCGGAAGCCGCCGTAATCGTCGCTGCGCGAGGCCACCGCGCTGATGCAATCCGTGCGCAGCCGGGCGGCGGCGTCGCGGAAGCTCATGCCGCGGCTCGCATCGTCGCGGATCAGGATACGTCCGTCGCGCACGATCAAATCCTCGGCGGCGGCGTTGAGGGCGAGCGCCGCTTCGCGAAAGAGCAGTTGCAGAACGCGCCAGGCGGCGGTGCGGGCCGGCGGCGTGATGGAGGCGGTCGTCCGGCTGCCATAGGAGGGCGAACCGGCCGGAAACTCGGTATCGCCGATGCGTATGGTGATCTCTTCGGGGCGGAGGCCGAAGACCTCTGCAACGGTCTGAGCCATCACCGTGCCGATGCCGGTCCCGATATCCTGCACGCTCGACAGAACTTCGACCGAGCCATCGCGCATCACGCGCACCTCGCAGGCCGAGTTGGTCTGGACATTGGCGCCCCAGAGCGATTGCGCCACGCCGAGGCCGCGCTTCACCGGGCCGGGATCGGCGCCGGGCGCATGCCGTCGTTGCCAGCCGATCCGCTCGGCGCCGATGCGCCGTTCTTCCCGCCGCACCGCGCTTGCGTCGATGCGGTCGCGCAATACAAGCGGATCGAGGGAGAGCCGCTCGGCCAGCTCGTCGATCGCCTGCTCGAGCCCGAAGGCGCCGGGCACATTGCCTGGCGCGCGCATCGCGCAGCCCGGACCTGCATTGATGAACACGTCGTGCTGTGCGGCTTCGAAGTTGGGACAGGCATACATCGCCTCGGCCACATTGCCGACGCCGGCTCCTACGGCGACGCCGGCAGTGCCGTAGCTCGCGAGCGAGATCGCCGTCAGCGACCCGTCGCGCCGCGCGCCGACGCGCAAGCGCTGCCAGGTCCCTGGGCGGTTGCCGGCATCCATCTGCTCTTCTTCGCGATCGAGCATGATTCGCACCGGCGCCTGCGCCTGGCGCGACAGGACGACAGCGATGTGGCCGTAATTGCCGAGCGTCGATTTGGAGCCGAAGCCGCCGCCCATGCCATCGACGATCACGCGCACGCGGCTCAACGGCAGGCCGAACGCCTCCGCCAGCTCGTGCCGCACGCCGGCGGTGAACTGGGTGGACATGTGCACCGTCAGCCCGTCAGCCCGCCAATCCGCGACGATCGCATGCGGCTCCAAGCAGCAATGGGTCTGGACCTGAGTGCGGTATTCGCCTTCGATGACGACATCGGCTTGGGCGAAGCCCTGTGCCACGTCGCCGCGGCGGCTGGTGGCGGGACCGCGCACATTGCCGTTGAGGGGCAGGCCGGCCGCCGCGGGATAACCAGAGGGGTGGCCCGCCGGCGCCGAAGCGTCGTCATGGACCAGCGGCGCGGTCGACGCGCGCGCTGCGACCATAGCGACGACAAAGGGCAGCGGCTTGTAGTCGACGCGAATGAGGCGCAGCGCTTCGTCGGCAGCGGCCTTGGAAACGGCAGCGACCGCGGCCACGGGCGCGCCAATGTAGCGCACCACCGCATCCGCCGGATTATCGGGGCGGGCGACGAGCATAATCGCGCGAACGCCGGGATGATTCGAGGCCGCAGAGACGTCAATGGCGCGGACCTCCGCATGGGGCAGGGGCGAGCGCAGGATGCGGCCGTGCAGCATGCCCGGAAGAGTGACGTCCACCGTGAAGCGGGTCGCGCCGGTGACCTTGGCCCGGCCATCCTGGCGCGGCACCGGCTTGCCGATCACG
>Ga0181536_10004395_pt1 | contig 14912 bp, 15 predicted proteins | sample PEATcosm2014_Bin_41_FD_121105 | JGI IMG/M metagenome (GOLD analysis project Ga0181536, IMG submission 121105) | Peatland microbial communities from MTU Mesocosm Facility, Houghton, MI, USA - PEATcosm2014_Bin17_60_metaG | ecosystem: Environmental > Terrestrial > Soil > Wetlands > Peat | place... | reverse complement strand
GGGCGGCGTCGTGGGCGGCGTCGTGGGCGGCGTCGTGGGCGGCGTCGTGGGCGGCGTCGTGGGCGGCGTCGTGGGCGGCGTCGCCCGATGTTGACGCGCCGGTCATGACGGCCGGGCCCGCGGCTCGAAGCCTTCGAACTCGGCCTTGGCCGATCGCGACATCAGCGCGGGGATCACCCCGGCGAGGGTCTGCGCACCCTCGAGCACGTCCGCCACCATCTGCATCTCGGAGACGATGGCTTCGATCGCCCGCCCCGAGCCGAGCTCCGCGCCGACGGCGCGGTTCCGGCTGGGGAGCGCGGCGCCGGGCAGGTAGCCGGGGTTCTCGCGACGCTCGTTCACGGCGGCGGCCAATTCGGGGCGCCGCGCCCACCGCACCGTCGGCGCCGAGCGAGCGGCGATCGTGGCCACGGTTGCCCCCCACGGTCCGGCGCCGACGACGGCAACCTTGTCGAACACGGGGCCTACCCTATGGCGTCGGGCGACACGGTCCTACACTGGTCGGGTGAGCGACGTGCACGGCGGGTGGCCGCATGTCGCGGGACCCGTCGTCCTCGTCCCGGTCAAGGCGTTCTCCAGCGCCAAAGAGCGCCTCGCTCCCCTCCTCGGAACCCTCGATCGCGCCCGCCTGGCCCGCACCATGGCCGAGCACGTGCTCGCCGCGGCGGCCCCTTTGCCCGTGGCCGTCGTGTGTGACGACGCCGAGGTGGCCCAGTGGGCTACGGACCACGGCGCCATCGTGCTCCCCGAACCTGGACGTGGACTCAATGGAGCCGTCGAATCAGGGGTGGCTCGGCTCAATGCGGGCGGCGCCGACGAGATCCTGGTCGTGCATGCCGACCTTCCACTGGCCAGCGACCTTGCCCGGCTGGTGGGGTTTGACGGCATCACCCTCGTGCCTGACCGACACGAGGACGGCACCAACGTCATCGGCCTGCCGGCGAGGGCTCCATTTCGCTTCGCCTACGGAGCGGGGTCATTCGCCCGCCATCGGGCCGAAGCGGCTCGCTCCGGTCTCGCCCTGCGGGTGGTGCGCGAGCCTGAGCTCGAATGGGACGTCGATCTCCCCGGAGACCTCCCGGCCGGGTTGGCGCCCGGTCGGCAGTCCTGACGCCGATGGCGGAGGGCGTCGACCCCTCCTCGGGCTTGCCGGTGGGGGACCTGCCGGCGCGCGACACCGTGACCGTGGACTTGGCGACGCCCCGGGTCGCGCTGGCCATCGGCGCTCATCCCGACGATGTCGAATTCGGGTGCGGGGCGACATTGGCCAAATGGGCGCGGGCAGGGTGTGCCATTCACCATCTGGTACTCACCGACGGCTCGAAGGGAACGTGGGACGCCAACAATGACCCCGAGAGCCTGATCGCCGTCCGTCGAGCGGAGCAGCTGGCCGCGGCACGAGTCCTCGGCGGCGGCGACGTGAGATTCCTGGGGTTCACCGACGGCGAACTCGAGAGCGGACTCGCCGAGCGCCGAGCGGTCTGCCGGGTCATCCGACAGGTCCAACCCGACGTCGTCCTCGGCCACGACCCCTGGCGGCGCTATCGACTCCATCCGGACCATCGGCACGCCGGCTGGCTGGCCACCGACGGAATCGTTGCCGCCCGCGACCCGAAGTTCTTTCCCGAGCTCGAAGAGGCACCACATCGCCCCTCGGCCCTCCTCCTGTGGGAGGCCGACGAGCCCAACCACGTCGAGGATGCCGCCGGGAACACCGAAACCAAGCTCGCCGCCCTGCTGGCCCATGCCAGCCAGTACCGCTCCACGATGGATGTCGACCTCGACGATGCCGATGGCGGCGTCGCGAGCATCACCCAGTTCCGCGATCGGCTAGCTCACCAGCTCGCGGCCCACGGTGCGCTAGCCGGTCTGGGGTCCGGGGAGGCATTTCGTCTGCTGACCAACCTCTGACCCCTGGTCGGAGCGCGGACGAGGGGCCCCGAAGGGCCCCTCGTCCGCAATCTGGTTCTGTGCTGCCGGAAAGTTAGGGACGGGCCGCCCGCCGACGAGCCGGCACACGCCTCTTGGCCACCTTCTTGACCGGCGCGGCCGCCACCTTCTTCGTGGTGCGGCGCTTCACCGCCTTGCGTGCTGGAGCCCGCTTGGCCGCCTTCTTGGCCGGAGCCCGCTTCTTGGCCGGAGCCCGCTTCTTGGCCGCCTTCTTGGCCGGAGCCCGCTTCTTGGCCGGAGCCCGCTTCTTCACGGCCTTCTTGGCCGGAGCCCGCTTCTTGGCCGCCTTCTTCGCGGGAGCCGCCTTCTTCGCCGGTGCCCGCTTCTTCACGGCCTTTCGTACCGTTCGCTTGGCAGCCTTGCGTGCCGGAGCCCGCTTGGTCGCCCGCTTCGCCGGTGCCCGCTTCTTCACGGCCTTCCGTACCGTTCGTTTCGCAGCCTTCTTGGCCGACACTCGCCTGACTCTTCTTGTCACCATGGCTTGCCGTTACGCCTTTCTGCCTGGGCTAGTCCCCGGGTCCTCTGGCTACCGCTTCGCAGCCTTCTTCACCGGAGCTCGCCGAACTGCCTTCCTGACTGTCGTATTCGCTGCTTTCCTCGCTGCTTTCCTCGCTGCCTTCTTCGCCGGGGCCCGCCCGACGGTCTTCCGGGTTGACTTCGTTGCGGTGCGCGCCGGAGCACGCTTCGCCGCCTTCTTAGCCGCCTTTTTCGCGACCGGCGCGGACGGCGCCGGAAAATCGCTCAAGGCAGACCTGCCATTCACCACATCCTTGAACGCGCCAGCCGGGCCGAACCGCACGCCCTTGGCGGCCGCGATCTTGACCGGTGCTCCGGTCTGGGGATTCCGGCCCATTCGAGCCTTGCGTCGTGTCGGGTGGAAGCTGCCGAAACCGGCGACCGAGACGCGGCGCCCGGCTTTTACCTCACGCATCACCGTATGCAACACCGCGTTGACGGCGTGCTCCGCCTCGCGTTTTGTCAACGCCGTCATCTTGCTGACCGAGTCGACGAGATCGGATTTGTTCACCACACCTCCAGCGTCGGTGAATCTCAGTAATCAAAGAGGGTTTTCCGCGCGAAAGCAAGCACTGTCACGCTCGCGCGCTTTCCTCCACCCTCGTACGCGAGTAACTGAAGAAATCCTTGCACACCACACAGCGCGCGACGCGGATAGACGCGCTAACAGCCCTGGACGCGCGGACAAGGTCTTTGAGAGGATTTTCGCGTGAGCATTCTTCCCGACGGTACATGTGACGTAATCGTCGTGGATGCCGATGCAACGGAAGACGGCGAAGTGCGCATCGAAGTGACGATCACGCTCGGATTGTTCGTCGGGCACGTCGTTGCGCTGCGTGGGCACCACGTTGCCGAACGAGGCAACTCGAGTTGCGCTCGGGATCCGATCACGCTTCTGGGCGTTCCCGGCACGATGCGCGTACGAGAAGGTGCGCCGACGTTCGTACCGGAGTCGATGTGATGCGACCACGCGCGATCAAAGTGGCCGCCCCCGCTTGGGCGAGACGTGCGCTCGACATCGTCGAGTCGAAACTCGCGCGCAGCGTGACTGTTCAGCACGTCATCGTGGGCGAATCGCCGGTGCCACCAGCCGAAGCCGCTGAGACCCACATGCTGTGGAGATACCACCTTCCAGCCGATCGGGTCGCAGACGCGATCGATCAGCTCCCCGACCTTCGGTGGATACATTCGGACTACGTGGGCATCGAAGACCTCCCCATCGCCCAAATTCGCCGACGCGGCATTCTCCTTTCGAACGGAGCCGGTATCGCCTCCCGACCGATGGCGGAGTGGGTCGTCCTCGCCATCTTGGCGGCAGCCAAGCAGCTCCCGAGGTTCGTCCGGCAATCCGACACCGCCACATGGGATATCGGTGGACCCTTGGCCGAGCTTTCCGGAGCGGTCGTCCTCGTCCTCGGCCTGGGGGCCGTCGGCGCGGCCACGGCTCAACTCCTCGAGCCGTTCGCCATGGACGTCCGGGCCTGCGTCCGTCGACCCCGCCCCGCCGGGGACCCGCTGCCACGGGGGGTTAACCGCCTCGTCGTCGGAGACGCATGGCGCGATCACCTAGCCGACGCGAACTACGTCGTCTGCGCCCTGCCGCTCACCGACGACACGAGTCGGATGCTCGATGCCGACGCCTTCGCCGCCATGCGATCGGACTGCTGCCTGGTGAACGTGGCCCGCGGCGGACTGGTGGACGAAGCCGCGCTGATTGCCGCCCTCGACGCCGGTCGCCTGGCCGGCGCCGTCCTCGACGCGTTCGACCGAGAGCCCCTACCCTCCGACGACCCGCTGTGGCGACGTCCCGACGTCCTCGTCCTTCCCCACGTCACCTGGTCGACGGCCCACACCACCGATGACTTCAAGGCACGATTCGCGGCCCAGGTCGAGCGGTGGGTCGCCGGTGAGGAGCCGGCCGATCTCGTCGACCTCGACGCCGGGTACTGATCCGGCCGAGTCCGATCCGCGGGAGGACCGCGTGACGATCGACCGTCCCCTTATCGGCCCCTCGAAGGTTCCACCATGTCGGCGAGCGACTCACTGACCGCCGTCCGGCGCGTTGCGGCCACAGCGGGCGGTGGTGCGTACATCGGCGCCGGCACCGACGGGCCGCTGTGGGCCGGACGCGAACAGGCAGTGCTCGTCCTTGGGCCGCCGCGCTCGGGCAAGACGTCGTGCATCGTCGTCCCGTCGATACTCGCCGCTACGGGAGCGGTCGTGTCGACATCGACGAAACCCGACGTTCTCACCGTCACTTCCCGGGCCCGCAACCGCATCGGTCCGTGCTATCTCTACGACCCGAGCGGCACCGTCGATGCCCCACCTGGCGTGGAGAGGATTCGTTGGTCGCCGGTGCCCGAGTCCCGCCACTGGGACGACGCGCTCCTCGTCGCCCGAGGTCTCGTCGGCGCCACGCGAGCCGACCCATCGCGCGGTGGGCTCGGACCACACGCCGGTGATCACTGGACCGAGCGGGCCGAGTCGCTTCTCGGACCCTTGCTCCACGCGGCTGCGCTCGACCGAGAACCGTTCGAGACCGTGCTCTCGTGGGTCGACCGCCGGAACGTCTCCCCCGCGCTCGGGGTTCTCGATCACCGGGGCGCCACCATCGCCGCCGACCTCCTCGCCGGGATCGCCGTTACCGACGCCCGCGAGCAAAGCGGCATCTGGTCGACGGCATCGGGCGTGTTGGCCGGATTCCGCAGCGAAGCCGCTCTCGCCAGCACTCGGTCGCCGACCTTCGACCCGGCGGCGTTCTGCGAGACGAGCGCCACCTTGTACATCTGCGCCACCGGCCGCCATCAGGCGCTCGTGGCGCCCCTCGTCGTGGGGCTCCTCGCCGGCGTGCGCTCCGCCGCCTATGCACGGGCCGCGTTGGGCACGGCCGACCCGGTCCGGCGCGTGGCGCCCGTCCTCCTCGCTCTCGACGAGGTGGCCAACATCGCCCCTCTACCGGACCTCCCCGCCATGGTGAGCGAGGGCGGCGGGCAGGGCGTTCTCACGTTGGCATGCCTTCAAGACCTCTCTCAGGCACGGGGTCGGTGGGGAACGGCCGCTGACGGTTTCTTGTCGCTGTTCGGCACCACCGTCGTCCTCCCCGGCATCGGCGACGTCCGGACTCTCGAATCGCTGTCCGCTCTGGCCGGAGAGGCGGAGGTCGGTTCCCGGTCGGTCAGCATGCCCGTACTGCCACGAGGGGGCCTGGCGCGGGCCGCGCTGGAACGGGCGTTGGGGAGCGGGCGGCGCTTCGCCGGTTCGGCGACCCCCACGGTCACGACGGCACCGGTGCTGCGCCGGCGACTCCCGGTGGACCTGGCCGGTCATGGGGAGCGGGGTATGGCTCTCGTACTCGGCGAGCACAACCGCATGGGATGGGCCCGGCTGACGCCGTGGTTCGGGCACGAGCCCTGGCGATCCGCCGTGCTCGGACGGGACTTGGGGCTCGAGAACCGGCCGGGTCGGAGTGAACCGGGAGCCGGACGGGAAGTCGGAGGCGGTCACGAACCCGGGCTCGACCTGGGCATCGGCCCATGACGGGCCCGGTCGATTTTTTTTTCTCGGGCCGTAATTGGCCTCGGTGCCGCGGGTGGCCGCTCCCGGACCGCAATTACGCCGGAATTGACAATAGATAGGTAGAAGGACGGGAGCGGGTCGGACGCCTCTGGATGATCGAACATGTGTTCGATATCCTCGGCTCCATGCTCCCCTCCGCCCCCCGCAGCCCCGCCGCCGTGCCGCCCCGGCGGATCGACGCTGCGCTGGCGGCTCGGGCCCGGCCGGTCATCTCGACCCGCGAGCAGGTACTCCCCGTCTCCGACTCGCTCATCTCCCTGTTCCCCCAGGGCCTGCGACGTGGCAGCGTCGTCGTCGTCGACGGAGCCGGCCCCACCGGCGGAGCGGGAGGAGCCACCACCCTCGCCGTGTCGCTGCTGGCCGAAGCCACTGCCACCGGGTCGTGGTGCGCGGCCGTGGGACTCGTCGACCTTGGGATGGTGGCCGTCGTCGAGCTCGGGGTTGACCCCGAGCGCCTCGCGTTCGTCCCCTCCCCCGGGGCCATGTGGCCCGAGGTGGCCGCCGTCCTTCTCGACGGAATGGACCTCGTCGTGGTCTGCCCACCGGGACCGACGCGAACAGCCGGGGCCCGCCGGCTGGCGGCGCGCGCCCGCGAACGTCGGGCAGTGCTGGTCGTGCTGGCCCGGCACGGCCGCTGGCCCGAGGCGCCGGACATCTTCCTGACCGTGGAGGACGGAGCGTGGCAGGGGGTGGAGTCGGGGCACGGCCACCTACGGGGACGGCGGGTGACCGTGGCGGCCGCCGGCCGGAGGGCGGCGGTGCGGGCAGTGCGCGCCGAGTTGTGGTTGCCCGCCGCATCGGGCGCGGTGGAGGTCGTCGAGCAGGCGTGATGCGGGGAAGCGGAGGAGAGGCCAAGTGGAGCGGTTGCTCGTCGTGTGGTGCTCCGATCTCTTACAGGAGAAGGAGCACGGTAGAGAAGCCCGGGCTCTCACTCGGGTGATGGCCGCCGTGGGGGCCTTCTCCCCACGCGTCGAAGTCATCCGCTCCGGGTTGTGTGCGGTGCCGACTAGGGGGCCCTCGCGCTACTTCGGCGGGGACACGGCCCTGGCGGGCCAGGTGGCACGCGCCGTGGCCGGCGTCGAAGGCGTCGACGCCGATGTGAGCATCGACGCCGGCGTGGGCGTGGCTGATGGTCTGTTCGCCGCCGTTCTCGCCGCCCGGCGTGCGCCGAGAGGCGAGCCCGTGGTGGTCGCTCCCCGGACCACAGCCGACTTCCTCGCCCGGTGGCCGGTGGCCACGCTGGAGCGACCGGAACTGGCCGACCTCCTCGTCCGTTTGGGGGTCCACACCCTTGGCCGATTCGCCGAGGTGCCCGACAACCACGTGCTCGCCCGCTTCGGCGCTGATGGTGTCGCCTGTCACCGGGTGGCCAAAGGGATCGACGGCGAGCTGCCCGGGATGCGCGTCGCCACTCCCCGATCACCTCACGCGGATCGGCCCCCGAGCCCCGGCGCGCACCAACCCGGATTCTTCGGCGGAGCCGCCGCTGCCGAGGCCCGCGCCGGGCGCGCCGTCGAGCATGTCGAGGAACTCCTCGGCCCCGAGGCTGTCGTGATGGGCAAGCTCCAAGGCGGTCGCGGTCCCGGGGAGCGGGCTCGGTTCGTCCCCTTCGCGACTCGGCGCACCGGGGCCGCGACCGCGTCCGACAACCCACCGTGGCCGGGCCAGGTCCCGGCGCCGGCCCCCGTCGTCGTGTACACCCGGACACCACCGGCCCTGCTGGCCGACGCCACCGGCCACCCCATCGGCGTCACCGGTGGCGGGATGGTCAGCACCGAGCCGGCGCGCCTATCGATCACCGGGGGGGCGTGGGTCGAGGTGGCCGGGTGGGCCGGGCCATGGCCCGCCGACGAGCGGTGGTGGTCGACCGGCCGGCGGCGGCGAGCCCGGATGCAGGTGCTCACCGCCGATGGGGCCGCCCATCTCCTCACACGCGAACGGGGCGGGTGGTGGCTCGAAGGCACCTACGACTGAGACGGGACGATCCATGGTGTCCTACGCGGAATTGCACTGCCATTCCAACTTCAGCTTCCTCGACGGGGCATCCCACCCCGAAGAACTCGCCACCGAGGCCGCCCGGCTCGGCCTCGAGGCCATCGCCCTCACCGACCACGACGGCCTCTACGGCGTGGTGCGGTTCTCCGAGGCGGCGCGCGCCGCTGGTGTGGCCGCGGTGTTCGGTGCCGAGTTGACCCTCACCCCCGCCGACGCGTCACCGAAGACGACTGCGCGCACGGGCACGCCCGACCCATTCGGCACCCACCTGGTGGTCCTGGCTCGCGATCCCGAGGGATACGCACGCCTCAGCCGGACGATCGCCGAAACCCAGCTGGCCGGAGGGGTGAAGGGGCAACCGGCCTGCGCACTCGACGACCTCGCGAAGCGCCACCACGGTCACTGGCTGGTACTCACGGGGTGTCGCAAGGGGGCGGTGCCCGGTGCACTCACCACCGCCGGGCCGACGGCGGCCGCACGCCAACTCGAACGCCTGGTGCACGCCTTCGGCCGGGACAACGTGGCCGTCGAACTGTGGGACCACGGGGATCCGCTCGACGCGGCTCGAAACGACGCGTTGGCCGAGCTGGCGGTTCGCCACGGCGTCGACTTGGTGGCCACCAACAACGTCCACTACGCCACCGCCGACCGCCGGCCGTTGGCCACCGCCCTGGCCGCGGTCCGGGCCCGCCGACCGCTCGCCGAGCTCGAAGGATGGTTGCCTCCGGCGGCCACCGCGTCGCTTCGGTCGGGGGCGGAACAAGAACGCCGGTTCGCCCGCTGGCCAGGCGTCGTGGCCCGGGCCGCGATGCTCGGGCGCGCCTGCGCCTTCGACCTGCGCCTGGTGGCCCCGGGGCTGCCCGACTTCCCCGTCCCACCCGGCTACGACGAGCAGGGGTGGCTGGTCGAGTTGACGCACCGGGGCGCGACGGCCCGCTACGGTCCCCGTCACGACGAACGAATCCCGAATGCCTGGGCCCAGATCGACCACGAGTTAGCCGTGATCGGCGCTCTCGGGTATGCCGGCTACTTCCTCATCGTCTGGGACATCGTCGAGTTCGCCCGCCGCAACGACATCTACTGCCAGGGTCGGGGCTCGGCCGCCAATTCGGCCGTCTGCTACGCGCTCGGGGTCACCCGCGCCGACGCGGTGGCCCTGGGGCTGTTGTTCGAGCGCTTCCTCTCCCCCGAGCGCGACGGGCCACCCGACATCGACATCGACATCGAATCGGGCCGACGGGAGGAGGTCATCGCATACGTCTTCGACCGTTACGGCCGCCAGCACGCGGCGCAGGTGGCCAACGTCATCACCTACCGGGCCCGCTCGGCCATCCGCGACATGGGCAAAGCCCTCGGACACACTCCCGAGCAGGTGGACGCCTGGGCGAAGGCCGTCGACCGCGGCGACCCGCTCGCGCGCAACCATGCCCTGCCCGTGTCGGTGTCGGAGTTGGTGGAGCAGGTGCTCGACTTCCCCCGCCATCTCGGCTTGCACTCGGGTGGCATGGTGATCTGCGACCGACCGGTGGTCGAGGTGTGCCCCGTCGAGTGGGCCCGGCACCCGGGGCGTAGTGCCCTGCAGTGGGACAAAGAGGACTGCGCCACCGCCGGCCTGGTGAAGTTCGACCTCCTCGGCCTCGGCATGCTCGACGCACTGCACCGGACGGTCGACCTCGTGCGTGACGCGCACGGGGTGGACATCGACCTCGCGCTCTTGGCCCAGGAGGACGAGGTCTACGACATGCTGTGCCGATCCGACACCGTTGGCGTGTTCCAAGTGGAAAGCCGGGCCCAGATGGCCACGCTCCCGCGCATCCAACCCCGGTGCTTCTCCGACCTGGTGGTCGAGGTGGCCATCATCCGCCCTGGCCCCATCCAGGGTGGGTCGGTCCATCCCTATATCCGCCGGCGTCAAGGCACCGAGGCACCCGATCCGCCACATCCGCTCTTGCGCCGGGCTCTGGCCCGGACCCTCGGCGTACCGCTGTTCCAGGAGCAGCTCATGCAGATCGCCATCGACGCGGCGGGGTTCACACCGGCCGAGGCCGACCAGCTCCGACAGGCCATGGGCGCCAAGCGCTCGGGAGAGCGCATGGAGCGCCTGCGCGAGCGGCTGTTTGCCGGCATGGCCGAGCGGGGCATCACCGGCGAGGTGGCCGAGGAGATCCACGGCAAGCTGGCTGCCTTCGCCAGTTTCGGCTTCCCCGAGAGCCATGCCGTCTCTTTCGCCTACCTCGTGTACTCGAGCGCGTGGCTGAAGCTGCATTACCCCGCGGCGTTCTGCGCCGCACTACTCAACGCACAACCCATGGGGTTCTGGTCATCCCAATCGCTGGTAGCCGACGCCCGTCGTCACGGCGTGGTCGTCCGCCGTCCCCACGTGAACGCGTCAGGAGCGCAATCCACGTTGGAGTGGAGCGAGGGTGGGCCCGGGACCGGAGACCCCGGTCGCCCAATCCACCCCGACGGTCAGCCGGCCGTGCGCCTGGGAATGACCTCGGTGCGCTCGCTCGGCACCGAGCTGTCCGAACGGATCGCCCAGGCAGCCCCCTTCGCCTCGATCGAGGATCTGGCCCGGCGGGGTGGGGTCGGCCGTGTGCCCATGGAGGCACTGGCCACCGCCGGGGCGCTCGACGGCTTGGTGCCACGGCCGGGCGTCCCGGCACCCACCACCCGCCGTGGGGCACTATGGGCGGCTGCCCCCTTGGCTCTGGCCACGCCCGACCGTCTCCCGGGCCTCGTAACGGGAGAGGACGCCCCTCCCCTGCCCGAGCTCACCGAGATCGAGGAGATCGAGGCGGACATGTGGTCGACCGGGATCACCGTGGGCACCACCGTGGTCGAATTGGCCCGCCCTCGGCTCGACGCCATGGGCGTGGTGCCGTCAGCCGCCTTGGGAACCCATGAGGCGGGCAGCCGCGTACTCGTGGGTGGGATCGTCACCCACCGCCAACGACCCGAGAGCGCGAGGGGCACCGTCTTCATCAACTTGGAGGACGAGACGGGCATGACCAACGTCATCTGCTCGCCGGGTGCATGGGCGCGGTGGCGGACGGTCGCCCGGGGGGCGCCGGCCCTCCTGGTTCGGGGCCGGTTGGAGCGGGTCGACGGGGTCGTGAGCGTGGTGGCCGACAAGATCACCCCGCTGGAGCTCGGTCCCCTTCCCACCATCTCGGCGCGGGATTTCCGCTGACCTTCGCCGTCGCCGTTCCAAGATTCCACCGCCGTCCGTGGTGTGCACCCGGACCGCGCCGCCCGATCCGTGCGTCAATCGGATTGGGGAACCGTTGAGAATTTCTCAAGTCGACCACTCTGCGTCCCGATAAACCCGACAGAGGAGGTCGCCAACGCGGCCGCTTCGGGGGCTCGAAGATGGCACGTCGACCAGCCCGACACGCCATCGGCAGCGAAGGGGGATGGATCCATGGCGAATTGTGGAGGATCCCTGGTGATCCATCGCGACGGGAGCGTCGCCTACTGCAGCGAGGACCGCGCCGGAGGAAAGTGCGCCGGCGAGGATCGACCACACATCGGCGGCGTCTTCGCCTGCCGGCTCGTCGAGGGCGAGGCCTGCGCCTATTGCAACCCAGCCACCGTCCCGGCCACGCGCTGACCACTCCCCCTCTCTCCGTCTCGCCCTCCCCATCGCCCTCCAGCCGTCGGTAGCACCTCCTTCCGTCGCGCTGCGTCCATCCTCAGTCACCTCGCCGCACGGATCCGCGTGCCTCGGCGCTCTCCGCGGTGGTGCTCCGGTCGGGCGCGGAGCCGTTGTGCGTCGCTTGCTCGACCAGGTCGACGAGCGGGCCGATGTCACCGGTGGCACGCGGGACCCCACGGGCAACTCCGTGTGGGCGGAGCGGGCCGCCTGTCGGCGGCCCTCGGGTCGAGCCCGGAACGAGGTGATGGTGATGGCGGCGATGTGCAATGGGTGTCTCGTCCTCCACCGGGACGGCGAGATCGCCTACTGCTCCGAGGAGCTCGACGGCAAGAGTTGCCTCGGCTATGACGCCCCCCACCTGGCCGGCGTCATGGCCTGCCGGGTCACGCCGCGCGGCACGCGGTGCCGACACTGCGATGAGGTCATGCGCCGCCGCCTGATCCTGGCGCCCGACTTCATCCCCGACGGGCTGTGGGCAGTCGCCAATTAGCGGGCGCCCCACCTGAGCGTCCGACTGGTTGCGCCGAGACCGGCGACGGGATCGAGCTGGCGGGGGAGGGCTCGAACCTCCAACATTCGGCTCCAAAGGCCGACGTTCTGCCGATTGAACTACCCGCCAAGGGCTGTCGTTGCTAGGACAACGCTACGGCAGTTCGGGCGTCGATCAACTCGATACGGTTCCCGAAGGGGTCATCGACGTAGCAGCGCCGCACCCCGGGTATCTCATCATCGAAGCGGGCCAGGTGCCCGACGGATCCCAACGCCGTCACCAGGGCGTCGAGGTCGTTCACCACCAGGGCCGGATGCGCCTTGGCCGCCGGGCGAAAGTCGGCCTCTACTCCGAGATGGACCTCGACGGACCCGTTGGAGAACCAGCACCCGCCCCGCACGGCCAGCGCCTCGGGCTTGGGCCGGCGATGAAGGCCGAGCACCCCTTGGTAGAAGGCGGTTGCCGCCTCCTCCTCACCGGCGGGCATGGCCAGCTGGACGTGGTCGATCGCCGTGATCCGATGCCCCATGCCGGTCACGATACCCGGCGCTTGGCGGTCGGTCGCCGCTTGCCGCTAACCTGCGCCACAACATGGGATCTTTGATCAAGAAGCGCCGCAAACGCATGCGCAAGAAGAAGCACAAGAAGATGCTGAAGGCCACCCGCTGGCAGCGACGGGCCGCCGGCAAGTAGCACCGGTCGGGGACCCCAGGTTCCCACCTCGGCCCATCGGCGTCGAAGTGGCGCGTCCGGACGTCACGCCAGGGGTTCGGGCGGGATGCTCCGGACGGAGACCAGTGGGGCCCGCTCGTCACCCAGCACGAGATACGGGCGGTCGTCGACGCCGAGGGACGCCGGATCGCCGTCGACGAACCAGGTGGCGCCGCTCCCGGCCAACCGGGGACGGCGGCCGGTGATGTCGCCCAGGCTGTCTCGCCACCGGGCCAGCGAAGGTGTAACGGCCAGCGCCGCCGCCTCGAGGTCGTTGACCGAATCGGACGAATGGTCCGCGACCGACGGATCGACCGACCGCGTTCGGTCCGTTTCCCGCGTCTGCTCGTCGTAGGCGCGGTACACGGCGCCCGTGTCGACCGCCACCGGCGGGATCAAGAGGAGGAACCGGCGGTCCTCGAAAGGCAGGACCTCGAGCACCTCGCCGATGCCGGTGACCCGCGCATGGCCGCCGGTGACACAGAAGGGCACGTCGGCACCGAGTGGCGCGGCCAGCGCGGCCGATGGCCATCTCGCCCATCGCAGCACGGCTGCAGCATCGGCGGAGCCGCCGCCGAGCCCTGCACCGACGGGGATCCGCTTCACCACCCGGACCGCGGACTGACGGCCGACCATGTCGAGCGCGCGATGGACCAGGTTGCCTGACGTGGTGTCAAGGTCGGCGATCCCCAAGTCGCCGACGACCCTGTCCACGATGGCAATGCCGACGCCCGGCTCGAAAGTCAGCGAATCGGCCAGGTCGATCGACACGAACTCCGCGTCAAGCAGGTGATAGCCGTCGGGCCGCGTTCCGGTGACCCGCAGCGACAACGTGAGCTTGGCCGGCGCCTGGACGGTGACCGACGCCACCGTCCGGGCCGAGGCGCTCGAGAACCGCTCCGTCACCGTCATCTCTCCCCCATCCGGGCCCGCCGCTCTCGGGTCATCCCGGGCCCTGGTCCATCTTCACGTACCGGGCCAGTCTCCCCCAATCGGCGACGGACAGGTCTTCGGCCCGAGCCTCGGGGTCGACGCCGGCGAGCGCGAACGCCTCGGGCGAGGCGACGTCGGCCAGGGCCCGGCGCAGCATTTTCCGGCGGTGCGCGAACCCGGCGCGCACCACGGCGAACAGCCGGGGCGCGGTGACGTCGGTCGGATCTACGGCCACCGCGGCGCGGCGATCGATCCGCACGAGCACCGACTCCACCCGCGGGCGGGGCACGAACACGGACGCCGGCACGCGACCCACGATCCGTGCCGTCGCGTGGTAGGCGACCTTCACCGAAACGGCACCATAGGCCCGACTGTGCGGCGTCGCCACCAGCCGTTCGCCCACCTCTCGCTGTACCATCACCAGGAAGCGCTCGATGCCGGGCGCTTCGTCCAAGGCCCGGGCGACGACGGGGACGGCGACGTTATAGGGCAGGTTGGCCACAAGGGTCCACGGGGCCGCGGTGCCATCGCGCTCGAGCAACGCATCCCAATCGAGCGTCGTGGCGTCGGCCTCGACGACCCGCACTCCAAGCGATTCGACCCGCTCGCGCAGCAGCGGGAGCAGGTCTCGATCGATCTCGACCGCGGTGACGTGCGCTTCGGTCTCGACCAGCGCGAGGGTCAGCGAACCCAGTCCCGCCCCGATCTCGACCACCGACGCTCCGGGAGCGAGCTCCGCCAGACGGGCAACTCGCCGGACCGTGTTCGCATCGGCGACGAAGTTCTGCCCGAGGGCCCGGCTCGGGCGCAGGCCGTTGCGCTCGAGGAGATCGGTGATCTCCCTCGGTGAAAGGGTCACGGCCGGCGCCACGAGCGCCGGGGACCGCCGGCTACCAGCGGACGCTGACGTCGATCAGCCCCTGCGACAGCGGGGCCAATTGCGAGAACCCCTGCTCGGACATGTCGACCACCCGACCCGGGTTGTGTGCCTCCCGGTCGTCGATGGTGCAGGTCACCGAGACGCCCGTGGCGAGGTCGGTCACCGTGACCACGGTCCCGAAGGCCAACGCCGGACTGGCGCAG
>Ga0181536_10004394_pt1 | contig 14915 bp, 8 predicted proteins | sample PEATcosm2014_Bin_41_FD_121105 | JGI IMG/M metagenome (GOLD analysis project Ga0181536, IMG submission 121105) | Peatland microbial communities from MTU Mesocosm Facility, Houghton, MI, USA - PEATcosm2014_Bin17_60_metaG | ecosystem: Environmental > Terrestrial > Soil > Wetlands > Peat | place... | reverse complement strand
TTCTGTTCACCACGGCCATTTCGCTCCTAACGGCTCTGATCTTCGGACTGGCCCCGGCGCTTCGTGCTGCGAAGTGTGACTTGGCCGCGGTCCTCAAGGGTGAAGATCCTCGATTGGGACAGGGCGCAGGGCGGCTGCCACTGCGCAGCTTGCTGGTGTGCGGGGAAATCGCGCTCTCGGTGGTTTTGTTGGCAGGCTCCGCATTGTTGCTCCGCAGTTTATTGTATAGCCAGCGGATCAATACAGGATTTGACCCGAAGAAGAATGTGCTCATGCTCTCGGTGGCGCCGCCAGAACTCTACGGCTACACTGAGGCCCAGGCGCGCGCCATTTATCCTGCCTTGGCGGCTCGCGTGGAATCCGTGCCCGGGGTAATACGCGCTAGCTATGCCCGGCGGCCTCCCTTGACCGACAGCGAAGGAGGAGAAACGCGGGCCGTGGTTATTCCTGGAGTGCAGCCGCCTGCCGGAACCGATCACTTCAAGATTCGCTACAACATTGTCGCCCCGAAGTTCTTTGCCACCGTGGGCGCCCGGCTCGAGAAGGGGCGGGAATTCAACGAGTTCGATTTGCCCTCCACGGTGCCGGTCGTCATCATCAACGACGCTATGGCGCGTAGATTCTGGCCTGGCCAAGACCCCGTGGGAAGGTCACTCCGGATTGGTAAAAAGGACTATCAGATTGTCGGCGTGGTGGAGGCAGGAAGGTATGTCGACCTTCATGAAACGGTCCAACCTTACCTGTTCCTTCCTTTCACCCAGGTGGGTTCGTTCGAGTGCTGGTTGCTTGTGGAAACGGCTGCCGACCCGCGCGCGCTGGTCTCCACAATTCTGAAAGAGACGGCGGCCGTCGATAAACACCTTCCTATCGTAAATGCGGTGACCTTCAGGGAATACATGCAAGAGGTTTTGGCCAGGGAGCGCTCGATGGCTGGGCTGCTGGCGAGCCTGAGCATCCTCGGAATGTTTCTGGCTGCGGTAGGGTTGTACGCGGCGGTAGCTTATCTTGTCAATCGGCGCACGCATGAACTCGGTATCCGCATGGCGCTGGGGGCGCGCCGTGGTGACGTGTTGAGGCTCGTGTTGACTCAGGGCTTGCGCTTGAGCGTAGCGGGCGCACTCGTAGGCTTGGCCGGGGCTTTTGCTGCGTCCCGGCTGATGTCCCGATTCATTTACGGCGTTGCGCTTACGGATCCACTTAGTTACGTGGCCAGCACTGTTGTCGCCATCAGCGTGGCTCTGTTGGCGTGCTACATCCCCGCGCGCCGCGCGACCCGGGTCGATCCCATGGTGGCGCTGCGGTATGAATAGGTGTCAGGTGTCGGGTGCCAGATGTCAGCTTTCAGCCGTCAGCGGTCAGCTAGGGGAGAAGGCGTCGGCTGCTTGCTGATAGCTGAAAGCTGACGGCTGACAGCTTGCGAACTAGCGAGGTGAATGATGGTGACTCTGCTCCAGGACTTGAAATACGGCCTGCGCATGCTGGCGAGGAATCCCGGCTTCACGGCGGTAGCGGTACTGACGCTGGCACTCGGCATCGGCGCGAACGCGGCGATCTTCAGCGTGGTAAATGGGCTGTTTCTTCGCGGTCTTCAGGTGCAAGATCCTGGCGCGCTCGTGACGCTCGGGTTCACGCACAAAAAAGATGTGGGTCTCAGCCTCGTCTCCTATCCTGATTTCGAGGATATCCAGCGGCAAGCTAACAGATGGGTCGATCTTTTCGCATACCGGTTTGGGGTTGACGGGCTGAACGCAGGCGATCGCGCGGATCACATCCTAACGAATTACGTGACAGGAGATTACTTCACCGCGCTGGGTACCAAGCCTGCGCTGGGACGTCTGATTTTGCCCTCCGAGGGCAAGGTACCCGGCGCCGATCCGGTCATCGTGCTCGCATATTCCTGCTGGAAGACGCGATTTGGCGGCGATCCTTCGGTCATCGGGAAGGCAGTTCGCATCGACGGGTATCCAGTTACCATCGTGGGGGTTGCGCAGAAAGGGTTTCGCGGCGCTTTGAGCGAGGTGGATATACAGGCGTATCTGCCTCTTAATATGACGAGCATCGAGGGTTTCGGGGGGTTTTTGACCGACCGCTCCGCCCGGGCGCTCTTTGCGCTCGGACGCCTCCGGCCAGGTGTGACGCTACAACAGGCTCGTGCATCCATGAATGTCATCGCCACACGGCTTTCCCAGCAGTATCCAAACACCGATCTGGGGGCGGCCATTTGGGTCCTGCCCCAGAAGGAAGCCGCGCTCAATCCTTTAGCCAAGCCCGGCGAATACCAGCAAGTACTGACCGCGGTGGGATTGTTTCTAGCCCTGGCCATCCTGGTGCTTTTCCTTGCTTGCTTCAATGTGGCCAACGTTCTGTTGGTCCGGGCTACAACCCGAGAGCACGAAATGGCCGTGCGTGCTGCGCTGGGCGCCCCAGGCCACCGTCTCATGCGACAACTGCTAACGGAAAGCTCTCTGCTCGCTCTTTTCGGCTGTGTCGCGGGGATCGTCGCCGGTTCTTGGGGTTCCAGTCTTTTACGTTCCATTCATTTCACTGCAAGCTTGCCGATCAGCCTTGACTTCAGCTTCGACTGGCGCGTCTTTGCCTATGCGGTGGGGGTCGCGACTCTAGCAGGCTTCATGGTGGGGGTCGTGCCGGCGCTTCGCGCTTCCCGCGTCAGCCCCGGCAACGCGCTCCATGAAGGCGGACGTAGTGTAGCCGGCGGTCGCCATCACCTTCGGAATATTCTTGTCGTGGCACAGGTGGCCGGCTCTATTGTCCTGCTGATTGTGGCGGGACTTTTCACGCGCAGCCTGCAAAGAGCCCAGCGAATGGATCTTGGCTTTAACCCCGCCCGTGTCCTCAACCTCACCATGGACCCGCACGAGGCGGGCTTCAACGAGGCGCAAGGGCGGGAGTTTTATAAGAATCTCCTTTTGCGCGTCCAGGCGTTGCCGGGAGTCCAGTCAGCCAGCCTGGCTTTTAGTTTTCCAACCGGCCAATTCACGGATTTCGACGCTGTTTATGTGGAAGGTCACTTCCCTCGTCCGGGAGAGGCCCCACCCACGATAGCCGTAAACCCCGTTTCCCCCGGCTACTTTACAACCATGCAGATTCCCATCCTGAGTGGCAGGGCATTCCTGGATTCGGATACCGCGGCGGCGCCGGGCGTGGCAGTGATCAACCAAAGCATGGCCCACCAGCTCTGGCCCGATGAGGACGCCCTCGGAAGACGCTTCCGGATGAACGGCGAGTCGGGACGGTTGGTTGAGGTGGTTGGGATCGCGCGAGACAGCAAGTATCTTGACCTGTTTGCCAAAGCCACTCCCTACATCTATCTGCCCCTGGCCCAGTACTATATCTCCAGCGAAACACTCCAAATCCGGACGGAGGCGGAGCCTGAGTCGGTGATCCGCAGCGTGGAAGAACAGGTTCACAGCCTTGCTCCCGGGCTGCCGGTTTTCGGTGTCGAGACAATGGAGCAGGCTCTGAATGGCGGCTTCACGGGGTTCTATTCGTTCCGTCTGGCAGCCTATCTTGCTGCCGCGCTCGGCATATTGGGATTGATCCTCGCTATCGTGGGCGTCTACGGGGTGATTTCCTATAGTATGAGCCAGCGGACGCATGAGATCGGCATCCGCATGGCCCTTGGCGCACCTCGGCGCGATATCTGGCGAACGGTCTTAGGCCAAGGGCTGGGGATTCTTGCCCTGGGTGGCGTTATTGGGATTCTGGCCGCTCTGGGGTTGACGCGCGCCATGGCAAGTTTCCTTTATGGCGTCAACGCGCACGATCCACTGACATATCTGGCGGTGACCTTCCTGATATCGGCTGTGACGCTGCTCGCCTGCTACATTCCTGCCCGCCGGGCCACGAAGATCGATCCCATGGAGGCGTTGCGGTACGAGTAGAGCAGTGGTTAGTGGCTAGTGGTTAGCGGCCAAGAGCAACCTGCGGTGCGTGGGGGAGCGATATGACCGGAAACGGCGAGATCAGGAGTTGTCGGGATCTGGCTAGCCACTAACCACTAACCACTAGCCACTTGCCCGTTGAGGGGGAACACGATGAGCACTCTGCTTCACGACTTGCGCTACGGCCTGCGCATGCTGGCGAAGGACCCCGGCTTTACGGCCGTCGCGGTGATTGCGCTGGCCCTTGGCATTGGGGCCAACACCTCCATCTTCAGCAGTGTAAACGCCATGCTGCTTCACCCCTTTGCCTTCAAGCATCTTGACCGCATCGTTACGGTGTGGGAAACCGTGCCGAAGCAGAATGAGAACCATATCAAGGCCGCTCCAGCGAACTTCCGCGACTGGAGGGAGCAAAGCAAAGGGTTCGACATGCTCGCGGCCGGTCATGGCTGGGACGTCAACCTGACCGGCGCCGGTGTTGCCGAGCGCGTCGAGGGCTATCAGGTCACCGCCGGCTTGTTCCCCCTGCTGGGGATGCCGCCACAGTATGGCCGGGCCATCACTGCGGGCGATTTCGAGCCCGGGCATACGTCCGTCGTTGTGCTCAGCTATGGATTCTGGCAGCGGCATCATGGCGCGGACCTCGGCATTGTTGGTAAGAGCCTGCACTTGAATGGGCAGGAATTCACGGTCGTCGGCATCATGCCTGCGGACTTCGATTAGCCTGTGGGCGCCGAGGCTTGGGCCCCTCTCGACCTCGGCGCCGCCCAAAACGCGGACCGCGCGGGTCATTATTTGGAAGTCATTGGCCGCTTGAAATCCGGGGCCACCATGGCGCAGGCGCAGGCGGATCTCGAGACCATCGCAGCCCGCTTGGCGCAGCAATATCCGCAGACGAACGCCGGCCACGGGGTGAGAGTGATGAGCCTGGTCGAAGATCTCACCTACGGTTCCCGGCAGTTCCTTTGGGTGCTGATGGGCGCCGCTGCGTTCGTTCTGCTTCTCGCTTGCGCCAATGTGGCGAACCTGCAGTTGGCCCGCGCCACCGTACGGCAAAAGGAACTCGCGGTGCGCCTCGCCCTAGGCGCGAGCCGGTGGCAGATTATGCGGCAGTTACTGGTGGAAAGTGTGGTGCTGGCCCTGCTCGGCGGACTGGCGGGAGTGCTACTCGCCAGTTGGGGAGGCGAACTCATGCAGCGGACCATCCCGCCGTTCATCGTTCAGCACATACCGGGATTAAAGCACATGAAGATTGATACCGGAGTCCTGGTGTTCACCCTCGTGGTGACGCTCCTCACCGGAATCCTTGCCGGGCTCGCCCCGGCATTGCACGTTTCGAACCCCGACCCTAATGAGGCGCTGAAGGAGGGTGTTCGCGGCGGGAGCGCCAACCCCGGGCGGCAACGTCTCCGCGCGCTGCTGGTGGTTACCGAGGTCGCGCTCGCGCTGGTCCTGCTGGTGGGCGCCGGACTGATGGTGAAGGGATTTGGTACCCTGTTAAATCAATATCCGGGCTTCGATCGCAGTAACGTGTTGACCTTCCGTATCGCGCTCGCTGAATCGAAAGCTCGAGATAAGGCTCGCGTGAGGGATTTCTACGCTCAGGTCATTGAGAAGTTACAGGTCCTGCCCGGTGTCGACTCGGCTGCTGCGGTCACCAGCCTGCCATCGGGTTGGAGCTGGAACCGGACGGAATACACGGCCGAGGGGCAGCCTCCTGCCGCTCCGGGCATGATGCGTGTGGCCGTGTGGCAGTCCATTACCCCCGGCTTTTTCCGCGCCCTGCGCATACCGCTGCTCGAGGGACGGCTTATTACAGCTCAAGACGGCCCTGATGCTCCGCTGGCCATTGTTATCAGCCAAAGCATGGCGCATCGGATCTGGGGCAGCCACGACCCCGTCGGAAAGCGCATCAAGTTCGGCCGGGCAGAAAGCAGCGAGCCGTGGCAGACCATCGTCGGTGTGGTGGGCGATATCGAGCAATCGCCTTTCGATCATGTGCCGCAGCCAACCGCGTACTTTCCATTCGCCCAAATGCCACTAGCCTCTTCGGCCCTGGTGGTGCGCACGTCGGGCAATCCCATTGCTCTGGCCGCCTCAACGCGCGCCCAGGTGCGAAGCGTGGACTCGGACCAGCCCCCCTACGACATGCAGACCCTCGAGCAGCTCATCTCAGACAATGTCAGCGGCGTCGAGTCCTCAGCGCGCATGATGTTTGTTTTTGGTGTTGTTGCACTTGTACTCTCGGCCTCCGGGATTTTTGCGCTCATGACCTACTCCGTCACGCAACGCACTCATGAAATCGGTGTGCGCATGGCGCTGGGAGCGCAGCGCGCTGACGTGCTCAGGCTCGTGGTGGGTTATGCAATCAAGCTGGCGATCGTTGGCCTGGCGATCGGAGTGCCCTTTGCGCTGGCGCTCACGCGCGCGCTATCGAGCTTGCTCTTCGGCGTCGTCCGGATCGATACTCCGGTTTTCGCCCTGTTCACACTTTTGCTTGCGCTGGTCGCGGCCCTGGCAGCTTATATTCCGGCCCGCCGGGCGACCCAGGTCGATCCGATAGTGGCGCTGCGCTACGAATAGGTGTCAGGTGTCGGGTGTCCCGCCGCGGCGGGTCAGTTATCAGCCGTCAGCGGTCAGCTTGCCGCCGGTCGCATTGGCCGTTTGCTGATAGCTGAAAGCTGACGGCCGATAGCTTATCGTTTGAATGAATCAATGACGTAAAGGAGATGAAAATGGACTCTAGCTCGGAAGCCGAAGCTACCTCCCGGAACTCCCCGCAAGATAAATCGAACGGTTCCGGTCAAACTCTGATTCAACTGGAAGGTGTCACTAAGGTCTTTTACACCGACGAGGTGGAGACGCACGCCCTTTCCGGTATCCACTTGCAGATTAAGAAAGGCGAATATCTTTCCATCGCCGGTCCCTCGGGCTGCGGGAAATCCACCCTGCTTTCCATCCTGGGGCTGCTCGATTCACCCACCGATGGGAAGTACACTCTGAACGGCACCGGGGTCGAAGACCTCTCGTTATCGCAGCGCACCCGGATTCGCAACCGCGAAATCGGTTTTATTTTCCAGGCCTTCAACCTCATCGGCGATCTGAACGTTTATGAAAACGTGGAGTTGCCTTTGACCTACCGTGGCATGCCTTCCGCGGAACGCAAACAACGCGTGCAAGAGGCGCTGGAAAGGGTGGGGATGTCCCATCGCATGAAGCATTATCCTTCCCAACTCTCCGGGGGTCAGCAGCAGCGCGTGGCGGTGGCGCGGGCGCTGGCCGGGAAGCCGTCGATTCTGCTGGCCGATGAGCCCACGGGAAACCTGGACTCCAAGAACGGGGAGGCGGTGATGGAGCTGTTGCGCGAACTCCACCGTGAAGGCGCCACCATCTGCATGGTCACTCATGATCCGCGGTACGCCGAGTTCGCCGACCGGACCGTCCATCTTTTCGATGGCCAGATCGTGGAAGAGACCCAGTAATCGGGTGATCGGGTGATCCGACGATCGGACGAACAAAAACCGACGGCTGGTCTCATGAGGTGATTAGAGGGTCGGGAAGTGGGCCCGCTGTTTGGTTTCTTGCTCACCCGATCACTCGATCTCCCGATCACCCGATAGGAGGAAGGCAATGAGTACTCTGCTTCACGACCTGCGCTACGGCTTCCGCGTGCTGGCGAAGAACCCCGGCTTTACCGCCGTTGCGGTGCTGACGCTGGCACTTGGTATCGGAGCCAACACCGCCATTTTCAGTGTGGTTTACGGCGTACTGCTCCGCCCCTTGCCCTATCCTAAGCCCGACCAGATCGTCGAGCTGTGGGAAGTGAATGCCAAGGGCGGACATATGCAGTTCGCCGATCCCAACTTTGAGGACGTGCGCTCACAAAGCCATGTGTTCCGAGGGGTGGCGGAGTACAGCGCCTGGCTGCAATCAGTGTCCGGCGGCTCCGAACCCACGCGTACCATGGCAGCTTCAGTCTCCCACGATTTCTTTCCGCTGATGGGCGTGGGACCCGTTCTGGGCCGGGGATTCTTGCCAGAAGACCAGCGCTTCGGCGCCGCTCCGGTCGCGCTGGTGAGCTACGGCTATTGGAAACAATACTTGGGCGGAACGACGGACCTGGCCAGGATCAAGCTGACCGTCGAAAACCAGTTATGCTCGGTGGTGGGTGTGCTTCCGCCCGGCTTCCGATTCCCGTCAGACAGTGACATCTGGGTACCTCGTGAACTTTTGGAACGATATCCCAGCCGTACGGCGCACAACTGGCACGTTGTGGCGCGGCGGCGTGAGGGCGTTCCGCTGGCCCAAGCGCGCGCCGAGCTTACGGGAATCGCACAGAGGCTCAAGCAACAGTACGGCCAAGACACCGGTATGACGGACGTAGCCGTGTCGCCGCTACGTAACGCCCTGACAAGCGACGTCCGGCCAGCCCTGCTGGTGCTGCTAGGAGCGGTCGGCTTCCTGTTGCTGGTCGCCTGCGCCAACGTAGTAAATCTGCTGCTCGCGCAAGCTGCCGCCCGCGAGCGCGAACTGGCGATTCGTTCGGCGCTGGGCGCGGGGTGGAACCGGCTCGTGCGCCAGTTCCTTACTGAAGCCCTTCTGCTTTCCGTTGCCGGCGGCGTACTCGGCGTCCTTGCGGCGCTCTGGGGTGTGGATGCATTGGTTGCGATGGCCCCGAGCAACCTGCCACGCCTCCAGGATGTCGCGGTAAACCTGCCCGTTCTGTCCTTCACATTCGCTCTTTCGGTGGCAGTTGCGGCCGCACTCGGCATCTTCACGGCGCTGCGTGCACCCTCCCGAGACCTCCAGGGGGCGCTGGTGGAACGCGGCCAGGGACACACGGGCACATTGCGCGGCCAGCGTCTCAGCCGCACCGTTATTGCCGCACAGATGGCGATTACGGTGGTACTGCTGGCCGGCGCCGGGCTGCTGGGCCGGAGCCTTCTGCGCGTGCTCGCGATTGATCCCGGCTTCCGCACTGAACACATTCTGACCATGGACCTTGCAATGCCATCCGTCGAAAAGGACGCGCAAAAAGTCCAACGGGTGGAATTCCTGAGCGAACTGTTCTCGCGGTTACGCGCAGTTCCGGGCGTCCTGGAAGTCGGCGGCGTTGACGGCCTGCCCTTGATGACCGGCTTGCCCGACGGCATCTATGTTTTGATGAACCCACAAGAGAAACTGCCGCCCATGGAGGACCTCGAGCGAATGTTCCATGATTCCACACGCACCGGCGATGCCGACTATGGTGTAGCGAGCGAGGGCTATTTCCGTGCGCTAGGCATTCCCCTGCGGCGTGGCCGGCTCTTCGACCAGCGCGACACGATGGATGCGCCGCACGTGGCGCTCATTAGCGAGTCGCTGGCGCGCGAAAAGTGGCCGAACACGGATCCGCTGGGCCGGACAATCGAGTTTGGCAACATGGATGGGGACCTGCGCTTTCTCACCGTCGTGGGGGTTGTGGGTGATGTCCGGGAAGACAGCTTGGAAAGAAGACCGAACCCGACCATCTACGTAGATTACCGGCAACGGCCCCAGGCCATGAATGCCACCGGAAGCTTCACCGTGGTGATGCGCACGGTGGCAGACCCCAGCATCGTTTCTTCCGCCGCGCGGCAGATTGTACGCGGCCTCGATCCCAATGTTCCGCCCAACTTTAGTACCTTCACCGAGGTTTTTTCCGCTTCGCTCATGACACGCCGCTTCAACCTGACGCTGGTGGGGGTCTTCGCCGTGACAGCTCTGCTGCTGGCTGTGGCGGGGATCTACGGTGTGATGGCTTATTCAGTGGCGAGGCGCACACACGAGGTGGGGGTTCGGATCTCGCTCGGAGCTAGCGCGCCAGATGTCTTGCGGCTTGTGCTCAGCCAGGGACTGCTGACCACTGCGGTTGGCCTGGCGATTGGAATTGCCGGCTCGTTCGTCCTGACTCGCGCCATGCAGTCGCTGCTGTTTGGGGTGAGCGCGACTGATCCGGTTACGCTTGCCGGAGTCGCCTTGCTGCTTGGTTTTGCGGCGCTTTTGGCCAGTTACATTCCCGCGCGCCGGGCCACTAAGGTCGATCCCATGGTGGCGCTGCGCTATGAATGAAGCTGTCAGCTATCAGCCCTCAGCAGTCAGCTTTGAGAGAAGGCATCGGCTGCTCGCTGATAGCTGAAAGCTGACGGCTGATAGCTTGTCCTTTAGATGAATCAATGACTCGATGCGAGGGAGACGATGAATACCCTGCTCCAAGACCTGCGCTACGGCTTGCGCATGCTGGCCAAGAACCCCGGCTTTACCGCCGTGGCGGTACTGACCCTGGCGCTGGGCATCGGCGCGAACACCGCCATCTTCACTGTCGTGAACGGCATTTTACTGCGGCCACTATCGTTGCCGCAGCCGGAGCGACTCATCTGGCTCTGGCACTCCTTCCTCCCTCCAAACAGCGGCTTCGGTTCGGTCTCTTACCTGGACTTGGTGGACTGGCAACAGCAAAACACGGTTTTTAAGGGCCTGGCAGCTTTCTACAACAGCAGCTTCAACCTGAAAGGAAAAAGTAGTCCGGAGCGCGTGCCAGGCGCGTTGGTCTCCGCGAATTTCTTCGCCGTGATGGGCGTGGGGCCAAAATTGGGCCGGGGGTTTCTGCCCGAAGAAGACAAACCCGGGGGGCCGCGGGTGGCGGTGTTGGATGAATCGCTCTGGCGAACCGAATTTGGCGCCGACCCCAACATCGTGGGGCGTACCATTTCCTTGAACGAGGAAAGCTATACGGTGGTGGGTACCGTGCCTGCAAGCTTCCGGTTTCCCAGTTCGCAGGTCTGGGCGCCGCTTGTGCCGGACAAGATGATGCTCAATGCGCGCGGCAACAACATGCTGCAAGTCGTCGGGCGACTCAAGGCGGGCGTTAGCCTGGAGCAGGCTCAGGCCCAGATGGACGTGATCGCCGCCCATCTGGCGAAACAGTACCCGGACACTAATTCGCATCGAGGCGTGAGGATGCGTCGGGTGCAGGACGCCATGACGGGTGACGTCCGGCAAGACCTGTTGGTGCTTCTCGCGGCAGTGGCGTTCGTCTTCCTGATCGCCTGCGCGAACGTGGTGAATCTGCTGCTCACGCGGGCCACGGCACGACAGCGTGAATTTGCGATCCGCCTGGCGCTGGGTGCGGGTCGACGGCGTCTAGTTCGGCAATTCCTCACCGAGAGCCTTCTGCTGGCACTTTGCGGCGGAGCCCTGGGTTGGCTGCTGGCGGCTTGGGGAGTCCATCTCCTGGTTGCCCTGAAGCCTGCCAACCTGCCCCGCTTAGAGGATATCCGTCCGGACGCTGGAGTGTTAGCGTTCACGGGCGTCGCTTCGGTGCTTGCGGCAGCAGCTCTGGGTCTGGCGATGGCGCTCAAGGCCTCGGGACTGAACATGCAAGGAGCGCTCAAGGAAGGGGGAACCGGCCTGGGTGGCGGGAAGCGGCACCGCCGGGCGCGCGATCTGCTCGTGATTGCCGAAATAGCCCTTTCGCTGGTCCTGCTGATCGGTGCGGGCCTGTTGATCGAGAGCTTATGGCAACTCCGGCAAGTGGACCCCGGCCTAAGAGTCGAGCACGTCCTCAGCATGCGTCTCGCTTTGCCAGAATCGAAATACACGCCTCAACATCCGACTTCTTCGTTCTATCAACCGGTCCTCGAAAAGGTTGCGGCTCTTCCGGGAGTTCAGGCAGCGGGTCTCATCACCCTACTACCCTTGCAGGACTCCTGGACCAATGGCGACTTCGAAATCGAAGGCCGCGCGAACATGGACAACGGCTCTGGGACAGCGGAAATTCGGGCCGTGAGCTCGGACTACTATCGGGCGATGGTAGTCCCTCTGATCCGGGGGCGGTATTTCTCACTGGACGACACGCAGGGCCAACCTCCCGTGGTGATCATCAATAAGAAGTTGGCGCGTAGCTTTTGGCCGGAAGAGGACCCCGTGGGCAAGCGGATCGAGATCGGCGCTGAGCTGCCCTGGTACACCATTGTCGGCGTTGTGGGAGATGTGCGGCAGTCAACGCTCGACGATCCCGTGCAGTTCGAAATCGATATCCCCTATTTGCAATGGCCACCGTCGTGGCCAGATATGACAAAGACGATGAGTTTGGTTCTCCGGACGGCGCTCGAGCCTGAGGCCGTGGCGGATTCAGCTCGCCGGGCAATTCTCGCCGTGGATCCCGAGCAGCCGGTGTTTGCGGTGGCAACCATGTCCCAGGTGGTAATAGAATCCATGGCCAACCGGCGGTTCAACATGTTGCTGTTTGAAATCTTCGCCGGGTTGGCCGTCGTCCTGGCCGCGTTCGGAATCTACGGCGTTCTGAGCTATGCGGTGAAGCAGCGCACGCACGAAATCGGCATCCGCATGGCGCTCGGGGCCGGCCGAGGTAAGGTGCTCAGGATGTTCGTCGGCGAAGGGATGGTACTGGCCGGGGTGGGTATTGCGCTGGGTTTGATCGGGTCCCTGTTATTGATGCGTTTCCTTGCCAACCTGCTCTACGGCGTCCGGCCTACCGATCCACCGACGTTCATTGTCGTGGCTCTCGTCCTGGCAGCCGTTGCTTGCTTCGCTTGCTACATCCCGGCGCGTCGGGCCACCAAGGTCGATCCCATGGTGGCGCTGCGCTACGAATGAAGTTTTCAGTGATCAGTCTTCAGTTCGCAGTCAAAGCTGGGCCAGCCATTTATATGATGGCCGCGTGGGATCGGTTCGGATTGACAGAGGCTCGAGCTGGGGACTGAAAACTAACTACTGAGGACTGATGACTCGTATGCGTTGGTTCTACAGGTTGCCGCAACGGGAGGGGCGAGGGCGAGAATCCGACGCCCCCTAAGCGCTTGGACCACGGCTCTGGCATAGGATTCGAGGGCGCCCGCGCGTACAATAGAGGCATGGACCCTGTCGTTGCCAAGTTTCGGACTTTTCGCGAGGCCGAAGCGGCCACGCGCGACCACTACCGCTGGCTCTCGCCGGCCGAGCGGCTGGAGATTCTGTTTCAGCTTCGGGCTCTGGCGCACAAGGAGGGCGATGCTGCTTCCGGAAGACTGGCGCGCGTTTATCGAATCGCTTAACTCAAACGGGGTTGAGTATGTGGTCGTGGGTGCGGTGGCGCTGGCCTACCATGGATTCCCGCGCTACACAGGCGACCTGGACATCCTGATCCGCAACTCCCCCCAGAATGCCACGCGGCTGGAGTCGGCACTGGGAGCGTTTGGATTTACGGCTCTTGGTTTGAAAGCGGCGGATTTCGCCGAATCTTATCGCGTGAACTAAGCTGTCAGCTTTCAGCCGTCAGCTATCAGCTTGAGCAGTCAGCAAGATGTTGGCAAAAGGGGAGGGGCGTTCGCTGAGAGCTGAAAGCTGACGGCTGGCAGCTTGTCTTTTCAATGAATCAATGAGCCAATGGAAAAATGACTCAATTGGATATGAGGACCACGCCATGATAACTTTGAGAAACATCGAGAAGTCCTATCCTGTGGGGCCTGGAAGATACTACGTCTTGCGACGTATCACGGCGGATATTGCTGAAGGGGAATTCGTCACCATCATGGGGCCGTCTGGAGCGGGGAAAACCACGCTCCTTAGCATTCTTGGTATGCTTGATGGCGCCTGGGAAGGTGAGTACTACCTGATGGAGCGCCCCGTTCATAAAATGAACTTGAAACAGCGGGCAGAAATCGGGAAGCAGACCGTCGGCTTCGTTTTCCAGCAGTACCATCTCCTGGACGGCCTAACGGTCGCCGAGAACCTCGACATTCCGTTGTCCTACAGGAATATCAAGGCTTCGGAGCGCCAGGCCCTCGTGGCCGACGCGCTGGACCGATTTCACATTGTCGGGAAGAAGGACCTCTTCCCCAGCCAGCTTTCAGGCGGCCAGCAGCAATTGGTGGCCGTGGCGCGGGCGGTGATTGCGAGCCCGAAATTGATCCTGGCTGACGAGCCGACGGGCAACTTGCATTCGGACCAGGGCCGGGAAATCATGGAGCTTTTCAAGAAGCTCAACAACGAAGGAACAACCATCATCCAGGTGACGCACTCGGAAACTAATGCCGCTTACGGCCACCGGATCATCCGGCTGGTGGATGGGTGGATCACGTGAAGCAGTGACAAGTGACGAGTGATGAGCCAGAAACGTGATCCCTATTACGATGAATGACTGGCAGACAGCAGTAACGCGCCGCGTCCATGGTCCTTCTAACTCTCGACTCCTGGCTTCTGCTCGTCACTTGTCACTCGTCACTTGTCACTTGTCACTGTTCTTCTGACACCTGGCACCCGACACCTAAGCAGTGCCGCGTTAAGATAATAGCCAGCCCCGAGCATCACGATGATATCCGACGGAACAACCCCGAAAGTCCTGATAGCCGATGACCTGCCCGACGTGTTGGAGGCGCTTCGCCTCCTCCTCAAAGGCGAAGGCTTCGCAACCGAGTCTGCGACTTCCCCGGCTGGAATCCTGGCGGCGCTCGATGCCCAGGATTTCGACCTGATCCTCATGGACCTGAACTTTGCCCGCGATACCACTTCCGGCCAGGAAGGTCTGGACCTGCTCAGGCGGCTCCAGACGATGGACAGCACTTTACCTGTGGTGGTGATGACCGCCTGGGGGAGCGTGAATTTGGCGGTGGAGGCCATGCGGCGGGGCGCACGGGACTTTGTCCAGAAACCCTGGGATAACGCCCGCCTACTCGCCATTCTGCGTACCCAGATCGACCTCAGCCGGGCGCTCCGGCAGGGCCTTCGTCTGGAGGCGGAGAACCGGTTGCTCCGCGCCGAGGGACGTCCCACGCTGATCGCGGAGTCGCCCGCCATGCGCCCAGTGCTGGAACTGATCTCCCGTGTGGGCCCTTCGGATGCCAACGTTCTGATTACAGGTGAGCACGGCACAGGGAAGGAGGTCGTTGCCCAGACGCTCCATGCCCTGTCCGGCCGGGCAGCGAAGCCCATGGTGACCGTGAACGCCGGGGGGCTTTCCGAAGGAGTGTTTGAGAGTGAACTATTCGGCCACGT
>Ga0181536_10004392_pt1 | contig 14927 bp, 9 predicted proteins | sample PEATcosm2014_Bin_41_FD_121105 | JGI IMG/M metagenome (GOLD analysis project Ga0181536, IMG submission 121105) | Peatland microbial communities from MTU Mesocosm Facility, Houghton, MI, USA - PEATcosm2014_Bin17_60_metaG | ecosystem: Environmental > Terrestrial > Soil > Wetlands > Peat | place... | reverse complement strand
CTGCGGAAGCTGCGCCCTCAACTCCTCCGCGATGCTTTCCGCCTCTGCTTGGTAGGCGTCAGATCGGAAGACTTCGTCGTCGATGAGGCGGCGCAACTCGTTGATCGGATCGGCCGTTGCGCCGACCACTGCGTTGGGCGCTTGACAACCGACCTCCAGCTTCTCAACCCAGCACCCCCCGATGATCGAAGCGCGCTCATCGGCCTCTGTTTTTAGGAGATCAACATCGCGGCGAATGCTCCAGGAGAGCGGCGTGGCGCCCTTTACGAATAGCCGCGCAACCAAGTGCTCCGATACGGCCTCGGTCCGAGCCTGCTCCATCGTTTTTGCGAGCGCGGCGACCAGAGTTCGCCAATCCGCGATGCCGGTCGCATCGACGCCGATTCGCCCGAACTGAGCGATGCTGGTGACACGCTCCTCGATCCGGATGGATTGGTCGTCAGCAATTGTGACCAGGGTCACGGATTTGGCGCCAGCTTCGCCGATGTCCCGCCCTTGAGGCATGCCGGGCATTACGATCGTGCAGCTTCCCTCGATGACCGAGCGCTTGTGCACGTGGCCGAGCGCCCAATAGCGGAAGCCCGTCGCCTGGAGATCGGCCGGGCTGCACGGGGCATAGAGGTCATGTCCGGGCGCCCCAGCGAGGCTCGTATGCAGGATCCCCACATTTACGGCGCCGTCGACCGCGGGTTTGTATTTGCCGATCAGGTTCTCGGGAGCATGCGATTGGGCAAAACTCAGGCCGTGGATCGCGAGGGGAAAGCCGCCACTCGGCGCGTCGACAATGATGACCTCGGCGCGCCCGCCAAACACTTTTACAGAATCCGGGAAAATCAATTCCTTGGTGATTCGAGACAGCGCGTCGTGGTTGCCGCGAATTATGAAGACACGAACGCCCGCCTCGTCCAGGCGGCGGATCTGCTCCGACAGGAACCGGGCGGTCTTCATGGATGTCTGGTCGCCGTCATAGAGATCGCCAGCCAGCAACAAAGCGTCGACTCTCTCTGCGAGACAAAGGTCGACGATGCTCACGAAGGCGCGCCGCGTCGCATTGCCGATCAGATCGGCAAGGTCAGGATCGCGCAGCGCAAGTGAGCGCAACGGCGAATCCAGGTGAACGTCTGCGGCATGGACGAAGCGGTATGCCAATGATGCCCCCCAATTTCACCGCGCACAGAATGCACCATTGACGCTGCTTCGCCTACCAGGCCGCCCAGGCCGCCCAGAAATGATCGTGACCTGTGGACCATTGGCTGTTTCTTCCAGGCGGCGCCCCATGATACGCTCGGGCAAACTGAGGGGTACAGATGCTGAAAGGTGGTGTGAAGGTCGCCTGTTCGGCCGCCGAGAACGTCAACCTCGCATTTTACCAGAACGCTGTTCCGATCATCCGCGAACTGGCAGTCGAGAACGCAACCGGGCGCGACGTCTCCGAGATCGAGGTCCACCTCTCCTCTGAGCCGCCCTTCGTCGCGCCCGGCGTGTGGCGGCAAGGCGCATCGACCCTAGGAGTTCGGCGTCAAGGTCGCGTGCCGCGACTGCCCCCGGATCGGGCGATATCGTCTCGCCGTTCTCGCCGAGCGATTTGGCACCGCCGCGATGGCGGACGTGTTGGAGGCAATCTCGGCCGCGTGCCCGAGAACGCGCGAAAAACATCCGGGGCGGCGGTGTCAGGCGTACTTGCCCGACTTGGTCGACCCGCGGCCGCCAGACCTGCCGACGGCCGTTAGCCGATGGCTTAGGATGATTTCAGGGGGTAAGGTGTAAGGCCGTTAGACGATGAAATTCAATGCGTCCTGCGGCGTGTTAAACCGTAACTTCCAGGCGCGAGCGCCAAGATTGCGGCCTTTGGGGCCACGAAGTTTCGGCATGCAACCCAGATTTGAGTGCCGCGTTTTCGTCGGCGGATATTCGATAGACTCGGCCACCGCAATGCCCCGAGTGGGCGACACAGACGACCACAGTCGATAGTCTAGTCCGGTACGCGTGATCGCGAACTCCTCGCCGTCGGCGCGGCGCATGCGGAAGAGCTTCTTAAGTTCGTCTCCGTCATCGCGAAGGTTTCCAATTTCCGTGGCGACCAACGATCCATTCTTGATCGCCAGTTGCACCATACCGATGAGGTCTTGGATCGTAACCGATGTTTTGACCCCACCTTCAATTTTGCGCGGCGGTGAGCGAGGCTGAGGCCCTGATTTGGGGATCGGCTTGTGTCCAGACTTGATTGTGAGCTTGAGCCTAAGGCCGCCGCCGGGCGTCGGGTTGAGGTGATCACGGGCGGCGGAGGCCGACGGCGCTGGTCTGAGGACGAGAAGGCGCGAGCGATCGAAGCCTCGCTGACTCCGGGCGTCGTCGTTTCCGAAGTTGCGCGGCGATACGGGATTTCCCCGCAGCAATTGTTCACCTGGCGTCGGGAAGCGCGACAGCGATCCGAAGCGAGCGCAGATACGCCACCGTTCGTGCCGGCAGTCGTTGAGGCCGCCGATGGAGAGCGTGTCTCGTTGCAGGCGGCGCCTTCGGAGCGGGCGACTTCGCGACCCCATTCGATCGAGCTGGACGTCGACGGGTCGAGCGTGTGGATTTGGCGCGGCGCGGACGCGGCGATGGTGGCGGCGATCGTCGGCGCGTTGAAGGCGGCCAAGTGATCGGTCCAACCGGCGCGGTGCGCGTGATGGTGGCGACCAAGCCGGTCGACTTCCGCAAAGGCGCGGACGGGCTGGCGGCGCTGGTGCGCGACAAGATGCAAGCCGATCCGTTCGACGGCGCGATCTACGTCTTCCGCGCCCGCCGCGCCGACCGGGTGAAGATGGTGTTCTGGGACGGAACCGGCGTGTGCCTGTTCGGCAAACGGCTCGAGGATGGCGAGTTCCATTGGCCGAAGATCGAGGACGGCGTGATGAGATTGTCGGCGGCGCAGCTCTCGGCGTTGCTCGAAGGGCTCGATTGGCGCCGCGTCCGCGCGGCCAAGGAGACGGCGGCGCCGCCGTTGGCGGGGTGACCTGCGACACGTTGAATCAGGTCGTCGAAAATCGTCGCAAAGTCGCGGAAAATATGGTCTCGTCGCGGACATGACGCAGTCCGTCGACGCACTTCCCGACGATCCCGAAACGCTCAAGGCGATGCTGATCGCCGAGCGGATTCGCTCGGAGCGGCTCGTCCAGATCATCAAGGAGTTGCAGCGCCACCGCTTCGGCCGGCGCGCCGAAACTCTGCCGGCGGATCAATTGCTGCTCGCGCTCGAAGAGGTCGAACAGAGCGAGGCCGGCGCGGCGGCGAAGGCTGAAGAACAATCCCCGGCCGAACGTGCGGTCGCGGCAAAGAAGCGACGCACGAACCGCGGCGCCTTGCCGTCGCATCTGCCGCGCTTCGAGTCGATCGTCGACATCGAGGACAAGGCCTGCCCGTGCTGCAAGGGCGAGCTTCATCGGATCGGCGAAGACGTGAGCGAGAAGCTCGACGTCATTCCTGCCCAGTTCCGGGTGCTGGTGGTGCGCCGTCCCAAATATGCTTGCCGCGCTTGCGAGGACGTCGTGGTGCAAGCGCCCGCGCCGATGCGCCTGATCGAGGGCGGCCTGCCGACGGAAGCGACGGTGGCGCACGTGCTCGTCTCCAAATACGCCGATCATTTGCCGCTCTATCGCCAGGCGCAGATTTACGAGCGCCAGGGCCTGCGCCTCGACCGCTCGACGCTCGCCGACTGGGTGGGCCGCGCCGCCTTCCATTTGCGCCCGGTTCGCGAACGCATTCTCGCCGACCTGCGGTCTTCGACGAAGCTGTTCGCCGACGAGACGACGGCCCCGGTGCTCGATCCCGGGCGCGGGCGAACGAAGACCGGCCAGCTCTGGGCCTATGCGAGAGACGACCGCCCCTGGGGCGGTTCGGACCCGCCAGCGGTCGCCTATGTCTATGCGCCCGATCGAAAGGCGTCGCAGCCGATCGCGCATCTTTCCGGCTTCACGGGCATTCTCCAGGTCGACGGCTACGTCGGCTACCGCGCGCTCGCCGAAAAGAGCGACGTCAGCCTCGCCTTCTGTTGGGCGCACGTGCGCCGCCGCTTCTACGAACTCGCCGCCGCCGATGCGTCGCCGATCGCTGGCGAGGCGCTTCAGCGCATCGCGGCGCTCTATGCGATCGAGAAGGATATTCGCGGTCGTCGCCCAGAGGAACGTTGCGCCATTCGACAGGAGCGGTCACGCCCCATCCTCGCCGAGCTCGAACCGTGGCTGCGCGAAAAACTCGCGCTCATCAGCCAGAAGAGCAAGCTCGCCGAGGCGATCCGCTATGCGCTGTCGCGCTGGGAAGGCCTGACCCGCTTCCTCGATGACGGTCGGATCGAGATCGACTCGAACACCGTCGAGCGATCAATCCGCCCGATCGCTCTCAATCGTAAGAACGCCCTCTTCGCCGGCTCGGACGGCGGCGGCGACAACTGGGCGGTCGTCGCGTCGCTGATCGAAACCTGCAAACTCTGCGGCGTCGATCCCTACGGCTACCTCGCCGACGTGCTCGCCAAAATCGTCAACGGCCATCCCAACAACGCCATCGACGATCTCCTCCCCTGGGCCTACGCGCAGTCCGAACCGCTCAGGGACGTGGCCTGAAAACATCGGTTACCTTGGATCTTCGCCGACGGCGTGAAAACGGGTACGGCGCTCTTTTCGCGTAAACGCGAAGGTTCGAGCTTCGGTGTCGCGGCAATCAGGCGAGAACGAGCCGCCTCTTCATCCGAGACCTTGCCCAGCGCGACGCGGACCTCCCGACGCTTCCCTGCAAGCGAAGAATCGTCGTCGCGAAGCCACGCCTTGCGATGGCTCGTCGCCAATGGCGAGGGATGAATGACATGCACGAACGTCACGGCCTCCGTGGCGTACGCCAGATCGTTCAGGCGGCGCACCGACGGATGCAGTTGGCTAACGCGCTGGAACAGCGTTTCGAGATAAGGCCCGTCGAGCCCGAGGAAGACGACCACGCGTACGCTGGTGGGAAGATGTTTGAGAAAGCGGTCGGTGCACCCGTCGAAGAAGCGCCTAACCGCACTATCCGAGGCGATCGCGGAGCGCACCACGTCGCCGGAGGTCGCGTATTTGCCAGGAGCGACCTCTTTGCCGAGACCGCAGCGAACGACCGAGGCGAACCCCAGCTTCGGTTCGGCCGCCGTGAAGCACGCGTCGATGTCGGTCGCCGCTCCGATGAGACCGAGCGCGCCAAGGATTTCCGCGAGGTTTGAACGCGCGTTATGAAACGCGATCTGTTCGAAGGCCAAGGACGAACGCTGGTTTGCGCCTTTGCTGAACCCCAACACAAGCACTTCCGGGTTCGCGGCGCCCCAGTAGCCGGGGTTGTTGTCGACCCGCCAGCCGTCATTCTCCAGAACGCAGCCGGAAACGCTCCCTTTGGGAAAGCAGGAGAGGCAAGAAATCGGGCCATGCTGAAAGGAAGCGTTATCGGCTGAAATTGAAGGCATGCGGGAAGGTTGTCCTTTTGTTGCCGTTCCAAGGATTTGTGAGCGGCGAGCTATCCGGGCGTCGACGTCGGCGTCGCTCGAACACGTCAACACGATTCCCATAGGCAAACAATTGGCAGATTTTGACTTTGGCCCGAGCGGCCAACTCGGTCAGGGGGTCAGCCTAAAGCGCATTCACTGGCACGCCGCGGCCAGATGCATCCTGCGAAAGCCGCGCCATAACGGCCGGTGAGACTGGAGCGACAATGTAGCCCGTTTGCAAGTCGCCGAGGACGATCGACTCGTCGCGGGCGCCCAGACGCCATCGGATCGCAATCAAAAGACATAGCGCGGCGTCGAGACGATCCTGGGTGGATTTTGTGGGCGTCGCCAGGCCTCTTAAATCTTCAAGCCAGCCGACGACGGGACGACATCTGAAACGCTCTGCTTCCGCACCCGCCGCGGCGATCACTGCATGCCAGTCGTCGCGCCGAAATGTCTTTCGCCGGACGGGATTGTATCGAGGGCCCATAAGCCGGCCGAAGAATTTTGTATCGAAGGACGCCAGGGCGAGCGCCGGAAAGACTTCCATCACGTGTCGCCCTTCCATCGCGGTCCGAGATGCCTCTGGATTCTCCGTCGCCCCGAGCTTCTTCAGGAACGCCCAGATCGGCGCCTGTGGACCGAACATGGCGAGCCTACCCCGACTGGCCGGCTGGACGCCACCGCCCATCCACGAGATCACGCTCGCCACGCTCTTCTCGACCGGTCGCATGCCGGACTCATTGGGAACAATCGTCGGCTGGTCCAGGGCGACCAAGGTGGGCATCCGCGGTCGCTCGATCTCCCGAACGAAGGCAAGGGCTTGCTGGAACCCAACGAGATCAGGCGAGCGGAAATCCACTGACATTTCGTCGACCAGCAATGGCCGGGCGCGACGCTCAGGCGCGAGGCGCCCGTCATCCACCGGGCGGGGCATCGAACGCTTTCGGGTCGCATCGACGTCATCGTCGAGACCACCGACATGATCGTCGTGGTCGACCACAAGAGCTTCCCCGGCGGTCGGTCTCAGTGGATCGAACAAGCCCGAAAGCACGCTGGTCAGCTTCGTCGCTATCGCGAGGCGATCGCCGGGTCGCTATCGACTCCAAAACCAATCAGACTCGCCCTGCATCAACCAATCGCTGGTGTGATGCTGATGGTCGAATGAGCTCAGCATTTGTAAAGCCTGGATCAGTCTACACTCTCCCATTCCGCATATAATAGCTTCTCGACGTCGAGCGTTGTAACCTTATGATGTTGCAATAGGTCGTCCAAATTGTTTTGGTTGAGTAGTTCGACCTGATTTAGATCGGCATGCGCCTTTGCAGTGTCATTGAAGAACTGATTTGTTATGCACATTTTCCTGAAGGAGACCCCCGGATGCCGCATTCGGTAGGCGGCCTCTCCCGCGACGACTTCTTTGACAGCGTCCCAACTCAGGAAACTCCCATCCGAGCCGGAAGTCTTGCATTGAAGCAAAACGCCCGCCGAGCCGCTGATCGCGACGACGTCTACCCCGTCGTCATGTTGCGGTGTCCGGTATACAGTCTTGAAGCCCCGCTTTTGCCAGATGGCGGCGACGAGGCACTCAAAATAAGACCAGTCCATCCGGATCACGTCATCCAGCGTTATCGGCGATGATAGCGCCTCGTCGCCCGATCCTGGAACGACGTCCTCAAGCGCGAATTCTCCCGGCGCGACATCGCCGGCTCCGTTCAGCATATCTACGGCTAAGCCCCGCTTGACCGTCAGGAGCCTGTCCAACTTGACGTCGAAAGTGGTGAAGTCTTCGGCGACGACGATAGGACAGTAGACATAAACCTCTCTGGTTTGACCCATGCGATACGCTCTGTCGGTGGCCTGATCCTCCTTGGCTGGGTTCCAATTGCGCGTGTAGTGAACGACGTGGTTGGCCGCCTGAATATTCACGCCGAAACCGACGGCGACCGGAGAAAGGATTATGACGCCAAAGCCCGCCTTTGCCTGGAACGCCGTGATCCGCTTCTGGCGGCTGGCGACATGCTTCGCCGAGGCCGAGGTGTCGCCGTTGATGATGTCAGGTGCAAATCCAAATACCTCTTCGACATAGTGGCGCAGCATCCGTTGAATTTCACGGAATTCGCAAAAAATTATGACCTTTTCGTCTTTCGCTCGAATGTCCTTTAATGTTCTCAATAACCATGCAAGCTTCGGGGCCCGCATCTCGTATTGGTCCAGCGCTTCAGGCTGGAAGACACTTAATCCGATCCGCCGAGGATCGGTGCAAATTAGCCGCAGGTAGTGCAGCAGACCGAGGTGGTTCTTAAAGGGGGAGACCGTGCCAGGTTGATCGCGGGTTTTGAATAGGTTGACGGCATTCGCATAAAGCGCGCGTTGCTGAGCCGACAAAGGAACCTTGCTTGGCACGTCTATCTTCGCCTTGAGGTCCTTGGCGACCTCAAGTTTCGTGCGACGCAATATTTGCGGCGAGATTCGCGTCCGCAACTCCTCAACTCGTTCGTGCTCTTCGACGGTCTCCGCCTCGATCGGCCGGCGGTAGCGACGCCCAAAATCGTTGAGCGCGCCGAGCAAACCAGGCTGTACATAGTCGAACAGGCACCAAAGGTCGGTTAGCGTATTCTCGACAGGCGTTCCTGTGCAGGCGACCCTGAAAATCACGTTCTGCTTCTTGGCGGCGCGAGTGACCATCGCGTTGGGATTCTTGATCCGCTGCGCCTCGTCGCAAATCATGACCGACCATTTTTCGGCGCCGAAGGAAAATTCGAGATCGCGTAAAGTCTCATATGTCGTGAGAACAACGTTCGCGGTTCCAACCCAGTCCGGTTTGAGGAACTTGACCATTCCTTCGGATTTAAGCTGGTCGTCGATATTGTCCCGTGAAACCCGCAGAGATGCGAGAGAATCCCCATAGGCGGTGAGCAACGACAGCGCGCCAACTGCGAAGAATTTTTGGGCCTCGTCTTCCCAATTCTCCAACAACGAGACCGGAGCGACGATCAGAGCCGGAGGTAGGGAGGGGTTCATTTCGAACGCCCAGGCCAGGAGCGTCAGCAATTGCAGCGTTTTCCCAAGCCCCATGTCATCGGCGAGAACCGCGCCGCGGCAGTGGTCGGGCGCTTTGCCGAACAGGTGCTGAAGCCATGCGACGCCCGATATTTGATGGTCTTTTAGCACCACGGTGGGCCGCAAGCCGGACGGCAGGCGCGGCGTATCCTGATCGTTGCGAAGAATGTCGCGGCGGGCTTCCTCGTAGTCGATGCTCTGTATGTTTGCTTTTATGACCAGATGCTTGCTGGAGCGCGACACCCGTTCTTGCTCGGGTTTGGCCGGGGCAAATTGTCCCTTCTGAGCGTCGTCGTGAACGTTCTTGAAGGTCTGGAGTATGAATTCAGCTTCGCTGACCGGTATGGGTTTATCAAAGCCTTTGAGCGAAAACGAGTCTTCGCCGTTTGCGCGAGCTTCATTGATTTTGGCTTGAATTTGTTCTTTCGCTTCCGGCGTTACCGGGACGGCGACTGGATCAATTTTCCCCTCGGGAATCCATGAAATGACCGGTACGATGTTTTCGGGGAACCAGCCCTCTCCATCGTCTTTCTTGGCGATAAAGGGCGAATAAAACGCCTTCTCCACGCCAATGGTCTCGATGCGCGAAGAATACGCGCTTAGATCGTATATTGATGCGTAACGTACAAGGATGCGTGGTTCGCGTCGCGCTTTCAGCGCCTGCTTCAGAAGGTCGAGTTCCCGTTCGGTCTCCCCGAGGAGTTCAAAATCGTAACCGTCCCAACCGCAAAGCTGGTGGCCGCCCGCTAAGGCCGATTCAACTTCATCGATAAATCGTTTGAGTTCATCGTCATCTGCGAACGGCCGGAATTCGCTCTCGATCTGGTCGACGGACTTGGCGACTTCAATTTGCAGCCCAATTGCCATGGGATAGCCGAGCGCGTCTCGCTCGATATGCGCGAAGAACCGTTCAAACAGCAGCCCCGCATTTGCCCGCGCATTTAGGAACTGCGCTTCATCGATAGTTTCCGACGCCGCTTCGCCAAGTGCGGCATATGGATTGACAAGGAAGGCTTCCGCGCGGGCACCGGCGACGCGTCTGCCAGGGAGGCGCTTGATGCTCTCCAGGACCGTCTTGACGTGTGGGGAAACCAACACTTGGACGATGCCGTCCGGCGACGGAATGTTGTATAGGTCAGGGACTGATCGGCTAGAGTCAAATACATCGAGCCAATTCGACGGAGCGCCCTCGAAACTCGGAAGGATTTCGACGACCCGTGCTCCACCGACTTCGTTGCCACGAAGCCCGATATCAAGCTTTTCTGGTGTTAGGACGACACTTTTGGAAAGAAAGCCGTCTAACCGAGCGCCGGCTGAGATGGCGGTGCGTCGGATCTGACCCCAGTGCCTTCGTTGGCTTACGCTGTCGCATTCGGTATCTGGCCGGTCCTGGAACCTGGAAATCTGCGACAGCGTTTCCCAGACCTGACGCGGCGCCAGCCCAAGCTTGGCGTCGTCGTTCAAAATTGCGCCGCACACCTCCAGGTCGCGGGGTCGCCCACCGGCCGGGTCGTGCCAACTGGCCACCGCGATGGAAAAATCTCGGTCCGTTAGAGTGCGGCGGCTCTCCAAAGCGGGCACATAGGCGGTGTCATCGGGGAGCCCCAGCATCTCGCGACATCCGCGATAATGCGGATTGGCGAGCAATTGGAAAACATGATCCCAGGGCAGCAGCGTCGCTTGCCCCTGCGGGACCGTCAATCCTTCGTCGTCGATCTGCGCTATCAGACCGTCCAGCGCGGCGGACTCGATCCGCCTGGCATCGAGGGAACCCGGCGATAAATCGACCTCACGGCGGGCGAGAACCAATCCGTCCTCGCAAAACGCCCGCCACATTCCGACGGCATTGGCAGGCGCGGTCGCCTTGCCTCTGAACACGTTCAGCATTGGGTTTCCTATTGCCTCCACCAACCCTTACCGGGCTTGTAGATGAAACCCCAAGCCCGAAGTTGGCTGCTGACAAGTTCGTCGCTTTCGTCGGTGTTGACCCACAAGTTGCCGCGCCACCCACGAAGGTCTCGGATTTGCAAGTTTCGGCGATCGCAAAATTGAGAAAGCTTCTCATCTGAGAACGCTCCTCGGGGCGGTGCTGGGTTAGGGCGTGCCGGAACCTCTAATCCCGGGACTCGGCCTTGGACCGTCGTCAATTGAGGCTGGCTCGGTCCCGAAGGTTGAGTGGCGCTGATTGGCGGACTCGGCGGACTTGCAGAAGGTTGAACAGGGCTCTCGACCTTAATTGGCTGTGTTGCGGGACGCACGCTCATAAGGCGGTCGAGCGTCCGTTTGAATTTGCTCTCCCATGTCTCGAAACTTCCGTCGAAGTGCAATAGACGGTCGACATATCGCGGATATTTCAGCCCTTCGCTATTTCCCGCAATGTGGCCATCCAGCTTAAAGGGAAGATTGGCTCTGTCGAATATGAAACACGCGTTTCCCTTCAGTCCAAATTCGACGACGACGTAATTCCCCATGCACATAATGAATGCATTGTTGTCTGATGGTCCGCCGTGAATCAAACTCAGCAATCGACCTTCCATCTGCTTCCGAATATTTCTGAAATCCGTTCCTGAGTTCGACATCGCGGTGTGTCCGAGCGCGAAGTACATATCGTCTATGCTATCGTGATATTTTTCCCAGAATTTAAGCCTCCGCGTGTCGTTGGAGCCGTCTTCAGTAAGCAGACTGAAGAATTTTTGGATCAATACGAGCTTCAGCCAGCCGGCGACCATCGCCCGCGCGTCTTCTCCCACGAGACTCCACTTGGCCTTGTTCAAGGTGAGCCAGGGATTGCCCCAACGGGCCACCGCAAAATCGCGCAAGGCAGGGTGAACCACTGGGTTCGCGCATCTGCGATACCTATTGAGAAGTCTGGCTACTCCCTTGTCGATGGCGAGCGGATGCTTGGGGAGGAGGCCTAAAAGGCTCGGCAGCAGTTGTTGAAAAGCCCTATCGCCTTGGCTCGTCGCGGCGTCAATGTGGCCCAGAACGACCTGCCAAACCAGCCAAGAGTTCTGCGATATCGCGAGCGTCTCGCAGACCTGATCGAATTGCTCGGAATTACCCTCAAGCAACGCTCTTCCATAGAATCCGCCAGGATCGGCGCCGAGCAATGGCAAGTTCGCGCGAAGCCCCTCCACCCAGGTTGGCAGAGTTCCCGGCGCGATCGTGTTCTCAACCTTATCGTTGAGATACGATCGCAGATGTTCCCAATTGGGTTTGCCTTCCGGGCGCCCCCTTTCAACTTCGTAACCAAAATAGGCGTTTAGCAGCCCGCGATAGCAGAGGCGAAACGCGCGTGGGTGAGGGAGATAATCGTCGAGAACCTCCAACAGTCTCGGGAAGCGCGCGCGGTCTTCGATCAGGCGGCCTCCGTCCGGCAAAGCCGCATCGACGCAACCGAAGCAGGTAAGAATCGCCTGGCGGCTAGTTTGAAGGTGTTGGTCTTGAAAGAAGGCGCCTACCGCAGCGTGAATTGCGTCTTGCGGCGGCTTAGCGGAACCGCGGTCGCCGAGCCACTGACGAAGTTTGCAAACTTCTCGATCGAGGACGATCGCATCAAATGAGAACCCTCTGGCCAAACTTAGAGTCGCCTGATGCAGCGAGACGGTGAGGTTCGACAGGCTCGACATTATTGATCCAATGCGCATTGTCCGAAGCTGCCCCGCGGCGCGGCTTCGGTGGATGGCCGGGTCTCGCCGATGCCAAGAAATTCGAGACGCAGCTCGACGCGGCGGCTTTCATCATAGGACGCGGTGACGGAATTGTATTTGGTCGCGTTGAACGAGTATCCGCCGACGAGGAAGATATCCCGAATCTGTTCAAGCTCGCCTTGGCTCATAGCTCGCTCGTCCGCATAGGGCTGCGCAAGCAAGACGCAGAGGACGCGCTGACTCCTCTGCAAACTCAGATTCAAGTTATAAAGATAGTCGCCTTCGGGGCTCGCGAATCCTTCCACCACCACGCGCTTCAGCCATTTGCGTCCCAAATCGTCACGGGCGATCGCCAGCACTTCCGGCACGAAGGAGCGGATGAGGCGGGCCTGATCCGGATTCAAATTAAATGATCGCTTGTCAAAGCGGGCCTTGTCACCAAAGTCGATAGTTCTTTGTTCTTTGTCGATTTTGACGCCCAGGTGCCGGCTCGATGCGTTGGCGACCTCATCGAGGAGTTTCGCAATTTCCGTTTCGCGCTCCGCCTTTTGACGCTCAATTTCAAGTTCGGCCGGAGTCTTTTGAAGCGCGCGCAAGGCGACCGTGGTTCGTTGCAACTCGTCGTTCTTTAGTTTTATTTCCTCGGCGGCACGCTTCAATTCGGCATTCTTCCGCTCGGTGTCCTTGGCTGTTTCTTGCAGTTTGTCATTTTGCTGTTCGATCTCCTTGACGGTGTTCGTGACGGCCAGCATGGCCACCGACATCGCGACGAGGAACAGCACCATGAGCGCCGTCATAAGATCGGCGTACGAGATCCAAAACGGCTTTTCGGCCTCTCCCTTCGAGCCGCGCTTTACGATGAGTGGCCGACCCATCATCGACTACGCCCTCCGCTGCGTGGGCACGAGGGCTATTGCCAACTCTTCGATAGCCTCCCGCAGCAGCCCGGTGGCTTCCGAAAGACGACCCATGAATTCATTGTAGGCGTCCCCAAGCACTTTATTCAGTGATTCGGAAAAAGCGGCATTAGTGCTTGTAAGAACTTGACTTACCCCTGCTAGATAGTTTTCTGCGTCCAACTGCGCCCGTCCAAGCCTCTGCGAGGCGGATTCGATCCTCGCGAGAACGTCCGACGTCAGGCTCGCCTGTGTCTTCGCGTTCTCGACTCTCTCGTTTAGTTCCTCCAGCATCCTCGCGAAGGTCGTGCGCGTGTTCGCATGGTCCGCGACGACGCCGTTCAACGTGGCTGACGCGGCTGACACCGAGCCCGCTGCTTCCCGGAGGTCGCTGGAGATACCTGCCGTCTGCTGAAGCACGCCAGCGACGCCCGCGCCGGCTTTGGTAAATTCATCCGCCGCCAAGAACATCGTCTCGGCCCCGCTGTTCATGCGGGAAACGGTATCTGACGTTGCACTTCGCATGGACTGAACGGCATCTCTCACTTCGGCCGTGACCGCCCGGACCCCTTCCAAAAGACCTTCGGTAAGTGATGTGAGTTTCGCGACCGTCTCGTTTGTCTGGGTTGCAACACGTTGTTCCCGTTCGACTTGAGCCGCTGCGACTTGGTCAGATTGAGCCTGTAGCGAGGTAAAGACCGTGTCAACCTGAGCCCCAAGACGCCCGAGCATCTCCTGCGTTTGCATTGTGATCCGCGTCTCGCGATCGGAATGAGAGGCCGAGGCGTGATCTCCTTGTTCCTCGAGCGCCGAAATCTGAGCACGGGCCGCTTCGCCAATCTCCGTCAAAGTCGCCTGGAGTTTCTGGTTGGTTTCGCTCTGGCTGTCGCTGACGAGAGTTCGAAGCTGTTCCACAAAAGCGGTCATTCGCTCGTTCATGAGTTTCTGATGCGATTCCATCGCGCCAAGCGCGTCGACAAGTCGTTGCCCCATCGCCTCGGAAGTCTTGGCCCCCGCCGTCTCAACGGTTGAGGCCATCTGTTCGAGCTTGGCCACTGCGGACTCTAGGGACTGTATGGTTTTCTGTTGCAGTTGGTTTATGCCGGAAATCTGTCCGCCGAAAAGTTCCTGCAACTTTTGACTGAAGCCCGCTAGCACGTCGGATAGCAATTGAGTGACCGCTTGCGAATTTCCTTGAGACGTCTGCGAGAATGTTTCCGCGAGACGTTCTAACGGCCCTTGCAAACCCACCGTTACACTGTTCGTGAAGTGCTCCGCCAGGGCCTGGCTGCCTTGCGCCTGCGCCTGTATCTGCCGGTCCGTAAGATTTGAAAGAATGTGTTCGAGGTCGGTGATCAGCGCGTCTTTCAAGATTTTGCTTTGGTCGGCCGATTCTTCCGATGCCTTCACAAGGCGTGCGAGGTACTCCTCGCTCGCGCCGGAATCGAACATGCTGTCCAGTTGAGAAGTGATTTCCTCGACTTTTCGGTAGAGAACCGTGATGAAGAGCTTCTCCAGAAACGTTGCGACCATTGCGGCGAAGATCGCCGAGCCCGATACAATGAAGGCGTCAGAGACGCGATGCATCAGCCCTTCGAGACTGGTTCGCACGATCGCTGGATCTGCGGATACCCTGAAGGCTTGTAGGCCCTGAATCAGGCCCCAGAATGTGCCGATGATGCCGATGCCGGTGAAGAGCCCTGGCAGGTGTTTGAAAAATTCAGTCGCTAGGCGCGTGTCCACCAGCGCTTCGGTCGTGAATACCGCTGCGGCGGGAATTGTTGACCGCAGGACGGTTGGATTGAATTTCCTTTTAGACGTATCAAATTCGCG
>Ga0181536_10004390_pt1 | contig 14930 bp, 12 predicted proteins | sample PEATcosm2014_Bin_41_FD_121105 | JGI IMG/M metagenome (GOLD analysis project Ga0181536, IMG submission 121105) | Peatland microbial communities from MTU Mesocosm Facility, Houghton, MI, USA - PEATcosm2014_Bin17_60_metaG | ecosystem: Environmental > Terrestrial > Soil > Wetlands > Peat | place... | reverse complement strand
CCGGCCTCCCCTCTCTATCTCTTCGGAGGGGGAACTGGCGAGAACCTATTCGATCACGTCGTGCGAAACAAGCAATTTCCGGAAATGAAATCGGCCCTCAGTATATTCCAGTTTCGGGACGTTTGCATAAAATACATATAACTGCCCAGTTCGCCCCGGATTAAGTCCATAAATTCTGTAGAAGCTTCGCAGGCGGGGAGCGATAGCGAGCCGCCTTTAACCCCAATGAGACGTAGTTTTGGCTGCGGTGCATTTTGGAAATCTTCGTATCTAAAGAGGTTTGGCCAAACGCCGATAAATAAATTTGAGGTGGTGGTATGGAGAGATTGGTGGCGACACATCCGCAGACGTGGGTCAAGATCAATGCGCTGGTAGACGAAGGAGTAGCGGAGATCGTCTCGATCCTCAACACTGTCGATGGACTGGAGACGCTTCAAAGCTGCCAGGGCGAACCGGGCGAGCGCGATAGCTTTGTGTATTTTGCTTGCGGCGACTGGAAGAGGCTCTCTGAATTCATCTTTGAGCGAATCGGACCTGCCTTGAGGGGAAGATTGGACGAAGATGTAACGCTCCTAGCTCAAGCTACGAGCGCGGATGTGCCGATGGCTAAATTGAGTTTCAGAGCGGAAGCTGCCGAAACGGTGGGATCCGTCCTAAAGGCCATACTTAGCGATGAGCCCCCGAAGACTTGGGTCTCCTCATGACGAGGAATGCACCATGCCTCGCTATTGCTCTTTGGGAAAGCTCTGTATAAGTCCTATTTTGAAAGGGCACGACTTCAGTCGTGCCGATAAAGCCTGCATAATCAGTGGGCTTTAGCTCCTAAGTAATGCGGATTTGCTTAGTAATATTTGTTCGGAGTTTCCCTAGCTGTACGCAACCGAGGCAGCGCCCTAACAATTGCGCCATCACCGGATACCAACCTCGGCAACTTTACCCCACAGCAGGTGGCTACCAGCTTCCCCACGCCCGGCTGATGTAATCGGCCAGCGTCAAGCTGATCAGCGTGAGAAACATGAAGATGCCCGCGCCGATAGTGAGCTTGGTCAGCCTCGAGCTATACTTCACCTGCATGAAGAACAACACCACCAGAATGGCCTTGGTAGTCGCGATGGCCAGCGCGATGATGGGATTCCAGAAGCCCAGGTCGATAAACGACGCCCATACCGTGAGCGCGGTGCCCGCCAGCAACGCGAAGAGAATGGCTACATAGACTTTTGGGCCAACGATAGTGTGCGCGTGTTCGTGCTGTTCGCTCATTCCGTTTGTCCTCTTTAGTGTCTGCTGATCAAATAAAGCAGCGCGAAGAGATATATCCAGACGATGTCGATAAAGTGCCAGTAAAGGCCGAAGTTCTCCACAAACGTGACGTGGCCCGAAGTGTAAGCCCCGGCCCTGGCGCGGAAGATCATGTATCCCAAAATGCCGATGCCGATAATCATGTGCAGGGCGTGCATGCCAGTCATTAGAAAGTAGAGAGAAAAATAAAGCTCGGTGCGGCGCGCCATATCCAGCGGCAACGGCTTGTCGCCCGCGGCCTTCGCCGCTTCGTCCGAATCCGGATATAGGAACGAACTGATGTTATAGTGGAGGCCGGGAACGTGATGCTTCTCGATCTTTTCCGAGTACTCGATCGTCTTGATGCCCAAAAAGCCCAGGCCGAGAATGGCGGTCAGAGTCAGGCAGAGAACCAGCCCGCTCTTGCGCCGCGTCTCGGCGCACCACACGCCCATGGCCATGGTGAAGCTGGAGCAGATTAGCACCAGCGTGTTCACCGTGCCCCAAACCACATTCAATTGGTGGGAGCCGGATACAAAGGCCTGGTAGTACCAGTTGCGGTAGATCAGATAGGCGGTAAACAATCCGCCGAAGAACATAACTTCCGTGAGGAGAAACAGCCACATGGCGAAGCTGGCCGCATCGGCCTGCTGCTCCGTGGAATTGAAGTGGTGGCGCAGATAGGGCGGGTGCTCTTGCTCATCCGCCGCCTCGTGCGCGCCCCGCTCAATCGCTGGACTATCCGGCATTGGTCACCCCCGCGTCTTTCCGGCGCTCCTGTTGCTGATCTTCCAGCCACTCGTAGTCGTAAGCCTCGTGGTCCATGATCGGCATTTCCGTAAAGTTCTCTGTCAGCGGCGGAGACTGGGTCTGCCATTCGAGTCCGGTTGCCTGCCACGGATTGTCGCCCGCGATGGCGCCATATTTCAGCGACCAAGTCAAATAAAGCACCGGCAGCAGATACCCCACTCCCAGAATCGTTGCCCCGGCGGTCGAGAAGACATTCAGTATTTGAAACTCAGGCGGATAAGATGCATACCGCCGCGGCATGCCCAGCGTGCCCAGGATAAATTGCGGAAAGAAGGTCAGGTTGAAGCCTATGAAGGTAACTACCGCGGCTAACTGCGATATCTTCTCCGGATACATTCGCCCGGTTATCTTCGGCCACCAAAAGTGAATGCCCGCCAGAAACGCCATCAGCATTCCGCCCACCATGACGAAATGAAAATGCGCCACTATAAAATACGTTTCCGTCAGGTGAATATCGGTTCCCGCTGTGCCGAGAAATACACCGGTCATGCCGCCGATGGTGAACAAACCCATGAAGCCAAAGGCGTAGAGCATCGGGGTTTCAAATGTGATGGACCCCTTGTAGAGCGTGAACGTCCAGTTGAATATCTTGATCGCCGATGGCACGGCGACCAGCATCGTCAGCAGCGAAAACACCAGCACCGCATAGTTGGAGATGCCCATGATGAACATATGGTGTGCCCAGACGAAAAAGCCGAAGACTGCAATAGCTACTGACGAGAAAGCGACCGCCGTATAGCCGAATATCCGCTTGCGGCTGAAGGTCGAGATAACTTCGGAAATGACTCCCATGCCGGGCAGTATCATGATATAGACGGCGGGGTGAGAATAGAACCAGAACAAATGCTGAAACAGCAGTGGATCGCCGCCCTTGGTAGGGTCGAAGATGCCGATGCCGATAGTGCGCTCCAGCGCAATTAAAACAATCGCAATCGCTACCACCGGCGTGGCCAACACCATCAGGATGCTGGCCGCATAGTGGGCCCACACAAACAGCGGCATTCGGAACCATGTCATTCCCGGCGCCCGCATCTTATGAATAGTTACAATGAAGTTCAACCCGGTAAAGATCGAACTGAAGCCGGCGATGAAGGCGGCCAGCCCCGTGGTCAGTACATTGGTATTGACATAGTGAGTGGAAAGCGGCGTGGTGAAGGTCCAGCCTGTGTCCACGCCGCCGGCAGCCATGGTGTAAACGGCCAGAATGCCGCCCGCCATATATAGATACCAGCTCAACAGGTTGATTTTGGGAAGCGCCAGATCCTTGGCCCCGATCATCATCGGCAGAAAAAAGTTGCCCAGCGTGGCCGGTACCGACGGTACTAGAAAAAAGAAGATCATGATGACGCCGTGCATCGTGAACACCTTGTTATAGGTGTCGGTGGCCATCAAATCGGCCTGCGGCGTCAGCAACTCCAGCCGGATAAGTCCCGCCAGAGCGCCGCCAATAAAGAAGAAGAAGCTCAACGAGATCAAATATAGAATCGCAATCCGCTTGTGGTCGCCGGTCAGCAGCCAACTCAACAGACCGTTCTCCCGGGTCAGGTAGTTATCCTTCGGAATCCTGGCCGTCGACTGATCGGGAAGGTTGACGATTGTATCGCTCATTGCTTCACCATTCCTTGCGCGGCCTGCGCTCGCCCCGCAGGCTGTTGACCGGCGTTCCCCGCCTTGCCTTCGCTCCCCGGCAGCAGATCGGTCGTGTTCAGCGTCTGCTCAATGCGATAGTCGGAGTCGAGATTCTTGATGTACTCAACCAATGCGATCACGCCCTCTTCGCTGATCTGTCCCTGATAGGTCGGCATAATCGGCGTGTAGCCCTGAGTTATATGCTCGGACGGGTTCAGGATCGACTGGCGCAGATAAGAGTCATCGGCGGTCACCGTCTGCCCGGTCGAGAGCGCCAGTTTCGAGCCGTAGACGTTGGCTAGCGACGGGCCGCGAGCATTCGGCCGCGCATTATGGCAGGCCGAGCAGCTTAGGCTGGCGAAGAGCCGCTCGCCGTTCTGCGCCAGCGATACGCCGCTGGTCGATTCAGCCAGCCATTTCCTGTACTCCTCCGGCGTCAGCACCACAACGTCGCCGATCATCTGCGAATGGTTAGTACCGCAATACTGCGTACAAAACAGGTGATAAGTTCCCGGCTTGGTGGCTTCAAACCAAACCGTCGTATAACGGCCCGGAATTGCCTCGCGCTTAACTCGGAAGGCGGGAATCGAAAAGCTGTGAAACACGTCTTGAGATATAAGCGTCAACTGCACCGCGCGGCCCGTGGGTACGTGTAGCGAGTTGATCTCATGCTGCCCGCCTGGATGCTCGGCCTTCCACATCCACTGCTTGCCCACAACATAGATATTCATGGCGTTGACTGGAGGCGTAAAGACGCGAAAATAAATCAGCGCGCCCCACACGAACATCACCAGGAACAGCCCCAGCGGTATGATCGTCCATATAGCCTCCAGCAGTGTCGAGCCTTCGATCTGCACTGCTACGGGATGCCGCTTCTTGTTATAGAGGATCGAGAAGCTGGTGACCAGAAGAATTACTATCGTCAGCCCGATCAGGCTCACCAGGATCAAGAAGAAAAGCAGCGCGTCCATCTGAGGCGCAAGCCCCGACGCCTCCGGCGGAAACAGCGGGAAGTTCGTCATCCACTTGACGAGAAACTGCCAGATTACTGGACTGATGCGATCCATTCCTTTATCCGTTCACCTTTGTTCCGGTTCCTGGCCGGCTGTCCTGACGGGCGTCCCTGCGGAACATGGCCAGCATGAATCCACCCAGCGACACTACCGTTACAAGCCCACCCAACTGCACCAATCGCGCCACGATCAGTGAGTGTTTGTTGGTCGTGGGATCGTAGTGATAGCAGTAAGTCAGAATGTTATCCACCGGCGAGCCTATGCGGTTGGCCGAGGCCTCCGCCAGCCCCAGCCGCAGGTCCTTAGGCGAATACTCTACCCCCATGTAATACTGCGCCAGTTTGCCGTCCGGAGTTACGATCTGAATCGAACTGGCGTGGGCAAACTGGGTCAGCTTGCCGTCCGGCCCCGGAATCTTCACGTAGCCGAAGCCCACGGCTTTGGTCAGCGCGTCGATATTCGTCTGATTGCCGGTCAGAAAGTGCCAGCCCGCAGCCGTCTCCGGATGACCGTACCGTTTAAGATAACTGCGCTTCTTGGCCGCCGCCAGCTCCGTTCCCTCAGTCGGATCGATGCTCACGACAATCACATTGAAGTCCTTGCCTGGAACTTCGTCCACCATCTGCAAGGCTCCCGTCAGCCCGTTCAACTCCTCTGAGCAAAGCATCGGGCACTGATAGTAAACCAGCGCCAGAATCGCTGGCTGCTTGCCGAAGTAGCTGGCTAACTGCACCTGCTTGCCCTCATCGTCGGTGAATGTAAGTGAAAGCGGCAATTGCTGGTTCAGATTCTGCGCGATGCTCACTCCGTTCAAAATCGCCGGCGGTTTATCGTTTGCGGGACCCATCTGCTTGTCTCCATAACTGGAGACCTGCGCCAGCACCGAAGAGCAAAACAAGGATGCGCTCAAGCCCACGGCTGCCATAACAGCCAAGGCCGCGCTGCGCCAACTTATCCGGATTGTGCCCACCCTCTTCATATTTCCCGCTTCCCTTCCACTGCCGTACACACACCTTCTACTTATGCTTCTCTAAGCGCTTAGTCTCGACTGCCTGCGCCTGTTCCTGTTCATAGCCAGTGCGCACAAACCCATTCGTCAATGGAACGGCCACCACCTGCTTGCTGTCCCCGGTCAACAACCGCGCTTCTTCCACCGCGGGCGCCACCGGCAACCCTCGCTCGGCAACTAACTCCATCGCGCGACCGATAGGAATCCTCACCTTGCCCTGCTCCCGGTTCGCCCAACTGTAGTGATCCAGCAGCAGATTCTCGCGCACGTGCAGGTCGGCCAAGTCCTGCAAGCCGTCGTCGCTCTGTAGTCGGGGCGCGGGAAAACGCTGCGTCAACTCGCCCATCTTGCTCTCTAACTCGGGGTTTGTCGGCATATTGCCCAGTGGCCGCACATCCACGGTCTTCGTCCACTTGTTGTTCGGCCCGTCCGCTTTGGCCATGCGCCCATTCAGTAACTTGCCTATGCCGTAGCAAAGCAGCGCCGTCACCACCACAAAGACGCCCAGAGCGGTCAGAAAGACCACGATGCCCGATACCCGAACGTCCGTCCGCTCATAACCCGCGGATGCGTCGATCTCTTCAGGTTCTCTATGGTCCGAATCGTGAGATTTATGCATGGACATCCTCAGGCTCCAGAATCTCCGCAACATGCGGGTCGTTGGTCTGCACCAGAGGGCGCGTCTTCAAACACGTGCAGTAATAAGCAACCCAGAAGGCCACCATCGCCGTCGGCACAGCCGTATATTCGAGAATCCCCCAACTGAAGTGCAGGTTGCGGGCCGCATCCTTGAAGTTCGGCTCAATCAGCCAAAACAAGTCGAACGCCCTGGCAAACACCATCCACTGGCATACCCGCACCAGTCGCTTCTTGTTGCGCTTCAGATCCCTGGACAGCAGCAGCGTGAACGGAATCAGCCAGTGGAAAATAAAGTCCAGAGTTATGATCGCGCCCCAGCCTCCCAGGAAGCGATTGAGGTACCACGGAATCTCTTCCGGCAGGTTCCCCGACCAGATAATGAGGAACTGTGAGAAGGCGAGATAGATGTTCAACATGACAAATGCGAAAGTGAACTTACCCAAATCGTGCTGCTCGGTCTGGCGCAGAATTGTCTTGAAAGGCTCATCCTTTGAGAGCGAAACCGAGACGATGATTCCGAGCGCCAGTACCGCATATCCCTGCCCGACCAGAAACATCAGGCCATACACCGACGAGTACCAAGTTGGATCAAGCGACATGACCCAATAAATGGCCGCCACTGACATGGTGATGGCATAAACAACAATGCCGGGGCCGCTTATGTTTTCAAAACGCTTGATCCACTCTGGCGTAGTCGCGGGAGAAGCCGCAGCCCTTTGAAGCCCCAAAGAGTTGAGTCTCCATGTGTAATAGCCCCAGATCGCAAAGCATATCAAGCCGGTCACTCTGAACGTAGTTGGATTCAGCATGGGCCGCTTGAACTCAATGGCGTGAGCCTGAACTTGGTTGATCCAGCCCGATTTTAGCGCCGCGCTCACATCGTCTACCGCAGCCCATAGATAGAGCTTCTTCAGCGACAATGCAACCATAACCCAGTATGCAAAGACCAGCGGCAAAGTGCGGCTCATGGCCTCCAGAGGCCGGCGCAGCAGCAATCCCCACTTGCCACCCGAACAATACTGCACCATCAACAGAGCCAACCCGCCCACTGAAAAACCGAAGGTGACCATCAGGCCCAGCAACCATGCGCGCAGCACGTGGTCGATTGAATGGTCGGCTGCTGCCAGTCCCGCGGCAATGATCGAAGAGACTAGCCCGATAGCCAGCGCACGCGTTCTCCAGCCGTCTACAAAGGCTGGTGCGTCTAACTCCGCGGGAAGCGTGTTGGCTTGCGTTTCGTGAGCCATTCCGTAAGTCCTTACTTGGTGGCCGCGGGGGCCGGTTTGCTTAGAGGAATCGTAATCTTCGGGTCCGCCGGATTGGCCGGAGCCTGCGCAGGTGATCCTTGGTTTGTGTCGTGCGGGTACGCCCGAATGGCCGTGATCGGCAGAGTCCACGGATTGGCAAACTCGGGATGGCCGCTTCTCGCGGCGATCTCTTTCAGGTCTTCCACTTGCACTCCTGCTGGAACATCGGCTGCCGTGGAGCCCTGACTCAACTGCAATGCGCGAATATAGGCCGCAACCGCCCAGCGATCCACTGGAGTCAGTTGCGCCGAGTAATCCGGCATTGCTCCGTAGCCATGAGTCATCACGTAGTAGTAGTGCGAAACCGGCTGTGCTAGACGCACCTGATCGTGGAAATTGGCGGCAGGCTTATAACCGCGCTCTACAATCGCGCCCAGACCGTTGCCCACCCGCGAATGGCATGGCGAGCAGTATATGTTGAACCGCTCCTGCCCGCGCTTCAAAACTTCCAGAGTTACCGGAAACGGCAGCAGATCCTGCTCTTCACGATAACCGTTCGCGCCCTGAATTACGCCTGTATAAAAATAACTGTCTCCGCGCAATTGTCCGCGCGCCACAGTGTTCGCCACCTGCGGCCGCGCCCCGCGACGATCGGCAAACATCTCCGATCCCCGTTGCGGAATCAGCTTCGGCTGGTTCTGCATATCCTGACGGCAACCGGAAACCAGCATGAGCGCAGCCATGCCTGCGACGGCGAAAACGCTCCCAATCGCTCTGCTTGAAGCTCCGTACGGATTGAGGCGGTTCACTTTCATCAGTAATCCACCTCCACCACCGAGACTGGCTGAAAGCTCTCCAGATAAGCTCTTGCTTCCACTAATTCAAACTTAGGGTCCAACGCCTCAAGGCACAAAAAGAACTTGTCCGTCGTCGCCCCATCGCGGAAGTTATGCGCGTTGAACAGAGGATGATAGAGTGCTGGCAGCCCGTTCAGCGCCAGCATTCCAAAGGCCGCCGACAGTCCCGCAAATAGAATCGTCCATTCGTAGGCAGGCACGATGAAGGCCGGCCATGAGTACAACGGGCGTCCGCCGATATTCAACGGATACGCCAGCACCGAAACCCATGTCTCGAGCGCAAACATAGCCGCCAGCCCAATTAATCCGCCAATAAGAGTAACAAGCGGCACTTTGTTACGATGGAAGCCTATGGCTTCGGCTGCCTCTTCAACCGGATAGGGCGTGTAACAATCCAGCCGCCGCCATCCGTCTTTTCGCGCCTGTTGAGCGGCACGAACCAAGTCGCCCGGAGTAACGAATTCGGCCAGCAGGCCGTAAGTTCCTTCGCGTGGGGGCATCAGTCGCCAGCCTCCGCCGTCGATTTGGCCTTGATCTTGGCCGCAGGCAGCATCATGCGTATTTCAGACATTGGAATCATGGGCAGGAAGCGAACAAACAACAGGAACAGCGCGGTGAACAAACCAAGCGTTCCCACATAAGTCATATAGTCCCACTTGGTCGCGCGATAAGTGCCCCACGAAGAGGGAAGAAAGTCGCGGTAAAGGCTAGTAACAACAATCACGAAGCGCTCAAACCACATGCCCGTATTGACCACAATCGAGATGAAAAACATATACGGGATTGATGTCCGCAACTTGCGCGACCACAAGGTTGTAAGTGGAATTGCCAGGTTGCAGGTAATCAGTACCCAGTACGACCAACCCATCGGTCCGAACATACGGTTCCACATCATGAAGGCTTCCCAGTGCGAAGCAGAGTACCAAGCCATGAAAACTTCCATGCCGTAGCCGTAGGCCACAATGAAGCCTGTCGCCAGCATCACCTTGCCCATATTGTCAATATGGCGCTCGGTAACCAAGCCTTCCAGATGATAGAACTTGCGCAGTGGAATGGCCAGCGTCAGTACCATCGCAAAGCCGGAGTATATAGCTCCCGCCACAAAGTACGGGGGGAAGATCGTCGTATGCCAACCTGGCAGCACGGCTACGGCAAAGTCGAAGCTAATGACTGTATGCACCGAGAGCACCAGAGGCGTAGCCAACCCTGCAAGCAAAAGGGAGGCCGTCTCGTAGCGCGCCCAGTGGCGCACCGATCCGCGCCAACCAAGCGAGGCGAGGCCATAAAAGTATTGCGCGATCTTCGATTGCGAGCGGTCGCGCATGGTGCCGAAGTCTGGAACCATACCGATGTACCAGAAGACCACCGAGATGGTTGCATAAGTCGAAACCGCGAAGACATCCCAGAGCAGAGGCGACCGAAATTGCGGCCATAGGTCCATGGTATTGGGATAGGGCAGCATCCAATAAGCCAGCCAGGGACGGCCCACGTGAATCAGCGGAAACATGCCGGCGCAGACTACGGCAAAGATGGTCATGGCTTCGGCAAAGCGGTTGATCGAGTTACGCCAACTCTGTTTGAAAAGGAGCAAAATCGCCGAGATCAGCGTCCCGGCGTGGCCAATGCCGATCCACCAGACGAAGTTGATAATCGCGAAGCCCCAGGCCACCGGCTGGGTGATGCCCCAGATGCCGACGCCTACGAGAAACAGCCAGGTCACGGCCACCAGCAACAGAGTCGCCAGCGCGCCGCCCACGCCGAACAATGCAAACCAGCCTAGAGGCGTCGAGGACGTAAGCACAATGTGCGTGATCTTTTCGGTGACCGACCGGAAGGTCTGCCCCGGCGCGATGACGCGGTACTCTCCAGTCGCCGAATCAAGCTGCGGGTTGTCTCTCACTTCGCTGGTAGCCATAGTGGCTTCTAGCCTCTCAACCCTTCGCCGGCCTGTACTCCACCGGCGTTTCTTCGAGTTCCCGGTTCGGATTCAACACCGCAGCCACATACTTTGTCCGCGGGCGCGTATTCAAATCGGCGAGCACCTGATAACTACGCCCGTCGGCCTGAAGTTTCGCAACCTTACTCTGTTTATCGTTGATGTTGCCGAAGGTAATTGCCGAGGCCGGACAGGCTTGCTGGCAGGCAGTTACAATCTCGCCGTCGCGAACGGGCCTATTCCCTTTATCGGCCTCGATCTTAGCCGCCGAGATGCGCTGCACGCAATAACTGCACTTCTCCATCACGCCGCGCGAACGCACGGAAACGTCTGGATTGCGCAGCAGCTTGAGGCTTTCGGTCTCAAAGTCGGAATAAAGCAAAAAGTTATAACGCCGCACTTTATATGGGCAGTTGTTCGAGCAGTAGCGCGTGCCGACGCAGCGGTTGTACACCATCGCGTTCAACCCCTCGGGAGTATGCACCGTCGCGCCCACCGGGCAAACCTGCTCGCACGGAGCGTTCTCGCAGTGCTGGCAGGCCATGGGCTGGAAGTGCGCGCGCGGCGCGGCCAGATCGCCTTCAAAATAAGTATCGATGCGGAGCCACTGCATATTGCGGCCGATGCGCACTTGCTGCTTGCCGACCACAGCGATGTTATTTTCGGCATAACAGCTCACGACGCAGGCATTGCATCCCGTGCAACTGTTCATGTCGATCGACATGCCCCAGGCATTGTCCTTGTACTCCCAGTTGGGGAAGAGCGAGTTATCCTTGTCGGTCTTCTCGCGGTCGGGGCCTTCATTGGCAAAACCGGGATTGGCTTTGAACTCATCGAGTGTAGCGTAGCGAATAATGCCGCGCTCGCCGATTGCTTCGTCGGCTTCCAGCGAGTTATTGCCGTTGCCCTGACCTCCAAATAAATTTGGCCTGTGGTCTTGATAGTGACTCTTGGTCACCGCAACACCCCACTTGCCCTCCAACTTGCGGATCGAACCGACTGCATAGAACGGCGCGTCCGAGGTGCGAATCAGATAAGCGTTGAAACCCGCGCCAGAGCCTACGCGGCCCGCAAACGAGCGGCCATAGCCGAGATGCACGGTGACCGAGTTGTCCGGATGGCCGGGCGCAACAATTACCGGTGCATTCACCTTGCGACCATTCACGGATAACTCAACAATATCGTCTTCTTCCAGCCCATACTTAGTCAGCGTTGCGCCGGAAACCAGCGCCGCATTATCCCAACTAAGATTCGTTACCGGCTTGGGCAGCTCCTGCAACCACCCCACATTCGCCCACCGTCCGTCATACACATTCGGGTCGGGCCGGAAGATGATCTCCAGCGCACCCTTCGGTGTGGGAAGAGGAACCTTGGGCTGCCACGGCGCTTCCGGATGTTCGGCAGGAAACTCCTCAACAACCTTGATCACAAGTGTCAACTTCGGATCATGAGCCGTGCCGTCAATCCAGCCTGCGTGCAACGCCTTACGCCAGCCCGTCTCAAAATCTCCCTTGATCGTCGACTTCCACGTCTCGCGCACCGCTTCATACGGACTTAATCCCGGTTCATCCAGCAATGCCTGAAAAATATGATGCGCGGTCTTCCCGCCATACAGCGGATCGATCATTGGCTGAACAATCGAAACTGTCCCGTCGTGAGCCCGCGCATCCGACCATGACTCCAAAAAATGCGCCGCAGGAATGTGCCATTGAGCATTTTGTCCGGCCTCGTCTACGTGCGAGCCGAGATGCACCGTCATCTTCGCCTTCTCAAATGCGGCAGCAAAATTTAGGTCAGCAGGTGCGTTATAGATTGGATTAGCATTGAGAACCACCAGCCAATCCACCTTGCCCGCATTCAGGTCTGCAACCAGTGCCTTCAGATCTCCGATGGGATCTACTGAAAAAACATTGTCGGAGCCCGATCCCCAATGCCCTGTCGTCTTGCCCAGATTGTCAAGCGCCCCATTGATCGAAAGCGCAAGCTCAACGACTGACAGGTCTTGATATATACCCGGGATCACCACGCATTTCCTGGCATGAGCCTTCAAGTCCTTCGCCAGCGCGGCTAGAAACTTCTTCTGTACATCCGTCCACGCGTACGCCGGTGCATCAACGCCCTTGACTCCCACAGCCTTCGCCAACTCTGCCGTAAAGGCCGGAATCTCGCTGGCCCGCAACCCCAGCCGATGTTCCGCCTTCAATCCAGTCGTCGTCGGCGTACTCTCAATCACATACAACCGATTCAACTTCTCTGGGTTCTTTCGCCGCGCCGCATACTGACGAACCAATTTATGAAATCCAGGATAGGCCGCGCCAGATAAGAAGTCCGCGTCGAGCGAAACGATCACATCCGCTTCGGCCAGATCATATTGAACATTCAACCCACTAGCGAGCGCCGTCCCAGCAATCGCCGGATCATACTGTACCAGCGTCGCCTTCGGATACTTCGCCTGTACCTCGCGCCACTGCCGCGCCAGCGTCGGCGAAGTGATCGTCTCGCTGAGGAAATAAATCCCGGTTCCATCCTTGGTCGAGATCACCTTGTTGCGAAACTCAATTGCAAACTCCGCCCACTCGCGATTCTCTCCGCGATAGGTCACGTGCTGGGAGCGGTCCGGATCGTATAAGTCCAGCAGCGTCGCCTGCGTAAACGGGTCCGAGGAGCCCTGGTTGTAAGGATGCTCCGGGTTGCCGTCGATCTTGATGGGGCGGAACTGATCGGTCTTCACCAGCAGCGGCACCGCTCCGGTGACAAACGGATGCGCCGTGGCAAAGTACATCGGCTTGCCGAGAATCAAATCTTCCGGCGCTTTGATGTAGGGATAGATCGGCTCGTCGGGCTGCTTGGTGCAACCGGCCAGGCCCGCCAGCGCGAGCGAAGCGCCCATCAGTTTCATAAAGCCGCGCCGCGTGACGGGATCGACCCACTCCTGCACAGCCGAGGGAAACTCCCGCTCCACCGCCGCCTGAAACTCCGCCGTTCCAGCCAATTCATCCACCGAACGCGAGTAACGCTTGCCCTTCGCGCCCTTCAACTCCTCGCGCGCGGCAGCCAGCGTCATCGGCGCTCCGTCCACACGCACGTCAGCCGGGATCGAAGCAGCCTGAGCGATCTTCATTTCGCTATCCGCGCCGTTCCCCGTCTTATTCGCGATTCCGTTCATCTCTTGGCCAGTTATCTTTTCGTTCATCGGTGGCAGACCTCGCAACTGGTCAGTTCTTTCGGAGCGCGTATCTTATAGCGGTTCACAAGAAAGCGCCCCAACTCATTTTGGCTGGTGAATTTTTCGTACTTCTGCAACGGAAGCGCCGCATTCGGAATTCCGCCCTGAGCGCCAGCCGCCGGCAGTTCCAGCGATGCAACTTCAACTCCGCCCTGAGCGGGGTCGCTGGCTGCGCAACTCACACTCTGCGCCGTCGGCACGCCGCTCTTCTCATCGCCCACCGAGCACCACACCGGCCGGTCGCTCGACGGTTTCTCCCATGCCATGTTGTAAATCTCGCTGGTGGGCCGCAGATACTTGGCCGGATTGCGATGGCAATCCAGACACCACTCCATCTGCAAGGTATTCTGCGCGTACATCAGCGGCATATTGTCGACGCGGCCGTGACAGCTTGCGCAGCCCAGTCCTTTGTTCACGTGAATCTCATGGCTGAAGTAAACGAAATCCGGAAGGTCATGAACCTTGGTCCAAACCAGCGATTGCCCACCGGCCCAACTCGAACGCACCGGCTCCAGCATCTGGGCGTTGGTCCATAGTTGCGCATGGCAGTTCATACATATCTTCGTGGGCGGGATACCGGCATAGCTCGATTTTTCCACGGTAACATGACAGTACTGGCACTGCACTCCCAACCCCTGCACGTGGTGCTTGTGGCTGAAAGGCACCGGCTGGTCCGGACGCTGACCCTGCCGCGTCACCCAAGGCGAACGTTGCAGTTCATCCAGCATCAGCCCCAGGGCAATCACCATCAACCCCGTCAAAACCAGGCTCATCCTTGCCAGGGCATTGGAGCTGCGATCGAATATCTGCGCCATGCATACTTTCCCTGCTCGATTTTATTTTTGGATGCGCCCGCTGTGCCGAAGGTCACATTAGTTGCGTACATTTTTCGATTTTGGGTAAACTCCACCTGCGAAACGGAGAAGCCCGAAAATTCAATATAGCAGCCAGAAGCAGCTCCACAACTGCATCCACCTGCAATCTTTATATAAAAATTTACTCCAGGACAACTTTCTAAACCGCTGAAAAACTACAGGTTGTGGCAAATTCAGAACTGGAGAACACCTCCCCTTTTTACAGACGGCTAGCGTACCGGAAACTGGGACATTACACCAAAATATCATGACGGCTCCTGTGCCTGCCACCCTCGCATTACGGGGCCTGCAGTTCTAAATGGCCTGAGGAACCCAGGTTGCTATATTCCTCCGCCTTTCCGTGTGCTTTGTTGAGGTATGGAGATATTCGAGTCGCTAATGGATGGCCTGCGCAGGGCCTGCGCGGGATTT
>Ga0181536_10004389_pt1 | contig 14933 bp, 12 predicted proteins | sample PEATcosm2014_Bin_41_FD_121105 | JGI IMG/M metagenome (GOLD analysis project Ga0181536, IMG submission 121105) | Peatland microbial communities from MTU Mesocosm Facility, Houghton, MI, USA - PEATcosm2014_Bin17_60_metaG | ecosystem: Environmental > Terrestrial > Soil > Wetlands > Peat | place... | reverse complement strand
GCCGCGAGGAAGCGAAGACTCTGCGCGACAATCTGCTGGCCGCCTATCCGAAGGAAGTGCGGCTGTACTATCTCGACTTCCCTCTCGAAACACTGCATCCCTGGGCCAAAACCGCCGCCATAACGGGCCGCTGCATCTTCCATCAGAACGCTTCGGCCTTCTGGGATTACCACGACTGGATCTTCGCCAGCCAGGAAGAAATCCATCCGGACAACGTGAAAGATAAGATACTTGAATTCGCCAGGGGCAAGTCGCTCGACGTCGAGCAGCTCTCCAAATGTATCGACGGCCGTGTCACCGAAGACGAGGTCGACAAAACGATGAAAGAGGGTCGGGATCTCGATGTCGGTTCGACGCCCACGCTTTTCGTCAATGGACGGCGCATGGTCGGTACGGTGCAGTGGCCCGATCTCAAGCGCGTGATCGATTACGAGATTGAGTATCAGAAGACGGCGAAGAATGCCGGAGAAGACTGCGGATGCAGCATCAGCCTGCCGATCCCCGGCATGCCGGCGGCCAGCAGTTCACCGGGAACCTTGCGGTGATGCCATCTTCCGGAATCGCAGGAAAAACTCAGCTGTGGGGCAGGCGGTTCCGCCTGCCTGCCGGAATTGCAGTCGCGGCCCTGGTCGTCTGGAGCGGCGTCGTTCACGGCGCCTCGGCCGGCGTCGCATTCGATCCCGACCGCTACCTGAATCACATCAAATTCCTCGCGTCGCCCGAAATGCGCGGCCGCGAAAGCGGGTCGCCCGAGCTGGAGAAGGCCGCACAGTACATCGTCGCCCAGTTCCGCACCGATGGCCTCAAGCCCGTCGACGGCAAGAGCTTCGAGCAGCCCTTCGAGATCACCACCAGCGCCAGGATGGGCGGCGGCAACCGCTTCGATTACGTCATTGGTTCGGACCGGACGACTCTTCAGTCCAGGAAAGAATTCGTGCCTTTCAATTTTTCCGCCCGCGGCAAGGCTTCCGCGAAGGTGGTATTCGCCGGATACGGGATCACGGCGCCCGAATACAACTACGACGATTACGCCGGCATCGACGCGCGCGGCAAGTTCGTCGTTGTCCTCGCCCATGAGCCCCAGGAGTATGACGAGAAGAGCATCTTCGCCGGCAAGGTTTACACCGATCACGCTCAGTACTACAGCAAGGCCGCCAACGCCCGCCGTCACGGCGCCGTCGGCGTAATCCTGATTGCCGACCGCGTCAATCACAAAACGTCCGCCGACGAACTCGAACAGTTCGGCAAAACCACCGGCCCGAACGACGCCGGCATTCTCTTCGTACAGGTTAAAGAGGACATTGTCGAATCCTGGGTCCGCGCCGCGGGCAAAGACCTGATGCAGATTGAATCCGGGATCGATACGGACGTAAAACCCCGCTCGTTCGAGCTTCCCGGCGTCGAAGTGCACGAAACGGTCGATGTGGAACGCGCCATCAAAACCGTGCACAACGTTGTCGGCTATCTGCCCGGCCAGACGGACGAATATGTGATCATCGGCGCGCATTACGATCACCTGGGCCTCGGCGAGCAGTTTTCGCTGGCGCCGTCGCTGGCGGGAACGGTCCACCCCGGCGCCGACGACAACGCATCCGGCACCGCGGGCGTCATCGAACTGGCCAGGCATTTCACCGCTGAATTCCCGCCTTCAGGGCAGTCGAAACCCAAACGCGGCATCCTGTTTATAACCTTCGCCGGCGAGGAACTGGGCTTGCTCGGCTCCGGCTACTACGCCAATCATCCCGAGATCCCGCTCGACAAAGCGGTCACCATGATCAACGTGGATATGATCGGCCGCGTGAAAGACGGCAAGCTATTTATCGGCGGCGCAGGCACCGGCACCACGCTTCGACAGGACCTCGACGCCCTGGTCCCCCGTTCCCCGCTTCACGTCGACGACTCGGATGCGGGCGCTTCAGGCGGCTATGGTTCGAGCGACCATATTTCATTCATCGCCAAGCAGGTTCCCGCGCTTTTCTTTTTCTCCGGCCTGCACGGCGACTATCACAAACCGAGCGACACGTGGGACAAGATCAACACCCCGGGGGCGATCCAGGTACTCGAACTTGTCGCCGATATCACCGAGCGCATCGATGCCCAGGCCGAGCGTCCGCAGTTCCTGCGCGTCGAGGAAAAGGAAAATCCTCACGGCGGCAGCGCACCTCCGGGGATTTCCAGCGGCGGCTACGGCCCTTACTTCGGCAGCATCCCCGACTTCGCCGAGGTGCCGCGCGGCGTCCGTTTCGCCGACATCAGCCCCGGATCGCCGGCCGCTCTGGCGGGACTGAAGGCGGGGGACATCCTGGTGAAGTTCGGCGCGGATCCCATTCAGAATCTTTACGATTTCACCTATGCCCTGCGCGCTCACAAGCCTGGCGATGAGGTCGACGTGGAGGTCCTGCGAAACGACAAATCCGTCACCGCGAAGGTGAAGCTGACCGAGCGGCGTTAAGTCTATAGGATTTCCCGATTCCTGCCGATAAGCAATACGAGAGCTTCTATCCCGGTTCTTCCGGTTCACGCTCATGACACAAATTGCGGAATTACCGCCCTTGATTCTCCACCCGTTCAGCGGGGGAGGGACCGATGCGCTGCTCGAAGGTTCCCGCGCCTCCCTGGCACTCCAGGGTCTGGTCGAATCGGGCGAGGAGGAATCGGTACTCTACCGCCGCATGCTGACGGGGCGCTATCAGGAGGTCCGTATGCTCCTGTTTCTGGGTAAGGATCTGTTCCGGTGGATGCAGCAGTGCGTGGAATCCCTGGAAGGCACCCCCGACGCCGATCCCGCGATCACCCGGCAAAGCTTCGCTGCGCTTCTCGTCGAGGATCCGCCCGAAAGCGTCAGGTTAAAACTGGAAGGCTGGGGCGTTACCGACCGGAGGGCGGTTTTTTCGCGCGCCATCGGCATCCACGGCCTGTTCGAGAATCCGCCGCCGCCCGAGTCGCTTTCGCCTATCTTCCTCCGGAACTATCACCGCTTTGCCGACCACGCTTACATTTGTTTTCAGCATCTGCAGGCCTTTCAGCCCCTCGACGCCAAAAAATTCCGCTTCGACGTCTACGCGTCGGAGGAATACGCCAGGCTGCTCTCCGATCAGTGGGAGATCAGCTAGGCTCCCCGGTCTATGATGCTCCGCGCGCGAAAGCACCCAACTCGTGGTGCGATATCGCGCCGGAACACCGTATTTTTCCGGCGCGGCGCATCGCTGCCCGGTCCGGTCACAGGCCACAACCTCATGAATCAACGAGGATTCCGATGCCCACTCAGGCTGGCTCGCCGTCTTGGTCATCCATCTGCATCACTCTTCGCAGAGAGGTACCAGATATGAGAGCAAGAACAGTATTAGCAGTATGTACCCTCGCGTTGGTGAGCGCTACATTCTCACTTGCCGACGATTGGAACCGCAAGATTGAATTCACGTTCGACAAACCCGTGGCAATTCCGGCAGTCCACCAGCCTGGCTGGGGAGTCCTGCCGCCCGGCACGTACGTGTTTAAGATTTTCGATTCCAAGAGCGACAGGCACATCGTCCAGATTTTCAATAAGGGCGAGACTGAGATTTACGCCACGATTCTGGCCATCCCGGATATGCGGCTCAAAGTGACCGACAAAACCGTCCTCACTTTCCGCGAGAGACCGGCCGGCCAACCCTACGCGCTCCGGGCGATGTTCTATCCCGGCAGAGAGTGGGGCGAGGAGTTTGTGTATCCGAAGTTCGTAGCAACGGAGATCGCTAAGGCCGCGAATACTGCCGTCCTCAGCATGCCGGTCAAAGAAGAGGCCGCCATGCCGGAGAACCCGGAAGTCATAGCGGAGCTCGAAACAACCCCATTGACGGCGGTGGAACCCTCGGGAGAAGAAGTGCAGACTGCCGAGGTCGTGACACCACCAACACCCGCGGAGTTCCATGCCGCGGAGAACGCGCCAGCCGCGGAACTTCCCAAGACCGCCAGCCCGCTTCCCTTAATTGGCCTGCTGGGACTGCTGGCTTTGGGCGCAGGATTCACCCTGCGGGTTGCGGAAATACGCGTTCGCTAACCACTTGATTCGGGGCCTTACGGCTCACGAAGCAGGTAAATATGACAGCGATGCCTAAGCAAACGGGAGAGCTCTGCGCATGGAGCGCGCTGGCTCTCCTTTTGCTGTTCTGGATCAGGCCGGTCAATGCCCAGGAGTTCAGTATCTCGGTGGACGTGAATTTGGTCGTGTTGCACGCCACCGTGCACGACAGCCGCGACCGCGATGTTCTGAATCTGCACCAACAGGATTTCAAACTCTATGAAGACGGCGTGGCGCAGAACATCCGCTGGTTCCGGCGCGAGGACACTCCGGTCACTGTGGGACTGATTGTCGACCATAGCGGCAGCATGCGGCCCAAACTCAACGACGTTACGGCCGCGGCGCGAATCTTCGCGCAGTCCAGCAACCCGATGGACCAGATGTTCGTGATCAACTTCAATGAAAAGGTCCTCTCCGCAGTGCCCGGGGCGAGCCAGTTTACCGATAGCCCGGCCGCCCTCGAAGTGGCGATTGCCGGAGCGCCTGCGGATGGCCAGACCGCTCTGTACGATGCCATCGCCGCCGGGCTGGAAGAGCTGCAGCAAGGAGCCTGGGACAAGAAAGTGCTGGTCGTCATCAGCGATGGCGGCGACAACGCCAGCAAGAACACCCTTGCCGGGATCACTCGCATGGCGGAACAATCGAGCGCCCTCATCTATACCGTCGGCATGTTTTCCGACAGCGACGCCGATGCGAATCCCGGCGTGCTGAAACGGCTGGCGGAGGCGACGGGTGGCGAAACGTTCCTGCCGAAAGAATTCAGCGAGGTCGCCGGTATTTGCGCGCACATCGCTGCGGATATCCGCAATCAATACATGATCGGATACGTCCCGGCCCATGCGAAACAGGATGGCGCCCACCACACCGTTCGGCTCGTGGCCGAGGCTCCGGGCCAGGGCAAGCTTCGCGTGCGGACGCGCGCCGGCTACATCGCGCAGGGGGTGGCCAAATGACATTCCTGCGATGGGCACGGCGGCTGCTTTTTGTCGTCGGCCTGGCGCTCCTTGCTTACTGCGCTTTTGTCTTGATTGACGCGAGGCTGTTTCAGGAGAAGGAAAACCGTCTTCTGGAGATCCGTCTGCGGAGTCCGTTGCCGCCTTCCGGCATTCCGGTAGCCGTGACGGCGGGCGGCCTGATCGGCCGTATCGAAATTCCGCGGTTGGGTCTCTCCGAAGTCGTCATCGAAGGTTCGGATGCGAGCGCTCTGCGCCGTGCAGTGGGTCACGTGCCGGGCACACCGCTGCCCGGAGAGGCCGGAAACACGGCGATCACCGGACATCGCGACACCTTCTTCCGGCCGCTGCGGAAAATCCGGCGGGACGACCTGATCCGGCTCACGACGCTGCAGGGCGAGTTTCTCTATCGCGTGGTGTCCACCGGCATCGTCAATCCGGAAGACGTCGAGGTGCTCGATTCGAGCGAAGGTGAGGCGCTGACCCTGATCACCTGTTACCCCTTCTATTTCGTCGGTGCGGCCCCGCACCGATTTGTTGTGCGCGCGGAACGGGTGACCGATCAGACCTGAGGCGTCCCAATGGAACAGACCCTAACCGCTGCATCGATCCAGAGCGCCCCCGCAAGGCAGCCCCCGCTCGTTGTCGATCTCGACGGCACCCTGGTCAAGTCCGATCTTCTGCTTGAATCCATTTTGGCTTTATTGCGGAAACAACCGCTGTATGCGTTTCTCCTCCCGATCTGGATGCTGCGGGGAATTGCGTGGTTCAAGCAGGCAGTCTCCCGCCGGGTGGTGCTGGATCCAGGCCTGCTTCCCTGGCGAAACGATCTGATCGATTACCTCCGGGAGCAACGGGCCGAAGGACGATCCATTATTCTGGCAACCGCCAGCGACGAGTGCATCGCTCGCCAGGTGGCCGGTCGTCTGCAACTCTTCGATTTGATACTTGCCAGCGACGGAGTGATGAATCTCGCTGGCCGTAACAAGCGGAATCGACTCGTCAGCGCATTTGGTGAGAAGGGGTTCGATTATGCCGGTAACAGCCGGCGCGATCTTGCAGTCTGGTCTTCCGCGCGGCGCGCCATTCTGGTCAATCCCAATGTCGCGCTGAAGCCCGACGCCCTGGTCGACCGCGTTTTTGAGGGCCGGCGCAAAGGCCTGCGCGATTATCTCAGGGCGCTGCGCCTGCGAAACTGGGCCAAGAACCTTCTGGTATTTGTTCCGCTGCTCGCGGCCCATCGTGTTCAGGAAACCGGGCTGCTGGAAAAGGCCGGCATCGCCTTTTTGGCCTTTGGATTTTGCGCATCGGCTGGCTACCTGCTCAATGATTTGATCGATCTCGATGCGGATCGCCATCATCCGGAAAAACGATTCCGGCCTTTCGCCGCAGGCAGGCTCCCGCTGGCCTGGGCTTTTGTCATGATTCCGGTTCTTTTTTGCCTTGCCTGTATGCTGGGCGCGTTGGTTTCGCCAGGCTTCCTCGGCGCACTGCTCTTCTACTTTGCCCTTTCATTGACGTACTCTCTGTACCTGAAGAAGATTGTCATTCTGGATGTGCTCGTCCTTGCCGGTCTGCACAGCGCGCGGATTCTGGCCGGGTCGGTTGCGGTCGGTATCGGACTGTCGCACTCGCTGCTGGCGTTCTCGACGTTCCTCTTTTTCAGTCTGGCGCTGGTGAAGCGTTACAGCGAGCTCGTGGTTATGCGGCAGGTGGATGGCGTCAGCGCGCACGCGCGCGCGTATGAGATCGGCGATGCAGAACTTCTTTCCGCGATGGGAACCGCCAGTGGATATCTCGCGGTGCTGGTGCTCGCTCTTTATATCGCCAGCGACACGGCTCACGTCCTGTATGAGCAGCGCAATCTTCTGTGGTTCCTGTGCCCACTGATGTTTTATTGGATCAGCCATGTCTGGCTGACCGCGCACCGGGGTAAGATGCGCGACGACCCGCTCGTATTCGCCGCATGCGACCGTACCAGCCGGATTCTGATGCTCCTGATGCTGGCCACGGCGATCCTGGCGCAATGACATGAGAGGAATCAAACCAAGCTGCGTTCGGCAGGCGGAACCGCCTGCCCCACATCTGTTCTTGTGGCGCAGGCGGTTCCGCCTGCGATTCGCGGCTCGGTTTTTTTTGATTGGCTGCTTTGCTTTCGCGGGCGCCGAAGGCCCTGAGAGTATCCTGGACCTCCAGCCGTTTTCGAAAACCGAAACACAAGGTACGACGACTCTCATCAACCTCAATCCGGCGATCAACGCATGGTTTGTGCTGCGCGTATCCCGGAACGGCGCGCCGGAAGTTTCTTACCATCTGGAGAATGCAAGCCCGCATGGCTCGAAGCTTTCTCTCGATGCGAAGGGGCTTGTGATTGCCGAAGGGAATAACCGGCATCCCTGCGATCTCTCTGAGAGCCTCGAAAGCGGCAGAAACTCAAGGCTGATTTATTACCCGATCTGCGAGGGACGCGTTTACCTGCGCAATCCCGCAAAAGGTAATCGGACGGCTTTGGAAGCTGCTACGGAGTTCCTCCGCGATCAGGTCTGGGGCGGCGAGAAGATCATTGTTCTGTTTCACCATCTGCTGGCGGACAGCCACCGTGACACGGCGGAGACTTACACGGGCGAAAAAATTTCGGCAAGACCGGGCGACTCTCCGCTCCCGGCGTCGATCGACCCGCAGTACGCCAATCGGTTCGTTATGCCGGGCAACCTGGGAATCGTTCTGCAAACGGAGCCAAAGGGCATGGTCCCCGGAGCCTGGTACGCCGCAGCGGGAAATGCAGGGATCTATGTGAGTGTCATCCAGCCGAGCTTCATCGCGCCCGCGATTCTGACGAGTTACAAGACGCAGGTCAACAATCTGGACAACGTCGAGGCCTCGGCACTCTGTTACCTGATCGCTTTCGATCTCGATCAGTTTGAACTTGGCTACGCGCTGGGCACGGAGCATCCGCGAGTGGACTGGTCCGATCACGTTCTGGCGCAAATGAAAAATTCGGCGCTGCCGGGTCCGGACGGCATCGGAAGCATCGCCCCGCTCGTTTCGACCGGCCTTGTCAGGCCGGAGGACGGACGCAGGACCGTGGCCACATTCACCGGCGGCTTCAAGCGCGAGCATGGAGCGTTCAAATATGGAGACCTCGCGGTAAAGAATCACGGCAGTCATTACGGCTTCATTGAGAACGGCGTGGTGTTCAGCAAGCTTCAGCCGGGGCTGGCGACCGTCCTCGTGCTCGACGACGGCTCGCTGCAGATGAAGACCTGGACTGAGGCGGATAACGCAGTCCTGGAGCGCGTCAAACATGCCAGACAGAACGGAGTGCCGATTGTGGAGTCCGATGCGCCGGGTCGTCTGGTGAACCAATGGGGGCCCGGAAACTGGTCTGGCTCGGAAGATGAAAGGCTGCGCACGATGCGGGCTGGCATCGCCTTGCAGAAGAGCGCGGGCAGGAGCTTCCTGATTTACGCCGTATTTTCGGATGCCACGCCCTCCGCGATGGCGCGCGTCTTTCAGGCTTACGGATGCAGTTACGCCATGCTCACCGACATGAACGCGCTGGAACACACTTACCTCGCGCTGTACCGGCGCACCGGATCGCATTTGTTTGTGGATCACCTGATAAAAGGTATGAGTGTGCTGGATAAGTCCGCCGGCGACGAAGTCATTCCGCGGTTTCTGGGTTACCCGGATAACCGTGATTTTTTCTATGTCATGCGGCGTAGTATGAAAGAGGTCAAGCCGTGAGGGCTATCACTATCCTTGTTGTTCTGGCGTTGTTCGCTTTTCCGGCCTCCAGCCCGTCGCTGCGGGAGCAAAACGAAATTCTGTTCCGGCAATTGAAACAGGTGCGGGGATTATCCGACGATCAGATCAACGCCGTTCGTAAGATATTCGAAGCGTCGGGTTACATCGGTCAGGGGAATCCGGCGGTAACCAAACATCCGGTTACGCCGGAGCAATGTCAGGCAAAGCTGAATCAACAGTCGGTTCATTACGAGAATGCCCGGTTCGAGAAGATCTGCGGTGGAAAGTATCTGGCGCCGCTGTATGACCCGGCCACGCAGCAACCGGAAGACGCCCAGGTCTGCATCGACCAGTTCGAATTTCCCGACATCCCATGCGCGTATCCAGTGGTTTGGGTGAAGGCCCGCGAAGCCGCGGAGATCTGCTGGGCCGTGGGCGAACGCATTGCCGATGCGCATGAATGGGAGGGCGCCTGCGAGGGCGACCTTCAGCCGCCGGATTACCGCTTCGATCTCACTCGCGGGCTGAGCCCCTCCGATGCGATCGCTCGTGCGCGCGCGGTCCACAATCAGGCGGACGCCGCCACGAAACGCTGGAGCTACGGCCCTGAATACCAGAAAGGAGTTTGCGCCACTTCAAGCGAGAAGACTGCTGTCTGCAACGGCGGCAGTTGGACTGGCTGCGGTTCCAACACTTTTCCCGCGGGCGACTTTCCGGCTTGCCACAGCCCGCTCCAGGTCTATGACCTGAACGGCAATGCGGCAGAACACATGAACCTGCCGCTCAATGAGAGCCAGATGTCCAGCCGCGGCAGCCGCGAATTAGGCTATACGGAGATGAAAGGGAGTTGGTTCGTCTTCGACACTTACAGAGCGCATGAAGACTGGTGCCGCTGGCGCGCGCCCTTCTGGCACGGCTCTCGCGTGATGGACGAGCACAGTCACGCCAACTATCACCTGGGATTTCGCTGCGTTAAGGACGTGAAAAGGGGCTGAGGTGGCTGATCGCAGGGCAGATCGACAGCCGGTGTCGTCAGCGCGCGAAGATTGCGGATCGGCCCCTCATCGCTGAGAACTTTGGAGAGCACCGGGTCCTGCAGCACATCGTAAATCGACCGGGTCCCGCCATCCACAAGGACATTTTCACTTACAAGACGAACGCCGTGGCTGTAGTCGGCATAACAAGCGCCATGCACGGTACTCAGCGGTTGAATCGGCATGCCGTCGAGGCGATGCCATCCGTAGATCGCAATCCGGCCTGGATTGGCGGCCAGCAGATTGGTCAGAACGATGTCCTTCTTGTGTCCGGAAACCAGCGCGCCCGGCTCGATACCGAGAGTACGGGACTGCGCCTCGATCTTCTCGTTGTGAATCCGATAGTATTCGGTGGATCTCATCTCCGGACCGGGCGTCATCGGCTGCGGACTGAAGTGAAATGCCGACTGCTCATAAATCGCGTTGACGATCTTCCTCGTTGGCAGGATAAAACCCATCCGGCTCGCAACGGTGAACGCCGTGTGGAGATTCATGGGAATGCGCAGGAAATCCTTGTCCGAACCGATCGCGAGGTACTCGGGCATCACAAAGATAGTCGCAGTAACAGCCTTGCCTGCGACTGGCTGATAGCTGAGCTTCACGGGAACCAGGTTCTTGAGGAAGCCCGGCAGATTGCCCGCCAGAAGTTCTTTGAGAATGGCCTGCTCCCGCTGGCGCGCGTCCATTCCCGAGACGTATTTGACGAATTGGGAACCCGTGCGCGTTTGGGCTGTAAGGCTCTGGGTTGCCAGAAACGACAAACTTAGTAGCCCGCAAACACCCCCGCGGGAAAGGTTAAGAAAAGTCAATGTTCCGATTGTACCACTTAATACGCGGTGAAAAGCTTACCCCAGTCTGTTTGAAGGGCATCGCGGACTCTGCGGCGTCCGACGAAGTTGTACCAGTAAACGTCGTGATAAAGCCGCGAAGCGATATACGACCACGGCGTCAGCACCGTGCGCAGCAGCAGGTGCTCGAGCGGTTTCAGCGGCCCCCAGTAGATCAACTTCTGGCCGCGGCTGGCGAGCGTATCGGCATGCGCGTCGAAGTGAAAGTTGACATCGGAAATGTCCTCGCCCACGACTTCGATCTCGCGCACATCGCCGCAACCCAGACCGCGTTCATGAGCCAGGCGAATGAACTTGATCGACAGCGGATCGAAGCCCATCATCTTCGCGGCCACGGCGTCGATGGCGACCATGTCCCCGCTGGCCAGAATGTAGTCTTTCACGCGCGGTATCATGCATCGCGGACCAGGCCCGTCGCCGGCGAACGTTCCGTCCATGACGGCGAAGAGGCCGGGGTGGATTTCTTTCTGAATGGCCAGCAAGTCCACCAGAGTCTCGTGGATGACGCTGTGGGTCCAGTGGCGTTTCTCGAACAGCAGCCCGCCGAAGGCGTTCTTCATGGCCCCGGTCATCTGCGTGAATACGTGCGTCTTCATGGTGGGCAGATGGATGATGTTGGAGCCGACGAGCCGCTTCGGGATGCGAATTCCTTCGGGATAGATGCCGTCCAGCACGAGCATCTTCGCCTTGGGCTCGTAGTGAATCCATTCCTCACCTTCGTCATACAAATGGATATTGCGGAGGCCGTATTTTTCCAGAACCTGCTTGTGTTTGTTGGCTACCTCGCCGACTCTGGCGTCGACCACAACGGTTCGGTTATGACAGCCGTAGAGCTGCTCTTTGCAGTAGCCGTCTTCGAGGAGCGTGGAGATGACACCATCCAGCTGCCACGGCGTAGTCGAACAAGCCGGATAGAAGTGCTGCCAGCTGATGTTAATCTTGAGCGCAGTTTCTTTGTCCCGGGGAAGAAACCGCTGGTAGCACGCCAAGCGCATCAGGCGCTTGTAGTCGTCGATGACGGTGGCGGGTTTCGCCTTCAGGACCGCGACTCGGGACCATGCCATGTCTCAACTATGAACAGGCACGCCGAGTACCAGGAAGAGTTATTCAGCCGCCGATGCGGGCGGAGCGTCCCCTGCGCGAAATCCGGCAGCGTCTGGGTGACTTCGCGTCACCGTCCCCTCCTCTGTCAACATAGAAAGCATGATCATCGGCGTTCCCAGGGAAGTGAAGGATCACGAAACGCGCGTCGGCCTCGTCCCCAGCGGCGCGGCCGCCCTCCGGGAGGCGGGCCACGAAGTCCTGGTCGAGACCCATGCCGGCGAGGGCAGCACGCTCTCCAACGACGAATATGCGCGCGCCGGAGCCACCATCCTCCCGACCGCGGCCGAGGTCTGGTCCCGCGCTGATCTCGTCGTCAAAGTCAAGGAACCTCAGGCCTCCGAATACGCGTTCCTTCGCCCCGGCCTGACGCTATTCACCTATCTCCACCTCGCGCCGCTGCCCGAACTCACCGGCCGCCTGCTCGACTCCGGCGTCACCGGCATCGCTTATGAAACCATCGTCGAGCCCGATGGTTCCCTGCCCCTCCTCACTCCCATGAGCGAAGTCGCGGGACGCCTGGCTGTACAGGTCGGCGCGCAGTATCTCGAACGCCCCAGCGGCGGACGCGGCATCCTTCTCGGCGGCGTCCCCGGCGTTGCCTCCGCCAACGTTGCCATCCTCGGCGGCGGTGTCGTCGGCACCAACGCCGCTAAGGTTGCGCTTGGCATGGGCGCGCATGTGACGATCGTCGATCGCAATCTTCACCGCCTCCGAGAGATCGACGACATCTTCAACGGCATGGTCGTCACACTCGCCTCCAATGCCTGGACTATTTCGGAGACCCTCAAGCTCTCCGATCTCGTCATCGGCGGGATTCTCATTCCCGGCGCGGCAGCCCCCAAGGTCGTGCGCCGCGACATGATCTCGAGCATGCGCCGCGGATCGGTCGTCGTCGATGTGGCTATCGATCAGGGCGGATGTTTCGAAACATCCCGTCCCACTACGCACACCGACCCCGTTTACATTGTCGATAACGTGCTTCACTATTGCGTCACGAACATGCCCGCCGCGGTGCCGCACACTTCGACTTTCGCTCTCACCAACGCCACATTCCCTTATCTTCTGGAACTCGCGAATAAAGGAATAGAGCGCGCCTGCAAGGACCACCCCGGTCTTTGCGCCGGCGTGAATACCTGGCGCGGAGATGTCACCCACCCCGGAGTTGCCGCATCCCAGGGCTGCCCTTTTAAGGCGATGCATGGAGATGCGGCTTCCAGCCGCGTTTCAGCTGGCACCGAGCAACGCGCCTGAAAGGCGCATCTCCATGTCTCCTCTCACTCACCTAAACCCCGACGAGCTCTTATTCCGCGACACGGTCCGTCAATTCGCGCGCGACCGCATCGCGCCGCTCGTTCGCGAAATGGACCAGGCCGCCGTCTTCAACAAGGACCTCATCCGCCAGTTCTTCGACCTCGGCCTGATGGCCATCGAGATCCCCGAATCTTACGGCGGTCAGGGCGGCGACTTCTTCCAGTGCGTGCTCGCCATCGAGGAAATCTCCGCCGTCGACCCGTCCGCGGGCGTTGTCGTCGATGTGCAGAACACCATCGTGAACAACGCCCTCCTTCGCTGGGCCACCGAAGATCAGAAGTCGAAGTACTTTCCCCGTCTCGCCGCCGGCACGGTCGGTTCCTATGCTCTTTCCGAAGCCGGGTCGGGCTCCGACGCCTTCGCCCTCGCGACCACCGCGCGCAGCGAGGGCGACGCCTGGCTGCTCAACGGCCGCAAACTCTGGATCAGCAATGCCGCCGAAGCCGGTCTCTTCGTGCTCTTCGCCAATGCCGATCCATCCGCTGGATACCGCGGCATCACCGCCTTCCTCGTCGAGCGCGATTTCCCCGGTTTCGCCGTCGGCAAGAAGGAAGACAAACTCGGCATCCGCGCGTCGTCGACCTGCGAGCTGATCCTGGACAACTGCCGCGTGCCCGGCGAAAATGTATTAGGAGAGCCGGGCAAAGGCTACAAGATCGCCATAGAAACGCTCAACGAAGGACGCATTGGCATCGGCGCCCAGATGGTTGGACTGGCCCAGGGCGCGCTCGATCACGCCGTGGCCTATGCGAAGGAACGGAAGCAGTTTGGACACGCCATTGCCGAGTTTCAGGGCGTTCAGTTCGACCTCGCGCGCATGGCCACCGAGGTCGAGGCTGCGCGCCTGCTCGTCTATAACGCCGCCCGGCTGCGCGACGCCGGTCTCCCCTTCGTCAAGCAGGCTGCCATGGCAAAGTATTATGCTTCAGATATGGCCGAGCGCGCCGCTTCTCAAGCCATCGAGATCCACGGCGGTGTCGGCGTCACCAAAGACTATCCGGTTGAAAAGCTCTGGCGCGATGCCAAGGTCGGCCGGATTTACGAGGGGACGAGCAATATCCAGTTGCTCACCATCGCGAAGAAATTGCTCGGTGGAAACTGATGGATCGGATAGAACGTAAGGAATTCAGGAGTTGATATGCGTACTTTGATGCTTTCTTCCATTTTCGCGGCGGCGGCTTTCAACGCAGTGGCTCAGGCTCCCCCGCCCCCCGCTCTCAGCCCGGACGAGATCATCCAGAGGTTCGCGGCTAAAGAAGCCGAGTTCCGCAAGGCGCGCGAAAATTACACCTACCACCAGTCGGTGAAAATGGAGGAGCTCGATCCCGGCGGCGGCGTCCAGGGCAAATGGGAAATCGACTCCGACATCATCTTCGGACCCAACAAGCAGCGCGAAGAAAAAGTGACCTACGCGCCCATGATCACGCTCCGCAATCTCACGCTCACGCCGCAGGATGAGCAGGATCTCCGCAATGTCCAGCCCTTCGTTCTGACCTCCGAGGACATTGGCAAGTACGACATCAGCTACGTCGGCAAGCAGAAGCTGGACGAAATCGATTGCTACCAGTTCACCGTGAAGCCGAAGAAGATGCTCAAAGGCGAGCGTTACTTCGAAGGCGACGTTTGGGTCGACGATCGCGACTTCCAAATCGTCAAGACATACGGGAAAGGCGTCGGCCTGCTCAAGAAGAATGAGGACAACCAGTTCCCGAAGTTCGAAACCTACCGCGAGCAGATCGATGGCAAGTACTGGTTCCCCACTTACACCCATGCCGACGACACGCTGCATTTCCGCACGTCGTCCCAGCGCATTCGCATGACCGTGAAGTACGAAAACTACAAGCGCTTCGGCGCGGATACAAGCATCACGTTCGGC
>Ga0181536_10004388_pt1 | contig 14937 bp, 19 predicted proteins | sample PEATcosm2014_Bin_41_FD_121105 | JGI IMG/M metagenome (GOLD analysis project Ga0181536, IMG submission 121105) | Peatland microbial communities from MTU Mesocosm Facility, Houghton, MI, USA - PEATcosm2014_Bin17_60_metaG | ecosystem: Environmental > Terrestrial > Soil > Wetlands > Peat | place... | reverse complement strand
GGGCCAGGCGGTGGACTCCTCGGCGATGGTTTGCACGTCGGGATGGCTGCCGTACACGTCCGCATTCAGCTTCTGCAGGAAGCTGATGGCCTCCAGGTTTTCGTTGCCGCCGTACTTGTTGGGTATCCACTCGCCCTGGGTGCGGGCGTAGTCGAGGTAGAGCATGGAGGCGACCGCGTCCACGCGCAGGCCGTCGGCGTGATATTGGTTGAGCCAGAACAGCCCACTGGAGAGCAGGAAGCTGCGCACCTCGTTGCGCCCGAAGTTTAAGATGTGCGATTTCCACTCGGGATGGAAGCCCTGGCGCGGGTCGGAGTGCTCGTAGAGGTGCGTGCCGTCGAAGTAGGCCAGCCCATGCGCGTCACTGGGAAAGTGCGAGGGCACCCAGTCCAGGATCATGCCCACGCCCTGCTGGTGCAGGTGATCCACCAGGTACATGAAGTCCTGCGGCGTGCCATAGCGGCTGCTGGGAGCGAAGAAGCCGGTCACCTGGTATCCCCACGAGCCGTAGAAGGGATGCTCCATCACCGGCATGAATTCCACGTGCGTAAAGCCCATGCGGTTGGCGTACTCGGCCAGTTTGGGCGCGAGTTCGCGATAGGTGAGCCAGCGATTGCTTTCTTCCCAGATGCGCATCCATGAGCCCAAGTGCACTTCGTAGATCGAGATGGGGTGGTTGAGCCCGTTGTGGTGCTGACGGGAGTGCATCCAGCCCTCATCGCCCCAGTCGTAGCCCAGGTCCCAGACGATGGAGGCCGTCCGCGGCGGAACCTCGTTCTCGAAGGCATAGGGATCGGCCTTGTCCATGCTGTAGCCCTGATAGCGCGACGCCACGTGGTACTTGTACACCGTGCCCGGGCCCAGCTCGGGGATGAATCCTTCCCAGATGCCGGAGCCGCCGCGCACGCGCAGGGGATGGCTGGCCTTGTTCCAGGCGTTGAACTCGCCGATGACCGAGACCGAGTCGGCGTCCGGCGCCCACACCGCGAAGTAGGTGCCGCGCTGGCCATTGACGGCGGTCGCGTGCGCGCCCAGTTTCTCGTACAGGCTGTTGTGGTTGCCCTCATTGAACAGGTGGAGGTCGTAGTCGCTCAAGAGTGAGAAGTCATAGCGCACGGCTTGGTTCTCGAGAACAGGCACGGCTGGTCAGGTGCGCATAATATCTAACGCCTCAGAGGGGATGACGCCACTGGCGACGCCTGCGAGTTCGGCAGCCTCGACTTTGATTTCATCGCCGGTTGTCATACTATCAGCGGAACAAGCCAAGCATGTAGGCGATAAGGAGAATCAACAATATTGTCCCCAGCCCTATGCCGGCCCCGCCGCTCGGACCCCAGCGGGTATGGCCGTAGTACCCTCCGCCGACGCCAAAAACTAATATTAAGATGATGATGAGTATCAGCATTGTCGGTCTTCCTTTCTTCGACGAATCGCGAACTGGGTCTACGAACAGGCAGAAGCGAATAGATTGAACCGAGGTTGAGATTTACCTTCATTCATGCGAAGCCTGATTTCTTCAAAGCGATATTCATGAGGCGACGGTAGTTGAATCCCCGGAGGGGCGTCTGTTCAATATTGCTCTATGGGCGGTTAACTCCGTCTTCCCGAGTGACAAGTGCCTTAAGTCGTCGCCCACGAACTTTCGGCAAGTTCCGCCACGGGCTGTTTAGGCTCTCAAGAAAGCCGTGTACCCCATGCATCCGAATGCGATCCTGCACGAAGTTCAGCAACTCTACAACGTGAGTGACCGTCTTGACTCGCTGGCGGAACAACATCCCCTCGTCTCAGAAGCACTCATCACCATCTCGGGAAGCGTTCATAACACAGCAACTCTGTTGGAGGTGCTGGTTGCAACGAAAATAACACCGATTGCCGCATTAGATCCAGCCAGTGCCTGATTTACCCATCCTTTGTCTGAAAGCCTTGTTTGCGGGATGCGGCGCGTAAGCTAGTCGTGGAGGACGATATTCAGAAGTGAACTATGAACTTGCAGCGCGTTAGTGTCAAAGTAAACACGGTTGAGGTGGTTGTATGGCAGCTCGGAGAATTCCGTGAGCCGCGGGCCATCCGCGCTTTCGCCGGTCACGACAGCCACTACTGAGGTTTCGGTGTTGCGGGCCGCAGAAGCTCATCCGGTTGGTCTGAGGTTGTTTTGGATGAGACACCCGCCTGCGTTTGCTTGTTAGGCGGAATTTCGGTCCCGGCTGAATAGATGAAAATCTGAACGGTGCCCCAGCCAGCATCGGAATTCGCGTCCGTCTGTTTACCTATTCCCAGGGTCTTAAGCTGACTGTCGTCAAATCCGAAGTTCTCGACCAGATACTCACGCACAACCATGGCCCGGGCTTCCGTCAGCACCAACTCCTTCTGGGTATCGCCTTCCATGCCAGCGGATGCCACGATCACCGCAAAGCCGAATTGGTTATTCGCCAAAAATTCGCCGCCAGCGTTTAGAGACTTCTGGTTTTTCAGTTTGGCCGAATCCTGCTTATCGAAAAGCTGCTTCGCCGAGTAAGTAAACTGCTTTGTCGGCGTGCCTTGGGGCAGCCGTGTGATCTCATTTTTTGCCAGCTCGGCAGAATCTTCGTAGCCGCGGCTCTTGAAATACCCGCGCAAGAAGAAATTGTGCTTCATGGCTTCCATGTTCTCCTGGAAGTCGGTAACCCCGGCTTGCGCCTCAACCATCGTGTCACGCATGGCGCTACTCGTCTGTTCGAGGTTGTTATAGAGCTGTTTGTCGTTCACCAGCGCTCCCGCGGTTCCCTGACCTCCGTCGATCTTGGCGCTGATCGAATCTAGATTCGCTGTCGCCTGGGTGGCGTTCTGGATGGCTTGCTGGCTGCTATCCAGAATGTCGCTCGTCTTCTGGAACAGCTCTGACATTTCCAGTGGCGGCTGGCTGGCTATGGTATCGCCATCCCGCACGTCGGCTTTTCCAGCCGATCCAAACGAGATCGCCAGAAACTGATTGCCCAACAACCCCTCGGTTTCGATGGTGGCTATGGAGTCCTGTTTGATGATCTCGTGCGTCGACCTGCCGAGATCCATCACCACTGTGACCTTTTCGCCCGGCTTGTGGGGTAACACGATGCTGTGAACGGTTCCACTGTGAACACCGCCCACTCGCACATCGCCTCCGGCATCCAGGCCCGCCACATTGTCGAATTGCGCCTTCAATTGGTACGTGGAACTGAAAAGATACTGCTTGCCTCCGATGATGAAGATACCGAGCACCAGAATTGCCAGTGTCGCAACGATGAAAGCTCCTAACCGCGCCGCTCTCGACATATGTCCCCCTACGAATGCTTTAGAAATTCCATAACAAACTCGTCGTCACTTTTCTGCAGTTCTTCAAAGCTGCCTTCGATCACCACATTCCCCTCATTGAGCAGGGCCAGACGGTCGCCGCCAGCAGCCTGTAAGGGTTTACCGCAGATGCCTCGATGGCGTCGATCTGCTCGGTCACTTTCATTGACGCCAGCTCCGCGCCAATGCCAGCGCCTACTCGACCACTCACTACCAGACCGGTGATGATCGGACCAGTCTCGTGGATTACAGAGAACACGATAGCGGCGGGAAGCAGCGACTTAGCCCCAAATCGAGTCAGGCTGTAACGGGCTTCCAAAGAGAGTGCGACGCCGGTTGCGGCTCCAGCCAAAGCGACCAGCGGAAGGGACTTTGATCCGATCTCGTCGAGTTGTCGAAATAGTTCGCGGAATTCAAACGGTGGTGTCACCGCAGCCCGCACAACTCGCCAGAAAAATATCCCCAGATCGCCGAACCACTCGAAAAACTCATTGATCAGCCCCTTGGAGCCCACCTTGAGGGACATAGATGAGGTCCGTGGCACCGGAAGGGAAGGTTCCAAGCTCGGGGCCGCAATTAATTTCCGGTCGCTCACGGGTTTGAACCTGGATTTGGCGCTCCGTGACCATTGTTCAAGTGCATGCGATGAAGCAAGGAGTGAGGTCCGCTATAGAGGAACTCAAGAGCGATGTTCCCGCCCACATATCCAAGCATGGTGTAGTTACCCATCCGAAGTGCGTCCTTGCCGTTGTAGCGGCTTGGATACCACGCATAGACGGCAGTCATGCTGCCGGCATAAGGCGCGAGCAGAGCGGGGAAAGAGAAGACGCTGTGGCCGTCTTGGCTGCGGCGTGCTGTCAAGGTTGAAATCACGGCATGGCGCAGCCGCGGAAAAACGCCTTTGCACTCGCAGCGGTAGTACAATGTGTCTTCCCTGAACGCTTCCGCTAGCCCATATCGCATCGTGGTGCTGATCGCTGCGATGCCAAAGGCAGAGCCGAATCGCTTGCCGTAGGCCTCCGCTCCTTGTCCCCACTCCGGTGGGGTGTTACGCGCTTGGCCAATGCCAGAAGCAAAGGCTGCGCCTGCGGCTGGATACGGCCCGAACGCGTCGAAGAGGTAGTTCTCGATCTTCGTTTTTTCTTGCGGACGTGTGTATGTCAGATCTGGTTGCACCGCGGTTGTGCTTGCAACAGTGCTGGAGGAGTCTTGCGAATCGGCCGGTGATTGCGCCATGGCCAGCGGTGGCAGGATGGTCAGGCCCGCGATTGCCAGCAACAAAGGCATAAGTCCGCGCACCTTCATGTTGAGATTCTCCTTGGCCAATCTAAGATCCAGCTTGCGCGCCAAAGAGTCAATGGCTTCTGCAGGCATGGAGCTACGCCCTGACAATATTTTGTCAGAATGGTGATCACCAAAGATGTTCACTCTTGCTCAGTCGAAGCAGACTTGACCGCGCAGGGGCCGCTGACCGGGCTGCCGATGCCGCGCGGGCTGGTCCAAAAGCCGGCCGTGACTGCGTTCCAGCCCAGCACTTCCTGCATGAACAGCGGCAGCAAATACAAGGCTGCCATAGAGCACAAAACCGAGCACCGTCACAATGACGATCCCGATTGCGAAGGATTTGTACCGGAACAGCGAGAACTTGACCAGCGGCTCTGGCGTGCGCAATTCGTGCATTACGAAGGCCGTTAACATCACCGCCGCAGTGATTGCCAACATCGTGATGAACTGGGAACTGAACCAGTCATCTTCCTGTCCCTTGTCGAACATGATTTGCAGAGAGCCCATGCCGATCGCCAGCATCCCCAAGCCCCATCCGTCCACCCGCATCGAACCGCGCTTCAAGTATGGCGGGGCATAGATAAACACTGAAATCAGGATCAGGCTGATGATTCCGATGGGCAGGTTGATGTAAAACACCCAGCGCCAGGAGTAGTTCTCCGTGATCCAGCCACCGACCGTAGGCCAAGAATCGGTGCGGCCACGATACCCAGCCCCGACATCGCAATTCATCAGGCGCGGGTGCAGTGGTGCGCCAGAGATCAAGGGGTTAACGCGGAGTATCTCGACGCCTCCAGCCCTCGGAGTCAACAGATTGCCTGCTCCGCGGCACGGCAGAATCTTCAGGTGCTCCAGTCGAAGGAAAGTTAATCAAGCTGTATCATCGAACCAGTGACTGTCGCTTGTGCTCTGAGTCACAGCTTCCCTGTTGTCCAAGATCGCAGAATAGGTAAGGACGGAAGGCAAGACGATCGAGGAATGACGGGAAGTTGAATTTCCTGAGCCCTTGTGACTCGCGCTGACGAGTCTGCAGCAACGACTGGTGAAGACCGGAAAGCGCTACTACCGGGCCCGAGTGGAGCTTAGAGACAGCCGGGTTGGTGCAGGCGGTTGCTTTGAAGCCACCGCTGGTGAGTCGGCTTTTTGTTCATTGGAACAAGGATGAGCATGACGACAGAAATTCACCCCCAATCCTCTGAGATTTTGCAGAAAAGATAACATGGAAATTGCGACCGAACTCAGCACCGTGAGCCCCAATGTCTCAAATGCGCAAAGATATTTTTACTGGCAGCTGGGTAATCGTGGCCGAGACCAACACCGTCCGGCCCTCGGATTTTCACTTCAAGAGATTCGTGCGGGAAACGATGTTCTGCCCGTTCTGCGAAACCAACGAGGCTGCTACGCCGCCGGAAGTCTTCGCCATCCGCAATCCGGGCTCGTCCCCCAACGGGCCCGGGTGGTCTGTGCGGGTGGTCTCCAATTCCAATCCACTATTGCGGATCGAAGGGGAATTGGGACGACGCGCTGAAGGGTTCCACGATCTGATGAACGGCGTAGGCGCCCACGAGATCATCGTGGAAACACCGCGACACGACCGCAGCCTACACGAACTGGAAGTCCATGAGATCTCTGACGTCATTAGAGCTTACGTGGCTCGCATCACCGACCTGGAGGGGGATAAGCGGATGCGCTACGTGCTTATCTTCAAGAATCACGGCGAAGGAGCCGGCGCGCACTCCATTAGTCATTCCATCTCGCAATTGATGGCCCTGTCGGTGACACCGCGCTCACTGAAGACAAAGCTCATGGTCGCTCGCGACTACTTTGCCTTGAAGGAGCGGTGCATCTACTGCGACGTACTCCAACAAGAGCTCAAGGGCCGGCGGCTAATTGCCGAGAATGCCGATTTTGTGGTGTATGCTCCATTCGCCTCGCGCTTTCCGTTCGAGATGGGAGTGTTTCCCAAGTCTCACAGCAGCGCGTTCAGCCGGATCAGCCCAGGGCAAATTGAAAACCTGGCACGGATTCTACGCGATGTCCTGCGGAAGTTGGACCACACCCTGGGCGGGCCACCCTACAACTTATCGCTCCAGGACAGACCCTTTCTGCGCCCGAGAGCGGGCTATTGGAACACAATCGAAGACGACTTCCACTGGCACTTGCAAATCTTGCCGCAAATCGTCCGCGTGACGGGGTTCGAGTGGGCATCCTGGTTCTTCTACAACCCGGTGCCGCCGGAAATTGCCGCTCAATGCCTCTCGCCGTGACGCGAGCCAGCACGCGCACATGGGTGGGTGATGACAGCCATAGTTGCGCAGAGGGACGCGCGTATACTTTGTGGGCAGTGGCATGAACAGCAAACTGGTGGACACTATCGGGCTGAAGACGCACGCGGTTGCCCTCACGTGGGCGGACGCGGCACCGCAAGGGGCGATCCAGTTCAAACCGGGGCGATGGGGGTGCGTAGTATCGGTGTTCGCCACGGTCGCCGCCAAGGGGCGCGTTGGAGCCTTCGACCGCAAAACGTATGGGTGCTGGGGTGGCGGCGTGGGACTCGGGTTCTGCAACTGCTACGAGAGCTTCCCCGGTGGCATCGAGGGGTTCTGCCGATTCCTCTCCCAAGGGAATGAAGATTCTGAAGACGCGCAGCGCGTCGGCGAACAGATCGCAAGATGGAGCGACCGACATTTTGCGGACGATTTCTTGCACGGTGAGCGATACCTCAAGAATGCGCATGTCACCCGCCGCTTCCTTGAAGCCTTGCCTATGCGCGATATTCCGGCCCAGTACGTCGTTGTGAAACCTCTTGATGCTTCCGATCCGGAGAACGACGACATCAAGAGCGTTACATTATTCGTCGATCCCGAGCAATTCTCCGCGCTCGTGGTTTTGGCGAACTATACCGAGCCCGATCTCGAAAATGTGGCTGTTCCATGGGGCGCAGGCTGCCAGATTATGGGCATCTTCGCCTATCGTGAACTGGAGCGAGCGCATCCTCGTGCACTAGTGGGGCTCACCGATCTGTCGGCGCGTCTCAACGTCCGTGCATCGCTCGGTAAGAACGTCCTGTCCTTCACGATGCCGTGGCCGTTGTTTCTGAGTATGGAGCAGAACGTGGAGGGCAGCTTCCTACAACGCAGGACGTGGGCGGAACTTCATTGCCACTGAGTGTTGGGTCGAGGCTGCGGAAGCGATCAGGTGGCATTGTGCGAATTCTGCTCATCTCGGCAGCAAACGACGCAGGCAGTATTGTGCCTTTACCGTTGGGGCTCGCCTGTGTCGCGGCTGCGACTGAACGGGCTGGGCATCACGTGCGATTGCTCGCGCTGGGCTCGGATGCCGATTGCGAGAACGATGTTCGGAAAGCGGCTGTTCCCGAATCACCCGAGAAGGACCGCGAATGGTCGATATTGGCAGTGGCAAGCAGCTCTACCTGAACTGTTCTGGGAAGCCGGGCTCGCCGACAGTGATTCTGGAAGCCGGTTCGGAAGCGACGTCGCACTCATGGGCGCAAGTGCAGCCGCAGGTCGCAAGATTCGCGCGAGTCTGCAGCTACGATCGCGCTGGGCTAGGCAGAAGTTCGTCCTCGGGACACGAAGAAAGCGTCGCTGAAAACGTGGCCGATCTGCACTCCCTTCTGCAACACGCAGGAATCTCTCCACCATACCTCCTTGTGGGACACTCGTCCGGCGGCCTGAGGGTGCAAAAATATCAGGCGCAATTTCCGACGGAAGTCGCGGGAATGGTTCTGGTTGATTCAGCGCACGAGGAGCAAATTTGGCGGTTTAGCGATGCCGTTCCCGGTTCGGTACGTGGGATTCCGGCCGATCCCGCAAACCTTCCACGTTTGGGAATGCTCCCTCCGCGGCAACGATCGCAATGGCATACCGACATTCCACTGATCGTGGTGGAACACACGCCCGGGCAGATGTCCGTAGCTGGAACACCTACGCAAAGAGCGCTGCTCGAATACACCATGCATGCCCTACAAGAGGATCTAGCTAAGCGGTCAACCAAGGGCGAACTGCGCACCGCCGCACACAGCGGGCACGACATTCCCAACGACGAGCCGAGAGCTGTAGTGCTGGCGATCAGAGATGTGATGTCACGTGTTGGTGCGATGTTAAGTAAAGTGTTGTAACCGGGCGATTTCGCTCATTGACCTGTCGATGAGTGCTATCGCGATTTTTCGTCAGTCATAGCGCTGAGGCAGCCGCCAACTTGCCGCCCTTCATTGACTTGCCCCACCCCCAGTTCTAAGATTCCAGCCAAATGATCGGCCAGACCATCTCGCACTACCGCATCGTCGAGAAGCTGCGCGGTGGCGGGATGGGTATCGTCTACAAGGCTGAAGACGTGAAGCTCGGCCGGTTTGCCGCTCTCAAGTTCCTGCCCGACGACGTAGCCAAACCCAACGGGGTGGACGGGGTGGCCGGGTGCTTGACGCAGACCGCCAGAAGAGCGCAGACTTGTTGAGCATCAGAAGCACAATCCTTGCGTCACTCGTCTGCGGAACAGGCTGTCCACACCAAGTAGTTCACAACGTCCCAGCAGTTTCTGGCCAAAGGAGCCCAAAATGAAAAAGCTGATGCTGTTTTCTATAGTGCTGGCGCTGTTCGTGTCCCTGACGGCTCTCGCTCAGGACACCACGAAACCCAGCGATGACCAGGCGAAACAAGACAATACCAAAGCTGCCCCACAAGAAAACCAAGAAAAGTCTGCGAGCCAAACGAAGACCGTGACCGGTTGCCTACAGAAAGGCGACCAGCCGAACCAGTTTTCCATCACCGGCGAAGACGGCAAGAGCTGGGACTTGCGCAGCAGCACCGTTAAACTCGCCGACCACGTCGGCCACCAGGTGACGATCACCGGTTCGATCACCCGCGAAGCGAAGGCTGAAGAAAAGAAAGAGGGCCAGGTTGAGAATGCGGCAGAAAAAAAGGAACTCGGTGAACTGCGCGTCACCAGCTTGAAGATGGTCAGCCAGAGTTGCGCCAAGTAACGATTTCGGCAGCAGATTCTTCCACGGCCAGCACAGCGATGACGCTGGCCTTTCTTGTTGCGTGTTCTCGCTCGCGCAACTCCTTTAACTCGCCTGCTTCTGCTCGTCGCCCGCCAACACTATCTCATCAAGTGAGTGGAGCGAGCGAACTGATCCGGGAGAAGTACTTTGAGGGAGAGGGCACCCTGTTTAAGGATGCGATTGAAGACTTGGAGCCGCAGACAAAGATCGTGCAGACTAATGATGAACGGCTATGATCGTGTCGCATCGAGGCTGGCGAACCAGAACTCGCAACTGATTCCGATAAGCTCCAAAAGACCGTCAGCGAGCTAGCTTCCAAAAGAGCCGGCTATATCATCGCGCTGGCCAAGAGCAAGATGCTGGATGATTTCGGTGAGGCGGAGGCACCCTACATCCTCGAAGGTTTGGCCGCAATCTGAGCTGGTCGTACAGGGTTTACCGATGGATGCCAGCCACTCCGAGGCGATAGCCTTTACTTAGGACGATCAACATGAGAATAGCCCAAGTCGCACCCCTGTACGAGAGTGTTCCACCTCATCTCTACGGTGGGACGGAGCGCGTCGTCTCGTACCTGACCGAAGCGCTGGTGAAACAGGGAAATGACGTCACGCTCTTTGCTAGCGGGGATTCCATCACGGAAGCAAGATTAATTTCTGGTTGCGAGCGCTCTCTGCGTTTAAGCGAAGACTGCATCGATCCGATGCCGCATCACGCCGTGCTCATGGATGAGGTGCTCGCCCGCGCCGGCGAGTTCGATCTGATTCACTTCCACACGGACTATACGCACTTTCCATTTAGTAAGAATCTCCGTTTGAGGAACGTGACCACTTTGCACGGCCGACTTGATCTGCCGGATCTCAAACCCCTGTACCGGCAATTCAGGGACATGCCCTTGATTTCGGTCTCCTTGTCGCAGCGGACTGCTTTAGGAAATGTCAACTGGGTCGGGAACGTCTATCATGGACTTCCGACGGACCTTTATACTCCACGTGAGCAGCATGGAGAGTACCTGGCTTTCCTGGGACGCATATCCCCCGAGAAGCGCCCCGATCGAGCGATCCGTATCGCACTGAAAGCAGGAATGCCTCTGAAGATCGCAGCCAAAGTGGATCGGGTGGACAGGGAATATTACGAAACAAAGATCAGGCCTCAGCTGAAAAATCCGGGAATTGAGTTCATTGGCGAGATCACCGATGCAGAGAAGACGGCATTTCTCGGGAACGCCTACGCTTATCTATTCCCGATCGACTGGCCTGAGCCGTTCGGGCTCTCCATGATTGAAGCGATGTCCTGTGGCACACCGACAATCGCGTTTTCCTGCGGATCTGTGCCCGAAGTCTTAGATGAAGGAATAACCGGGTTCGTGGTCAATTCAGAAGAAGAGGCGGTCCGCGCCCTCAAGATGGTCGCTCAACTAGATCGCCGCAAGTGCCGTACCATGTTTGACAGACGATTCACGGATACGCGCATGGCTGAGGAGTATTTCGCTATTTACGAAAAGCTTCTGAACAACGAACTCTTCTCCGCAGGAGAAGATAATACGGGACAGGGTTCCCGCCTTTTACCGTGGAAAGGTGGACGATCAATTGGACGATCAATTGAAAGATATCGTCAGGGTTGAGAACGAATATTATGTTCGCGCTACCTCAGCACTCGCGGACGACCGTACCAGAGTTCTGAAGAGTGGAAAAACCTTCGCCGTTTTCAATCGCTATGGAGACATCGAGGCGTTAGGTCCCTTACAGTTTGGTCTTTTTTACGCTGAAACCCGGCACCTGTCGCACCTGACTCTGCGGATCAATGAGCAGCAGCCCATGCTGCTGAGTTCCACGGTCCGCGAAGATAACGCATTTCTCTTTATCGACATGACGAATGTTGACACCACCACCCAGGGAGACATCGTGTTGCCTCGCGGAACGCTTCACGTATTCCGCCGTAAGTTTCTTGACAACTCCATTTGCTACGAACAGCTGCGGTTGCAAAATTACGGTCTTGAAACTATCTCGGTATCGATCGGTTTTCACTTCGATGCGGATTTTGCAGACATCTTTGAAGTCCGAGGCTCGGTTCGCGAGAAGCGCGGCGAAAGGCTACCCGACCGAGCTACCGAGGATGAAGTTGCAATCGCATACAGAGGTCTGGACGGGGTGGAGCGCCGGACGCTGTTGCGGTTCTCGCCCGCTCCTCACGTCCTGAATGCGAATGAAGCCAGGTTCGATCTGCGGATGGGATCTAAAACTGACGAAATCTTATACGTCGCCGTTTCTTGCGAACAAGATTCAGAGCACAGCCTTCCAACATACCGTTCCGACTTCGGGGGGTTGACCAAGCAATTAGCAACGAGTCTGCTCCAAGAGTGCCGCATCACGACTTCGAGTAGTCGTTTCAATACTTGCCTCGCGCGTTCGGAAGCTGATCTGAGTATGCTCGTCGAAGGAAACCCCGAAACTGATTATCCCTACGCCGGCGTGCCCTGGTTCAGTACCGTATTTGGGCGGGATGGGATTGTTACCGCCTTGGAGTGCCTCTGGCTCGCTCCAGCGATTGCCAAAGGCGTTTTGACCTATCTCGCGAAGACGCAGGCTAAGGAGACAATTCAGGAACAGGACGCCACGCCGGGGAAAATTCTTCACGAAATGCGCCGCGGCGAAATGGCAGCCTTGAAAGAAGTGCCGTTCGGGCGCTACTACGGCAGCGTCGATTCTACACCCTTGTTTCTTATTCTTGCCGCCGCTTACTACGTAAGGACAGCGGACCTCGATTTCATCAATAGCATCTGGTTGAATATTGAGTCCGCCCTCTCGTGGGTCGACCATTACGGCGATGTTGATGGCGACGGATTCGTCGAATACGAGCAGAAGTCAAAGAAAGGTCTGCTCCAACAGGGTTGGAAAGACTCGCATGATTCGGTATTCCATAAAGATGGACGCTTGGCTGAGCCACCCATCGCACTTTGCGAAGTGCAAAGCTATGTCTACGGTGCCAAGAAAGGGGTCGCGCTGCTGGCCGAGGCGCGAGGACATTTCGAAACGCGCGACCGCTTAAACCGTGAGGCAGACGTCTTACAGACGCGGTTCGAGGCCTCTTTCTGGTCAGATGAGCTCAAGCTTTATGTGCTCGCGCTCGATGGAAACAAGAAGCCGTGCCAAGTCCGCACTTCCAACGCCGGACACGTTTTGTTCACCGGTCTTGCCAGCCGGGAACATGCGGCGATCGTAGCGGAGACTCTGCTTGATGAACAGTTTTTTTCGGGCTGGGGAGTTCGTACCGTAAGGGCGGGCGAAGCGCGGTACAACCCGATGTCCTATCACAACGGGTCGGTTTGGCCGCACGATAATGCACTGATAGGTCTTGGATTGGCGCTCAATGGGTCTCAAGACAAGGCGGTCAAGATCCTTTCTGGGCTATATGACGCGTGTCTCCATTTTGATCTCCACCGGCTGCCGGAACTGTTTTGCGGATTTCACAAACGACCCGATGGAAATGGTCCGACGCATTATCCGGTCGCATGTGCGCCTCAAGCGTGGGCGGCGGGCTCGCTTTACCTGCTCTTGCGCGCTTGTATGGGACTCGATATTCGAGCGGGCGAGCAAAAAATCACCTTGATAAATCCCACACTTCCAGAGAGCCTCAACGAGGTTCGCATTAACGGCCTCCGTGTTGGTAACGCATGCGTCGACTTCCTCGTTAAGCGCGACAGACATTCTATTGCTGTCGAAGTGCTGAAAAAAGCGGGCGATCTAGAGATCAGCAAGTCGATTTGAGACAGCATATTGAGTTTTGCACTTGCCAGCCGCCATTGAGCCTATGGACGAGGGCCTACCGGGAGCAGTCACATCTGTGTTCACTTGTTCACTGATCTATGTCTCGCCACAATCCAAAACGGCAGCAGGAGCGGTGCATACTCAAGAGAGTTCCCTAGCACGAGATCTCGGTCTCTTATCCGAAGGGATGAAAAATAAATTGTGGATCTCTAAGCGGCCACCCCAAGTTCAAATAAAGAGGCCGTGCATGCCGGCGCGGAGGTTTTCGTAATGCTGATCTATCGGCGTCGGATTGGATAGTTTGGAGTGGGGCTTGTTATCGCGATCGGCGTCAGCCTGGCTGGACTGGGATTTTCCTCGGTTTTCCCCATTGCAATTGCCACCCTCTCTCGCCAGATTTGACGGCACTCCGCGATAGATGCGGCATCTGCGTCAGAACTTGTCGATGGCCGCGGGTCTACGAGGGCGTAAATCCGATCTAGTTCGCGAACATCTTGCTGACTTGTAAGGCGTTTGAAACACCATTCCGAGTAACTATCGTCGCACATCATTTCTCCGTTCTGTATCTCAGTGTTAGATTTCTTTCCGGGTGTCCGGCAAAGAGAGCATTCGATGCAGTTTGTCGAGGTCTGAATCGCGGAAATGCTTGCTCATGAGTTCCGCACGAGCGCATGTGGAGCAACATGCCGCGATGCAATCCGCGATACTCTTCCCATCCAGTTCTGCCCAAAGCGCATACAACTGGAAATCAACTTTCCGACAGCGGATAGCGGGAACAGGCAGCCGTCGCCGACACAGGTCGCGTCGAGCGAATTCGTAGGCGATCTCCAACCTGAAGTCGCAGCAACCGTCTCCCGCCGCGCTCTCAATAATATTCTAGTCACACACTTGTGATTAGACCTGGTTCGCCTCGCTGAATGACATGCCGACTACAGTCATCTGGGCCTTCAGAGCCGCGTCTGCCCTCAAATAGATCAATGTGCTCGAAGAACTGCGGTGACCTACGTGGTCCTGGATCGCGTTGAGGTCGTGCGTTTCCTGCCAGAGCAGAACGCAAATGCTGTGCTTGAGAACGTGGTAGTGCCGTTTTGCGGGATGAATGCCCGCGAGGGCAGCATACCGTTTGATCAGAACATCCATGTACTGGCGTGACCACGGAAACAGTTCGGTCTCAGGGCTAGCCTTCGCGAGTTCCAATAGGGGAGACTCGTCGAACAAGGGATCGCTGTCAATGCGCAGAGCGTGCAGCGTCGGGCGGCTCTTCTTCAGCCGCTTGACTGACACCCTGCCGTCGCAGATGTCGCGCCCACGAATCGCCAGTGCTTCTGACACACGGAGCCCATGGAGAAGACCGACGAGCAGGGCAACGTGGTGCAGCGGATTGTGGCTGCGGGCGACCTTGAACAATCTGACCAGTTCGTCGCGACTGAGGTATTCCATCGTGCCTCCATGCCACATCAGTTTACAATATACCTACTGGCATATATAGAGTACTATAGTCATCTATAGTAATCTACAGTCTACGTAATTGATATATCTATGCTTAGAGGGTATGATGAT
>Ga0181536_10004387_pt1 | contig 14946 bp, 17 predicted proteins | sample PEATcosm2014_Bin_41_FD_121105 | JGI IMG/M metagenome (GOLD analysis project Ga0181536, IMG submission 121105) | Peatland microbial communities from MTU Mesocosm Facility, Houghton, MI, USA - PEATcosm2014_Bin17_60_metaG | ecosystem: Environmental > Terrestrial > Soil > Wetlands > Peat | place... | reverse complement strand
TCAGTCACGAAAATGAAAATGGCGGAGAGAGGGGGATTCGAACTCCCTATCACCGCTTGGCGGTTCAGAGTGACAGAGTGCGACAACCGGAGTCAAGCCGCGACTTTCGCCAATGTTTTCAATACTATTCTCGCTTTTTATCTCCCCAATGTTTGGGACAGTCGGTGACACCGTTTGACCCGACTTGCCTAAAGTTCGGGAGTCTATTCGGGAGTCAGAACTAAAGCCCGGCAGCGTATCCATGACTTCGCGCAACGGTAATTGACCAACATCCGTGTAGGTCTTCATCGTCAAACGCATGTCACTGTGCCGCGCCAGTTCCATCGCCAAGCGTGGATGCACTTTCATGGTCGAAAGCCGGGTGATGAACGTCGTCCGCAATGCGTGATAATCCATGCGGCGTCCGCACTCGTCCAGAAACGGAATGCCCGCCTTTGCCAAGTCCTGCCGGACTTCTTTCATTTTCGGCACTCCATTGACCAACACCAAATCATCCGCCTTGCTGTCCGCCGGTTTGTGTTGCTGTAACGCCTTGACCAATTCCTGATGCAACGGCAATGCCTGTTCCTTCCGGTTCTTGTTCACGGCAGCATGAATGCGCAGCAATCCACCGGATTCGCCAAGCACCAGATTCGACCAGCGAAGCGTTTTGACTTCATTACGCCGCAAACCCGCATACAGCGGCAGCATATAGGCCAGTTGATTCTTGCCAGCCACTTGCAACAACTGGACAACCTGCGTATCCGACAATGCCCGCCGTTGAACCCGTTCCTTGCCGCGTGTGTCTGTCCGTTCCACCAATTCAAAGGGGTTCACGCTGACTCGGCTTTGCTTGCGCAGCCATGTCCAAAAGGCCGAGAGCGTGGCCAAATATTCATTCAGGGTCTTGGGGGCTTTGTAGGCTTGCTCCTTGCGCCACGTTTGAAACGAGGCGGGCGTCACGTCGGCCAATCGCGTCCAACGGCATTCCCGCACCAACCGGCGCAGCCGTTTGTCCACATGACGCAGGTGGTCTCCCGACCGCCCCAGGACGGTCAGTTCCTTGACATACTCTGAAACCAGATCAAGCAATGGACTTTGCGCCGCCTCCCGTTCCACCTTCGCCGGAATCAATCCCGCCGATTCGTGTTCCAATTCCTGAATCAGCTTGTTGAGCTTTTGTTGGGCGACCTGCTTGTCGGATACCTGCAAGGCGATGTCCCGCACCTTGCCGTCACCAGCGAGTTTGACGCGCGCGCGGTATAGCCGGGCGGTAACGCGCTTGCCGTTCTGCCATCGTTTTGGTTTGTAGATTCTGGCTTCCATATTTCATGCTCCTTTCGATTAACTCGGTTGACTCAACTTTTGAAAATACGCTTTGACCTGGCTTTCCAACATTCCCGCTGCGCGGCCAATATGCCGTAGCGGGGGCAGTTCACCGTTTTCCGCCCTGCGCCTCACCGTCCGCTTGCAGACACCGAAAATCTTCTCCAATTCCGGGAACCGTATCAGACGGTCGTTAAATTGATACTCCGTTGGCATACGACATCATTTCTCCTCCTTCAATTTCCAAGTTCTGTTTTCCTTGTCCCATTCCATTCCCTTGCGCAGCCGTCTCCGAAAGGCAGCGGCTTTTTCAGGCGATGCCATCGCCGCTTGCAATTCCTTCGCCATATAAATCCAGTCCTGTTGCAGATTTTCCTTGTTGCCGCCGTAATCCCGATATTTCACCTTCCGGCTGCCCTTGTCCTTGGGGTCTTGGCTCACAAATTCGTCGGCTTCCTTTTCTTCTTTCGAACTGGTTGGCTCGTCTCCACCGCCTGCCCGCAACAGGCGTGTGCTTTCGAGAAAGGGAGTCTCGTTCGGGTCGTCCACAAACCCAACTTTGCGTTTCATATCCTCTGCCCACGCCTTGCATTCACTGACGGACACGAGAATAAAGGGACGTTCCTTGGCCATGCGTTTCGCACCGAATGGCCGTGTTTCTTCATGGATGACGTAGAAGAAAAAGGCCGTCAATTTGCCTTCCTTGATGCGTTTATGGACGCCCGCCCGCGACACCGGCACAAACATGATGACGCCGCCGCTCGAAAGCCCCACGTCCCCTTTGTAATGCTCGGCAAGAGTTTCAAACCATTCGCCGCATTCCTTGAACGTTCCTTCCCGCCGATAGGCGCGGGTGCCCGGTGTCGGCTCGCCGACAATGGGCAGCAGCACTTTCGGCACCTCGATGAATGGAAACTGAATGAACGGCATATAACCCATAGTAACAGCATGAATACTGTTGTCAACCATAAATCGAAAGAAATTTTGTAAGTTTCATGGGCAGAAAACCGCCAGCGGCTTGGCAAGTCGCAACGGCACAAAAACGCCGGGACTCAAAATGCGATTGCTTGGGGGTCGTGTCCGGGGCAAACAATCGCGGCGCGCCGCGCGGCGCAAGAGCGCAGAAGCAAACAAACTTGGCCAGTGACGCCCGACAGCGCAGCGAGCGAGAGAAGGTTCAGCCGGTCATCCGCCGAAGCCAGCACCACCACCCTAAAAAGCCGTTTTCTTTTTTCGCAGGAACGGGCGCGTTGAACAATTCAATAAGACGAGGCGCACCGGAGTCCTTGCGGATGCCCATTTGAATCCGCTCCGATCAGAGTTTCAAAAAGAATTTATACGGACGAACATTGAGGGCTTTAGCAATTTTTAAGAGTATTGCGAGCGTGGCTGAACATTCGCCGCGCTCAATTCGGCCTATGTAATTTGGGTGAACATCGGCCTTTTCCGCAAGGGTTTCCTGACTGAACCCCGCTTTCTTCCGATACTTCATAACGACATCGCCAATTATTTCGCGTTGGTGTTTTTTGAGCACTCATTATTACGGAACCAAAAACGGCAAAAAGTAACCACACACGCTCCGTGTAGAATTTAATTTTTATTGCTTGCATCTGCATTAGGAAAAACGTAAAAACAATCTGAATGAATCAGGGGCAGTCTTGGCGAAACGAGGAAATAAAGAATCCCCGGCAAGTAAGCGTATGTCCTATTTTCTTAAAATCGCCCAATGATCTCAAAGCTCGCCCATCAAATCACGACCACGAACACCAAGAGCCTTGGCAATTCGCAAGAGGGAATCCACCGAAACCGTGCGATGTCCGTTTTCCAAGAGGGAAAGGAAAACGACCGACAAGCCGGTTTTTTCAGCCAGTTTTTCTTGGGTCATTTTCAGCCGTTTGCGATGCGTGCGAACGGCGTCTCCCAGAACGCGGCGGTGTGTTGGAACGGAAGGCACGCTCAATACAAACAGGCCAAGCCGGAAAACAACATTTACTATAGTATAATTTTATTCTTGTATGTTTTTGAGAAAAGGCATAGAAATGAGCAGGCATTTCAAAAAGTGATTTCGATGACGTGACGGGAAGCAGTCGGGTTATGAACAGAAAAGTAAAAATTCTGGTGGTGGACGACCAAATAGCCGTGGCAGCAATGATAAGATTTCTGCTGACACGAGTTGGTTGCGAAACACAAGGGGCTTTGGATGCCAAGACAGCCTTGCGACTGGCTCAAACACAGGTGTTCGATTTGATCACCCTTGACCTTGAAATGCCAGGTCTCAATGGTTTTGAACTGTTCAAGCGTTTGAAGGAAATTCCCCATCTGGCAGAAACGCCGATGATCTTCGTATCCGGGCGCGCCACGATTGAAAACCAGCAATACGCCCTCGGTGACCTTGGCGCGGCGGATTTCATCGAGAAGCCATTTGATACAAAAGATTTTCTTTTCCGAATTCTTTCACACACTAACGCAAAATTCTGTTCGTCAGATGTCTTTGACGAGGACACGGACACGGACACCCAACGCCTTTGCAATGCGCCGTAAAGCAATCAATGAAACATGCTCCTCACCTCGTTCGACTCTGCCGATATAATTCGGGTGGAGATCGGCCTTTTCAGAGAGCCGCTCCTGGCTCAAATGCAGCCGCTTCCGCTTTTTGCGGATGGCAGAACCAAGAACGACGCGGTAGTCAGACGGCGGCACAGTTCGTAAGGAGAGCAGGATTTGCCGCGATTCTCTACACCGCTAAACGGATGATTCAGTATTTGCATTTGCTTGACATCGAATTAGCAACTATTAAACTCAAATTGCAATCGGTTCGACAGTAAAACAAAACTTATGAATGCCTTAATCACAAGGAATGGCTCCTCCTACAAGTTGACCTGTATTTTAACCCGCATCGTTTTGGTGATGGGCGTTGTGGCAGGTGTCGGCAGCGGCTTGGCTCAAACGCTTTCAATTCAGTCCGGTTCCGCCATTCACGTAACGCAGGCAGATTCCGTCGTCCAAATTGCGGCGGAGTTACAAGGTTTGGCGCAGGTGGCACCGATGGATTTACCAATTATCGGCGGAACTTTCTGGTGGGTGATGCCGGGCGGCACTGCTGTTCCAACGCCCTGCCCGCCACAAGATTTGAGTGTTCCAATATATCAAGTAGCCGATGGACAATTTCTCGTGGACGAAACTGGCGGTCAGGTGGAGGCAAACACGACCCGGTTCGGGTTGCAAGCACAAACCGCGAGCGGCACAGTTGCTTCCGCAATGGCGTTGCAGGCGGACGCGGTAGTAAATCTGATTACGCAGATTCAGACCACAGCGGCAAATCAGCAAGCCCGCGCGACTATGCAGGCAATGGGCATGGATGTTCCCTCGCCGGGTGGGGATGGCTCCGGCGAGGGTGGGGATGGTTATTCACCCATGTTCAGCAGCAGCTATTCGAAAAATACAAACGGTCTCTGGCTGGAAATAACAAACGTCTCAAACGGTTGGTCGTATTTGAATCTGCACAACGGAACCAATCAGGTTTATGCTATCTGGAGCACGACTAATCTACTGGCAGGGTGGAATGTGGAAATGGAGGTGTGGCCGACGAACGGGACGGTGATTCCCACGGTGACGCCATTCACGGTGCAGAATGTGAACCGGCAGAATTTTTTTCTGCGGGCCGAGGACTGGACAGGGGTAAGGGAGAACGGGAACACGACGCCAGACTGGTGGTTTTGGGAATACTTCGGGACGGTGGCGTTGTCGGACACCAATCTAGATAGTCAGGGCAACACGCTCCTGTATGATTATCAATATGGCATTGATCCCAACGTTATCAGTTTCACGCTGTCATACACAAATCAGTATGCCACTGTCTCCGGCGCGCCGGTGCAAGTAAACGTGACCGGCGGTGTGCCTTTTTTCATTGCTGTGTTATTGGATAGCACAAACTTTACGGGGGCGACTTGGAATGCCTATACCTCGTCGAACATCATCATAAATCTCGGCACGATCCAAGGCTGGCACAATGCATGGGTTGGACTGCGAGGATTGCCGTCAAATGCCACGCAAACATGGCAATGGAAGCACTTAAATCTGACACTGCCACCTGTGCTGGTCATCACCAATCCGGTGACTGATGTTGTGAATGAGCCTATGATTCAGATATACGGCTATTGTCAGGATTCTCTTGCCAGCATCAGTTACGACATCAGCAATGCCGTTGGCGTAGCTGTAAATCAATCGTCAGAAATAACCGACCGGTATTACGACACGAATGTTTTGGGGTTCACTACGAATTATTTCGAGTGCCTTGACGTTCCTCTGACCAACGGTTTGAACGTCATCACCATTCACGCGACCGACTTGGCGGGAAACATTACCACGACCAATTTCAACTTCACGCTAGATTATTCCAGCAAGACCAACCCGCCGGTGGAACAAATCACCTGGCCGCAGGGCGGGACGCAAATCGGCGGCAGCAACTTCACTTGCCGGGGCTGGGTGGACGATCCAACGGTGACTGTTTCCACACAGCTTGTATATACCAACGGTAATACAAATGTATTTGCGGGAGGAGTTTATACTAATGTAGTTTCGGGGTCAGTCGAACGGAATGGGAATTTTTGGCTTGAGAATCTTCCGATAAACGCTGGCACGAATGCATTTACGATCACGGTCACTGATGCCGTGGGCAATACCAGCGTGACAAACATCAGCGTCGTTCAAAGCGCATTGGTTTTGACCATAAATTCCGTTGGCGATAGTTCCCAATTGTGGCAACCGACCGTGAATTTGACTGGGACAATTTCTGATCCAACTTACGCTGTCTGGGTCAATGGAGTAAAAGGTCACAACAACGGCAACGGCACATGGTCAGCAAACAATGTGCCGGTCAACAATGGCGGCACGGCCAGCTTTATGGCCACAGCCTACGCACCGAACGAACAACAACCCGATGGTTCGTACGGTAACTAAATAAGGGAGAAATTGACCATGAAAAATTATTTTGCTTTTCTCTGTTTGATTATCAGTGCCGGGTTGGCTGAGGCCACTACTCAAACAAGCCTTAGCCAAGACAAGCCACCCCGTTTGTATGTTAAGAGTTATAACGAGCAGGTTAACGGCTCTGGCCCTGCAAACTATGGCCCTGGTGATGGAGGAGACGCGTTAACATATAATGAAAATTGTGACTGGCATGATGGTTCTGGCGGTTCGTTTTCTCAAGCAGCGCTCTATTCAGCATCAACAGGACTAACATGGTATAGAAATATAACCGTTAACAGCCCTTCCGGTGAATCGCCGAATCCAGTCGGGACAGAAATTGATACATCTATATGTAACTTGATTCCATACTATAACTGGGTAAACACATACTCTAACGCGGTATTCGACGTTTACCAAGAGCATTGCGACATTAATGTTCCTCTTAGTGTTCCTAACGGCAAGATCACAGTCAGTCGCACCGCCCAAACAATAATGAAACTTGAAACGGGCGGCAAAGCAACGTCCAGAATAAAAAATCTGGTTGCGATAACTGCCTCAGTGGCACCAAACAACCTTCAATATGATTTTGGTGATTGGGACAGTGCCTTCCCTTACTGGGATGATATGTTTTGGGAAGGTGGTCCATCCATTCCGATTCCATTGTCATCTGTCTCAATAGGTAGTTATGGCACTTTAAACGCGAATGGAGTTTTATACAAAATTTTGCCAGATAATGCCGATGTTGATATTACGCCTTATGTGGCAGGTGTGGATAGTTACACATTCGGTGTTTCAGCGCAGAAATACCATTCTTATTTCGATTTGTATGTTCAACAAGCGAATCCGGGCTACAGCCTCATATTTTACAGTCAAACCAATGATGTGGGACACGCTTTCTGGCAATTTCGCACAGATGCACCATCCGATGCGCTACAATATATTTCAGCGAACTTAACTGGTTATCTCGGCCAAAAATGGGGATTTTATCCTAGCAATCCCAATAATCTATTTACTGCTCTTGGACAGTTGCAAAATGACACAAACCACCCTGCTAATATAAGCCGGACGTTTTATATTGGCTTCCCTGATTTGCTTCAGGGACTGATATACACAAGGGGAATCTCCAATGCGCCCCCCGTGTATTGTTTGAGTAGCTTTAACTGTGTTGGCGCGGCTAGAGGAGCGGGATTTGCGGCTGATGTATTCGGGCTTCCGTGGGATGAATCCCCGCAAAATTTTGGTGTTACCCTTATAGAAATGTATCCTGCTCCCGGTCAGATTATTGGGCCTTTCATTGACACTAACGATGTGTTTTACTCCTCTGCGCCATATTAACGCCATTTCTGCATATGAATGCCATACAGCCAAATTCCAAACTCAAGGAGTTTTTTTTGATCGTCAAAAGTGGTGTCACGGGCGCGCTCGCCCTGACCGGTATTTGTATTATTTTATTTCTCATTGGCTTTGCTTACCGAGGACAGTTCATTTCCCATCTTTATCAACAAACATTTGCCAGATGCTCGCTTGAAGGTCTTTTTATCACTACAAGCAGCTTGGGATTTATTTTGGGCATTATCGCTAGACGCCGTTTAACCCTAAAGAATGAAATTATTTTAATTGCCGTTTTTTCAGTTCCATTGATCATTGGCGCATGGTTCCTTCACACTGTCGCGACACATTTCTCTCTGCCTCAATCAATGAAATTGATGGATTGCACCAATAGCGAAATAAACATTCGGCTTAAAGCTCCGAAAGGTCATGGATATAAATTTGAATTGCTTACACCCGGAGCACTGACAACAACACCAAATGGCTCTAAAATTTCATCCTATAAGCTTTCCGGCCATATTCGCATTTCGAGCGGACCTTCTTTGATTGCCGATTTATCGCTAACTCCTGACAAAGTGGAATTTATCGACTCAGGTTTTATCTTGGCGGGCGTTGACTCACAAAACACCACGGTCACATTAGACCAATTCCTTCAACCACAGAAGGATTATGATATTAAAATTATATTTAATCCGCCGCCACCGCCTTCATCGTCAATCTGGTTATATTGGTTGCAATCCAGAAGAGACACGGAGAGATAAATCGGTCGGCTAGCAAAATTAAAAATGCTATGAGATTCCTCTTAAATATCCTGTGTTTGGGTTTTGCAATTACAACTTGTGGCCTGACATCAGCTCTCGCTAAAGACACTCCAACTTCTGCCGAGCAACTGCGGAGTGATCTCGAATCCGCGCTTAAAGCCAAGGATACGAATGCTATCATATCGTTTTTTAATTCGGAGGGAGAGGCGAATGACTGGAGAGAATCGGCAGGCATGAGAGAGATGATGATTACATTGCAAACACATGCCATGCTGCAAACCAATGTTGCTGGCGTCAAACTATTGCCTTTGCTAGCAAATTTTCAGTCCGCTCAGACGAATGAGGGGAACGGCCTTCGGAGCAAGTTCAATGTCGATGTTGTTGGAATAATTGATGTGGAAAGCCAAAACGGTAGTGTGGGGCAGTTCCCATACGGCAAAAAGGGCGATTTCTTTTATATTGCTGGAACCATTCTCGAAAAAATTCCCGGAAAACGCCTTAATGTCGAGGTGTCAGCAGGGCCTAATCCAGACTTGTTAACTTTTACCGGCTCTTGGGTGTATGTAACGGGTGGAAAAGAGATCAAAATAAACATTAGTGATAAAACCAATCGTTTCAAAATGTGTTGGGGTGATTACATCAAATTTTGCTCCATTCAAAGGACTTCCACCAATTCATTAAATGAATCTGGTTTTTCAGGGTGGTTTAACTTTCAAATCTTGGAGGATGGAAAACACATTTTTGAATCACCGCAATTGACAAACGAAACGCCGGTGGTTTACGAAAGAGAATAAGGTGGACGTTCCGAAAATAGCGGAACCGTCCGGCCTCATCTCCATCCAATTCCTGGACAAATACCTTGGTAAAGTCCACGAACAGTCCGCGCGACGACGCCATGTGAGGTGCGGTGGCGGTCATGCGCTCACTGCGAACCGGCTATGTCCCTGGATAGTCCGTGATCAGTTCACACCAGCTACAGCGGCGGTGGAATACGTTCACGTCAACCGTGAAATGGCGTTGAAATGAACGCCTTGGAAACCTCATTTGCGAGCAGACACCATCTCCTAACGTAATCGTTGGGAAAAAGTGCGACTCGAAACCGAGCGACAAAAAGCGACAAAAAGCGACAATGAATTTGTCGCAATATGATGCCTTTTGTCGCTGGCAAGTTGCCGCCAGTTGTCGCCTTTTGCCGCTTCTAAAATCCAAGTGCCACATTCGGAATTTAAGCCAATAGCCCCGTTTGAAAGTAAGCGACAGCCAGGGTGCATGTAGCTGAGGGGTGATTGGGCGTGGTAAGCTGGGGCCATAAAACATTCTTTTGCCGCACTGCGGCGGAGGCCGCATTCCACTCCCGAACAACGAGCTAAATGGGTGCGCCGATATGAACGGACGGGTTTGTCGCAACGGGAGTTTGCCGAGCGACATGGTTTGGGTTTGTTCACTCTGCGAAAATGGATTTCCCAGGATGGGAACCAGGTTTTGCCGGGTCGGACTGGCAAGCCCGTCTGGCAAGAACTGAAACTGGCTGGGGTGGCGGGTGCCTCGCGTTGGGCGGCTGAGGTCGTGAGGCCTGACGGCTTTGTGGTGCGCGTGGCGCAGGACACGCCGAGCGCCTTGCTGGCAGAACTGCTGCGCGCCCGGCCATGTTGAACCTGTCGTCGGCCACGCGCGTGTTTGTGGCGTTGGCGCCGGTGGATTTGCGCGGCAGTTTCAATCGGCTGGCGGCGCTGACGCAAAGCGTGTTGGCGCAAGACCCGGTGTCGGGGCACTGGTTCGTGTTCATCAACCGGCGGCGCAACCGGCTGAAGATATTGTTTTGGGACGGCTCGGGTCTGTGGGTGTGCGCCAAGCGGCTGGAGCAAGGCCGCTTCACCTGGCCGCGTGGTGAAGGGGCTTGCGCGCGCCTGCGCGGGGAGGAACTGATCGCCCTGCTGACGGGACTGGAGGCGCGGGAAAAATCGGGGTGGTATCGCCGCTGAGGCGGGCGCGAAAATAGTTTCAAAAAAGTTTCTTTTTCGTGAAACCTTTTTCGGCGGGGCGCGTATATCAATGCGAACCGATGAACGCCGCCACCTTGCCCGCCACGCTGGAAGCCGCTCACCAGCTCATTGAGCAGTTGCAGTGGCGCGTTCAACAGTTGGAAAAGGAACTGTTCGGCCCCTCTTCGGAACGCCAGGCGGCGGGTCGTCTTTCCAAGGAACAGATATTGTTGTCGCTCTTCCCGCCGGCTGAACCTGCCGCGACGCAGCAAGTGTTGGTACGGCTGGATGAAAAGCCGGCCGAGCCACGGGAGCGCCGGCAACCGGCGGCCCAGGTGTTGGAGACGGTGGTCGTGCGGATCGAGCCGGAAGAAAAGGTGTGTCCGCGCTGCGGCCGGACCAAGTGCGAGATCGGTTGCGAGCGGAGCGAACGCTTTGAATACGTTCCGGCCAAGATCATCCGGCACGAAACGATTCGTCCCAAGCTGGCCTGTCCGTGCGGCCAAAGCGGGGTGAGCATTGCGTCCTTGCCACCAAGCGTGATCGAACAGGGCCAGCCGGGACCGGGTTTGCTGGCGCACGTGCTGTTGAGCAAGTATGACGATCACTTGCCGTTGTATCGGCAGCAGCAACAGTTGGCGCGGCTGGGCGTGGACTTTGCGCGCCAGACGCTGTGCGACTGGGTGGAGAAAGGAGCGGAATGGCTGCAGCCGATCGTGCGGGAAATGAAACGGGAGCTATTGGCCGGGGATTATTTGCAGGTGGACGAGACGCCGGTGCGGATGATGGACCCGGAAGTGCCAGGCCGCTGTGCGACGGGCTACCTGTGGGTGGGCGGCACGCCAGGCGGGGACGTGACATTTGAGTTTCATCCTGGGCGGGGCAAGGAGTTTGGCGCCGCGCTGCTGGGCGGATTCGAAGGATTTTTACAGCGGGATGGTTACGGAGTGTATGGGGCACTGGCGCGGGAGAAGCCGGGATTGATTCCGGTGGGCTGTTGGAGCCACGGCCGGCGGAAGTTCGTGGACGCGCTGGAGGAACGGCCTAACGAAGCGGGGCAGCTCGTGACGGAGATCCGGAAATTATATTTGATCGAGCGGCACGCGCGGGATGAAGGCCTTGTCCCCGAACAGCGATGGCGGTTGCGGCAGGAGAAATCCGCGCCGATCCTGGCGGCGTTCAAACCGCGGCTGGAGGAGTTGCGACCGGGATGTTTGCCGCAAAGTCCGTTGGGCAAGGCCATTCGCTACACGCTGGCGGAATGGGAACCGTTAAACCGCTATTTGCAGGACGGGCGCTTGGAGATTGACAACAATCTGACGGAGAACGCGATTCGGCCCAGTGCCATCGGCAAGAAGAACTGGTTGTTCATTGGGCATCCCCAAGCCGGCTGGCGCAGCGCGGTGATTTACTCGGTGATCGCAAGTTGCCGGCGACGCCGGATTGATCCTTGGGAATATGTGCGCGATGTGCTCAGGCGATTGCCGGCCATGAAACAATCCGAACTGCCGACGCTGCTGCCGCGTTGTTGGAAACCGAGCGACAAGCTCGAGAATTGAACCGGCTCCGGCACCCGTTGTGCCATTCAGCCCATGTACCCCGCCGAACGCTTACGTTTGAAAGCATTCGGTTAGCCTCCTATTCGTCAGCTTAAAAGGTGGACGCGCTACCCCTTGTTAAAACACGGTTTTTGCGGCTCGCTAAAATCTCGCCGCAGGTTGCATACAGTCCCGCAAGATGGAACGTGCAACGTCTGACAAGCCATCTTGCGAAATGCTTCGTATAATGCCAACCATCCGTTGACACCCTGCTGCCTCGCGTGGAGCCAACCATGTTGCTTTCAATGTTGCAAACTTTGCTGCTTCGGATGTTGCCTCGCGTGATTACCACCTTGTTGCTTCATCCGGTGCTAACCGCGGCGCTAACCGCGTTGCGAAGTCAATGCTAACCATTTGCTAACTCCGCGTGAATCGCCCTCCCATTGTATGGCTCGCTGTGCGTCGTCAAGGACACTACGAAAAACGGCTCAAACATGACTCGCCGTTTTGTCGTTCCTCCTTGACGATGCTCGCTTCGCCAAAGGCCGGACGGCGATTAAGGCTTCACGCGGGAAGTGTCACGGTCATGGGTTGAAATACCAATGAATCAAACCGGCAATTCGCCGGTCTCGATAAACGCGCACGAAATGCGTGAGCGGCGGTCACGATTTTGGGGCGTCTTTTGCTTTCAGGAAAGCGTCGAGGTCTGCCTTTTCTTCGGGACTCATCATTCTCACGTTGGCAATGCGCGGTCCGCGCGAGGTGTATGCAGAATTTTCTTTTGGCGGTTGAACGTTGTTTGTGATGGGTGTTGCCGGCGCGGACGTAGCCGGCGCGGGTTGTGGGGCCACGGCTGGCGCACTTTGAGGCGTGGCCGGGATATTGACGGCAGGCGCGATTTTCGCCCGTTTCCGCCGTTTGCGCTTTTTGCCGCCGTCCAAGACAATGCGGCCATATTCGGCCAAACGCGCCCGGCTGGTCTGGACGCCATGCTGTTGCAGCAAATCAGTAATGACCGCATAGGAAAGTTTCCGCCTGCGCAAATCCACGATAACATCATGGACGGGTTTCAAACCGTTGAACGGGACGCGATGCGGATTAGGTTGGAATTCCTGTGCCGCCTTGCGCAGCCCTTCGAGATCGGGCGTTGATGTGGTTGGTGTGTTCATAATTTTTGAATGTCATGGTTGAGATTTGAGGCGAGTCGTCTTGCAAGTTTCCGGCGCGGACATGGCGCGTTCGTGTCCGGCGCAAGGCAAGTTGTCTTGCAAGTCATCCGCCCGGCCATCCGGCGGCATTGCGGTTGCCGTTGCCCGGCTGTTGCCGGGAAGTTGCGCGGATATAACGCGAGATATTTCGCCGGATTTCTTATCGGATGTTTCGCGGCCATCGCCTGACCGTCTCGCGGGACTCCGCGCAGTTTTCGGCGAGCTATTGGCGAGCCGTAAAAACCTTGTTTTGACAAGGGGTAAGGCTTCCTTCTGTATAAAATGACTATCCAATGATTTGCAACTGCACAGTGATTTGAAAATGGTTGCACTGGATTTGTCATGCTCCGTGAACATGACCGCGCAAATTGATGGTGGAATTTGTGACGTGAAATTTAACGTGCCGGTGTTCACGTTTTTGCGAGTGCGCCTAGCATTGCCTGATTGCCGGGAATGAAAAGTTGTCATGGTTCGTCCATTGTTTCGTCGTCACCGTTCCACGTCGGGTCAACCTCGATGCCGATGATTGGCGGTGGCGGTTGCATCGTGAAGATGATGGCGGGAATGACCGTGGTTGAATTTTCTTTCATCCGTTTCCGCAAGCCGCCGCTGAAAATCCAACCGATGGCCAGCAACGCCAGCCAGACAAACACCAGGTAAAGATAAACGCCGTCGTTCTCAATCAGGCTGTCCAGCGTGTTGAAAATGGGATTGAGCAATTCAGCGGGATTCAAGTTCATGGTTCGTTCTCCGTTTTCAGTTTGTCAGTCTCACGCCCAAATCGCAGCCGTGGCGGTTGCCAGCCTCGCCAGCACGTTTTTTCAAAGCGGCGATCTTCCGAATGCCGCCAGCCAAAACGCCCGGCCTGCAAGCGCGTTAAATTCGATTTCGCCGCGCTCGTGTGCCATGTCAGGTTAAAGCTCATGGTGAAAATCATTCCGCCGTCTTGACGATGGCGACGATTGCGGCCTTGAGCGCGGCAGGAAGTTTTGCCCAAGCGGTGACAATTCGCGCCAAGTCAGGACAGGACGCGATTTGATTTCGGGAGTCTATTCGGGAGTCTGCATGAGAATCCCCTTGTGAAATATGGCGGAGAGAGGGGGATTCGAACCCCAAATCACCGCTTGGCTGCTCAGAGTGACAGAGTGCGACAACTGGTGTCAAGTTGCGACTTTCATCAATGTTTCCAACGATTTTTCCTACTTTGATGGCCTTCAACCCAATGACCGATGGTGACACGAATTGACCGCCCGCGACTAAAGTTTGTGAGTCTATTTGTGAGTCATCAAACGCTGGCAGTCCCCGGACGGTTGCCGCCAGCGGCAGTTGTGCCGCGTCCGTGTAGGTTTTCATCGTCAGGCGCATATCGCTGTGCCGCGCCAGTTCCATCGCTTCACGCGGTGAAACACCCGCCCGTTGCAGGCGCGTGATGTAGGTCATTCGCAGCGCATGGAAGTCCACCCGATGCCCGCGTTCGTCCACCAGCGGAATGCCTGCGGTCTTGAAATCCGCGCGGATCACTTTCATCGCCGGAACCCGTTCGGGAAATACCAAGGTTTCCGATGTCGCCTTCTCGGCAGATTTCATCGTCTGCAATTCCCTCACCAGTTCGGGATGCAGCGGACGCGGTTGTTCTTTGCGGCTCTTGCTCTTTGCCACTGGAACGGCATAAAACGGATTTGCCACATCCAAATGCAAATCACCCCACCGCAACGCATTGATTTCACCGCGACGCAATCCGGTGTGCAGCGCGAGCAGATAAAGTGACTTGCGCTGTCCTGCCAACAATTGCCGGGCTTCATCGTCATTCAATGCCCGGCGATGGAAACTTTCCTTGCCGCGCGCATCCACTTTG
>Ga0181536_10004384_pt1 | contig 14955 bp, 10 predicted proteins | sample PEATcosm2014_Bin_41_FD_121105 | JGI IMG/M metagenome (GOLD analysis project Ga0181536, IMG submission 121105) | Peatland microbial communities from MTU Mesocosm Facility, Houghton, MI, USA - PEATcosm2014_Bin17_60_metaG | ecosystem: Environmental > Terrestrial > Soil > Wetlands > Peat | place... | reverse complement strand
GTTTGCGCCAGCCAGCGCCCGAGCGTGAGGTCGTCCCAGTCCTGAAACGCCCGGCCGTATCCCTTCCACAACGAGTCGAGCGGTGAATCCGATTCAAATGCCATCGCCGGCAGGATGACGCGCAGAGGGAATTTTGTCGAGTGAGACGATAACGCCGCCGGAGGATTTATGCGCCGCTCACGCCCTTTCGACCGGGCATCCTGACACCACCCCCATGGAGCACCGCGGAAAGCGGAGCGCCGATCTCCGAATCGGCACGAACGGTCGATTCTTTGCGAACCTTGCCGGACCGGAGTCCGGCGCTCCGGGGCAGTGTCAAGCTGCGCCCCCTTCGGCCGCCGTTTCACATATTTACATTGAAATATTTTTTGAGATTTGCTAATATGCCGCCTGTGGCAAAGCGAAAGACTGGTTGCTTATCGTGGCACCGGCTGGGAAAAGTCCGGGTGGCCTGGTTGACGGCAGTGCTGATGGTTGTGCCTGGTTCGGGGAATATGCTTCACGCGGCTGGTTTTGCCCTTTCCAGTGTCCCGCCCTCAAACGCAATCACGGCTTCGCTGGAATATCAGGAAACGGATTACACCGTCGCCAATTGGTATGTTTCAGCGACGCTGCAAACAATTCCTTTCAAAAAAGAGCCGGTGGCGGCCGCGGGCAAAATCGTCCGCGGCGTTTTGAATTTCGGCGCCGATTCCAGTAATTCAATTCCCTTTGTCTGGCAGCGCGACGCGGGAAAACTTTACCTCGACCTCAATCGCAACCAGGATTTGACCGATGATCCCGAAGGGGTGTTCTCCGCCCGCGCGTTCAGGCCGACAAGTTACCAGACTTTCACCAACGTTCATCTGCTCTTCAACACCGCTTCCGGCAGGTGCCGGGTGCTGACGGACATCAACTTCCGGGACTACGGTTCGCGGCCAAATTGCGACCTTGCGGTGCGCTCGTTCTGGCAGGGCAAACTGACGTTGCAAGGGCGGGACTGGCAGGTGGGCATCGTCCAAAATGGTTTTGACCGTTCGGGTTCGCTCGAGAATGGACGGTTGCTGCTGCGGCCGTGGGAAAGACGAAACGAGTCATTCAGCGCCTATAATGATTCGCCCGCCACCGTTCCATTTTCGCGGAAAATTTTTATTGATGGCCATGCCTATCAACTGGATCTGGCGGCCAGACCGCCGGACGGCGAAGCCAGGCCCGCGCTCCAATTCACGGAACAATCGGTTCCGCTGGGCGAATTGAAAATCACCGGCAAATTTATCCAGCGCCTGGTCCTGCCGGGCGGATCGCATCTCGTGGTGCTCGATCAACCGGCAGCGAGCGTGAAAGTCCCGACCGGCAGCTACAACCAGTGCGACATCCTGCTGGAACAAAATGGCGCCAAGGCTTTTAACAATTCCAGCCAGTCGCCGGGCCGGCGGATTTCCGTGGACGACAAGACCCCGGCGGTGTTGAACGCGGGCGGGCCGTTGACCAATTCCGTCATTGCCAGCCGCCACGGTCAGGATTTGCGCCTTGATTACCGCCTGGTCGGCGCGGGCGGCGAAACCTATCAACTGGCGAATCAAAATCGCTCCCGGCCGCCGGAATTTGCCATTTACAAGGGCGACAAAAAAATTGCGTCCGGCAAATTCGAGTTTGGCTGAGGCGGCACCTGTTCGCACTCATGGCGAGTGCCTCCCACTGCCGGCGGCAAACTGACCATCGTGGCCTCGTCCGACCTCGGCACGCTGGGTTCCCGGGACGGTTCTCCAATTGCCTACAACTGGGTGCTGCCCGGCATTGTGCCGCAGTTGCTGCCGTGGCTGGCCATTTTGGGATTGCTCACCTTGAAACCCAACCGGTGCGCGGGTGCCTGGTTGATCTGGCTGCCGCTCGGATGCGTGATCGTGTTCGTGTTCGTGTTCACACTGGAACTTCTGCCCATCCTGCCAGCGGGAACAGACTTTTTCCTGGACGTCATCGCCGCGCTGGCTGTTGGGCTGGCCGCCGTCTGGCTCCTGTCAAATTATCTGCGACGGCAACATCGCCTGCTCACGTTCCTGTGCCTTCTGCCCGCCCTGGCGGGGTTCAGCATGCTGGCCGCGGCATCAAGGCAAGGCTGGAGCTTGTTGACCATCGAATCGCTTCAAGTCGGAATCGTGCTGGCCGTTGGTGTTCTGGCCAGTGCGGCAGCATTGAGTCTTGGCGGATTGATCTGCCGCGGGCGCTACCGTCCACTCGGACTTTATCTGTGGCTGTTCATCTTGCTGGCCGTTGTCTGGCTGGTGATGACCGCGCCATTCTTTTTGATTGCGCTGATCGCTTCCGGCGGGAGGATTGCGTGGAGCGAAGCCTTTGTTTCCATCCTCGCAGTGGTGATGATCAATTACGCGACGCTGCTGCCGTTCCTGATCCTGTCGTCCGCCAGTCCGTTTTTCCGCGAACGGCTCAAGGCGCTGCTGCACGTGAAACCGGAGGCCCCGCCGCCACTGAACGCGCCTTTGCCGGAGGCCAGTTTGAAAGCTTGAACTTGATGGACAAAAAGCCAATCTTAACATTATGAAACTTTCCAGAGAATTGATTCTGGCCGGAATGGTTCTCGCCGGCACCGCGTTCGCGCAATCCGAGCAATGGCTGGAATATCACACCAGCGCCGAGGGCCACGCCTACCACCAGATGGAACTGACCACCAACCCGCCGCCCGGCGTCGCCCTGCCCAAACTGAACGCGCCGCCCTATTTCGCGCGCTGGCAGACGCCGATGGACCCTGCCGGCGGGCGCTGGCTCTGCCTCGACCGCACGCGCAAGTCCGGGCCGTACGACCGGCTGTTCATTGACAGCAACGGCAACGGCCGGCTGGACGACGAAACGCCCGTCCGGGCGCGGCTGGATTCGTACAACGCCTTTTTTCCGCCGGTCCCGGTTGTTTTCAAGGGTGAGGACGGGCCGATTACCTATCATCTCGTGTTCCGGTTCTATCAATACGAAAAGAATCCCGCGCAATTGCTGGCATCGTCCGCCGGCTGGTATGAAGGCGTGGCGAATTTCGACGGCGTGAAAAAGCGCATCCAACTGATTGACGGCAACGTCAACGGCACGTTCAACGACGTTGCGCCGGATCCGTATGACAGCGACCGCATCCAGGTGGAGGGCGACAAGACCACCGAACGTTTTTTGGGCCGGATGCTGGAAGTGGACGGCAAGTTCTTCAAAATCGAAGCCGCCCGCGACGGCGCGTTCGTCAAGGTGCAAAAGGTCCCGCCCGGCGGGATCACGCTCGGCCAGGTGCGCGTGCCGGAAAACATTTCCGAATTCACCGCGTTCGGCGAGAACGGCCATTTCGTGCGCAAACCGGTGAACGGCGAATTCACCCTGCCGGCGGGCCATTACCGGATTTTCCACTGGACGATCAATCGCAAGGATGAAAAAGGCGCGGCGTGGACGCTGTCAGGCTATAATTTCCCCAAAACCGCCAGCTTCGAGGTCGCCGCCGATAAAACCGCCGTGCTGGAAATCGGCGAGCCGGTGCAGGCCGTGCTCAAGGCGACCGAGAATCCCAGCCGCCAGGTCACCTTCAGCCTCAGTTTCGTGGGCCGGCAAAAAGAAGCCATCGAGATGCTGCGCGACGGGCAGCGCCCGCGGGGGCCGAAATTGATGCTGGCCAACGCCGACGGGACGTTGTGTTATACGAACACGTTCGAGTTTGGGTGAGGCGGCGTTTGCTCGCTCTCATGGCGGGAGCCCAAAAATGTTCAGCGTCCGTTGGTCGGCAGTGTCAAAATTTTCAGCCCCTTCCAGGTGCTGACGAGTCCGTTGACGCTCGAAGCAAAAAAATAATCAAACATCCCATGAAAATGACACGGCAATTCCTTCTGGTTTCTGCCGCTTCGGTGCTCTTGGGCTTTGGCACGCACGCCCAGGTACAGGAACGGCTGCAGACCATTATTCAAAGAGCGCCGGCCACCGGCGCCAACACCAGCGCGCAAACCAGCGCGCAAAAAACCAATTGTACCGGAACGGTCACCGATACCGCCGGTAATCCCGTGGCCGGCGCGACGGTGGAGTATTGGCGTTACGAGAGAAATCCATTCCTCGCAAATCCTCTGGAGCTAAAAAAACAAGTCACCACGGGCGCGGACGGCGCTTTTGAATTCCCGGTGTCGCGGGCCATGGGATTTTTGCTGGCGCGAAAGCCGGGACTGGCGCCGGCCTGGAAACAATTGGGTCAGCCGTTTAATCCCGCCGGCGAGACGGAAGAACGTTTGGTGCTGACTCCGCCGGTGGCGCTGGCGGGCGTGGTGGTGGATGAAGCGGACAAACCGGTCGCCAATGCCGAGGTTTCCGTGGCCACGGCCATCAGCGAAATGTCACAGGAAGGCGGTGTGCGGACTTTCAATTACATCACCGGCAAACCCGCGCACGATTGTTTCACCACCCGCACGGATGCCGCCGGCCGTTTCCGCATTGAAAAATTTCCCACCAACGCCACGGCCACCCTTGTGGTTCAGGCGCCGGGAAAAACTCTGCGCCCATCATCGCAGGATTTCGCCGGCTTGGACTCGCTGCCCTGGCGCGCGGGCCAGGAAGACATCAAGCTGGTCATGGAACCGGCCGGCAGCATCGAAGGTAAAATCATCGTCGAGGGAAGCAACCAACCGCCGCCCGTTGCGCGGCTGGCGTTGCGGTCCGATGGGCCGGGCTTTTTCGGATTCGGCGAGCGCGAGCCGGCACAATCCGGCATGGACGGCGCGTTCCACATCAGCGACGTGTCCGCCGGTTCCTACCGGATTCAGGCCGTCTTCGGCACCAACGCCATTCCGGAATGGGTCGCGGACGCGGTTCCGGTTTCGGTTGAGTCCGGACAAACCACCCACGGCGTGCAGGTGACTGCGGTGCGCGGTGGTTTGCTGGAAGTGGTCGTGCTGGGACAAAATGATCGCAAGCCGCTGGCGCAGATCATGGTCAATGCCTACCGGGAAAATTTTCAAACCGCCGGCACTTCCGACAGCAACGGCATCGCCCTCCTGCGGCTGATGCCTGGTGATTATCAGGTGATGGCGTTCCGTGAATCCATGCCCGCAAACCAGACCTCCGCCAGCGTGGAAGCCGGCAAGACGAATCGCATTGAGATGGAAATCGCCGCGCCGAAGAAAATCACCGGCATCGTTCGCCAGCCGGACGGCCAGCCGGCGGCGGGATTGCTGGTGAGAATTGTGGGTGGTTTTGGCGCCAATGCGGCCGAGGTCAAGACCGATGCCGGCGGCAAATTTGACCTGGAATGGAATCAGCGCCCATTCGGACAAAACGACACGACCGCCTGTATTCTGGTCCGGGATGCGGAACACAATCTGGCCGTGGCGCAGGACCTGGACGAGGACACCACCAATCTGGATTTGAAGCTCGCGCCGGGACTCACGCTGGCTGGCCGGGCGGAGTCCGATGACAAACCCGTCACCAACGCGACCGCCTCGCTCGTTTTCTGGACCGGTCGCAGCGGTTCGTGGCTTCAAGGTTTGGCCCGCACCAACACGCCGGGACAGTATGAAATTCCCGCGCTGCCGCCCGGCAGAAAATATGGCGTCGTCGTCTCCGCGCCGGGTTACGGGCAGCGGCAGATGCAAAATCTCGACATCTCCGCCGATGCCGGCCGTCAGGAACTTGATCCGGTGGAACTCAAGCCGGCGAATCTCAAACTCGCCGGCCAGGTGCTCGACCTGGACGACAAGCCGGTTGCGGGCGCCAATGTGAATCTTTCCGGCGAAGGCCAGCCGAATGCGAACGCGCGCACGGACCGCGAGGGACGATTCCGCTTCGAGCATGTCTGCGAAGGCCCGGCTCAACTCTCCGCCAACAGCCAGCGCTCCTTCGGCAACGTTTCGGCGGAAGGCGGCGACACGAATGTCGTTCTGCGGCTCGGTCAAACTTACAACAGCTCCCCCGGTTCCACGGCGCACAAACTGAAAGGCATGGTGACGGACGCCGATGGCAAACCCGCCGCCGGCGCGCAGGCGGCGGTGTTTCCAGCCAATGGCATGGTGCGCTGGACCAAGACCGCGACCAACGGCGCGTTCAACCTCACCTGGTCGCTCCAGCCTTGGCAAATGCAGTCGGGCGGCGCGCTGCTGGTCGTCCGCGACCCGGTTCGCAACCTGGCCGCCACCGAAGAGTTGCCGGAGGAAACCACGAACCTCGACGTGAAATTGAAACCGGCCCTGACCGTGGCCGGGCTGGTAAAAAATGTTGACGGCTCTCCACTCGCCGGTGCCCAGGTCGGCGTGTGGCTCAGGGCGGGCAATAGCTACGAACAGTTGAATGAACAAATGGCCGCCGCCGACGCGCAAGGCCGCTACGAAATCAAATGCCTGCCACCGGATGCGCAATACACTGTTTTCGCCACCGCCAAGGGCCGCGGTCGAAGCCAGCAGCAAGTGCAGGGCGATTCCGAAACCAACCGGGTGGAACTGTCGCCGTTCGTCCTCAAGCTCGCCGACCGGGTCATCGCCGGACAGGTGTTGAAAGATGACGACAAACCGGCGTCCGGCGTGAACGTGCAATTAAACGGCGAAGACCAGCCGGATGGTTACATGACCACCGACAGCAAGGGCCGGTTTCATTTTCAGGTTTGCGAGGGACAAATCCGCCTGTTTGCCTATTCGCAAAACGGCGGTGGCAACGCGCAGGCTACGGTCGAAGCGGGCGACACCAATGTCGTGATGACCTTGGGTTCCCAGTCGGGGAATATTCTCCAGACACCGCGTCGCGCCTCGCTCAAAGGCAGTCCGCTGCCCGATTTGGCAACGGTGAATCTCGCCAGCGACACCGCGCCCGCCGACAAGCCGGTGTTGCTGTGCCTGTTCGACGCGAGCCAGCGCCCGTCGCGGCACGTGGTCCACCAGTTGGATGAACAGGCCGCCGCCCTGCGGCAGCAGGGCGTCACGGTGCTGGGTATTCAAGCCGCCGTCACCAGCGATGAAACATTCAATGAATGGAAAAACGCCAGTCCGGTATCATTCCCGGTCGGGCGCGTGACGGAGAAATCTGAAAAATCAAAATGGGCCTCGACCGTTCCGGCGTTGCCGTGGCTGATCCTCACCGATGCCAATCGTCGCGTGATGGCAGAAGGTTTCGCGCTCGACGAGCTGGACGCGCAGATCAAAAAATTGGCGAAGTGATCGCGTCCTCGCGGACCGCGACTGATTCGGATTGAAATATCCATTCAAATCTGTCCAAATGGAACTGCAATGCAGCCCGCCGGAAATGAATCACGCCTGTCATCGGCAGGCGGCGCAGTGACCCGGTGTGGAGGTGTAAGGCGACCTGGTGGCGCTCCTGGTCTTCAAAACCAGCGTGGGGCTCAACAAAGTCCCAGGTGGGTTCGATTCCCATCCGCCTCCGCCATATTTGCGAATCCGGACGGCATGAATTACGCTTTCACCTGACCCGGATGTTCAAACGAGTGCCACAGCCACCAGTGAATCCCGCGATGCGCGCGTTGGAACGCCATGATTTCTGGCCCGGGTTCGCCGCGGCGCTGGCCGGTATGATCGTGGCGTTTTGCGGCGCGCGGCATTTGACCAGCGTGGACACGGTCAGCGGCAGCACCGCCTCGGAAATCCAACTGGTCAGGGCTTTCTCCTCCAGCGGCCTGCAATACGCGAGCCGGTTGGCGCCGCCGGCGCCGCCCAAGCTCGAGGATCCCGCCGCGGAAGCCGAAGCGCTCGACCGCTGGGCCAAACAGCAGGCCAATGCGACGCCGCCCAGTTGGAAGATCCGTGTTGATACCGCCGCCAAAACGCCCTGTCCCACCTGAATGAAATAATTTCCGGCCACACGGCGTGGCCGCCCTGTTCTCATGGATTGTCCCGTGCCCAATTGCCAGCAACGTGAACCGGCTGTCCGCGGACGGAAGCTGTCGCGCCTTCGTCCCTGGTTGCAAACGGGCTTTCTCGGTATCTGGCTGGCGCCGGCAGGCCGGTGGCTGCACGGCATCCCCGGTTGCGTCTTCCATTGCTATTCCTGCCCGTTGTCCGCGTTTGCCTGTCCGGTGGGCGTGGTGGCAAATTACGCCGCGCTGCTGCCGGTGGTCGGGGAAGTGCCGTATTTGTTGATCGGCCTGCTCCTGCTCGTTGGCGCGGTGAGCGGCTCACTCGTCTGCGGCTGGGCGTGCCCGTTCGGTTTCCTGCAGGACTTGCTCGGCAAAATCGTTCCCCGGAAAATTTCTTTGCCGGGCTGGGTGGGCTATACCCGTTACGTCGTGCTGGTGGGATTGGTGCTGCTGCTGCCGATGGTTCTCGGCCTCAAGGGCATTCCGTTCGAGGAACAGGCCGTTTCCATCTGCCGGCTCTGTCCGGCCGGCGCGCTGGAAGCCGGTGTGCCGTATTCCGTTCAAAGCGTGCTGGCCGGCAAAGGCTGGATGATGAGCGGGTTCAAGACCGGGATTCTCCTGGCTTTCCTCGCCGCGGCCCTGTTCATTCATCGTCCGTGGTGCCGGATTTTTTGTCCGCTGGGCGGTTTTCTCTCGCTCTTCAACCGGTTCAGCCTGTTTCATCTCCGGTTCAATCCCAAGGAATGTGTGGAATGCAACCTCTGCCGCAGCCGGTGCTCGATGGGGGTGAAGGTGGATCAAGCCGTCAACGTGTCCGGCTGCATCCGCTGCCTCGAATGCACCACCTGCGGCGCCATCGAGCCGTGCTTTGCCCTGCCGAAAAAGGATTCACAGCAGGCACCGGAAAACCCGGCATGAGTTGAACTGCCGGTCCGGGTTATTCGCGATATACGGTAACGGGCCGCTTGGCGCTGACTTTTCCGTAAAGTTCCAGCGTGTCGTAAAGCACCTGGACGGTGAAGGTTTCTTCCTTGCCGTCGAGTTTGAGATCTTTTGGTACCCGCCATGAGTACCCGCAGGTGCCGTCTCAGCCAAAGGGCATGACGCCCTCAGCCACTTTCTCGCCGTTGGCCCGCGTGATGATCACTTTGGGGTCGAGCGAAAGATTGCGTTCATAGCCCAAGGTCTTGCCCTCGGCATCCCTGGTCTGCTTATGCGAAGTGTCTTCCAGCCGGCGGATCATGATGTCGAGTTTCGGGTCCACCAGCACGGCCGCCACCATAAGGGTGTCGCCCGGTTTGACCCGCTGGCTGTTGGTCGGTGACGTGAACATCACGTCAGGCTGATTCGAGAAATCCAGCACGTACGGCTGGTCCTTGCGGACCGTTATTCCGAACACGGGCGGACGCCCGTCCCGGCTCTGACGTTTGCCTTCCGAATGGTAGTTTTGCGAAAGCTGAATTCGCAGCCGGCCGAATTGGAGCGTGAGAAATTCCGGCAGGTAATCGCCTACCGGCACCTGACAACGGCTGGCCTCGACCGGCCGGCCATCTTTGATGTCGCCGCCCACCGCTACGGCCCAATCCCGGGCTTCAAAGGAGCCAGTCAGGCTGAAGTTGGTGTTGGTCAACTTCCGTGTGCCCGGTCCAATCTCAAAGGTTCCCAGGTCTCCTTGATACGGATGCACGATCAACTCATCGCCGGTCGGGCTGGCGGAAAAGCTGAAGAAGCGGCCGTTCACCTTGTGAATGGCCGATATCCGGTCGCCGCCCCACCAGTCAAAGGAGGTTTTCTCCCCGCTCAACTCGAGGGCGGTGTCGGGAAAATTAAAGCTGGGGGATATGACATAATCATTCCCAAGCTGGGCGTGGAATTTTTCGCCCGCGATCCGGATGTCGCCCTCGAAAAGCCGGGTGCGCACGAAAAACAGGTAGCGATAGGTTTGTTTGTCGTCCCCCGTCAGGAGGAGGCGCGGCATGATTTCCACCAGGTTGGGATTGCCGCCGTTGGTGCCCAGGTTGATTTTTAGAAAATCGAAGGCCGCTACCGCCTTGATGCCGGAGAAGTTGGGTTTATAGCCTTGATCGGGCGGCGATTGCTGGATTTTGGCAACCGGATCGTTGCGCAGGTCGAGGTCCCGGTTGCCGTCGAAATAGAGGCGGTCGTAGCCTTTGCCGGTCCCGCGGCTTTCATCCACGGCAAAATAAAAGAGCAGGCCGGAGTTTGTCTCGTCCGGCCTCCCGCCGAATCGAACCGAGCCAAAAATCGGCACTTGGGAGACGAATGCCGGATAGTTCTTAACTTCCAGGAAAGGCTTGTCCTGGCAACGGCACATCTGTCCCCGGAGAAAGTTGTTCTTGCCCGGGTCAAAGACTGAAACTTCGCGCAGCTTGAAGGTTTTGTTCTGGTTGGTTTCAACTGCGCCCAGGATTCGGAAAGCCAATCCGATGCCAATCAGGCCGCAGACGAGCAGACCCAGGATGAATTTCGATTTGCCCGCAGAAAACCGGTTGTTAACAGCGTCTGACACGACCATAGCATAGCAATCTTTGCCGCGGTTTTCAAGTCCCGCCGTTTGAGGGCGGAGCAGTCTCGGTGGAGCGAGGCTACTGACGAGCCGGAGGTGGGGGCATCGCGCGCTGCAATACCCGGATGACGCCCATCAACGTGCCGTCCCTGCCAAGATTTTGGATCGCGAGCACGCTCGTCCCGCCTGGATGGGATTCATCCCACTACCCTTTTTGCGCCTGGCGCAGGCTCTCTTGGTAAAACATTTTCACCGGCGCGCCACCCATGGCGATGGCGCACCATGCCGCCTCGTCCAGTTCGGCCTGGGTGAGACCCAGTTCGTGCGCCCGGCGAAAGTGCGCATCGAAGCACGGATGACACCGGCTGTGCACGACCAGGCTGAACAGGATGAGTTCCTTGGCCTTCTCGCTCAGGACGCCGCCCGCCTGCACTGAGCGAATCAGCGCGCCGAAAGCCTTTTGCGTTTCGCCGACGGAACTCGCCGCGTCTCCGCCTTTGAACATGTCCGCACAGCAGCCTTCGTGATGATGAGTGGAATCTGAAGCTGATGATTTCATGGATTTGTTTTCCGGTTGATGGACGCCAGGTTTCTTCCCGCGAATCTTCGACGCGTCCGGTGAAGAAGGGAGAACAAGGATTTGTGCATCGGATGAACCGACAATCCGGCCGATGACAAAACCGCCGGCGCCGCGCCGGGCCAAAGCGTGTCGCAAAGTCTCCAGCCGTTCACGAGGAACGGCGATCAGCAGGCCGCCGGAGGTTTGTGCGTCGAAACCCAGGTTGACCAGCGCTTCGTCCACTTTCGGTGCGACGCGAATTGCCTCGCCGACATACTCGCGATTCCGCTCGACCGCGCCCGGGATCACGCCTTGCCGGAGGGCTTCAACCACGCCGTCAAACGCCGGCAGTGCATCGGCAAAAATTTCCGCGCCCAGTTTGCTTTGTCGCATCATCCGAAAGAGATGCGCGAACAAACCGAAGCCCGTCACGTCCGTGCAGGCTGAGGCGCCGGCTTCCTTCATGGCTTCCGCCGCCCCCTTGTTCAACGTGGCCATCGAAGTTTCGGCGGCGGCCATGCCTTGCGGATGCCCGCGCCCGATTTGCTGGCAAAACGTCAGCACGCCGGTGCCCAGCGGCTTGGTCAACACCAGCACGTCGCCGGCTTCCGGCTTTTCCAGAGTGGCGGCGACTTTGGGATTGATCAGGCCGGTAATCGCAAAGCCAAGTTTGATTTCGTCATCCTTGACGCTGTGCCCGCCGACGAGCGCGACGCCGGCTTCTTCAAAAATGTCCATCGCGCCGGCGAGCATTTCATACATCACCTCGCCCGGCAGTTTCTCGGTCGGAAACGCCAGGATGCTCAACGCCGTGCGCGGCTCACCGCCCATGGCGTAGATGTCCGAGAGGCAGTTCACGGCGCAGATTCGTCCGAATAGACGCGGGTCATCCACACACGGCGTGAACACGTCCACTGTTTGCACCAGGCAAAGGTCGTCGGAGATCCGGTAAATTGCCGCGTCGTCACCCGCCGCCAGCCCGGAAATCACGGCCGGATCGTTCACGGCGGGCAGGCGGCCCAGCACTGCGTCGAGTTCGGCGGGGGCGATCTTGGACGCGCACCCGGCGTTGCGGACCAGTTCCATCAGTTTGACCTGCGACATGTCCACCGGATCGGGCCGCTCGCCAGCGCACGGACAAATCCCGTCGTCGCGAAAGACGTCGCACGGGCACGGACGCCGCACGTCGCAGATACAATGGCCCAGCAGTTGCGACCGCTCCATCACGCGCCGGCGTCTGGCAAAATCGATTTTCATTCAGCAATGATTCAACCACGGATGGACACAGATGAACACGGATAAAAGAACAGCGCGGGCCGCGGGCCGAGGACTGCCCGCCCGACCAATCCATCCGTCGTTATCCGTGTTCATCCGTGGTTAAAGTTTTTCAACTGTAGGTGCGGGGTTCAAAAGTTTCTTTGCTTCCGCTCCCGGCGTCCGGTTGTTTCCGGAACGGACGGTAAAGCGGACCTTGTCCAAGTAATCCACCAGCGGCACGGCATATTTGCGGCTCACGCCGAGGGCATCGCGAAATTCCATGGTGGAGAACATCGGCGCACGGGTAAAAAGTTTCAAGGCGGTTTGTTTGCCGGCCTCCACGGCGTCACGATGCATCCAGACGCGGTCGTCCAGCCGCACCAAAATCCCACGTTCGCCCAAGAGCCGCATCATCGCACTGACGCGCGGCAACGGTTCGCCGAGTGCCGCGGCCAGTTCCTCCGCGCCGGGCGGCGCCCAGCCGGCCTGCTTCAACTTCGCAGCAATCTGGTCGGACAAGCGCTGGTCGCGGTCCACCACCCGTGCGTTCCAGCCCGCCCGCGCCAGCACGTTTCCGTTGTGCTCAATCTGCTTCGTCCCGAGCAACGAATCCACGGCCAGATCCAGAAGTTCGCCGTTGGTCTTGAGCCCGGCCAGCAGATCGTCCCGGCCGATTCCTGCCCGTTGGGGGTTGGCAGTATGAAAGGCCTGGATGGCTGCGAGGATGTCGGTCGCGGTCTTCTGAATAACATCGCGGTGCAGCCACCCGCCGCCGGGCGTCGGGACCGCGCGACCCCCGGTGTGCAGGGAACCAAGCATTGCTGTCATCTCCTCGGCGCGCATCAGGCATTTCTGTTGCAGGTCGGCGGTCGTTGCCGGCAGCGCGCTCTCGCGCAACATCAGTTCGCACCAGCGTGCCGGATCGGCGATGGCCTCCTGCCGGGCCGCCAGCATATCGAGCGTCCATTGCTTCTTCCGGCGCAGCCGCACGTTGCCGATACCGAGAATCTGTCCGCCGCCAATCGTGGTCAGACCGGCGACGTTGGCGCGGACGACAAATCGTTCGCCGGGTGCCAGCGCGAGCGGTTCCGCCAGCCGGAGCTGGATCATCTGCTTCTGGCCGCCGGTCATTTCGGTGTTTTCGAGCATCGCCAAGTGGGCCGATACCGCTGCCGTCCCGACATGCAACTGCACTTCGAGATAGTCTTCGACCTTGCCCTTGACGGAATCGAGGATTCGCAATTCAGCTTCGGCCATGGTCACCGGGGCCGGTAACTTCGATTCGCTGAGAACCATGCCGCGCCGCACCACTTCATGATCAATCTCGGGAAGGTTCAGCGCGACGCATTCCCCGGCCCGTCCTTCCGTCGCATCCCCGCCATAAACCTGCATGCGGCGGACGTGTCCGGACAAGCCGGCGGGCAGCAGATGCAGGCGGTCACCCGGTCGCACGCGTCCCCAGGTGGGGATGCCGGTGATCACCGTGCCGGAGCCGCGAATCGTAAACACGTCCTCCACCCACATGCGGAACCAGCCGGAGCAGGGGCGGTTTTCACATTTGGCGACCACCTCGTTCAGCGCGTCAAAAAAACCGTCAAAGCCTTCGCCGGTGACGTTGGAGAGCGGGCAAATCGGCGCCTCCGCGAGAAACGTTTTCGCGAGCAACCGCCGCAGGTCCTGAATCACAAAGGTGCGCCGGGCCTCGTCAACGAGGTCAACCTTGGTGAGCGCCACCAGCCCATGCTGCAAACCCATCAGCGTGAGAATGTGAAGATGCTCATGCGTCTGCGGCATGATGCCGTCGTCCGCTGCGACCACGAAAATGACGACGTCAATGCCGTGCGCGCCGGCCGCCATGTTGCGGATGAAATCCACGTGGCCCGGCACGTCCACGACGCCGACCACGCGTTTGTCCGACAACTGGCAGGGGGCGAAGCCGAGGTCGATGGTAAGGCCGCGCTGTTTTTCCTCGGCCAGCGTGTCAGTCTCGCAGCCGGTGAGCATCTTCACCAGCGCGGTCTTGCCGTGGTCCACGTGCCCGGCGGTGCCGAGCATGATGTTGCGGCGCGCGGCATTCATGCGGCGGCAATCCGCCCCAACGCATCGGCAATTGCATTCGTCTGCTCGTCGGTGATGGTCCGCAAGTCCAACAAAACCCGCTCGTGTTCGATGCGTCCAAAAACACACGCCTGGTCCAGTCGAAGCGCCCGTGCCAGGTCCGCGGCTTTCATGCCGGGCAGGCTGACGCTCACCACGAAACTGGGAATGGCCTCCTCCGGCAACGAACCGCTGCCCAAATAAGCCTGGCTCGCGTGAATGTCCGCCTTCGCGCGCGGCGCTTTTTTCTGGATGGTCTGGGCCAGGGCTTGGGCGCGTGTTTGCAACACGTCGGGCGGCGTGGTCATCATGCGATAGGTCGGGTGCTCGCGGCGGAGCAGTTCGGGATCACGGAACAGGTGCAGGGTGCGTTCCAGGACCATGATGCAGGTCTTGTCCACGCGCAAGGCGCGCATCAGGGGATGCTTCCGGATTTTGGCAATCGCCTCCTTGCGGCCGACGATGATGCCGCTCTGGTTGGCGCCAATCAGCTTATCGGCGCTGAACAGTACCACGTCCGCGCCCGCTTCGATGGACTCGCGGACGGTCGGTTCGTGCGGCATTCCGAACTGTTGCAGGTCCAGCAACGCGCCCGCTCCGAGATCATCAATCAAAAGCAAATCCTTGCCGTGCGCCAGTTCGGCGAGTTCGGCAAGTTGCACTTCGCTGGTGAAACCGACGACGCGATAGTTGCTCGGATGCACGCGCATGAGC
>Ga0181536_10004382_pt1 | contig 14958 bp, 10 predicted proteins | sample PEATcosm2014_Bin_41_FD_121105 | JGI IMG/M metagenome (GOLD analysis project Ga0181536, IMG submission 121105) | Peatland microbial communities from MTU Mesocosm Facility, Houghton, MI, USA - PEATcosm2014_Bin17_60_metaG | ecosystem: Environmental > Terrestrial > Soil > Wetlands > Peat | place... | reverse complement strand
GTCACCGCCGCCTTCGATGGAGGACAGGTCAGTTCCGACGGCGGCGTGTTCCTTTTGCAAGCCGCCGACAAGCGTCTTGGCCTGATCGACACGCTGGCCGGGCTGATCCCCGATGGCCGCGATCAGGTGCAGATCACCCATTCGATCGCGGATATTCTGCGCGAACGCGTCTTCGCCATCGCATGCGGCTACCCCGATGGCAACGATCTCGACGATTTGCGCCATGACCCGGCCTTCAAGATGGCCTGCGGCCGGCTGCCCGAAAGCGGCGGCGATCTGGCCTCGCAACCGACGATCTCGCGCCTGGAAAACGCACCGGACCTGCGTACGTTGATACGGATATCACGCGGCATGGTGGATTTTTGGTGCCAAAGCCACCCGCATCCTCCCAAGGGGATCGTGCTGGACATCGACGACACCGCCGATACGGTGCACGGGCATCAACAAATGTCGTTGTTCAACGCACATTACGATGAGCGATGCTTTCTGCCGATCCATATATACGACGCGGAGACCGGCCATTGCGTGGTCACGATCCTGCGTGAGGGCAAAACGCCCGGCGGGAAAGAAGTGCGGGCCCATATCCGCCGGCTGGTCCACCGCATCCGCATGCACTGGCCGACCACGATTATTACCATTCGGGGCGACAGTCATTACGGCCGGAAAGAGGCGATCGACTGGTGCGACGACAACGGCGTCAAATACATTTTCGGCCTGGGCCCCAACAAAACCCTGGCCAAACAAATCTTCGCCAAACTCGACAATGTTTGCGTCCGGCGCGCGGTCGGGCAACTCGACAAGGTGCGCGGCTTCGCCACCACGCGCTACGCCGCGAAATCCTGGTCCCGTCCCCGCCGGGTTCTGGCGCGGATCGAGGCGACGAAGAAAGGCGCCGATGTCCGGTATATCGTCACCAACCTGACCAAAGGCACCGCGCAACGGCTTTACGAGAACATCTATTGCGCCCGAGGCCAGGCTGAGAACCTGATCAAGCGGCACAAGAGCCAACTGGCATCGGACCGGACCAGTTGCCGCTCGCCGCTCGCCAATCAGATGCGGCTGATCCTTCACACCACGGCCTTTTGGCTGGTGCGGACCATTCGGGACGCCATCCCGAAGCACGAACCTCTTGCCAGTAGCGAGTTTTCCACGATCCGGCTGCGCCTGTTCAAGGTCGCGGTGCGGGTCCGGGAGACCGGAACCCAAATAAAGCTGGCGTTCGCCGCGAATTGTCCGAACGCGGAACTGTTCCGCGACCTGATCTGCTCGCTCATCCCGCGCCCAACGTGAGCGACGGGGCATGTGTCCCTGACGACCCCTTCCGATCAACCCCCGGCGCCTGACAGATACGGTCTGAAACGCGGTCCAGCCAGCCGGGGGAATGCGCGGCCACCCCTGTGCATAACCAATGCCTTATGGACATTGTTCGCCTTCGAGAAAAGGCGGTGAATAAGATGGGTTAACGACTACGGCGGTTGATGCGGTGCCCCGCGTACCGCCGGTTGGGGTGGTGAGCGGACCTTCCCGAAAGGTCCTCGCCTGATTGGCCAACCATCCAGGTGAACGCCCGCGCGCCCACCCGGCCCCACCATCCGCCGGAGCGCGCATGGCGGGTTCTTGCCGACCACGACCTCGCTCCGTCACATGTCGAGCAGCGGCCATGGCTATCCAGACCGCGCACCAGGGCTGAACGCGTTCCTTATCCGCGGGGTCGGCTCCGAGGCGTTCCCGGAACGCGGGCGAAACGCGCATAACGCGCGCGGGTTGTATCAGGATCGAATAAATCACTGGTCCTTCCAGTTACACCAGCCATGCCCCGGTCTCGCGGGTATAACCGGGCGCCGACGCTAGCAACTCGGGGGTTATCAGGCCTCACCGCAACCGTAGATTGTTACACAATATTCTTTTTCGATGGAGTAAGGACTATTGACCGGCCAGAACTTCTGCTATACTGGGGCAACTTACGTTTCGACACATCGCATCACGTAATTTGATACCCGGGGGGAAGCACCGAGGAAGGGAACGATGGCCACAACGGCGCTCAGTTCGCGGAAAAACACGGTCGCGGATCTCGATTTTTCTGACGATCAGGTCACGGTACCGGTTGACAGCGGCGCCAGGAACAGGACTTTCGCTTCAAGCACGAGTTTCCTCCTCGCCCTGGCCATGCGGACAACAAAGTTGTGCCCGCGCGAATTCGGCCTCGCGATCCCAGGCGCAGCTGGCATTCAGATCACCATCGTTGAGAATGGAGAGGGCGATATCGATTTCAGGCTTGACCTGGCGGACGATCAATTCGGTGCGCGGGTCGCACGCATCGGTTCGGCCACTGGAGCACGCCCGGGGGGCGAGAGGATCGTAGCCATCGCGCCCGCGGCGTCAGAGGCAGACCCGGACTCCGCGACCACGCATGAGGACATGCCCGTCACCATCGACGTACTGGGCGGTGACACCGATGCCAACTGCGATCCGGGAAATGTCGGGTGGCGGTTTCAACCGGAGAGATGTGGCGTCTTGCCAGCAAAATAGGGGGACAAGATGACAACGATAACCATCGGCAACGGCACTACGATCGTCAGTGTCGGATCGAACCTGACGCTGAAAGTCGGCAATGGCAACGATACGATAACGGCCGAATCCGACGATACGATCACGGTTGGCAACGGCAACGATACGATCACGGCCGGCTCCAGCGATACGATCACAGTCGGCAACGGCAACGATACGGTCATCGCCGGATCCGGCGATACGATCAAGGCCGGCAATGGCAAACACACGATCACGGCGGGCGCCTTCGCCTCGATCACGACCGGCAACGGCAACGACAGCATCAGCGCCGGGCCGGACAGCGCGATAACCGCCGGCAGCGGTAGCGACACGATAAGCGCTGGCCACGACAGCGCGATCAATCTCGGCGACGGCAATGACAAGATCAATGCCGGCGCCAGCGATACCATCACCATTGGGCACGGCTCCGACACGATCAACTATGCCGGCCTGACGCCGCGTTTTACCGTTCCGGCTACACTGAGTGTCAACGAGGAACACGCAGTGGCCTTGCCGATCACGATCCTCCCCCCCGCGTTGGGCAACGAGGTCATCACCGGCTTTTCCGCCTCCAGCGACGTGATCGGGCTCGACACGGCGGACTTCGCCAACTTGGCCGCGGTGAAGCTGGATGCGGCCCAGGTCGGCGCCAACACGGTCATCACCGAGGACGCCGGCGACACGATTACCTTGAAGGGTGTCGCGCTATCGAGCCTCAGCGCCAAAAATTTCCAGTTTTTCACTGGCTCTTCGGCGATCGCCATCACGGGCGTACCGACTGACGCGACGCTTTCGGCTGGCACGAACAACGGCAACGGTAGCTGGACGCTGACCCCGGTGCAGCTCGCCGGGCTGCAGCTCGTCGCCGGTGAGCCGACGACGACGGGTCTGCCGGCGAACCTGACGGTCACAGTCACCAATCCGGCGGGCCAGCTGGCCGCGGCCAGTCAGGACATCGCTCTGACCGTCAACCCGGAACCGCCCACCGTCGGCGTCTCGGTGCTCGCTCCCCAACCCGGCGACCCGGTAACCGAGACGCGTCTCCAGGTTACGGCGAGCGTCGACGACGCTGATTCCGGTAACGACTACATCAACCGCATCCAGCTGGGCGGCTTACCCCCCGGCGCTATTCTGAGCGGCAGCGGCCTCACCGGCGGCACGATTGCCACGAGCGGCCATCCGGGCACCTTCAGCACCGAGGTGGATGTCAACACGCCGGCTGGCGAGAGCACCAATTTCAACCTCGGCGTCACGGCCTATTCTGACGAGACCTCGGGAACCGGCGGGCCGACCCCCGAGGTCTCGGCGACGACGAATCAGAGCATCGCCATTGACTACAGTACCGACGCGCAGCCGGTCACCTTCCAGGCGACCAACCAGAGTATCTGGGACAGCGGTACGGCGGGAATCGTGGATGACGACCGGTTTCTGGGCATCAACACTCACCTCAGCGGAAGTACGGGCGTCGACGATATTGCTTCGGCCGGCTACGACCTAAGCCTCAAGGCGGGCTTCGACTCGGACCTGCATTTGACCAGCGGTGACTTCAGCGCTGATTTACCGTACCAAATTGGCGTCGATTCCACCTACAACAAGACCTCGGATGCGTTGCAGATCGATGCCACCGACACTGCATTGCCTGGCGCGGATTTCACCGCGCATGGGCCGGGGGGGAATTACGAGCTCGACTTTGATTTCTCGCTGTTCGCCAAAGTGTTTGGGAGCTTCTTTGGCGCCAGCACCAGTGCCACGATACCGACAATCGCCGCCAAGTTTCCGATTCTGAAGCTGACCGCGTTGCTTTCTCATGTGGCGACCATCGGGCTTCCGCCGGGCTCCGAGGATCCGGTCGCCAAACTAAGTTTCGCATGGCCGAATGTGACCACGACTGGCAGCGGCGGGCCCGGGACGATCTCGGGTGATGGCGTTAGCAATAATAATCTCGTTCAGGCGAACGTAGACTTGGTGGCGCTCGCTTTGGCTGCTCTCGGTATCACGCCAAATCCGCTCGACCTGGGTTTCGTGGACATCGCCAGTCTGAACCTTTTCGCCGGCATCGATCTCACGCAGCATTTCGACCTCAAGGAACTCGGTCTGACGCCTACCCTTACTCTGGAGGACGGGACAGTCGAGCCATTTAGCTTTGGCACACCCTTGACGATCGCGAACGCATCGAGCCACGACACCAATCACGATGGCAATGTCGCGTACACGTTGAGCCTTACGCCGGACGCGACCTTGCACAACGTTACCGGACTTGGCGGCGACGCCGGGATCGAACTCAAATTGCTGGATTTCGAAACCATTGGCGCGATCGTGGACCAGAAGATGGACTTCCAGGTGGGCAGTATCCCGATCTATTCGAATACGTTCCCGGTGGCGTTCAATTCGCAGAGCGTCAACCTCGCCGCCGGTTAGGACGGCACCTTGGATGAGCAGATAACCGGGGCGACAGTCGCATCGGCCGCGGCCGATACCGGTCTGTTCGCGCTTTGCCTGATCGCCAGGCATCTGGGCATCCCTGCGACCCCCGAAGAGCTGGCCCGCCGCCACTTGGCCAGCTCTTCGATGGCGACCAAGGAGGATATCGTCCGGATCGGGAAAAGGCTTGGCCTCAAATCGCGGATCGTCCGGGCCGAGTGGGATCGACTGGCGAAAACGCCGTTGCCGGCGATTGTGGAAAACAAGGATGGCTCGTTCGTCGTTGCTGGCCGCTGCCTCGATGGGAAAATCCTCGTGCAGCGACCCACCGAAAACCGGGCGCGGCTGCTCGAACGTGCCGAATTCGAAGCGTCATGGTCGGGCAATCTGATTCTGCTCGCGCGGCGTGCCTCGCTCGCATCAGTCCCCGATATCTTCGATCTCCGCTGGTTCATCTCCGCGGTGCACCGCTATCGGCGTGTACTGGGCGAAGTGCTCGTCGCCTCGTTCATCCTGCAGCTGCTGGGGCTGGTCTCCCCATTGTTCTTCCAGGTGGTGGTGGACAAGGTCCTGGTCCATCGCGGTCTGTCCACGCTCGACGTGCTTATGATCGGCCTCTGCATTGTCTCGGTCTTCGAGGTCACGCTCGGTGCGCTGCGCACCTACGTGTTCAGCCAAACGACCAATCGGATCGACGTCGAACTCGGTGCGCGCCTGTTCGACCATCTGTTGGCACTGCCACTGGCCTATTTCGCCAATCGACGCGTGGGCGATTCCGTCGCGCGCATGCGTGAGCTCGAGAACATCCGCAACTTCATTACGGGTTCAGCACTGACCCTGACGATCGATCTGTTCTTTGCTTTCGTGTTCTTCGGCGTGATGTTCCTCTATAGCCCGACGTTGACCTGGCTCGTCATCGCATCGCTGCCGTTCTACGTGCTGATCAGCGTGGTCCTGACGCCGGTCTTTCGGCGCCGGCTCGACGAGAAGTTCGCACGTGGCGCCGAGAACCAGGCCTTCCTGGTTGAAGCGGTCAGCGGCGCGGAAACGCTGAAGGCCATGGCGGTCGAGCCGCAGATGCAGCGCCGCTGGGAAGAGCAACTCGCCGCCTATGTACGCGCGAGCTTCAGAACCCAGACTCTGGGCAATGTTGGCGGTCAGGTCGTGCAGTTCATCAACAAGGTAACAATCGTACTGACGCTCTATTTCGGGGCGAAGGTCGTCATCGCGGGCGACATGACCGTCGGTGAACTGGTGGCGTTCAATATGCTATCGGCCCGAGTCGCTCAGCCAGTGCTGCGCATTGCCCAGCTTTGGCAAGACTTCCAGCAGACCCGCATCTCGGTGGCGCGCTTAGGCGATATTCTGAATTCGCCCCGCGAGATGGCACAGCGCAGCGTCGCGTCGCTACCGCCGATGAAGGGAGCGATCCGGTTCGACGATGTGACGTTCCGTTACCGGCTCGATGGCCCCGCCGTACTGTCCAACGTGTCGCTTGACCTCCCCGCCGGTCAATTGATTGGCATCGTGGGTCCTTCGGGATCGGGAAAGTCCACTCTGGCCAAGCTTGTGCAGCGACTCTACACGCCGGAATCCGGCCGCGTGTTCATCGACGGGATCGATCTCAGCCTAGTCGATACGGTATGGCTGAGACGCCAAAGCGGTGTGGTGTTACAGGAAAGTGTGTTGTTCAACCGATCGGTGCGGGAGAATATCGCCCTCGCGGATCCCGGCATTCCGATGGAACGCATCATCGATGTGGCGAAACTTGCCGGAGCCCACGAGTTCGTATTGGAACTGCCTCACGGCTACGACACCATTATCGGCGAGCGCGGCGCCTCACTTTCAGGCGGCCAACGACAGCGCATCGCCATTGCCCGCGCGTTACTGACGAACCCGCGTATCCTCATTTTCGACGAGGCGACCAGCGCACTCGATTACGAGAGCGAGCGGATCATCCACGAGAACATGCGGCGCATCGCGGCCGGTCGCACGGTTCTGGTCATCGCACACCGGCTTTCCGCTGTCCGGGGTGCCGACCGTATCATCACCCTCGACCGTGGGCGCGTGGTCGAAGCCGGCACGCATGAGGAGCTTGTGCGCCGGGGCGGACGTTATGCTCAGCTCCACCGGCTCCAGATCGGTATCGCCGATGCCGTCTGACACCGCCGATACCGCGGCCGCTCAACGCAAGCTGATTGCTTTCCCACGGCGACCCGGTGAACGCCGCCGTGCCCACGAGCTTGAGTTTCTGCCCGCCGCGTTGGAGATCATTGAAACGCCCGTGTCGCCCGTCGGCCGAATTATGATGGGTGTCATTGTGATTCTTGTGCTGGTCGCGATCACGTGGGCATGTCTTGGTTGGCTGGACATCATCGCGACCGCCAGTGGCCGGCTCATTCCCGCCGGACAGGTGAAGGTCATCCAACCGTTTGAAATTGGCGTCGTGAAGCGAATCCTGGTCGCCGAGGGCGACCACGTCCGGGCCGGCGACATGCTGATAGAACTTGATCCGACAACCAACGATGCCGACCGAGACCGCTTCTCCCGCGACCTGCAGCAGGCGGAGCTGGACGCCGCGCGGTTGACCGCCGCACTCGCGGACGATGTCAAGGCCTACGCGCCGCCTGCCGGGGCCGACGCGGCGCTGGTCGATGCCGAACGCCGGCAGCTCGTTGCCGCATTGGCCCAGTACCATGCGAAGATTGACGGTCTGGACCGGCAGATCGAAGCCAAGATCGCCGAGCGCGAGCAAATGAGCGCGACCCTCGCCAAGCTCGACGCATCGCTGCCGCTGCTGGAGGAAAAGGCGCGAATCTACGAGAGACTACGGCAGAACGAGTTCACGTCGAAGATTGCTTGGCTGGAAGCTGAACGATCGTTGTTGGACGCGCGGCACGACCGGGTGGTGAAAGGCTACCAGTTGCGGCAGGCCGAAGAGCAAGCCGGCGCACTTCGGCAGCAGCGAAGCGAGGCAGAGGCCGATTTTCATCGCCAAACCCTTGTCGATCTGGCCAAGGCGACGCAAAGCGCGGCCGACTTCCGGCAGGAGCAGATCAAGGCAAGCCAGCGGTCGGGCCTGCAGACGCTACGAGCGCCCGTTGACGGCACGGTTGAGCAATTGGCGGTTCACACGATCGGTGGGGTGGTGACTCCGGCGCAGGCCATGATGGTCGTTGTGCCCGACGGCTCCAGGCTTGAGGTCGAGGCAATGCTCCCCAACCGTGACGCCGGCTTCGTCCACGCGGGCCAGGACGCCGAAGTCAAGATCGAGGCGTTCACCTACACCCGTTACGGGCTGCTGCACGGAGTGGTGCGTAGCGTGAGCCGCGACACGTTGCGGTCCGACCGTGACACAACCAATGCCGGCGGGGCCTCATCCCCAGGGAAAGCGCCGATACAGGGCGGCCAGGACGCCGACCGGGCCGACTCCGCTTACGTCGTTCGTGTGGCCCTGGCCAGCACGTCGGTCGAGACCGAGCAGGGACGTAAGCCGCTCGAACCGGGGATGGCGGTTACTGCGGAAATCAAAACCGGTCAGCGGCGCGTCATCGAGTATCTGCTTTCTCCCTTCATGCGCTATCGTCACGAAGGATTGACAGAGCGATGAGAGGGCTTTGGCGCCAGCGTGCGTCGCCGCGCGCGGTTGCCGTGGATGTCGCGGTGGCAGGCCCGCGGACCAACACGCCTGGCGGCGACACCGCCGAGGCTCGCGCCCGTCTTGTCGGGCTCGCGCGAGACCTACAGACCGCCCTGGCGCACCATCGGGCAGGCGAGATCGCAGAAGCTGAAGCTGGCTATCGGTCGCTGCTCGAAAAGGTGCCGAATCATCCCCAGGCGCTGCACATGCTGGGCGTGCTTGAGACCGAGCGGGGTCGGCCCCGCGTTGCCATTGAGCTTATCGGCCAGGCACTGCGCGCCGTTCCCAACTTCGCTGACGCACACGTCAATATGGGCAATGCGCTTGGTCTCGCCGGCGAGCGCGAGCCGGCGATCGAAAGCTACCGCCAGGCCCTGGCGTCGCGGCCGGATTTTGTCATTGCTCATAGTCACATAGCCCGTGTGCAGATCGAACTTCGCCGGTTCGAGGCCGCGATCACCCATTGCCAGGCCGCGATCGCGATTGACTCCACGTTCCTGCCTGCCCGGATCAATCTCGCGCGGGCCCTTAAAGCCGCGGGCCGCATGCAGGATGCCGGCCAGGCCTGGCGTGACGTCATCGCTCTGGAGCCTGGTCGAGCGGAATCGTACTACGAACTGGGCGTGGAGCTGAGCGACCTCGGGCAATATGAGGCGGCATTGCATGCCTTAAGCCGCGCCGTTGCGTTTGAACCCGGCAGCGCCGCATTTCATTGCGCGCGAGGTGGCATACTGATGCGCACCTACGCCGGCGAAGAGGCGGCCGCGAGCTTTCGTCGGGCCCTCATCCTGGCGCCGGACTCAAAGGACGCGGTGGCGGGTCTTGGCTGGGCTTTGCGGCTTCTGGGCCGATTCGACGAAGCCGATGTCTGCTTTCGGCGTCTTCAGGAAAGCGATCCGGCCGATGCCCGAAGCTATCGTCATCTGTCGGCGGACGGACAGCACCCGCGCACGGGCGAGGAGGATCGCCTCCTCGGGTTGCTGGACCAATCGAACGGCAACGTTGAACAGCGCATTACGGCGGGCTTCGCTCTGGGCCGGCTGCTGGACAATGCCGGCCGCTACGACGAGGCATTCCCGCGCTATGCCGCGGCAAACGCCCTGGTGCGCCAAACGTGGCCCGAAGGCGGCGAGAACTTCCACAGCGAGGCATTCACCGGCCAGGTGAATGGGCTCATTGGCACCTACACGCCACGGCTACTCGCCGAGATGGCCGGCAACGGCAGCATGTCGGAGCTACCGGTGTTCATCGTCGGTATGCCCCGTTCCGGCACGACTCTGGTAGAGCAGATCTGCGCCAGTCACTCGCGTGTCCACGGAGCCGGCGAACTGGTCGATATCACCCGAATGGCCGCCATGCTGGGGCGCGAACGGGAAAACGGCAGTGGCCAGCATGCCGCCGATACAGCGCAACGACTGGCCAACGCGCACGTTGTCCGGCTGCACGAACTGGGCGGCGGCGCGATCCGTGTGGTGGACAAGATGCCCGACAACATTCTTCAGGTTGGGCTTATCGCGACGCTGTTCCCCCGCGCGCGGATTATTTATTGCAGCCGGGACTCCCGGGATATCTCGCTGTCCTGCTTCTTTCAACTGTTCAGCACCGGTGCGCAATTCTTCTCCTACGATTTGGCGGATTGCGGCCGGCGCTGCCGGGAGGTGCAGCGGCTTGCCGCGCATTGGTTGGAGCTGCTGCCTGAACAGATGCTCGAGATCAACTATGAGAAACTGGTGAGCGATCTTGAGGGCGAAAGCCAGCGTCTGATCGCGTTTCTGGGGTTGGATTGGGAACCAGCCTGTATCGAATTCCACCGGACCGAACGAACCGTCGCCACTGTCAGCCATTGGCAGGTTCGCCAGCCGCTTTACAACAGTTCAGTCGGGCGCTGGAAGCATTATGAAAAACATCTCGCGCCGCTGTTCGCGGCGGTGAATGGCTTCTGAGCATGTCATCCGCGGCGCGGGTTGATGAGACCTTCGATGCCGAACTGACGCTGCGCCATGCCGTTGAGGCCTATCGCGGTGGCAAGATGCGCGAAACTGAGACACTGTGCCGGCGGATCCTCAGGCAACAGCCTGATCATATCGCCGGCCTGCAGCTCCTTGGTGCGGTGACGGGTCAAACGGGCCGGCCCAACCTTGGTGTGCAGCTTCTGCGAAAGGTCATCGCGCTGCGGCCCACCGACGTCTCGGGCCATATCCAGCTTGGCAATCTGCTCCGGCGCGACGGCCGGTTGACCGAGGCGGCCGCCGTGCTACGGACCGCGCTCGAACTGCAACCGGACAGTTCCGCCGCTCATAACGATCTCGGTTTGCTGCATCTCCATGAAAAGCGCCTGCCGGACGCTGCTGCCTGCTTTAGGCGGGCGATCGCCGTCGCGCCTGGATTTGCCTCTGCCCACTACAATTTGGGTCTCACTTTAGAAGAGCAGACCGATAACGCGGGGGCGATTGAGTGTTATCGCCAGGTGGCGGCAATCGACCCAAACTTCGCGGAAGCTCACCTCGCGCTCGGGATTTTATTGCGAACCGAAGGGAAACGTAGCGAGGCGCTGGATTGCCTGCGTCGTGCCGCTGCGGCCAGGCCCGGCTCCGTTTTCGCTCTCCTGTGCGAGGCCAGAGTTCTAACCGATGAGGACAAAACGGATGCCGCGGAAGAACTGGCGCGGCGTGCGATCGCGCTCGATCCCCGGAGCAGCGACGCCCATTATCGCCTTGGCGCTATTTTAATGCAGGCTGGCCGCTTCAATGACGCTGCGGCCTCGTTCGATTTGGCGGTCGCGCTCGATGAGCGGCAGATTGGCGCTTACCACGCTCTTGCCCATGTCAGGAAGCTTGTCGCGGCGGATCGCCCGCTTATCATCCGAATGACGGCACTTCTGGAGCGACCGGATATTGGCGATAGCGCGCGCGCCAATCTCCATTTCGCGATCGCGAAATCATATGACGACCTGGGCGAATACGATAACGCGATCAAACACCTCGATCAGGCGAACGAGATCAAACACCGCTTCAGTGCCCCGTACAAACATGCGAACCATGCCGCGGCGGTGGACCGGATGATAACAAGGTTCACCGCCGATTTCTTCGGGGCAAGCGCATGTCGGGCAGCGGAATGGGAGGGAGCGGTCCTCGTGGTCGGCATGCCGCGGTCGGGCACGACCCTGGTCGAACAGATACTCTCCTCCCATCCGGGGATTGCCGGCGGCGGCGAGCTAAGTTTTTGGGGCGAGCGGTCCCGAGGCCCAATCTTCGATGCGACCGGTCAGATCGATCCCGAATGGGCGGCGGAAACGGCGCGAGATTATCGGGCGCTGCTAATGAGTATCTCACCGGCCACTCAACGTGTCACGGACAAGAGGCCGCAGAATTTTCATTATCTCGGCCTGATCCATTCGGTGCTTCCTCGGGCACGCATCATCCATTGCCGGCGCAATCCGGTCGATACGTGCCTGTCGATCTATTTCGCGAATTTCGCCACGCAGATGGACTTCGCCTACGCGCGAAGCGATATTGCCGCCTATTATCGGGAATATCTGAGACTGATGGCACATTGGCGTAGCGTGCTGCCGGCAGATCGCTTTCTCGAGGTCGACTATGAAGACCTGGTCGCTGATAGCGAACTGACGACCCGCGAATTGGTCGAATTCTGTGGCTTGGACTGGGATGACGCTTGTTTGCACCCCGAACACAACCGGCGCGCCATACAGACGGCCAGTGTGTGGCAGGCGCGTCAGCCGGTTTACCGGACATCCGTGGAGCGCTGGCGACGGTATGAACCATGGCTTGGTGCGCTTCGGGAATTGCTTCCGCCTCGCGATTGAATGATACCATGGCGCCCGCTAGCCACAGTGCTCCGGCAAAACTATATTCAGGCATCGGCATTCTGGTTCTTCCAGGAACAGGTGCGAATGTTGGGTTGGGCCCTGGCCGCCCTGCTCCGCTTGATCCCGCCTTTCAATCTGACTGACAGGCCGTCCGCTGTCATAGCGCCGACCTTGTTTCTGGCCAGTCGATTGGGTTTCGCGCGGCGCGGAACCCCGATGCGCAGCCCGGCGGTTGATGCAATTCGGAAGATAGGGGTGGTGCAGTGAAGGACCGCTTTGGGTGGAAGGACTAAACCGCTGTCGCGGTAATCTCTCGCGGCAAGGGCCGGCGGGACAGTAGCGGGAAGGCAGCGTCCTGTCTTGGAATTGAGGGGCTTCACAACCTCAGCCAAGACAGGAGCCCACCATGACCGAGAAGGCCATCAGCCCGCTACGTCAGCGCCTGATCGACGACATGACCATCCGCAAACTCGGACCAAAGACGCAAGCTGGCTACATCCGAGCCGTCAAGAACTTTGCCGCATTCCTCGGACGTTCACCAGACCAGGCAAACGTCGAAGACATCCGGCGTTATCAGTTGCATCTTGCGTCCAGCGGCCTCGGCATCCCCAGCGTGAACGCGGCCATGACGGCGCTGCGCTTTTTCTTCAAGGTCACCTTGCGAAGGGGCGACGTCACCGAGGATATTGTGTTCGCCCGCGAGCCTCGGCGGCTGCCGGTCGTGTTGAGTCCGGAAGAAGTGGCCCAGTTGTTGGCAGCGGCTCCAAGCCTCAAGTACCAGGCGGCCCTGTGCGCATCGCCTACAACTCCTGCCGCGATCGCCACTGCCCGAAGTGCCAGGCCATCGCAGCCAAGGAATGGCTTGCCGAGCGGGAAGCCGAGTTGCTGCCCGTGCCGTATTATCACGTCGTGTTCACTCTGCCGGCACTGATCGCCGACATCGCCTGGCAGAACAAGGCCGTCGTCTACGGCATGCTGTTCAAGGCGGCGGCGGAGACGCTCGTCACCATCGCCGCCGATCCGAAGCACCTCGGCGCCCGGATCGGATTGACCGCCGTGCTGCACACCTGGGGCTCGGCGCTGACCCACCACCCACACGTCCACATCATCGTGCCCGGCGGTGGCATCTCACCGGACGGCGAGCGTTGGATCGCGTGCCGGGACGGGTTCTTCCTCCCGGTCCGGGTCCTCTCGCGGCTGTTCCGCCGACTGTTTCTGGAGAAGCTTACCGCGGCGTACCACGCCGGGCGCGTGAAATTCTTCGGCAACCAAACCACGCTGGCGGACCCCGACGCGTTCAAACACCATCTCGTTCCGTTACGGAAGACCGAGTGGGTGGTCTACGCGAAGCGGCCGTTCGGCGGCCCAGAGGCGGTGCTGGCCTAAGCCCAAGGTCGGCGGCATTTCATCCCTGTGCTCCGCCCGGAGCGATCCATCCCCGCAACGAGACAGGGACACCAGCATGAACACCACCACCGACGTCGGGGGCGTGCGGCCCACGACCGTGGCCTTCGTCAACTGCTTCGACGCCACCACCTTCGGCCGCCTCGTCTACCTGACCGCCCAGGAGAAGAGACGGCTCCGCAACGTCCTCGCGGCGCTGCACGACTACGGCTACATTCTGCGCGCCAGCCTCGAGCCGGCGCTGCCCGCCCTGAGCTTCGTCGAGGTCATCGACCACCTCCGCGCGTCCGTGGGCGCGCCCCTCGCCAACGCCGCGCTGGCGGCGGCCGAGCGCTCCTTTCGTGGCACCGAGCCCGCGCCAGCCGCGCTGATGCCGGTGTGGGCGTTCGAGCCGGACGGCGAAAGCGAGGAGGACGTGCTTCTCAGCTCGGCGACGCTGTGGAACGTCAACCTGCTCGTCGAGGCGCTGCGCGTCGAGGACGAGGACGACCCGGTGCCGGTGGCGTCGGTGCGCGAGCGCTTCGCGCGCTGGGTCGCGGCGGCGGGCTCCGGTCCCACGCTGGCGACATCGCGCCTGCCCGGCCGCGAAGGGAGTTACGTCGTCTTCGCCGCGGGGCGCCGGGCTGACGGACGGGCAGGGAGGAACGATCCCGTGATGAAGGGGCGTCGGCCACGGGGCCGACGTCCCCGTCACTCTTTTTTTGGTGCCGGACCACAGCGCGACCCGCCGGCCGCGCCGCGCCCGTCCCACGGGGAGAAAGGTGGTTTCCGGGGGCGAATTCGGGGGAATAGCGTGGGACGGGCCGCCGGTCGGAAAGCGGAGATCGCCGAAACCCCATGGCTCCGATGGTGAGCCCGGTGGGGCTCGAACCCACGGCCCCAAGATTAAAAGTCATGCGGTCAGCAGCAAATCAAGATGGTTGCGCGTCCCCGCAACCAGTTTTACGAATATTCTTAATAGGATGGACGCGTCAATATCGCAGTTGGCGGTTGGTATGTAAGCGATGCTCCGCCACCCTTGGGCCTTTTCGGCGAGTCAGGGCGTCGGCTGCGGCGGCCAGTGCCACGGCATCAATTCATCGATGCGTTTCTGGGGCCAGCCGTTCACGAGGCGTGTCAG
>Ga0181536_10004379_pt1 | contig 14960 bp, 17 predicted proteins | sample PEATcosm2014_Bin_41_FD_121105 | JGI IMG/M metagenome (GOLD analysis project Ga0181536, IMG submission 121105) | Peatland microbial communities from MTU Mesocosm Facility, Houghton, MI, USA - PEATcosm2014_Bin17_60_metaG | ecosystem: Environmental > Terrestrial > Soil > Wetlands > Peat | place... | reverse complement strand
CCCACCTCCAAGTCGATGCCCATGCTGGGCGCACACAAAAAAGCGGCACTCAACGTGAGTGCCGCTTCCTCGATCCCGCGATGAGATGCTCGCGGCCTATTTGGCCTTCAGTCCATCGCGGAACGCGATCGCTTCGAGTTCGACCCGCACCGCGTCCATGACGGGAACCACGGGCCGCGCCTCGAATGTGAAAGCCGGCAGCATCGAGCAAAACTTGTGAACCGCCAGCGGTTCGTCGCAGTCGAGCAGCATGTATCCGCCCCAGTCGCCGACGCGGATGACGAACATCTCGATCTTGAAGTTGTCCGGCGTCTTCCATTGCGTGAAGACTTCCAGAATGCGCTTCTGGGCGTTCTCGTATTCGATCGGCGAACCTTGCGATCGTTCGTTCCAGGTGATGACGTATTTCATTGTATTCTCCAATCGGGCTGAGGGGCAGGGCTAGGCGCTGTAGCGGCCGGCGAGCTTGGCCGCCTGGGGTTTGCCCTGGTGGCCGGCTTCTTTCATGATCGCCGGCACCTCTGGATCAGTGACGAAGCTCTGCCAGCCTTTGTCGTCCCAATCGAAGATCACCCAGACTCGGTCGGCTTCCGTGGGATCGCGAAAGACGGTGCAGCCTTTGGAGCCGTGTTGCTTTCGCTTCTCGGCGCCCTTGGTGGAGAAGATTTTCAGGAAACGGTCGAAATCATCGACCTTCGTCGTTGCGAGCATCATAATTATCCTCCTGTCGTTTCCGGTGGCGAAGTCGCCCCGATCACGTCAGCAGGATGCCCGCGAGGCTAAAGCCTCACATGGGGTGGATTCCCTATGCCGCGGATATTCCCTGTTGCACCAGGCCGCGCTCGAGAGCGTAGAGGGCGGCGGCGGCGCGGGTAGAGACGCCGATCTTGGAATAGAGACTTTGAATATGGTTGTCGGCAGTCTTGGGCGCGATTTCGAGCTGGCGGGCCGCTTCCTTGGCCGTATGCCCGGCCGCGATCAGCCGCAGCACCTCGATCTCGCGCGGCGTCAAACCCGCCAGGCGCTCGATTGACGCCCGGCGGGCGGGCTGACCGGCGCACGTGAGTACTGCCTCTACAGCTTCAGGGCAGAGCTTACCTTCCTTGACGGCGCCGCGCAGTCTTGCGGCCGCAGCGGCGTCGCTCAAGCCGGCACGATAAGGCCGCGCTTCCCTCGCGGTCTGGAACGCTTCGGCGGCGGCGAGAACGCGGGCTGCGGGTGATAGGTCATTGCCGCGGGCGTAGCGGTGGTAGCCGCTGGCCATCGAGGCGCTCGTGATGGCGCAGCACCAGCGCCGCAATGGCTTTGCCGTCGCCGCCCAACGACGCAAGCGCGCGTTCGCCGTGATAGGGATGAAGGTGTGCCGCGTCGGTCTCGCGTTCGGTCAACGCGCCGGGTCTCATCCAGGTCGAGACGGGAATTGCGAGCTCGCCGATATCATGGGTGTAAGCCGCCCATCGGACATCGCGAATGTCGGAAGCGGGAAGTCCCATGTGCTTGCCGGCGGTATCGGCAAGGACCGCCACGGCGCGCGAATGGCCGAAGGTGAAAGGCATTCGCATGTCGACCATATCGGCGATGGCCAAATAAGCTTCCACGCAAGCTTCTTCGTCGAGCATCGCATGAGGAACCGGTTCCAGCGCCAGGATCGTCTCGCGATCAACCGGCTCACCAAGTCCCTTGAGCAGCTTTTCGGCGTGGGCGAGGAAAAGTTCGGCTAGTTCCTGTTCGTAGGCGCCGCCGGCGCGCTTGGCGATCATCGCGGTCATGGTCTCGAAGCCGTGGGCCTCGGTCAGCGCTATGGCATCCTGCGCCAGCGTCACCATCCGGACCGGAAGCTTCACGGCCTCACCCTTAAGGCCGCGCGGCAATCCTTTGCCGTCCCAGCGCTCGTAAAGCTGGCCGAGATTTCTGCGAATCTCGTCCGATAGACCGATGCGCTCCGCGATCCTCTGCGCCACCTCGCAGTGGCCGGCGAGAATCGGAACGCTCACTTGCATGGCCTCGGCAAGGCCGCGCTCGACCGCCTTGGCCAGTTCCGCGGGCGGCGCGTCGGCGAAGGTGCGCGTAATGGCGCGCGTAATCGTTTCAACAAGCTCCGGCTTGTTGCCGATGTCGATGCGCTGAAGATCGCGGCGAAATGCGATCTCGTCGCCGAACGCCGACGCCAGCAAATGCGTGTCGGCGTTGCAGCCGATGTAGCGCAGCAGGGCCTGATGATAGACGGTGCGGCGCGTATTGACGTCGAGGCCCGCAACTTCCGCCAGCCGCATCGCCAGCACGCAGGATCGCAGCGCAAAATCGCGCGAGTGACCCGTGGCGAGGTCCGTCGCATAGGCGAGCGTCATCAGAAAGTCGGCGCGTCGCACCGCCAGTGCTGCCATTTGGATTCATCCCCTACACATGGCGGCGAGTATATCCCCAATTGCGGGACCACATAGGCTTTCCGCTCGACCCGAAATTGGCGGAAGCGAACGAGGGCGGAATGTCGCCTAACGGCACTTCGCGGACAAACGAACTCAGCAGTCGAATGGTCGCTATTGGACGATGCTGTTGAAAAAGTCGGCAGCGTGCCTCCGACACGCAATAATCGAATCGAAGAGACCGATATCTTGAATCGATCTTGCGCATTCGGTAGCGGTTTTGAATCAACGTTGCTCGGGGACCCCTCCTAAAATCTTTTTTCAACAGTATCGGACAACAGCAGACATTCGCAGTGCCGCTAGCGCTCCTCGCCCACACACAGCGCGACGACGAGCACGTCGCGGTGCTGAAACTCGACCAGCGTGCGCCAGAACTCGTTCATACGGGCCGCTCGGTCGTCCAGGTCGATGTCCGCGGGCAGCGCGACGCTCGCCGTGTCGAGGCCAGGTGAGCGCGTGACGCTGACGTCGCCGAGGCCCTCACGCACGTGACGACGCGAGGTTCTCGATGGCCGTCGTGCTGAGTCATGGCGGGCGATGAATTGCTTCAGTCTGTTCACGATGTGTCTCCCTTTGGGCTGTCGCGTTCCGGCGGGAGTATTTATGGGCGGCGCGTCGTGTCGTCGGCTGGCACGATGATCTTTCCGATAGGCCAGAGCGCTATCCCGGCAAGCTTGAGATGCGCCCAAGCGAAGGGAATCCCCACTATCGTGACGGCGAGAAGAATCGCGGCGATGAGATGTCCTAACGCCAACCACCAACCAGCGAGTACCAGCCACACGACGTTGCCTAGAACGCCCAGTGGACCGGTGCCTAAATCCTCAGTTCCGTAATATTGGGCACGCGACACCGCTTTCTGGCCGAAAGGGAGCAAAGTGTAAAAAGCGATGTTGAATGCAGCTCGTGCCCAGGGTAGCCCAACGATAGTAACCGCCATGAGAACGGCCGCGATAATCCAGCAGACCGCCATCTCGAGGCCGCCAAAGACGATCCACAATACGTTGAGCAAGAGCGACAGGGCCGACATTAGGTTTCATCGCGGATTGAAATCGACGCGCCGATACTAGCCGACGTCATCCGAAAGCCAACACGACTGGCCAGAGTCCTTTGGATGATCCTGGGGAGTCCCTTGCCGATTCTGAATGGTCGGAAACCAGGACGGCCCATCGGCGCTCCCACGCGTCATCCGGCAGCCCGGAGGCTAGAACGAACCGGCGACTGGCGGTCATTAGCCAGGGGAAACGACCGGATCTATGCATCCGAGAAACGCGTTCAGTTCTGACTTGACGCGTTCTTTACGCTCGGCAGAAAGGCGGGATTGGTTTTGGTGCCGCGCAACAACTCCTCGGCCATGGTGAGCGCCTTGTCGTCCTTCTCGTCCGGCGGAACATAGGCCTGCGAGCCGGTCTGTTCCTTGCCAGCATCGCCTTGAAGGTGGCCGCGTAACGAGGCCTCGCCCATGGTGCTGGTGTCGGTCTTGGCCTTTATGTCGTCGGGCACGTCTTGCAGCACCTCGATGTCGGGCACGATGCCCTTGGCCTGGATCGAGCGGCCGGACGGTGTGAAGTAGCGCGCGGTGGTGAGCCGCAGCGCGCCGTTTTCGGAGCCGAGCGGGATAATGGTCTGCACCGAGCCCTTGCCGAATGAGCGCGTGCCCAGAATGGTCGCGCGTTTCTGATCCTGTAGCGCGCCAGCGACGATTTCCGACGCTGAAGCCGAGCCGCCGTTGATCAGCACTATCAGCGGTTTGCCTTTAGTGAGATCCCCGCCCTTGGCAGTGAAGCGCTGAGTTTCCTCGGGGTTGCGACCACGTGTGGAAACGATCTCGCCCCTTTGGATGAATGCGCTCGACACCGAGATCGCCTGATCGAGCAGGCCGCCCGGATTGTTGCGCAAATCGAGGATGTAGCCCTTGAGCTTGTCGTTTCTCACTTTGGCGGAGATGTCGGCGAATGCTTTCTTGAGTCCGTCCGTGGTCTGCTCGGTGAATTGAGTCATGCGGATATAGCCTACGTCGTCGCCTTCCACCTGCGAGCGCACCGAGCGCACGCGAATAACCTCACGGGTCAGCGATACTTCGATCGGCTTGTCCTGGCCCTTGCGCATGATGGTGAGTTTGATCTTAGTGTTCACCGGGCCGCGCATCTTCTCGATCGCCTGGTTCAGGGTCATCCCCTGCACCTGTTCGCCGTCGAGTTGGGTGACGAGATCGTTGGCGAGGATGCCGGCCTTGGCAGCGGGCGTCTCGTCGATCGGCGCCACCACCTTGATCAGGCCGTCTTCCATGGTCACTTCAATGCCGAGACCGCCGAACTCACCCGTGGTCTCCACTTGCATGTCGCGGAAGCTCTTTGGGTCCATGTAGCTGGAGTGCGGATCGAGCCCAGACACCATGCCGTTGATCGCGGATTCGATCAACTTGCTGTCGTCCGGCTTCTCGACGTAATCTGCGCGCACGCGCTCAAACACATCCCCGAACAGATTGAGCTGCCGATAGGCATCATCCATTGCGGCTTTAGCGGTCGAACCGATGGCGATTACCCCCGGTTCAGTCGCGAGCAGCGTCATTGCCGCTCCAGCTGCCGCGCCGAGTAAAATCAGTGTGGTTTTGCGCATCATCCGCGGACCTTTTCAGGGCTTCGATTAGTATTTGCTAGGGTATAGCGGTTTCGGAAATTCACACCAAAATTCTGTGTCAAAAATACGGGCTGCAAGCCGTGGGCCAACTTTGGTCTGCGTCACGGCTAAGCTCGCAACATCAGCGGGCATATATGAGCGTTCACGCCCGCGCGGGTACTGATCTGTTCATTGCCGCCGTGCCATATTCAGCTGCCGACCGGTCAAAGCCTTCCGGATGATCTCGTGGGGAGTCCTGGGCCGGTTCCGAGTGGTCGGATACCAGGCCGGCGACCGGAAGCCCTCCAAATTCATCCGGCGGGCCTGGAGGTCGGAGGGGACCAGCGACTGACGGACATCGGTTCAGGCCAGGGATTGCTGCGTAGTCGGCATTAGGACGATCAGTAGATCGCACTTACAACGATGCATCCCGGGTTTCGGCGGCGAGCGGTGGTGGTTCGTCGATGACCGCCGGCGCGTGGCGCGGCTTCCGCTGTCGCCCAGGGGTGATCAGTTCAGGTCGTTACGTGCTAACATAAGAGTTACCGACCAACATCTAGCTACGAAGTGAGAGCGGAGATCGTGACAGCCCGCTTTCGAGATTTGCTAAATTTCGGGATACTCTAAGTCAGACTGGAACTCCTTATCTGGTTTCGTGCGCGCTTTTTTGTGTGCGCGAACTCGTTGCGACAGGAACATCCGACATTAATCGGTATCTCCCTCACATCTTTATGGCGCTGGTTTGCGGCGTATCGATTTCTCATGCCGGACCTGCGGTTGCGCAGGATCTCCGGCCAGGAATCATTGGTGAGGACAAAAGGGTGATTGTGGTCGATGAAGGGCCGCCTTGGGATGCCATTGGTCAGGTGAACATCGGTGGTTACAGAAGGACCGGAATGTGCACCGGCACTCTTGTCGCGCCGAGCCTAGTGCTGACAGCGGCTCACTGTGTAATGGATCCCTTGGAGAAGAGACCTTACCCGGCGCGGAACATACATTTCTTGGCAGGAGTTCGTGGCTCGAAGGACAAAGGGCACTCGGTAGCTAAGTGCCTGCATTTTCTCGATGGGTATAGCTATGTCGCCCCCTCCAGGGTGCAGCCAACCCAACATGGGAAAAGTGTGCCTCTCGATGCTCTTGGAAAGGATGCTGTCGCAATCGTGCTTGATGAAAACATCTCGGTTGAGCCAGCGCCTCTGGCGGAAGGCGTTGTGCCTCAAGCCGGGCTTCGCTTGGTACATGCAGCGTATCCGGGTGATCATAGGTTTGCGCTGCGAGCACATTTCGGTTGCCAGTTGCTCCGATCTGAAGGGGAGAGCCCACTATGGATCAACGACTGCGATACCCACCCCGGAAGTTCTGGTGGTCCGGTATTCGCGAGAATCGATGGTGCGCTTCGACTAGCTGCTATTATGATCGCCGGAAGTCAGCATCGCTACAACGTCGCACTGCCGATTTCACAATGGATCACTTTGATCCGCAGCAACGAGTGCCCGTGATTTCAGGGCGCGGAGGCGCAAGATCAGGATTGACGCGCCCAACCCACTTTTGCGCGCTCCCGCGACAGCGACTTGGTTGCCCAACCGGCAAGAGCCTCTTGGATGATCGTGGGGAGTCCCGGCCCGGTCCGGAATGGTCGGATGCCAGGCCAGTGGTTCGGAGCCCTCCAAGATCATCTGGCGGGCTTGGAGGCCGGGACGGACCAGTGACCGACCGGCCAGGACGACCAGCAGGTCACGCTGGTAGCGATGCATCCCCGCCAATGTCTGCTTCTTTTCAGCAAGCTGGAATGTCCGCATAAACTGGCTTCGAAAGGCGAAGCCATAGCCGCCTTGCGGTGGCTCACTTCGCTCGCGTCTCTGTGTGATGATGCTAGGATAGTCGCTTCCAGAAATTGCGGGTAATCCCCATGCCGCTCTCCGATACCATCAAGACCCTGATCCGCGATGCTTGGGACGACGGCTATCCCTGCCTGCTCGCGACCCACGGCCCGGAGGGGCCCAACATCACGCCCAAGGGTAGCATGATCGTGTATGACGATGCCCACCTGGCGTGGTGGGAGCGCTCCAAGCGCGCAGTGCTAGAGAACCTGTCATACGACAGGCGCGTGTGCGTGATGTACGCAAACTTCAAGGCGCAGCGTGACGGCGTGCTGGAGAGTGGCTTCCTGCGCTTCTTCGGCCACGTCGAACTGCACGAGAGCGGGCCCGTGCGCGAATCGATTTTCGCCAAGCTGTTGCCGCGCGAGCAGACCCACGTCGGCGCGGAGGCCGGCATCGGCGTGCTAATCAAGATCGACAAGGCGATCGATATCCGCGGCAAGCCGATTATGTGACGGATCATACTGGGCGCCGGGATTTTTCCGATCGCCCGGCCTGCTATCTTCGGTCATGAGTCGGACAGTCCGCATGCGCCACACGTCCCCGCCCATGCCGCTCGGCAACATGCGCGCCAACGGCGTGCGCACGCTAGCCGTCTGGTGCTCGAGGCGCGGCTGCGGCCACCACTGCGTCGTCGAAGTGGAGCGCTACGGCGACGACGTGCCCGTGCCGTGGTTCGGGCCGCGGATGCGCTGCGAGCGCTGCGGCCACCTCGGCGCGGACGCGCGGCCAAACTGGGGCGAGCGACTGACGATCGGCGCGTTCATGGGTCAAGCCACCGCACGTTAAACACATGTGGCCATGATGCGAGAGATCATTCACGCTGGATGCTTGGCCAGGTGCGCTAGCAATAGCTCGTTGACCCGGTCGGGGACCTGCTCGGCTGCGAAGTGACCGACATCTCCGAGGATCTCAAACTGATAAGGGCCGGACACGAATTCGGTCGTGCCCTCCGCCGCCAGGCGCCCGACCGTGTCGTCAGCGTCTCCCCACAAGTAGAGCACTGGAACGTTGATCACCCTGAGGGGCGCACGAATTGCGCCCCGCGCCCGGTACCATGCGAGCGCTGCTTCCATCGCATCTTTGTTGCCGATGATCGAGAGGTGCTGCTCGATGGCGCTGACGGGCACGCCGGACCGCTTTAGTCTCTCCCGCAGCCATCGCGCGTCGTCAGCGAGCACGCGCGCGCCCGCGTCGGGCTCGAGGAAAGCCTTGTGATGCCAGGAGCGCCGGGCCTGTTCACCGTCCGGCATCTGCAGTGCGCGATTAAAGGAGTTGGGATGTGGGCGCGACAACACCGTCAGGGAGGCAAGACGGTCCGGATATCGATCCGCAATGCCCCACGCGATGCTCGCGCCCCAGTCATGGCCGACGAGGTGAAAGCGGCGATCGGCATAACCGCAGGCGGCAACAATGTTCATCGCGTCGGCAACCAATAAATCAAAGTGGTATTGCGTGAAGTCCGCCGTATCCGGCCGGGCGCCTGGAGAGTAGCCTCGCTGGCTCGGCGCCACGGCGCGATAGTCTGCCGCCGCAAGAGCGGGCAGCTGAGCTCCCCACATGTGGAAAGATTCCGCAAAGCCGTGCAGCAGCATCACGAGCGGTGCGTCAACCGGACCGTCGACCAACGCGTCAAACTTGAGGCCAGGTCCGGTCTCGATCTTAACGAGGTCTGCCATGAACGGGTCTCTCGCCAATCGTCATCACGCAAGAGCATAGCGCTACTTCTGGCACTGATGCCATTTGGTGAGAAGACACGCGGCGTTTGCGGCCTAGCTGCCAGCTTCGGGGTCGACCACCTCAAGGGCGAGACGCCCCAGAGCCTTTAATTCCGCCCCCGCCTCGACCACCTCGGCCTCGGTCAGCACCTCCGGCTGCCGGAACATGCTCGGCGGCGTCCAGCCCGCGGGGCGGTGCATGGCCACGAGCTCGCGCTTGGTCGCGGCGTGCGCGACGGCGCGCGGCAGCGTGTAGCTGTGCCCCGCCTCGTAGAGCCGCAGGCAGCCCGCGCGGCTCATGTGCGTGAAGTCCACGACTACGAAGCGGCGCTCGGACATGCGCACGCTGGCTCCAACTTTCATGGCGGGAAGATCGCGGTCGCGATTGCTGAGCCTAGTAATTTCCCATTTTGATCAAGCGCACGAACCGTCCATTCATAGGTGTGCTGTTGGCCCGAGGGCGGGCACGGGCCTTTGTACGAGAATGCGCCGGCTGGAATCTCTCGTGCCTCGTCGTAGGGGACAATCCCGCCGCCGTGCGGATAGCTCGGCACATTCTTGTCAATCATCATAAACGCTAGATGCGTCGTCGCTGGCGGTACATCAGAAAGCATAAAGGCCGGCGAGCGTGAGCTGCACGCTTGGTATCCCGCCCACGAGAATTCAAGTGACATGGCCAGAACTCCGGACATCGGGAATGCAAGCGCGACGAGACTAGCGGCTACAGCAATGCATTCGCGCTTCATTGTCATCGCCGCCACCGCTTCGATGCTGCCCGAATGGTCACGCGCTACTGCTTCGGTGACGTGCGCGTCGCTCCAGTGGGCTTGCTTATCACTACTGGACTCTCTGCGTATCGCTGCCGGGGGTCGTCACCACCACGACCTCGGATAGCGCCGGTAGCCTGCGAAGCTCGCCAACTGTCTTCGCAGACAACTTGATCGGCGGATCGACCTCGACGCGAGTCGTATCGGGCAGGTCGTCGAGGACCAGCTCTAATGCAGCTTTGCTCTTTACCCTACACCGCATGTCAGCCTCCGCGCTCACTGACTTGGCTCGGGTCTCTCGACTGGCATCATACAACTGCACCGCACCAAGGGCTATGGGCAGAATCTAGTGGTGCGAATCTGACGCTTGGTGCCCACGTATCACCACAGAAACCCGCGAAAATTCCGCATTTCCGGCGGACTCAAGCGTATGATTTTCACCACTAGCAGGTCCGATCACGAACGATCACGGATTGCTACCTCCACGATACGAACGGCGATCGTGCTAACATGGCCTGAGGCTTGGCCTCATTGCTGGGAGGAGACCATGAGCATGAAGGCGATTCTGGTGCCGATGGAGAGCAGCGACACTATCCAGTCGGCGCTACAGGCAGCTTTGCTATTGGCTCAGCGGCATGACAGTCACATAGAGGGATTGGCGCTGCGTTGGCGGATCAGCGAATTTGCCGGTGTCGACATGATGGGCGGGGTTCCTCTCGATCGGTACGCCCGCGATGTCGAAGAGGACGCAATAAAGGCGCGACAGTTCTTTGAGACGTTCATGCAGAGTCGTGGGGTACCACAATCAACGGGGACTGCGACGTCGTTGTCGTTCAGCTGGCTGGATGATGAGAAAAGCGATGAAGTGGTTGTCGGAAGCTATGGTCGGGTCTTCGACGTGATTGTGATGAACCGGCCTCGCCCAGACACGACCGGGTTGTACCATCGAGCAATCGAATTTGGCCTATTCGAGAGCGGACGGCCGATATTGCTGTCTCCACCGACGCCTCCACGTCGGATCGCCACCAACGTCGTCATCGCGTGGAACTGTAGCACCGAGCAGGCGCGGGCGACCGCTCTGGCGATGCCGCTCCTGCACAGAGCCGAAAGAGTTACTGTGCTGACGGTCGTCGGGGGGACGAGCGTGCCAGGGCCATCCGCTGACCAGTTGGTCGTATACTTACAGCGAAATGGCATCGATGCAGATTTATTGACCACTGAAGTCGACGGGAAGACCACCGGTGAGGCCATTCTCGCGACAGCTGAAACGCTGGGATGCGACCTCCTGATCAAGGGGGCATACACGCAGAGCCGATTGCGACAGATGATTTTCGGCGGCGCGACGCAACACGTCCTCACGCACGCCCCCATGCCTGTGCTGCTGGCGAACTGAGATTCAGGATAAATGAGGGCGGATTATTAATCTAGTGATACCAGCGACTTGCCTGACCGCGAAGAATCTCAATCTGCTCTCTGACAAACGCGGCACGCGACTTGAGGTCCGCTATCATCGGATCGTCATGCACTGCGTGGCGTGACGCATCGTCGATCTCTCGCTCAAGCGATCTTTTTCGCTGCTCAAGCATTGCTATGTCGGCTTGTAGCATGAGGATGCTCTCCGACGACTCGATGAAATCCTCGATCTAAACGGTTAACTGATTATTAATTGCTAATCGGCTACCGGCAGCTCTCTGTGAGGTGCCGCAGTGTTGCCGTGGTCGTATCGTGGCGCCGTCACATCAAAAGAGTACGCCGACTCAAAACAAGACGACCTTGCGGAAGGAAGTAATGGAAGAATTGTCTCGACAAGAGCTGCTGGCACTAAAAGAAATCCATCTCACGAGCCAGACCTCAAACAAAGATATGGTCAGTAAGCTCATCGACGCTGAGATCGTCGTCGACACTGAAGTCTGCGGCTTGCTGCTGACGCGCAAAGGACAACACCTGCTGGTACGCGGTTCGCCATGCCTGTGGGACGTCGCCGCCTGACTTATTGGTGACGTGAGCACACCGGTAATCGGCTGCTATGGTTGGGTTGTTGCGCAAGAGTGAACTGGATGATTCCCGTGTCGGCTTTGTCGGGCTCGCACGACGTTCGTCGATTTGAGCACATGATAGGAAAGACCTGCATCATCACCGGCGCGAGCGGCGGGATCGGGCTCGCGACGGCCGCACGACTTGGCGCGCTGGACGCCCGGCTCATACTCGTTGGACGCGATCACGACAAGGGTGCGGCAGCGCTCGCGCGCCTACGCGCAGACGTGCCCCAGGTGGCAGTCGAGATGCACTACGGCGACCTCTCGCGACCCGACGACGTCCTCCGCCTCGCGGACGCCCTGCTATACGCGGCCCCGCGGATCGACGTCTTGCTCAACAACGCTGGCGCGATCTATGCGCGCCGCGAGACGACGCCGGACGGACTCGAGCTCACGTTCGCCCTCAACCACATGGGCTACTTCCGCCTCACCTCCCTGTTGCACCCGCGACTGATCGCCTCGGCGCCGGCGCGCGTGGTCAACGTCGCTTCGGAGGCACACCGCGGAGCGGAGCTCGACTTCGAGGACCTGCAGTCCTCCAAGGCCTATAGCGGCTGGAGGGCCTATCAGCGCTCGAAGCTCGCCAACATCCTATTCACGCGCGAGCTCGCGCGACGCCTCGAGGGAACTGGCGTCACAGCGAATTGCCTGCACCCCGGCTTCGTTGCCAGCGGCTTCGGCGACAACAACCGCGGGATCTGGCGCTTTGGCATCGCGATCGGTAAGTTGATCGCGGCGATCCCCGTCGAACGGGGCGCTGAGACGCCAGCGTACGTCGCGTCGTCCCCCGAGCTAGACGGCGTCAGCGGCAGATACTTCGACAAGTGCCGCGAGCGGGAGCCTGACGCGCCGGCGCGAGACGACAGCGCGGCGCTTCGACTTTGGGCCGAGAGCGAGAGGTTCGCCGGACTTAAGCTACCCCGGCTCTGAGTGGCTCCGAGCCGCCCTCCGCGCCCGCTGGGCCGCGTGGAGGGAATTTCCGGCCGACGCTGGTGGTCAACGGCGACGACCGGCGCCGGCACCCTCTGAGGCGGTCCGGCGGGCGAACAAACCATCCCGAAGCGCTAGCCAACGCAGACGATACGCTTCTGGGCCTCCGCCTCAGCCGCGGTCGTCGGCTGCGCAGGTAGCTGAAGCACTGTAGCCTCTTGACCCTCGTCTAGTTGGGTCAGAGTTATGATCTCTCCGTCCGGAAATTCGAGCGCGTCGTGGTGTGTGAACGAGTGGCTCTTGTTGATTTGTCGAAAGATTGCCGTCCTGTGGTTTAATGTCTTCGTTTTTTGGCGAAAATAGCCAGGCCACGTGTAGGCCACGTTTTTAGCAAAGGCCAGTTCCGTCCCTGGCAAAACGCAAACCGCCAGATTGCAATCTTCCTGCGCGGCGAACCCCCGCGTGCCCGTACCAAAGTAATGTGTTATGAGCTTGTCGCCAACCTTCGCAGGTCGCGACCTGACGTTTTGAAGGCTGTAGTCACACATTTCTGGAACTCCCATTCTGGAAGCCCCGCAGCCCAACTAAATTTTAGCGCATTTTTTGCTTTGACGCATCACGAATCGACGACGACGCTAAATTGTCTCGTTTGCCACGTTTCATGCGTGCCGATCAGTTTGATGACGAAAATTCTTTCGCTTTTATTCCAGCACGCTGCCTCAATACAATGGTAGCACGTTGGCGAAATAGAATAGCTATGTAATTCGAACTAATACAGCAGAGGATGTTTAAGCTGAGCTCAGTCAGGCATTGTCAGTCTTATTGCGACAAACTTACGCGACGATAGCATTCGACTTGCGTCATCGTTTCGGTTTAGTGACCTAATCGTCAGCGCTACGATGCTTGATCTTCAGTAGTCTACAAACAGCGCTCTTCCAATCATGCGCGCCGGCGATCTAGCGATCCATCGCGGCCCTTCGGGCCAGTGCCCTCGGCCTTCGGCCTCGGGCACGCCTTGTTGACCAGGATCATGATTTGAACGACGTGTCGTTGCCGGTCAATTACTTAAGCTCAGGCCCGCAAATTCCTCGCGCTTGAGAAAGCGCTCGCGCCGATGCTCGCGGAACTTATCGATTCGCCGGGCTGGATTGAAACCATCAGGCAAGAGCCCTTGCCGTTCAGTCCATCCGTAAAGCGAACTCAGCACAGTGACGGCATAGTTTGCCCTGCATGGCGTCGAGGCGAGCGACGCATGCATACTGCTCACGTCCGACCGCGTAATCTCGGTCAGCTTTCGTCGACCCAATTACGGAATTATGTGATGATTGAGCACGTGGGCATAGGAAGAACGGGTCTTCGGTTTGCGCTTTAGCGCAACATGGTTGTTAAGGAAATCGTCGGCAACAGCAGCGAGCATTGGAATTGTTCGCTTGGGGGCGAAATCATGTGCCGGATCTTCTCCATTGGCTACGGCGCCCAAGATCCGTCTTGCGTGCTCACGTGCCTCTTCTGCGGTTACAACGCCATATCGGCCAAGTGTCACGTATCGTTTTGCCGGTGATCGGCCCTTAGGCCTGTATCGCAATATAAACGTTTTGGTACCTGACGATGTAACGCGAAGTCTAAAGCTTGGGAGTTGTGCATCCAAAACTGTGAACCGAACGGAACACGCCGAGAGCGAGTCGATGATCCGTTTTGTCAATTTTTGTCGGTTCACAGAAACGTCTCGGGTGACCACTGGGTGACCACATGATGGGAAATTGAAGGAATTCAGTCGGAGACCATTTGGCGCCGAAATTCGAAACCGACAGGATCGTCCAACGAGATAGGAATTATGGGGAAGCAGCAGGAATTGTAAAAAATGCAATTCGCAATGAGGAGGTCAGGGGTTCAAATCCCCTCGGCTCCGCCAGCCTTCGCCGTTAACGCCAATAACGAATCTTAAGGGGCATCAGCGGCCGGTTGATTGGCCGGCTTGCGGCCGATCCAATGATCGATGAAGGCGGCGAGCCAGTTGCGCGAGGCATGATCGTGCACCGCGCGGTCGGCGATATGCTCGTGGCGCTGCTTGGTGCCCGGCAGTTCCATGCGGTGGGCGCCGCGCACCAGCCAGCGATACATCATGGCGTGGGTGACCTCGGGGTGAAACTGCAGCGCATAGCCGGTGCCATAGCGGAACGCCTGCACCGAGAAGGCATCGCCTTCGGCTAGCAGTTCGGCGCCGGCCGGCAAGTCGAAGCCCTCGCGGTGCCATTGATAGACGTGGTCGGGCCATTCGGCGCAGATCGCGCGCCCGGCTTGCGTCGGGCGGATCGGGTAATAGCCGACCTCGGCGTGGCCTTGCGGATGCGGATAGACGCGGCCGCCGAGGTGATGCGCCATCATCTGCGCGCCGAGGCAGATGCCGAGATAAGGCTTCTTGTCGCGCAGCGGCACGCCGATCCAGTCGATCTCGCGGCGTACGAAGTCCTCGTTGTCGTTGGCGCTTTGCGGACCGCCGAAAATCGCGGCGCCGGCATGCTCGTCCATCGTCTCCGGCAACGGATCGCCGAAACGCGGCCGCCGGATGTCGAGCGGATAGCCGAGCTTG
>Ga0181536_10004375_pt1 | contig 14970 bp, 14 predicted proteins | sample PEATcosm2014_Bin_41_FD_121105 | JGI IMG/M metagenome (GOLD analysis project Ga0181536, IMG submission 121105) | Peatland microbial communities from MTU Mesocosm Facility, Houghton, MI, USA - PEATcosm2014_Bin17_60_metaG | ecosystem: Environmental > Terrestrial > Soil > Wetlands > Peat | place... | reverse complement strand
CAGCGGCCCAGTCACTCGGTTGGTCAGGTTCGCCAGGGCAATCAGCATGTGCAGGTCGACAATCTGCTCGTCGGAAAAATGTTTCTTGAGTTCAGCGAAGTCGGCGTCGCTGGCGCCGTCGGGAGTGTGCGTGAGCTTTTCGGCGTAGCGCAATGCGGCCTGCTCGGTCGCGCTAAATCCCGAGTAGTTCCCCTCTTTCAGAGCCTCCATCTGCTCTGCTGTGAATCCAACGCGTTTGGCGCCTTGAATGTGATGCTGCGTACAGTAATGACATCCGTTGATCAGCGAGACTCGGAGATACACGGCCTCGTACAGCTTGCGGTCGAGCGCACGTCCCACGCTGGCATAGAACCCCAGGAAGTTGCCTAGCATCGCGGGACGATGCGCCAGCGCTTTCTGAATACTGCCGGGCTTGCCTTTCAGCTTGCCATCGTAAATCTCCTTAACTTCCGGGCTGGCTTGCGCAGGTTCAATCAGACTAATACGGGCCATGAAATTCCCTCCTGACTATCGCGCCCTATAATAAACAGATTCGTCAAAGTGTGCTGGAGTCGCGTGAAGCTGGAGTCGGATGAAATTCGATTTGCATAATGATTTGAATAGAAAAGTTCGCATCATCGGCGCCGGCCTGGCAGGGTCGGAAGCGGCGTGGCAGTGTGCGCGGCGTGGCGTCGATGTTGAATTATTCGAAATGCGGCCGGCGCGCACGACTCCCGCCCACCAGACGGACAATTTCGCGGAACTGGTCTGCTCCAACTCTCTGAAATCCGAAAGCGAGAACAGCGCGCCCTGGCTGCTGAAAGAAGAAATGCGGCGAGCGGGTTCTCGGCTGCTGGAGATCGCGCGGGAAACGGCGGTGCCCGCCGGGCACGCTCTGGCGGTGGACCGGGCCGAGTTTTCGCGAAAGGTGACGGAGGCGATTTCCCGCGATCCGCTGATCACAATTCGCCGCGAAGAGGTGACACAGATCGAAGAAGACCCGCTCACGATCACCATCATTGCCTCTGGTCCGCTGACGTCGGACGCGCTCTCGCGGGAGATTGTGCGGTTGAGCTCAGCGAACTCCGGCAGCAACAATCTATATTTTTACGACTCGATCAGCCCCATCGTCGAGGCTGATTCCATCGATATGAGCAAGGTGTACCTGGCGGCCCGCTATGACAAAGGTTCCGCCGACTACATCAATTGCCCCATGTCGAAAGATGAATACGACCGTTTCTACGACGCGCTGCTCGCGGCGCAATCGGTCGAGCAGAAAGATTGGGAGAACCTGAACTACTTCGAGAGCTGCCTGCCGATCGAAGAAATCGCCAGGCGCGGACGCGATACGCTCCGCTTCGGGCCGATGAAGCCGGTCGGTCTCAAGGACCCTCGCACCGGCAGAATGCCGTATGCCGTGGTGCAATTGCGGCAGGAAAATCTGCGCGCCGATTCTTACAATCTTGTCGGATTCCAGAATCATCTGAAGTTTGGCGAGCAGGCGCGCGTCCTGAGTCTGATTCCGGGATTGGAAGGCGCGCGGTTCCTGCGCTATGGACAGATTCACCGCAACACGTATATCAACGCGCCAATGCTGTTGAACCCGACGTTACAAATGAAGGCGCATGCCCACGTGCTGTTCGCGGGACAAATCTGCGGCGTCGAAGGCTATGTTGAATCGATTGCTACAGGCCTGATGGCGGGAATGAATGCGGCAATGCTGGCCACCGGCGGCGAGCCCACGCCTCCACCGCGAGCGACGGCGTTTGGCTCGCTTGTCCACTACATCACGAAGGCCGAGAGCAAGAACTTTCAGCCGGCGAATATCACCTTTGATCTCTTGCCCGCGCTCGACATACGCGTACGCGACCGCAAGGAGCGTCACCGCCAGCAGTGTGAATTGGCATTGCGCGAGTTCGACGCATGGTACAGCAAGTGCATCGGGCAAACTGCAGATCCCGCGGTCCGCACGGGATGACAAGATCTTACAGTTTGCAGACAGGTTCTTATTGTTTTTTCAGACGATACGCTTTAGGGTGCTGATGTAAGAGTGAGGTCCGTTCCGTGCCGGTTTCTGCCGTTGATTGCGTACAACCCGCCCTGCAGCACGCGCGCGCGCAACTCTTCACCGGTTTCCGCTTCGGGCAATGGTCTCGCCTGGCGCTGGTTGGAATTCTGGCGGCGGAACTGCATGTCGGCGGGTGCAATTTCGGAAACCTCGGGAGCAGTTGGCCTCGGTTCCCACGAAAAACTCATAGTGGGCTTGTGCCGTCTTCGAGCCTGCCGTCTGATTGGCCTCCCTTCAACTCCGCGCATATTTCCGAGCACATCGCGCCGTTCATCGGACTAATCGCGATCGGAATCTTCGCCGCAATCGTGCTGGCGTTTGTGTTCCTGTACATCAGCAGCGTGTTCCGATTCATCCTGTTCGACTCGGTTCTGCGGCGAGAATGTTCGATTGGTGAGGGATGGCAAAAGTGGCGTCGCGCCGGCGGACGATTCTTTTTGTGGCAGATCGTATTCCAGATTGCCGCCTGGCTCTTTCTGCTGGTTCTGATTGGCGTCCCTTTCGCCCTGGCTTTGGCTGCGGGCTGGGCAACACATCTGCGTGAACACATCGGGCGGTTGATTGTCGGCGCGATTCTGCTCGTAGGCCTGTTGCTGGTGTTCGTGCTGACGGCCGCTGTGGTGCAGGTGCTGGCGAAAGACTTCCTGGTACCGATTATGGCTCTCGAAGACCTCGATTTTGCCGACGGCTGGCACCGTTTGCTGGCGATGATGGGGCGAGAGAAGGGACGATACGCTGTTTACCTGCTGCTCAAGTTGGTGCTTTCGATTGCGGCGGGAATCCTGTTCGGCATCATTGCGCTCATTCCGGGGCTGTTCATCTTCGTCCCGGCTGCCGTTGCCGTGATAGCGGGGCACGAAGCGGGGATGGGATGGAGCGTGACGACGATCAGTCTGGCGATCATCTTCGGAACGCTGCTCCTGCTCGTCCTGATTTACCTGATCGCTCTGGTGAGCGTGCCGGCTACCGTTTTCTTTCCCGCATACGCGATCTATTTTTTTGCTGCTCGATATCCGAATCTCGACGCGCTGCTGAATCCGGCCCCTACGCCTCCGGCGCCAGTCCCGCAGTCTCCGCCGCCATTTGAAGCGCCGCCGCTTCCGCCGTCGGCGGAGCCTATCTAACACCATCTAACAAATTAGCGCAGTGCCATGGAACTCTCTTTGTCGTCCGGGTGTCCAATCTTTCAAGACACGCGCGTGCCTGAGAGGGGAAATTCGCATGGCATTCTCCACGGCAGGCGGTGGTCCGTTTTCTACAGGCCCAAAGATGAACGTCACTCCTCTGATTGACGTTCTGCTGGTGCTCATCATCGTTTTCATGGTGGTAGTGATCGAGCAGCGGCCAACTGGTTTACAGACAGAGCTTCCCCAGCAGTCGAATCCAAACGACCACTCGATCCCGCCACCAAATCGGACGATTGTGATTCAGATCCATCACGTGAAGCCGGGTGCCGAGCATCCACAGGTGATGGTGAATGAAGAAGCGGTGGAATGGGATCGCTTGCGCGAACGCCTGCGGGATATTTTCGCCATTCGCGTAGAAGGGATTGCCTACGTCGAAGCCGATGACGACATTGATTTCCAGGACGTAGCGGATGTGATAGCAATTGCCCGGATTGCCGGCGTCGACCGCGTGGGGCTGCTCACTGAAGACGGGAGCCCTAGTCCCGCGCCCGGTTCTTAATCCAGATAGGCGAGCCAACAAACCCAAACGCAGCCCGAATCTGGTTTTCAAGAAAGCGCTGATAGGAGAAGTGCAGCTTCACGGGGCGGTCGGTGAAGAGCACGAACGTCGGAGGTGCCACTCCTGCTTGCGTCATGTAGTAGATTTTCACGCGCTTGCTTACGGGAACAGAGGCGCGGTCGAAGTCAACCGTCTTCAGGAAACGGTTCATCTCGCCAGTCGTGATGCGCTTGCGGCGTTCGGCGGCGACCTTCTCGATCAGCGGAAGAATTTTTTCCGTGCCCTTGCCAGTGTGCGCGGAGAGAAACAGCACCGGCGCGTAGCTCAGGAATTTAAGTCCGTAGCGCAGGCGCTCTTCGTAGAGAGCGCGGTCTTGCGGGCGCTTGGCGTCCTGGATGCGGGCTGTCTTCGACTGGCTAATGGCGCGCTTCTGGCCGCTGGCCACGAGATCCCATTTATTGACCAGGATAATCACCGAGCGTCCGCTCTCGTGGGCATAGCCGGCGATGTTCGCGTCTAGGCCGCTGGCGCCTTCGGTGGCATCGACCATGAAGAGCACGATGTCGGCGTCCTCGATATTCTTGCGCGCCATGACCACCGAAAGCTTCTCGGCCATCAGCCGCGTCTTGCCTTTGCGGCGGATGCCCGCCGTATCAATGAAGCGAATCTTGCGTCCTTTGTACTGGATGACTTGGTCGATGGAATCGCGCGTGGTGCCGGCAACAGGCGAGACGATAGCGCGGTCAGTTCCGGTAAGTTGATTCAGCAGCGTCGACTTGCCAACGTTCGGATGCCCGATGATCGCCACTTTGATTTCATGCGGCTCTTGTGGGGTTGGTAAACCTTCCTCTGTGCCTTCCCCTGCGACCTCAGGGACCTCTGTGATTGTTTTTTTGGCGGCGGGCAGCACAACTAAGATGGCGTCAAGCAGATCGTCGATGCCGCGTCCATGCTCCGCCGAAACCGGAAACACATTCCGCATTCCGAGCGAATGAAATTCACCGAGCAGCGAATCCTGCTTGTCGCTGTCCATCTTATTAACAGCGAGAAAGAGCGGCTTGCCAGTGCGGGCGAGCAGTCTCGCCAGTTCGCGATCAGGCCCTGCGATCTCGGTACGGGCATCGACGACCATAACGATGGCCGCCGCTTCCTCGAAGGCGACCTTGGCCTGACGGAAGATCTCCGACGGTATGAAGTCTTTGTCGTCGGGAACGATGCCGCCCGTATCCACCACTCGAAACTCGCGGCCGCGCCATTCAACCTCGCCATAGAGGCGGTCGCGCGTGATGCCAGGCTCGTCTCCGACAATGGCGCGCCGCGATCCGGTCAGATGGTTGAAAAGCGTCGATTTACCGACGTTCGGGCGTCCGACGATGGCGACGAGTGGGGATTGCTTTTTCTTGCTCAAGATCTTCTTGATAAGGGTCGAGGATGAGTTCCCATGTCTATCCCGCTATTATAGAGACTTCGTGCCTTCCTCATCCCAACCCGTGTCCGCTTCAGACACTCGGCCTGCGGGATTCTCGCTTTACCAGTTCTTCGCGCCGGGAGGCGTGCTCGCGAAGACGCACCCCGCCTACGAGTTTCGTCGCGGGCAATTGCAGATGGCTCAGGCGGTGGAAGAGGCGCTCGAAGAAAAGCGCCACCTGATCGTCGAGGCCGGCACTGGTACTGGCAAGACGCTGGCTTATCTGCTGCCGGTGATCCGCTCGGGCAAACGCGTCATCATCTCAACCGGAACGAAGAATCTGCAAGAACAGCTTTTCTTTAAAGATGTCCCAGCCTTGGAGCGGGCGCTGTTCCCTGAAGGCGATCGCAAGCTGAGCGTCTGCTACATGAAGGGACGGAACAATTATCTCTGCCGCAAGAAGCTCTTTGATCTCACCGACCAGCCCGTGCTCAGCGGACTGGAAGAGATCGAGCATTACCGCGCCATCGCCGCATGGGAAAAGACGACGCAGACCGGCGACCGCGCGGAGCTAACGGAACTGCCCGAGGCGAGCGCTCTTTGGCACAAACTCGACGCCCGGGCCGATACCTGCCTTGGCCAGAAATGCAAGGAATGGGAGCGGTGCTTCATCACCGAAATGCGGCGGCGCGCGGCGGAGAGCGACATCATCATCGTCAATCACCATCTGTTTTTTGCCGATCTTTCCATCAAACTCGCCATCAAACTCGAAGCCGAGGGCGCGCCCGACGCGGGAGTGCTCCCAGAGTGCGGAGCGGTCATCTTCGACGAAGCGCACGAACTGGAAGAAGTCGCCGGCAACTACTTTGGGATTTCGGTCAGCAACCTGCGCATGGACGAATTAACGCGCGACGTCGAACACCTGCTGCAGCGCGAGCACCTCTACACGCCGCAAATGTCGGGAGCGATTCAGTCGGTTCGGGAACGTTCGCAGTTGTTTTTTTCGCTGCTGCCCGCGAATGAGGGACGCTTTGCTTTCGACTCTCGCCGCGAGTTCCTCGAGGAAAACGGCGAGGAATTTCTTGCTCTCAATCAGGCGCTATATCGGCTGGGCGCAGAACTGGAGCAGATTCCGCAGAAGCCGGAAGAAGTCTTCACGCTGGTGCGGCGCGCGCAGCAGTTGCAGGTGCAACTTCAATTTGTGATGGAGAACGAGGATCCCAACACTGTCTTCTGGATCGAGCGAAGAGGATTTCGTGGGGCGTCGGGCGTCCCCGCCTGGCGGAAATCATCCGACGAAAAACACCTAGGCGGTCGCACGAACGTTTTCCTGCAGGCCACTCCGATCGAGGTGGGACAGATCCTGCGCGAGTGCCTGTGGTCGAAGCTGGAGACGTCGGTGCTGACCTCGGCAACGCTGGCGGTCGGCGGCGGTTTCGACTACATACGGCAGCGGCTTGGGCTCGACCACGCGCGCGAATTGATCGTTGCCTCGCACTTCGATTATGAAAGCCAGGCGATCCTTTACGTCCCGCCCGATCTGCCCGATCCGCGCACACCGCAATTCGCCGCCGAGGCTGCCGGCGTTATCCGGCGTCTGCTGGAGATTACCCGCGGCCGCGCCTTCGTGCTCTTCACCAGTTACGCGCAGATGAACGAAATCTACGAGCGCCTTCTTGGCCAGTTGGAATTTCCGATGTTCAAGCAGGGCGACGCTCCGAAATCGGCGCTGCTTGAGCAGTTTCGGCTCACGCCCAACGCCGTGTTGTTTGGCACATCTTCGTTCTGGCAGGGCGTGGACGTGCAAGGCGAACAGTTGAGCTGCGTTATTATCGATCGCTTGCCCTTTGCCGTCCCGAGCGATCCGGTGGTGGCGGCTCGCGTCAAGGCCATCGATGCGGGCGGCGGCAACGCTTTCTTCGAATACCAGGTGCCGGGCGCGGTCATTACGCTGAAGCAAGGGTTTGGGAGACTGATTCGGTCGTTGCACGATCGCGGGCTGCTGGCGCTGCTCGACAACCGGATTCTGAAGAAGCAATACGGGAAAGTGTTTGTGGAGAGTTTGCCGAATTACGCGAAGACGACAGATTTGCGAAAGGTAGAACAATTCTTCGGCATAGAGTCAAGAAGAGGTTCGAATGAGTGAGGGCAAGGACGTATCGGGTAGACAATCCTTCCTCGCGGCTAAACGGGCGTTCAACGGGAGCTCGGGCCCAGCGGACTACAAAGCCGGACTCACTCTTCTCAAGAAGGCGGCTTCAGCAGGCAATATTAGGGCGCACGAGTGGTTAGGCTACGTCTACGATTACGGCTACGGAACTCGCCCGGACCGACACCTTTCATTTGAACACTACCTGATCGCTGCGAAGGCTGGGAATGCAAATGCCGAGTATCACGTTGGAGTCTTCTACCACGAGGGCATTTCCGTACGCAAGAATTACCGCCTGGCTGCAACGTGGTTCCGGCGAGCTGCGAAGCACGGCGACGCCACTGCGACGTGGGCACTGGGCAGGGCTCATAAATACGGCTGGGGTTTGCGAAAGAACCTCAGAAAGGGATTCGGACTAATTCTGCGAGCAGCAAGGATGGGTGAAGTTGAGGCCCAGTTTTCTGCTGGAGTGTGCCTGAGTAGAGGCGAGGGCACACCCGCTGATCTAGGGCAAGCTTTCCAATGGTATTTGCGCGCGGCAAAACGGGGCCATAAGGACGCCGCCCACAACCTAGCTTATTTCTATGAGATCGGCCGCGGCGTCCAAAGGAACGAAAGGAAGGCTGAGTTTTGGTACCGGCGTTCGAGATAAAACGCCGGACCACCTCTCAAAAAAGTCGAACTATTCCACCGCCGCTTCTTTGTCGACCACGACCTTCAAGTGCGTGGTCACGTCCTTGTGCAACTTAATCGGAACAATGAACTCGCCCACAGTCTTAAGCGGTTCGTGCAACTGGATCTTCCGGCGATCGATGTGGAAACTCTTCTTCTCGAGTGCTTCGGCAATGTCGCCAGCCGTGACCGATCCGAACAACTGATCGGCTTCGCCCGACTTGCGCAGGAACTTCACCTCAAGCCCGTCAAACTGCTTGGCCAGCGCTTCAGCCTCCGACTTTTCCTTGGCAGAGCGGCGCACGGCGGCGGCCTTCATCTGCTCGATGACGGTCTTGTTAGCGACGGTGGCCTCAATCGCCAGTTTTTTGGGCAGCAGAAAATTCCGCCCATATCCCTCGGCGACCTTCACCACCTCGCCGCGGTTGCCCAGCTTGGGCACGTCTTCTTTCAGAATGACTTCCATGAATAACTCCGTTTCGTAAGTAACCTTGTCGTTAGTCGCTTGTCATTAGTCGTTGGCAAGTCTCAGCCGATCAAAGCGCGTTGCACTGCGAACGACTAGCGACCAACGCCCAACGACGATCTCGAATTTACTGCGCGCGTCCCGCGAACGGCAGCAAGGCTATATTGCGCGCCTGCTTGATCGCCCGCGACAGGCGGCGCTGATGCGGCGTGCACACTCCGGTCAGACGACGCGGAGTGATCTTGCCGCTTTCCGCCACGAACTGCGCCAGCAGACGCACATCCTTGTAATTGACGGCTTCGATCTTCTCGACGCAGAACTTACAAACCTTCTTGCGCCGGAAGAACTTACGGCCGCCTTCGCGGGGACCGCCGGGGCCTCCGCCGGGACGCGGACCGCGCGGGCCGCTGCGCTCCGGGCGATCGCCACCGCTGCGCTCCGGACGACTTTCGCCGCCTGTCGCGGCTGGTGCTTTTGTTTCTTCTGCCATAGTGCTCCTGCTTTCTAAGAATTCGTCGAATGGACGGGCGAGGCGCCCGTCTCTCCACTGTTCGTCACACCGCCAACTGAGCGCCGACTATACGGGTGCCGAGGCCGGAGTTTCCGTTGCGGCTTCCGGGGTTGCTGGTGTGACCGGAGCGGCGACTGGTGCCGGTTGTGCGCTGGCTTTCTTTTTCGAGTCGCGGATCTTCTTGATCTTGTCGAGCCGCTTCAGTTCTTCGTCGGTGCGCACGGTGAGGAACTTGATCACCGGTTCGGTGACGCGCAGGCGGCGTTCGACTTCGTGCACGGTAGCGCCGGTGGCTTCAATCATCATCAGCACGAAGATGCCATCGTTGAACTTACCTACCCTGTATGCGAGACGGCGCTTGCCCCAGACTTCGCTCTTGGCGGTTCCCCCCGCCGAGGTCACCGAAGACTCGAGCGTTGAAATCAGCTTGTTCAGATCCTCGTCCACCATGTCGGGCCGGACGATGAACATCAATTCATAGTTACGATTCATTCGTTATCTCCAAACTCTCTCAGTACAGTCGCTGGTCGTTAGCTGCTCGTCGCTCGCGATTCGTCGCTCGCGATTCGTCGTTCGCTTTTCGCCTCTGGATCAAACTCGCGAACGACGACTAACCTTCACTCGCCCGGCTCGTTCTTGCGATTGAACCGGTTCATCGCCGCCGCCGGTCCTTCTTTCAAAATCATCTCAACCGCCTGCACTGCCATGTCGAGGACTTCGTCTACAACTTTTTCCTGCGCCCTGCGGAACGGTGTCAGCACATACTTCACGCCGTCCACGACTTTGCGGTCGGGCGCAATTCCCAGCCGAATTCGCAAGAACTCGTCCGTATTCAACGCGCCGAGAATGGATTCCATCCCATTGTGCCCCGCCGAACTTCCCCGCTGCCGGATGCGAATCGTACCCAGCGGCAAGTCGAGTTCGTCGTAAATCACAATCAGGTCGCGCGTTATATCCACCTGATGTTCCGCCACCAGTTCCCGCACCGAAAGCCCACTCAGGTTCATGTAGGTCTCCGGTTTAGCCAGGATCACCGGCTCACCGGCGATCGTTTTACTGTCAATCAGTGCCCGCGCGGTTAGCGCGCGGCATTGGCGATTCCTGACTTCAATTCCCAGGCCGTTGGCGATCCGATCGATCGTCAGGAACCCGAGATTGTGCGGCGTGAACTGGTACTCGATTCCAGGGTTGCCTAAACCGACGATCAGTTTCACGCGAGTTCGCTCTTCGCTTTTCGCTGTTCGTCGTTCGCTATTCCGCAAGCCATCAGCATTCTCGCGCGAAAAGCGAACAGCGAACGACGTGCTCCCGCCAAAAGCTATTTTTTCTCTTTCTTCTCAGGCTTCTCAGCCTTCTCGGGCTTGGCTTTGGCCTTGGCATCGCCCTCGGCCTCACCTTCACCCTCGACTTCCTGCTTGCCCTTCTTGATGACTTCTGGCTCAGCCGGAGTTGCCGCCGCTTCCGCTACCACTTCCGGAGCCGCAACCACTTCTTCCTTCACCGTCGTAATGTGCGCGATCATCTGATTTTCTTCGGTCAGGAACTTCAGCTTCTCGCTGTGCGGGAGATCTTTCACGCGCACTTCGATGCCGAACACAAGGTGGCTGATGTCTACTTCGATGTTCTTCGGAATATCGGCTGGAAGACACTCAATCTCGATCTCACGCACCAACTGCTCGAGAATGCCGCCCTCCGTCTTCACGCCCGCTGCCTCGCCTTTGAGCACAACGGGAACCGTGACCGTCAGCTTCTTGTCCATCGCGATGCGCTGCAGGTCCACGTGGAGCAGGGTTCCCTTGATCGGCTCGAATTGCCAATCCACGATCATGGCCTTGACGCGATCGCTGTCGAGCGCCAGGTCGAAAATCGTGTTGTGTCCGCTCTCCGACTTCAGGATGCGCAGAACCTGCCGCGGATCGACCGCGACCGCAGCTGCGTCCTTGCCCGCGCCGTATACAACGGCGGGAATTTTTCCGCCGACGCGCACGCGCCGGGCGGCGTTCTTCGTGCCTGGTTCGCGCTTCTGCGCTTCCAGAATGCTGACATCCGTTGCTGTCGCCATAATTCCGTTCCGTCCTTCGCTATCTCGCTGTGCGTCGTTCGCTCTTCGCTGTTCGCAAAACCAATCAACTCGTAGGCGAATAGCGAACCGCGTACGACGTTCCTAAATAAAAAGTCTGCTCACCGAAGTTTCTTCGTGAATGGACTGAATTGCCCGTCCAATTAGTCCCGCGATCGAAAGCACCTTGATCTTTGGGACTTGCCGTGCCGCTTCGTTCAGCGGAATGGTATTGGTCACGACCACCTCGGCGAGCGGAGAGTTCACAAGATTTTCCACTGCCGCCCCTGAAAGTACCGGGTGCGAACAGCAGGCATACACCGTAGCCGCGCCATTTTCAATCAGAGCCTGCGCCACCTTCACCAGCGTTCCCGCCGTATCGATCAGATCGTCGATGATAAGACACGTGCGGCCGCTGACTTCGCCGATCACATTCATCACTTCCGCCACGTTCATCTCAACCCGCCGTTTATCTACGATGGCCAGTGCCGCGTCCATCTTCTTCGCAAAGAAGCGCGCGCGTTCCACGCCACCCGCGTCCGGCGAGACCACCGTCAGATCCGGCAGATTCAGTTTCTTGAAGTAATCCACCAGCACCGGTGAAGCGAACAGATGGTCCACCGGAATATTAAAAAAACCCTGCAATTGCGGCGCGTGCAAGTCCACAACCAGAGCGCGATCCGCGCCCGCGGTGGTCAGCAGATCGGCCACCAGTTTCGACGAAATCGGCACGCGCGGCTTGTCTTTGCGATCCTGGCGCGCGTAGCCGAAGTACGGAATCACGGCCGTGATGCGCCGCGCCGAAGCCCGCTTGAGCGCGTCCATCATCAACAAAAGTTCCATCAGGTGCATGTCCACCGGTTGGCAGGTGGGCTGCATTACGAACACGTCGGCGCCGCGGACGTTTTCCTGAATCTGCACATACGCTTCGCCGTCCTTGAAGCGTGTGACCAGGGCCTGGCCCCGCGTCAGACCGAGAAAGTGGCAGACCTCGTCGCAGAGCGCCTCGTTGGCGGTTCCACAGAAAACCTTGAATCTATCATCAACCCGGGCGCGTTGCGGCTTGCGTTCGGTTTTCTCGTCCGCGATCGGCTTTTTTTCCGCAGTCGTTTTTTCGGCAGTCGTCTTCTCGGCAGTCGTGGTTGCAACTGTGGCCATAGTTGAGTTCTCAGTTCTCAGTTCCCGGTTCTCAGATTTGGGGCTCCAGGATCTCGACTGAGAACTGAGAACTGGCAACTGAGAACTAGGCTATTTGGCTGGGCCGCTAGGATTCGAACCTAGACAAAGTGCTCCAAAGGCACTTGACCTACCATTAGTCGACGGCCCAGTGAAACGATCGGACTGGCTGATTGCCCTTCAATTGTCGTTCAACAATTGTCGTTTAACAACTGTCTTTTATGTGGTGCCAACAATCGAAAATCAATCAAGGATTCTTTTCCAATACTGGGGACGCGTCAACGTACTGGTCGCCACTGCCTTCAGGCCCTGCTTCCGCAGACGGCTTGCCGCCTTCGCGGCGTCGGCCGGCGACCGGAACAGCCCGTACAGGGTTGACCCCGACCCGGAGAGCGAAGCGTATCTCGACCCCGCGCGCTCCAGCGCACCTTTTATGTCACGCAATTCGGGATATTTAGGAAAGACGACTCTCTCGAAGTCGTTTTCAATCCCGGTACGGACAAGGTCGAGAAGCAACTTCTCGGCCCGGCTCCCGCCTTTTGCAAGAGCACCGGTGTTGGGTGAACCACTGGTTAAACTAATAAGCCACGCCGACAGCGCGCAGCCAACCTTAAACAGTCTATCGGACGGTAACGGCCGCGTCAATTGCTCTCGGCTCGTGTGGAGGCGCGACTGTGCTCCGCTTAGACGGGGCGAAGCCCCGTCACCACACTTCACCAGCGCATCCCAATCCGCAAACGCCTGTGGAGTCGAAACCCCGACCTCAGGCGTAACCACCACCATCGCCATCGACGGCAAATCCGGCAGCGGATAAACCTCCTCGCCGCGACCGACTCCGAGCGTCGTTCCACCCACCAGAAACAGCGGCAGGTCCGAGCCAACTTCAGCGGCAATCCACAGGCACGCCGCACCGGACAACTTTTTCTTGAGTGCCCGCTCCAGCGCTATCATGGTTGCCACCGCATTCGAAGACGCCGCGCCCAGCCCTCCCTGCACCGGCAGCCGCTTCTCGATCTCAATGCGGACTCGCCCCGTCGTGCCAAGTTCCTGCAACACGCGCTCGGCCATGCGATAACAGGTATTCGACGAATCGAGCGGAACTCGCGGGTCTTTATTCTTGCAGGCGATCTCAATTCCGCGGCCCCGCCCAGCTTTTCCTTCAACGCTTCGTTCAATGCTCACCCGGATCACGTCATGCAGCGCAATCGTCTGATACACCGTTCGCAGATCGTGATATCCGTCCGCGCGCGCGGCACCGATGTAGAGGCCGAGATTGATCTTCGCAAAGGAACGAACCGTGACTGTCATAATTGCGGAAATCGCAGGAAGGGGAATTGTAAGCGATTTGCGCGGAAGCGGGGCCCGCCTGCCCCTCGCCAAAAGCCACGAACCCATGGAGCACTCACCGCACCCACAGCCCGGTTTGCCACCGGAGGACATACGAATTGCAGAATCCCGTCCAAATTCCTTGTTTGAACTATATTCGATTAAGCATGTCCACAACCGTAATCACCGAAAACATCTTTGGTTCTGATAAACCTGACCGTCCTCTCTACCACTACACAACCCAAGAAGGCCTTCTGGGGATCGTCAAGAAAAGGGAAATGTGGGCCACTCACCACCAGTACCTGAACGATACTCAGGAGTTCCTACATGCCAAGGCGCTGTTTTGCACCGAGATTGAAAGGCGTCTAAATTCCGAATCCGCGGGATCTGAGATCTGTTTAGTACTCGAAGAAATGCGCTCTGCTGTTAATAGGAGCAATGAAAACACGAGTTGGTACGTTGCCTCATTTTCGGAGGATGGAGATTCCCTGCCGCAATGGCGTGCCTACGGTGGTCCAACATCGGGATTTGCCCTTGGCATCTGGTGTGACCAACTGGTTCTCCCCAGCGGCTTCAGAATGAAACGCTGCATTTACGACCTAAAGAGGCAACGTGACTTTGCCGAGGCCAGCATTACGTGGCAGCTTAAAAGCGCCCTGGCGGAGAGAACGGAATTAGGGCGCGTTGAGGCTGGGATGGGCCTATCCATGATACTTGGTCTATTAGCGTTGACCTTCAAGAATGAGAAGTTCAAAGAAGAAAAGGAGTGGCGGATCATCGGTTTTCCTCCGAATCGGATAAATCCTGTGCTTGCCGACCCACCTCAAGAGAAAATTCAACTTGAATTTCGGGAGGGTAGATCGATGCTGGTACCGTATCTGCCCGTCCCCTTGAAGAATGACAAAGGAGAGTTCCCGCTCGATAGGGTGGTGGTCGGTCCAAATCCAAATCCGGAACAATCGCTTAGGTCCGTAAAGATCTTGCTGGAAAGCCAAGGGCTATTTGCGGCAATGAAGTCCATTAGCTCCGATATCCCCTACCGCAATTGGTGACAAGGCAGGCCCAGCCTAAGCGCCGCGCCACGGTGGCGGGTGGCCCAGGCCTCTGATCTCGCTGGCATGAACAATACTGGGGGTGTGCCCATCCTTCGCGCACTTTGCGAAGGGCGGGTGTGGAAATGTCCGCACACGAAACGAACGCCCCGCCCTTTTTTCATCACATTTTTCTCGTACCCCCATCACAGACTCCCTGCCGCAACCCTGCGAGAATCCTTCGAGAGTGCATCATCTAGATGGGTCCCGTCTCCAGAGACGGAACCCGACGCTGCCAAAAGGCTGCTCTCGGCTCTCTTTGACAACCTTCGGATTTCTTCGAAAATCGCGCCAAATCTGAGAATGCCCTCACCTAAGTCCTTAGTTCTTAATATTTTAAAACTAAGTCCTTTGGTTACAATATTTTAGGACGAAATTG
>Ga0181536_10004372_pt1 | contig 14979 bp, 9 predicted proteins | sample PEATcosm2014_Bin_41_FD_121105 | JGI IMG/M metagenome (GOLD analysis project Ga0181536, IMG submission 121105) | Peatland microbial communities from MTU Mesocosm Facility, Houghton, MI, USA - PEATcosm2014_Bin17_60_metaG | ecosystem: Environmental > Terrestrial > Soil > Wetlands > Peat | place... | reverse complement strand
CCCAGGGGTAAACTTCGCGACTCTGCGGGCAGCGATCTTGATAGTGGCGCCGGTTTGCGGGTTGCGCCCGTTCCGTGCCTTTCTTTGCGACACGGAGAACGTGCCGAAGCCTATCAAAGCCACCCGATCTCCTTTGCGAAGAGCGGAGGTAACGCTGTCCACGGCAGTATCAATCGCAGTCGTGGCCTGCGCCTTGCTGATTTCACACGCGCCTGCGATCTTGTCAACCAGATCGGCCTTGTTCATAGTTTCTCCTCGCAGGTCTCTTTCGTTCCCAGCCTGCACCGGGAGGAAAATTGGCTCGGGCTGAGTTGGGAAACCTGACGGTTCGTATTGTGCTCCCTCTGCGGCGAATGTCAACTGTGAAAATCCGCGCTGGAAGCCTGTTTTGCAATTACTTGGCCCGAAATGGGGCTAGCCCGGCGGTTTTTGGCCCGCCCGGCAACGTTTTCCAACGCCCTCCACAGGCCGCGCTGTTCCTTCACAGGATGTGCACAGGCCGCCAGCCTTTCCGGCTTGCGCGAAACGCTCCTTCGGGTGCAAAGTCAAAATGTAGCGGTTTGGGTAGGTCTCAGTCAGCAAACGCGTCCGTGTGGGGACAGCCGCCCCCGGCTGTCCGGTCGAGCGAAGCTCGACACTTTCGCTTCGGGAGAGACTCAGATCCTGCCTAATTTCTCGGTCAAGGTGAAGGGTCCCAGGTGATCAAGGCTCCCGCGGATGTATGCCCTCTTTGTGACGGTACCGGCTGGAAAACCGTGCCTGCCAGCAACGGCGCTGGCCGCAGCGCCAGCGAACGCCGCGTAACCCGCTGCGACTGCCAGTTGCGGGCGCGGGCGCAATCCCTGCTGGCCGCGGCTCGCATCCCGCGCCGCTACGAACATTGCGAACTCACTAACTTTGAATTCGATGGCCCGTATCGTTCCTTGGCTCCCGCTCGCATGGCGGCCTGCAAGTTTGTGGAAGAGTATCCGATCGACAAAACTGGCCTGCTGCTGATCGGCACGATTGGTGTGGGCAAAACCCACTTAGCCGTCGGAATGATCAAGGAACTGATCCTTGGCAAAGGGATTGCCTGCCTCTTCTACGATTACCGCGAATTGCTGAAGCAGATCCAGAATTCGTACAACGATTCTGTCAAAACCACAGAACTGGACGTGCTTCGGCCCGTATTTGAAACCGAGGTGTTGGTGCTCGACGAACTGGGCGCGGTCCGGCCGACCGAGTGGGTCTGGGACACCGTGAGTCTGATTCTCAACACGCGGTATAACGACAATCGCACGACAATTATCACGACAAACTACCCCAATTTCGCGGAACGCGAGCGGCTCGGAGGCAACGTAAGCAGCCGAAGCTCCGAAGCCGCCAGATATGCGGCTGAGAGAGAAACTCTAGGCGATCGAATCGGCGATCGCATGCGTTCACGCCTCCTCGAAATGTGCCGTATCGTCACCATGGAAGGCCTGGATTACCGTGAGCGAGTCAAGAGCGCCAGTTTTCGGTGAAACTCTGGCTCCGTCTACAAGCGGCTCAATTCCATTCTTTGATTTATCCGTGTGAATCCGCGTTGATCCGTGGCGAAAGAAGTTCTCCCGGGTGCGCCTGGCGCGCTGGCAAACTAAAATGATTTCGTGCTGACCGAACGCTTGGAATTCGTGCCTGAGCGGGATGCCGAAGTCTTCGCCGCGGTCCCCGCCGCTCCGGCGGTGTTCCTTCTGCGCGGCGCCGACGCCCGGGCCGAGCCCTATGTCAGCAAGACCGCCAATCTGCGCCGGCGTCTGCGGCGCCTTCTCGGGCCGGTCGAAGAGCGCACCATAAAGCTCAATCTGCGCGATCGGGTCCGCCTGATCGAATACTCGCCCACCGGATCCGATTTCGAGTCCGGCTTCTTGCTTTATGCCGTTCTCCGCGCCGCGTTTCCCAAGACTTACTCGGGCCGCCTGCGCTTCCGCTTCGCGCCCCTGGTGAAGCTGCACCTCGAGAATGAATACCCGCGCGCCTCCATCACTACTCGGCTTGGCCGCCTCAACGGGCGATCGCTTTATTACGGTCCGTTCGTCTCGCGGGTTGCCGCCGAAAAGTTCATGAACGACTCGCTCGACTTCTTCAAGATGCGCCGCTGCGTTGACGACCTGCATCCTGACCCCAAGTTCCCCGGCTGCATCTATTCCGAAATGAAAATGTGCCTGGCCCCGTGCTTCAAGGGATGCACCGACGAAGAGTACGACGTGGAAGTACATCGCGTGCAGGCCTATTTCGATTCTGCCGGCGACTCGCTGCTCCGCCACTTCTCGGCCGAACGCGAGACCGCGTCTGCAAACCTGGCATTTGAAGACGCCGCTGCCATTCACGCGCGCGTGGAAAAACTCAAGCCGCTTCTCAGCCAACTGCCCGAGATCGTGCAGCGCCTCGACCGCATGTCGGCGCTCGTGATTCAGCCCAGTCATCTCGCCGGATCGGTCGCCTTCTTCCGCATCGCAAGCGGCCGAATCGCCGGGCCCATTTCGTTTGTTATCCAAGCCGCCGAACACGCCAAGTCACAATCTATGGAATCGCGAGTGCAAGAAGCCCTGGATTCCTTCCCTGCCACGAAAGCAAGATTCGCTCTCGAAACCATGGAGCACCTGGCCCTCCTCAAGCGCTGGTATTACCGTGGCACCCGAACGGGAGAAATGTTTTTCGCCGATGCAAAAGGCGAACTGCCCATGCGCCGCGTCGTTCGCGGCATTTCGCGCGTTTTTCGCGGGGAGAAGCCGGAGCCGCAGACCACCACGCTTCCGGAGAGATAGCGGTTTCGCCCGCGGGGAAGCTCTACCACAGGGGACACGGAGGAAAAGCGCATTCCTCGGTGTCTCCGGTGTCCTCTGTGGTTAAGAGTTTGACTTTTTAGCGACGGAACACACCCTCATCCCTGCACTGTCGCCGTGATTTTCCATCCAAACCACCGCCGTCCTGCCCATCGCACTGCGCGCCACGTGATTACCGCTCCCGCCACGATCGTCCCCACCCACAACAGCACCGCCGGCAGATAAAACAGAATCGACGTCACGGCCGTCGCATAAGTCGCCAGGCTTTCCAGCCCATCGCGCACCGCCAGTTTCAACTGATAGCCCGGACGCCAGTTCAGTCCGAACACCTGCGCCTCGGCCTCCGTCCGCAGAGAAATCGAGATGGCCACGGTCTCGATCTGCTGTGACAGGGCATTGAACTCCGCCTGCTGTTGCTCAATCTGACCGCGCACTTCGCTCAGCTTTTCGCTGACCGCAAGCATGTCTTTCACCGTGTGCGCCTGTTTCAGGATCGTCAGATACTGCGTTTCTTCCGCCCGCAGGTTGCGCAGATTCGCGTCCTCATCCACGTACTGGCGCGTGACATCCTGCGCCTCGATTTTCTCGTTCTCGACGCGCAGCCCCAGCTGGCGAATTTCTGCCCGTGCCTGGTCAAAATGCGCCGCAGGCACGCGCAGCGTCAGCATTTCCGCCGTCGCATTCTGTCCTCCGCCTTCCGCGCTCACCACGTATCCGCCCAGACTCACGGCGATGGCGGTTATCCTGTCGGCCACTTCCGCCGGATGCTGCACTACCATCTCGATCGAACTCGTGCGGATGATCTTCCGGCCAGCCCCGGCGATCGGCTCGGTGTGCTGCGCCTGAGCCGCCGCGACGCCGGGCTCGGCCTGGTCCGCCAGTTGATCCACCGCCATGAGCGTGGTGGTGGCTGCCACTGGCTTGGCCTTGATCGCGGGGGCATAGGTGGGAGCGTAGTAGGACCGGCTAGCCAGGTCGCCTTCTAACGTGCGCTGGTGTGCGACTCTACTCGACAGCTCCGCGGCCGGCCGCGACCGTAGGAGATTGGGTGTTGCCACCGCAGCCAGCATCAGCGCACCCACGACGGCCACGACGATACCTCGCCAATGCTTCTCTGCTTCACGAATCGAATCTGCAACTGCGGACATGAGCGTTCCTCCATTGAGAGAACGCCGAATCAGCGCGGTCTTGCAGCCCGCGCGAGGAGGGTGAAATAACGATCGGCTCAAGATTCTGTCAGCAAGAAAAAGGCAGCCCGCAGGCTGCCCTGATCATTCTGTTGGTTCTATCCGTATGAATCCGTGCAAATCCGCGGCAACGCAGTTAGATGTCCAGGTTCTTCACATCCAGCGCGTTTTCTTCGATGAACTTCCGCCGCGCCTCCACGTCTTCACCCATGAGCGTGGTGAAGATGGTTTCGCATTCGGCGATGTCCTCGAGCCTCACCGAAAGCAAGGTCCGCCGCTCCGGATCCATCGTCGTTTCCCACAACTGCGGCGCGGTCATTTCGCCCAGTCCTTTGTAGCGCTGGATGGTGAAGTCCTTCCGCCCTTCGTTGATCACATGATCGCGCAGGTCGCGGACCGTTGCCTTTTCTACGACTTCCACGTCAGCCTTGCGCTTGGCCGGCTTGGCCGCCTTCTTCTCGCTCTTCTCTCCGTCCGCAGCCGCAGCTTCGCCCTCTGCTCCCTCGCCGCCGCCATTCGCCGGCGCCGCCTTGACCAGGGTCTCGACCACAAACGGAGGCTCCATGAACGATTCAATCTGCTTGTACTTCGAGATCATCTGCCGGCACTCGGCGCTCGACGCCAGTTCCCAGCTGATGACGTGTTCGGCGCCGTGCTTGTTGACGAAGCTCACCCCCCACAGGTTGTGCTCTTCGTCGAAACGCGCCTCCACCGTCTTGAAGCCTTCGTCTTTCTGCAGCTTCCTGATCTCCCTTTCCAGCCGCTCAATTTTCTTCGGCGCCGCCTTCTTGTCGCCTTCAAAATCGGCGCGCTTGGCCAGGTCGAGCTTCGGAATCAGTTCCGTCACGCGCTCGTTGCGCACGCGTTTGTCGAGCTTGTCAAAAAATCCCAGATACTCGTCGAGCACCGTCATGAAGCGCGCCAGATCTTTGCCTTCGATCTTGGCCGCGCCCTCGCCGTAACGCACGCTCAGCCCCTCGGCTGCGCGCTTCACCATCACTTTCACGAACTCGCGCTCGTCCTTGATGTACTGCTGCGTTTTGCCTTTCTTCAGCGAAAAAAGCGGCGGCTGCGCGATGAACACGTTGCCGCGCTTGATCAGTTCCTGCATATGCCGGAAAAAGAAGGTCAGCAGCAGAGTCCGGATGTGGCTTCCATCCACGTCGGCGTCGGTCATCAGGATGATCTTGCCGTACCGCACCTTCGTGGCATCAAAATCTTCCTTCGCAATGCCCGTGCCCAGCGCCGTGATCATGGCGCGGATTTCCTCGTGCGCCAGCATCTTGTCGTAGCGCGCTTTCTCGACGTTCAGAATTTTTCCCTTGAGCGGCAGAATCGCCTGGAAGCGGCGGTCGCGGCCCTGCTTGGCGGTTCCGCCTGCCGACTCGCCCTCGACCAGGAACAACTCGCACCGGTTCGGATCGCGCTCCGAGCAATCCGCCAGCTTGCCCGGCAGCCCTCCCGAATCAAGCGCTCCCTTGCGCCGCGTCAGATCGCGCGCCTTGCGCGCCGCTTCGCGCGCCCGGGCCGCATCCACCGCCTTGTTGATGATCTTTCGCGCCACGGTCGAGTTCTGCTCGAAAAACGCGCCCAGCCGCTCGTTCACGAATGCGGTTACGATGCCAGCGATATCGGAATTCAGTTTTCCCTTGGTCTGCCCTTCAAACTGGGGCTGCGGCAGCTTCACGCTGATCACGGCGACTAAACCCTCGCGCACATCATCGCCGGTCAGATTCTCTTTCACATCCTTGAACAGCCCCAGCTGCTGCCCCGCGTAGTTGATGGTGCGGGTCAGCGCTGTGCGGAATCCGGAAAGATGCGTCCCGCCATCCACCGTGTTGATGTTGTTGGCGAAGCTGAACAGCGACTCCGAATATCCGTCGTTGTATTGCAGCCCGATCTCCATCACCACGCCGCTGCGCTCGGCTTCCATGTAGATCGGCTTGTCGTGCAGCAGTTGCTTGCCGCGGTTGAGATGCTTGATGAACTCCGCGATGCCGCCGTTGTACTTGAACTCGGTGTGCTTGGCTTCACCGGTTTTGGCATCGGTCGTACGCTCGTCGGTGAGTATGATCTGCAGTCCCTTGTTCAGGAAGGCCAGCTCGCGCAGCCGCTGCGCCAGCGTGTCGTAGTTGTAGTCGGTGGTGGTGAAGATGCTGCGGTCCGGAAGAAAATGTACCTTGGTGCCGGTCTTCACTTTCGCGACGCCGGTCTTCTTCAGCTTGCTGGTCGGCTCGCCTTTCGAATACGTCTGCTGCCAGGTCGCGCCGTCGCGCCAGATTTCGAGTTCGAGTTCTTCGCTGAGCGCGTTCACGCACGACACGCCGACGCCGTGCAACCCGCCGGAAACCTTGTAGGACGACGTATCGAACTTTCCGCCGGCATGCAGCTTGGTCATCACCACTTGCGCCGCGGAAACTTTCTCGCCGTCAATCTCCATGTCGTCCACGGGAATTCCGCGCCCGTCGTCAATCACGGTGATGGAGTTGTCGAGATGGATCGTGACTTCAATCTTGCTGGCGTATCCGGCCAGCGCCTCGTCCACGGAATTGTCCACGACTTCGTAGACCAGATGGTGCAGCCCCAGTTCGCCCGTCGATCCGATATACATCGCCGGACGCTTGCGCACCGCCTCCATGCCGCCCAGCACTTTGATCGAGTCGGCATTGTAGGCGCCGCCGCCGTTGTCCGGGACGGGGGTAGGGTCAGCGGCAGTGCCGGGTACTGAAATCCCGCCGTTGATCGGAGTCACTTTTCCGTTTTTTGTTTTGGTCTCTGCGATGGGAGTATTGATCTCTTTAGTGGCCATCTCGCTCCGCGAAAATGTCCCGATTTCTTTTCTGCACCCGGTCTTGCTTGCGCCCTGGAATACGGCTGGAAACTTCCTCCCGATCGGGCCTCGCTTGAATCCCCTAACCGGACTTCAAGTCGTTGAAATTGCAAATACTTAGGACCGTTTCGGACTGTTAGAATCATACCACAAAGCGAGCCTTTCCGGACCCTCTTCAAAGCCCTCGAATCGACTCAGTAACAGGCGGACTTTGAAGGAATTAACGATGCCTCGGGGAATGCCCAGCAGCAGCTAAGGGGGTTCTTTCCGGTCCCCGTAGCGCCCTTGCATTTCTTTGGGTAAGATAGACTCCCTTCGCAAGATAACTCCGCTCGTCCATTTGAGGAGGCCTCTATGGCGCAGCAGACTCCGTCCGGTATTGTGCGTTCGGCTTCGACATGGTCCATCGTGTGGGGCGTTTCGCTCATCATCTTGGGCATGCTGGCGGTGGGATCGCCTTTTCTCGCCGCCGTCGCGGTCAACGCGGTACTTGCCTGGCTTATCGTTTTGGCAGGTGTGGTCCACTTGACCGTCGCTTTTCACACACGCGAAGCAGGCAGTCTGATCTGGAGATTGCTGGTAGGGCTGGCATATATCTGCTTTGGTGTGTACCTGATTGCGCGTCCAGCAGTGGGTGTGGCGTCGCTCACTTTGGTACTGGCATCGCTCTTTCTGGTGGAGGGCATCCTGAACATTGTTTCGTTTTTCAGGATACGGTCAACCCGTGGGTCCAGCTGGGTTTTGCTTGACGGGATCGTCACTCTGTTGTTGGGGCTGATGATCTACACACAATGGCCGTCGAGTTCGGCCTGGGCAATAGGCACGCTGGTTGGCGTCAGCATGATTATCAGCGGCGTTGCACGGGTAATGGTATCTTTCGCGGTCCGCAAGGCAGCGGACACGATCGAGTCGAAATTGGCTGCTTAGTGGGTCGGGGCAACATTCAGGAAAGCTCGCTCTCGCGACGCCAGGCAGGACGCTGCGCCTTCGGGGCAGGTGTCCGCTCAAACCTGGTGTTGACCGAAACTGAACGGAGGAATACGGCATGGGAGGCATGATTCCGTTCGGCGACGCCTCGCGATCAGCAGCAAAAAGGGCGGCCGCAAGGCCGCCCCAAACTGACAACTGCTTACTGACAACTGGCAAGTGCTCTTACGCTGTGGCCGGCCGCTCACCGGTCTTCGGAGCTCGTCCCGGCTGCAATTCCGGCTTGATCACGTGTTGCACGCCGTCCTCTGGCTTCGACGGCGGCGCCTGCAGTGGAGGCAGTTCCAGGCCTTCGACCAGGAGCTTGATCTCGTTGGCATCGAGAACTTCCCGCTCAATCAGCGCCCGGGCAATCCTCTCCAGCGTGTCGCGATTGTCCGACAAGATCTGCTTGGCGGTGGTGTAGCCCGTATTGACCAGCTTGCGCACTTCCTGGTCAATCTTGATCGCCGTGTCTTCGCTGTAATCGCGATGCTGCGCGATCTCGCGGCCCAGGAAGATCTGCTCTTCCTTTTTGCCGAACGTCAGCGGACCCAGATCGCTCATGCCCCACTCGCAGACCATCTTGCGCGCCAAGTCCGTAGCCCGCTCGATGTCGTTGCCGGCGCCCGTGCTCATGCAGTTCAGGAACAGCTCTTCCGCGATGCGCCCGCCCATCAGGATGGCGATCTCGGTTTCCAGATAGTTCTTGTAGTAGTTGTGCCGGTCGTCAATGGGCAACTGCATGGTGACGCCGAGCGCCATGCCGCGCGGAATAATCGTCACCTTGTGCAGCGGATCGGAGTTCGGCATCTTCGCGGCCACCAGGGCATGCCCAGCCTCGTGGTAGGCCGTATTCTTCTTTTCTTCGTCCGACAACAGGAGCGACTTGCGCTCTACTCCCATCAGGACTTTGTCTTTGGCCAGCTCGAAGTCGTACATCAGAACCGCTTTGCGGTTCTGCCGAGCCGCCGCCAGGGCGGCCTCGTTGACCATGTTCTCCAGATCTGCCCCGGAGAATCCCGGAGTGCCGCGCGCCAGCACGGAAAGATCAACGTCCTCGGCCAGCGGTTTCTTGCGGGTGTGCACGCGCAGGATTTCCTCGCGCCCGCGCACATCCGGACGGCTTACCACCACCCGCCGGTCAAATCGCCCCGGCCGCAGCAGCGCCGGATCAAGCACGTCCGGGCGGTTGGTCGCGGCCATCAGAATCACGCCTTCGTTCGACTCAAAACCGTCCATTTCCACCAGGAGCTGATTCAGCGTCTGCTCGCGCTCGTCGTGCCCGCCGCCCAGGCCGGCGCCGCGATGCCGTCCCACCGCGTCAATTTCGTCAATGAAAATAATGCAGGGAGCGTTTTTCTTGCCCTGCTCAAACAGGTCGCGCACGCGGCTGGCGCCTACGCCGACAAACATCTCCACAAAATCCGACCCTGAAATCGAGAAGAACGGAACGTTGGCTTCGCCCGCAACCGCGCGCGCCAGGAGCGTTTTGCCCGTTCCCGGAGGCCCCACCAGCAGCACTCCCTTGGGAATGCGCCCGCCCAGTTTCTGGAATTTTTGCGCCTCGCGCAGGAACTCGATGATTTCCCGCAGCTCTTCCTTGGCCTCATCCACTCCCGCCACGTCTTTGAACGTGACTTTCTTCTGCTGCATGGAGAGCAGGCGCGCCCGGCTCTTGCCGAACGACAATGCCTTATTCCCGCCCGTTTGCATCTGGCGCAGCATGAACAGCCACACCGCACCGATCAGGACAAATGGAACCACCTGAATCAGCCACGCCCAGTTCCCGCCATTGATGTCGCGGACGTGGACGTTGACGCCCTTCGTCTTCAGGGTGTTCAACACTTCGGGAGTGAAGTAGCTGGTCAGCGCCGTGGTGTGGAACGCGGACCCATCCTTGAGTTTGCCGCGGACCTGCATGCCGTCGACCGTAATCTCATGAACGTCGCCCACATCGATGTGATTCATGAACTGAGTGAAGTCCAACTCTGCGTCCTTCTGGCTGTCGCGCGCGGTCTTCACCAGTTGATACAGCAACACCGCTGACACGATAATCAGCGCCCAGAACAACACGGTCTTTACAGTCGAGTTCACCTAGAAGACTCCTCAAACACGGGTAGCCGGATACACCAACTCCCGAGGCTCCTACAGCTAAATTAGATGCCCCTCAACGACTTTGGACTGGGGAAATAGCTTAGAAGCCTATTCTACCTTTTCCCCAGGAAAAAGGCGCGCGCCGGCGAATATGACTTAAGTCACTGGGGTACTTACACTTGACGCCGCCACGTACGGCAGATTCCGGCTCGTTTGCTCGACCGCACCCAGGCCATATCCCACCAGGAAAGTTTCATCCACCAGGAACCCGAAATAGTCGGGTTGCAGCGACACCCGCCGCGCCGCCTGACGATCAAGCAGCGTCACCAGTTTCACCGACGCCGCGCCCCGCGCCCGCAGGTCGCTCATCAGGAACTCGCTGGTCACTCCCGAGTGCACCAGCCCTTCCACCAGCAGAATATGCTGCCCACGAATGTCCGGCTCGTGGCTGAAGAAAATCTCCATCACCTCGTTGGCGGACCCGCCCTTGGTCCGGCTGTATTTCGGCTTGATGAACTGGCACACCACCGGGACGTCCAGCGCCCGCACCAGGTCGGCCAGGAACATGAACGCGTTCTCCAGCACAGCCAGCACCTGAATGGCCTGACCCTCGACCATGTCCATTCTGTAGTCGTCGGAGATCTGCCGCCCCAGTTCCTTGACCCGTTTCTGAATCTGCTCGGTCGTGATGACCTGCCGCAGGGGCTCGACTCTGGCACCGCTCATGGAAGTTTGCCTGCCTCCCGCCAATCGCTGCTCAATTCTACGTCGCTGGCTTCTCGAAAAAAGGCTTTTCTGCGATGAGAATTGCCTCGCGCCCCGGTTTCGCCCAAAGCCTCGCCGGCGGCGGAAATCCGCGCACCCACACAATTTCATCCCCGCTCACTGCCACCGGCCACAGCTTGCGCTCCGGCTGCGCCACATGACGCTCTTGCAGCAGTTCCTTGATCTTCTTGGGGGACTTGGTATGGGCCGGCCAGAATCGGTCTCCCGGACGCCAGTTCCGCACCCGTAACGGTCCGGGCAACGATTCCGCATCCAGGAGTTGTTGAGAATTATAACCTGCCGCCGCGTCCGCCGGAATGCGCTGTGCCTCGATCTGCAGGCCCGTCTGGTTAACCACGATCATCCCCGGGATCGGGAGTTCGTATTCATAGTTCTGCGCCTCTGCCGGGACGCGCAGATCGGGAGTCAAAAAGACGATTTCGTGGGGCTCGTGCCGCACCCTCCATCCCAGCGGCAGTGACAACTCTCTGCCCGAGCCACCGTCTCCCGCCGCGAAGCGCAGGATCTCTTCCACGTGCTTGAACTCCAGCGGGATCCCCGCCTGCTCCCCCACGGCTTTCACCAGCCTGCGCTGCACAGCCGTAGGTTCGCCCAGAAACCATAGCAGACTCACCCGTGCGTTCATGACCAGCCACGGGGCATTCTCGATGCGCGACCGCAGATCATCGCTTCTAGGGTGCCCCATTTCCCGCGCGTCTTTTGCGCGAGAAACCCTGCCCTGAGCCTGTTGAAGGCTGGGGTTATCTCCCGAAACTGAATCCTTGGGGACGCTTCCCAACCCTGCGATCTGAACCAGACCCGCTTCGCTCCTCGCCTCCCGCGCCCAGTCCGGCTCCGACCAGTGCACCGTCGTGCCCATCCAGCCCGCCACTTCATTTTCCCAATAATCTTCTTCGCCCCGCGCAATCTCAGCCAACTCCGCCAGATTCTCCGCCACCGCCGGATTGAATTCTCTTTCCAGCAGCGGCACCACCAGTTTGCGCACGCGGTTGCGGGTCAGCGTCGCGTCCGTGTTGCTTGAGTCTTCACGCCAGCTTTGCCCAATGTCGTTGAGATACTGCTCCAGCTCACGCCGGCGCGTCGTGAGCAAAGGCCGCACAATCTCGCCGCAGATTTCTCCCGCATCGTCTTCCACCGGAATTCGCGGATAAATTCCTCCCAGCCCCCGCATCCCCGCCCCGCGAATCATCCGCATGAGGACGGTCTCGGCCTGATCGTCGAGCGTGTGCCCGGTCGCGATTTTGTCCAAATGGGGAAGCTGGGTGCCCCACCCTTCTCGCGTTCTTTGCGAGAGGGTGGGGGTTTTGACTTGTCCGTCCGGGGCGTGTTTTGAAAGGGCGCGGCTTTCAGCCGCGCCGTCTGCAGCGACAACAGAATGGGGCTTTAGCCCCTGAGGGCCGCTTTGGATTGGCTCGCCTTTGGGTGGCGCAGCGCTTCCAGCGCTGCGATCCGCGGCCTCACTATGACTCGGGGCTTTAGCCCCTGAGGAACTTTCCCCTAACAGATACCGAAAGAACCCATACCGCAACTTCCGTGCCGCCGCCTCGACGCTGACGCCTTCCTCGCGCGCCTGCTCCGCCACATCATCGCTATCAACCAGAAACTCCAGATCATGCTCGCGAGCCAGGCCGGCAACAAACTGCTCATCCGCGTCCGACTCGGCCCCGCGCAGCTTGTGATTGAAATGAACGACGGAAAGGACGATCCCCAACTCACCCCGCAACTCCAGCAGCAACCGCAAGAGCGCGACCGAATCAATCCCGCCGGAAACGGCCACGCCAACGCGATCCCCGGCCCTCAGCCGCTCCTGCCGCCGAATGTGGCCAAGCACGCGCTCCGCCAGTGGGTGCACGGGAACATGGTACCGCAGTGCTCATGTGGGGACAGCCGCCCTCGGCTGTCCGGCGGAGCGAAGCTCCGCGGGCGATACAAGCTGGAGCATGTGCAACCGCGAACAAGGAGGGCACAGCTTCAATAGTTCCGAAAACAGCCCGGCGAGCTGGCGCTCACCCGGACAGCCGGGGGCGGCTGTCCCCACATGCTTTTTCTCCCCGTCCTCTGCGTCCTCCGTGGTGAGAGGGTTTTGACCTACACTCCCGCGCTCTTCTCCGCGATCAGCTTCCTGATCTTCTCCACGAACTCCGCCGCGGGCATGTCCTCGGTCTTCTCTTTGCCGCGCGAGCGGACGTTCACTTTCCCCGACTCGGCCTCTTTATCCCCGACCACCAGCAGGAACGGCACTTTCTGCATCGCGTGCTCGCGAATCTTGGCGTTCATCTTCTCGTTGCGCGCGTCCACCTCGACGCGCACGCCGATCGCCTTCAGCTGAGCCGCGACTTTATTCGCATACCCCGCGTGCCGCTCGCTGATCGGAATCATCACCGCCTGCACCGGCGACAGCCACACCGGAAACGCGCCCGCATAGTGTTCGATCAGCACGCCGAAGAAGCGCTCCACCGACCCATAGAGCGCGCGATGCACCATGACCGGCTGCTTGCGCGATCCATCTTCCGCGACGTATTCGAGTCCGAAGCGCTGCGGCAGGTTGAAGTCGAACTGCACGGTCGAGAGCTGCCACAGACGCCCGATTGCATCTACCAGCTTGATGTCAATTTTCGGCCCGTAGAATGCAGCCTCGCCGGGCATCGTCTTGTAGTCAATCTTCTTCTGCCTGAGCACTTTTTCGAGCGACTGCGTGGCGTGGTTCCACTGCTCTTCGCTGCCCACAAAATTCTTCCGGTCCTCCGGATTCCACGTCGAAAGCTCGGTCTGGTACTGGTCGAATCCGAAATCCTTCAGCACATCGAGCGCAAAATCCAGGCACAACGCGATCTCGCCTTCGATCTGTTCCGGCGTGCAGAAGATATGCGCGTCATCTTGTGTAAAACCCCTAACCCGCATCAACCCGTGCATCACGCCCGAACGCTCGTAGCGATACACGGTGCCCAGCTCGCCCAGCCGCACTGGCAGATCGCGATACGATTTCAGCGAGTCCTTGTAAATCAGAATGTGGCCGGGGCAGTTCATCGGCTTCAGCCGGTATTCGGCGTCGTCGAGCTCCATGGCGTCGAACATGTTTTGCGAGTAGTAGCCCTCGTGCCCCGAGGTGTAGAACAGCTGCCCCCGCGCCACATGCGGCGTGCACACCAGCGCGTAACCGCGCTTGATGTACTCCGAGCGCATCCAGTCTTCCATTTCCTTGCGGATAATCCCACCCTTTGGATGCCAGAAGATCAGCCCCGGCCCGGCCAGCTCCTGAATCGAAAACAGGTCGAGCTGCTTGCCCAGCACGCGATGGTCGCGCTTCTTGGCCTCGTCAATCTGCTTCAAATAATGGTCGAGGTCTTTCTTCGAGAAGAATGACGTTCCGTAGATGCGCTGCAGTTGCGGATTCTTCTCATCCCCCAGCCAGTACGCACCCGCAATATTGAGCAGCTTGAACGCTTTGATTTTTCCCGTCGAAGGGACGTGCGGTCCACGGCAGAAATCGGTGAACTTGCCGGTGCGGTAGATGGAAATCTTTTCATCGGGCTTGGTGAATTGCTCGATGAAATGGCACTTCATGAAGTCGCCTTCTTTTTTGAACTCCGCCAGTCCCTGGTCGCGAGGCAGAAACTCGCGCGCATAGGGAATGTTCTGCTGCACCAGTTCCTGCATCTTCTTCTCGATCTTCTCGAGATCCTCGGAGGTAAACGCAGTCGGGCGATAGAAATCGTAGAAGAATCCGCTTTGGGTCGCGGGCCCATGGCCCAGCTTGGTCTCAGGAAACAGCTCCAGCACCGCTGCCGCCAGCAGGTGCGCCGACGAATGGCGGTAGACTTCGAGAGCCTCGGGATCTTTCTCGGTCAGAATGCGCAGATCGGTGTCTTTTTCGAGCGGCCGCGTCAGATCAATGAGATCGCCGTTGCCATTGGCCCCGGACGCCGCACCCGACTGCGCGTCGGCCTGCGCCTCGAGCGGCCGCGCCCGCGCTGCCAGCGCCACCTCCGCCAGCCGCGGGCTGATGGACTTCGCAATCTCCAGCGCGGTCGTGCCTTTGGGCACGTCCTTAACGCTCCCGTCCGGGAGCTTCACATGAATGCTGTCTGCCATAATGTCGGACCTAGGGGAACTGAATCTTTCAGTCTAAAGAAGGGCGAAGGGAGGGTCAAACCGGGCGGGGGGATAGCTATACAGACGGGAAAACTTGAACTGCACCCTTGGGCTGAGACACGGAGTTAAGAGGGTTGTTGCCGTTCGCTGAAAAATCATTGTACGGCGAGGTTTGGTTTTGGAGAATCGTCCGCGGCCGGCGAAGCGGAGGCAGGCT
>Ga0181536_10004370_pt1 | contig 14981 bp, 16 predicted proteins | sample PEATcosm2014_Bin_41_FD_121105 | JGI IMG/M metagenome (GOLD analysis project Ga0181536, IMG submission 121105) | Peatland microbial communities from MTU Mesocosm Facility, Houghton, MI, USA - PEATcosm2014_Bin17_60_metaG | ecosystem: Environmental > Terrestrial > Soil > Wetlands > Peat | place... | reverse complement strand
GCCTTCCCGCCGGAGCTGCGCAAGGTAATCATCGAGGCACTCCGGGGTGAAGGGCCTCTCTTTTGGGAGCAGAACGATCCCTTTGTGCGCCGCTGGATAGCGCCGAGGTTTCGGGCGGGGCGGAGGTTTGGCTAGCCCATCCACGGGAGGATGCCCCTGCCCGCACGCCGGAGGGTGTAGGTCATCGAGACCTGGGGCAACGGCCAGGGAGCGGATTAACGGGGCAGCAGCATGAGCAAGGTCATCAATAAAGTGAGGCGCCTATGAAAGATAAAAACTCGAAACGAGCTGAACGCCTCCAGGAAACCCCTCGGCCAGAGGGGCGCCAGGGGGGCCGAAGGTACCGCCGGGACCCGCCCACACCCGGCGAAACCTCCGCCGCCCCAGCCTCCTGAGAATGCAGCCACAAAAGTTTGCAAATAGGAAAACTAACCCTCCGCAGCAATTGAAAGGGGCCCGAGCGCGCTGCGCTGGAGCGGCTCCTGGGGGCGGAGAAGGCCAACACCCGCCGGGGGCGGCCGGCGCTCCTCCTTCTGGCCATCGGCGCCGCCGGCGAAATCGCCAAGGCCAGGATCTTGCCCAAGCCGCACCACGATCTCCAGACCCCGTATTGGCTCGCCCTGGAGACCGGAGATCCGGGGCGAGCGCGCTGGAAGCTCCTTCCGACCGCGGAGCAGGCCATCGATTCCGCGTCAACGTGGATCCGCCAGCGCGCCTTGGCCCTCTTTCCCCCCGGAACCAACTCCAACGGCCCGGCGGCATCAACCCAGAAAAACGACATACCAAAAGACATCATGAAAACAATCGTTGGCATCGACGGCAGAGTGACCGGAGCGCTCGCCGCAGTTTATCCGGACGAAACCTGGCAGGTGACGCCGGCTCATATCATCGACTGCGGCCGGGACAAACTCCTGGACGTCCAGGGCAACCTGCAATTCCTCAACGCCGTCGCCGAGCGCGCGGGCGGCATGGGCCAGATGCTCGTGGCCTGCGAGATGCAGAAGAAAAACCCAATCTTTGGGGCCAAGGGCGAGTTCTGGCGGGTGCTGCTCAGCCTGGGGGGATTCTCCTTTTGCCTGGTGAACCCGCAGACCTGGCAGCGGGATGTGCTCAAGGGCATCCCGGGCACGGACGCCAAGAGGATGGCCCGCATCTGCGTCGAACGGCGATTCCCGGGCATCGACCTGGGCGCCTACAACCGGTCCCAGCGGGAGGGAATACGCGACGCGATCTGCATCGCGGCGTGGGCCAGGAGCAACAGCCGGTGAGCCCAGCCAGACGCGCCCCGGCCGCGTTTTTCCAGGAAACACAAAACCAACAGAAACCGACACATTATGAATGCTAACAATAATGATCAATCCGGGTCGCCCCCCGGCTCGCCGGGCAGGAACCAGTGCCGCGCCCATCCTGCAGGCTCAAGAATTTTGCGGTTTGTCTAACCAGGTGTGCGCCGCGCGGCGTCGGGGCCTTCGGATCGCGCAAGCAAAGTCGGTAAACCCTCAAATAAAACACAAGTATGAAGATGAAAATCAGCAACCCTTCGAATCCGCTCTCCACCATGGCGAAGGCGTTTCTCGCCTGGAAAGCCAAGCTCAGCGTTACCCGCGCCTATCTGGCCTTCCTGTGTAGCTCGCTCCGGCTCCTGATTCGCCAGGCCGGCGATGTCCCGATAAGGAGCCTGACGCCGGCCATCATTCGGCGTGCGCTGGCGGCGTCCCCCTCGGTCCACACCGCGCGGCATCGCTTCTACGCCTACAAGTCATTCTTCCAATGGGCCGCTGGCCGCCACTATCTGCAACGCCACCCGATGAGCGGGTTGGTTCCGCCGGTGCCGCCACCCACGCAGCGCATAAGCCCCTACACTTCCGGCGAAGTGCGGCAGATTCTCTGCACGCTGAAGAATCCCCTCGACGTCGTTGCAGCCGCGCTTGCGGCATTCGCCGGGCTGCGAACCGGCGAGCTCATCCAGTTCAACGCTGCACAGGATCTGGGGGATGACCGCATCCTCATCAACCGAGGCAAGGGCCGTCAGCTCCGTTCTGTCCCAATATCTCCGGCGCTCAACCAATGGCTCGCGCCCTTGCGGGCGTCGCCAGGGGCTCCGCCCCGCCGGTTGCCTGCCCCTTCTGCGGTCAGGCGACACGGGAAACTCCACGGATTGCCGATCGAGTTCCACCGCCTCCGGCTGACCTTCCTCGCCTATCGCTTCGCCATCACCGGCGACCTCGGCCTCACTGCGCACGAGGCGGGAATCGTGTCTCCCCTATATCGGGACATTCTGCACCGGGATGTGGCCGAGGCAAAGAGGTTCTGGGACCTGACCCCGGAAAACTGCGGCCGCGCAGACTGGGGAGAAGAAGTGAGCGAGTAGCTTGCCGCGCTCGGCCGTTCTAGGGTCGCGGCCGTGCGCTTCCACCGCTCCGAGTGAACGCCCGCTTCTGCGCAATTCCCGGGGCCATCGACCTGTGATCGGGCGGCCCGGGAGATCGGAGAAAAGATGCGGCCGGGCTCAAGCCTTGTCGTTCTTGGACATCGCAGGCCCCGGGCCGGTCGCCGCACGATCCCCCGGGCAGGACACCCCGGCTTCATCACCCTCGTCCACACGACGCATCCGATATTGATGAAAAGGATGGACACCTGGTTGCGTGCGGCCCCAAGGCCATCGACCGAGAATTCCCCGGCATGCCCCCCGTGATCTGCCTGCGGGCATGGTCCACCCGCTAATTGAGCATCGGCATCTGCTTGAGGGCAGGGCGGCCAATTTCCCTAGCCGCCGCCATCTGGCCCAATTCCGCGCCGTCGGCGCCCGATCCGTCCCGCCGCACCCAAAACCACGCAAAACCGACGGTACTAATCATCCTTTACAGCCGCGGGCCCGTCGCTCTTACTGGGGGGATGACGCTCAGAAGCCGCAACGCCGCCGCAACCGCCATCGGCAAGCCGTGCGTGCTTTCGTCCCCCCTGGATGCCGACGAGCGCCGCTCGCTCAAGCGCTGCGAGCGCGTCATCGCCAGGGGCAGCAAAGCCTTCATCGCGGTCGGGTTGGCCCTCAGCGAGATTAAAGAAAGGCGTCTCTACCGGGAAGAATTCCCTACCTTCGAGGCGTACTGCCAGGCTCGCCTCAACTGCAGCCGGTCCCTGGGATACCGCCTAATCACGCATGCTGCGATGGTCATCGAGATGGGAGTGTCGCCAATTGGCGACAAATTGGGCACCGAATCCCAGGCACGGGAGCTGGCGCGGGTGCCACGGGAGATGCGCAAGGAGGTGCTTCGACTCGCCGATGAGATGGCCGAGGGAGGACCCCTAACCGCCCGGCTGATCCGCCAGGCGGCCATCGAGCTTGGCGTCGACGGCAACCCGCTGTTGCCCAACGGCGGCAGCGACGACGTCCAGACGCCCGCCGAGCTGGCGAAGGCCATCGTGGCCCACTTCCTGCCTTCCGGGAGGGTGCTGGAACCGTGCAGGGGAGGCGGCGCATTCGTCAGGGCCCTCCCCGGCTGCGACTGGTGCGACCTCGCCGTTGGCCGGGACTTCCTGGCCGCCGAAGGGTACTGGGACTGGATCGTCAGCAACCCCCCGTATTCGCAGTTCCGCGCGTTCCTGCAGAAGGCCATGCAAGTGGCCGACAACATCGTGTTCATCTCGCTGGTCGGCGCGTGGTTCAAGCGAAGCCTGCAGGACGATATGCGCCAGGCCGGGCTTGCCCTGGTCGAGATGGCCGAGCTCCCCAGCCCACCCGACTGGCCCCAGTTCGGCCTGGAGCTGTCCGCCGGCTGGGCACGCCGAGGCTGGCAGGGGAGCATCGCCCACACCCGGCTGGACACCCGTCCGAACCCTTGACCAGCAGGCAGGGCAAGGAAAGGGGAATACCCTGGGCGTGGTATGTGATTGGCCAGGGCCTCCGGCTGCCATGGACGCGAGTCGCTCCTGGGCCGCGGCCAAGCCGTCGGCCAAACGCACCACACCCGCCCCGCGAGGCGGGGGCGCGAACTCCTGCCCGGCACCGCCATAGATCGAATGGGGCGGCGGTTTCGTAAACCTAAGAACACGGGGGGCAGATCACTGGCCAAACAGGGCGTACCTCAACGGAAGCACGGTGAAACAAGGGGATTTTGATGATCCAGCCTCAAAGAAATGTCCCGCCGGGACGGGTCCGTAAAGGGTGCAACAATGGGGTTGACATTGTCACCTCGTGACCTTTGCGACGCCGACGCTGCCCCGTGGTGGCCTGGCGACGGGGGGCTGATCCCCATTCCGCACTATAGCGCAGCCGAAGGGGAGAAGGAGGATATGGAGATATGAGGTCAGAAAGACGCTGAACAACCTGCCCGCCCCACCCCAAGTAACCCATTCGGGCAGGAACACTCGGAGGTTTTCATTTGCAAGGGAGCTTCTCTCCGTGATAGAAAGCCCATCGACACCGCAAGATTCCTGAGACGCTAATTGCAGCGCGTCGTTGCGCTGGCGCTGGAATGGAGGGCCATGTGATCTCAGGGTAGGGGAGGGTGGTGGCTCTTTAGTCCAGCGGAGAAACCCATGCCCTCTGGGCATGGTCAGAACGGAAACTATGCTGGAAGGGAACTCCACCTGGGCCACCTTCGTGGGCAGGGATGTCGCTGGGCGCCGAGTAGTGGAAGGATGCCCCTCTGGGATTCTGCAGAGGCCCGAATGCTTCAAGCTGACCGGATCAGTAGGCGCGTCGAAAGCAGCCAGGGCGTCGCTGGCCCCTTCGAGGGGCCATCAGGCAATACCACCCCCTCTGGGGGTGGATCTTTATCTTGCGGCAAACTATGGCAGATCTTCTTCACGTTCGGGGAATCCGCTGGCTGGCCAAGCAGGGGAGCGGGAGAAATTGTGGCCATCGCGAGTCGCACAAGCGAATGGCCTCGCCGCCGCGTCTTCGCGAATCCGACTGCCACTTGGAACGCGTAAACCCGCGTACCGGCTCATGCTTGCCCTATGAATGACGCCGAGGACAGAACTCCTGCGCCGGGAGGTGGCCCATAAAGCCGAGGTCGATGCCAAAGACAACGCCGACGCAACGCCTTTGCACTGGGCAGCGATGTGTAGTCAAAAGGACGCGGCCTGGGGATGCTGCCTGACACTCGAGGACCTCACCAACCCCGCTCCCTGTGTGCAGGCGGTGGCGGCACCAATCAATAGGTTGGCTGCTGGCAGGTAAAACCAATCCTAATCGTTGGTTTGGATAGCTTGCCTTTAAACGGCACAAACAACATTCAAAAGTAATATCGGCTTCGCCTAAATATCTACTGCTTTCCAACTGGTCGGTGGGGCGAATACAGGCTCGGATGGCTAACCCATGCCTCGGTTTGTCGGTGGATTAAGTCATGGTGGGCCTCTTGAACGAGCCCATCTGCACGGGAAAGCCCCTTCAACTATTGCGCCTGGCGCGCAATTGAAGTCATTGAAACCGAACGACTTTTTCAGTCAATCCACAGCAGAATCCCCAAGGATTTCGGGCCAATTGTCAACTTCCCTTTCAGGATGAAGAAGTTAATCAAAATGATGCCTGCTGACAGGAAATGACAGGAAGGCTTAACCACTTCATTTCCCTGTTGCGGTCACCGGACATCCTCGCGCGGCTCGTCCGGCGTCAAGTCGGTGATTCCCGGCTCCTGGGCCACGGACCATCGCCTGTCCGGGTTGTACTCCTTCATCATGGCGGCCGTCCTTGCGGTCTTTTCACCCAAACTCCGCTGATAAACGACTCCGTCCTGGTTCACGATGAAGGTCATGATGCCCGACTCTGCCCAGCGGACGGGATATGCGACCAACGCAAAGCCGCCGGTCATTTCGCCGTGCCGGACATAATTCATCCTGCCACCCGGAGCCGCAGGCCCTTGCCGCGTCAAAATCCTGAACAAATACCCGTGAAATGGACGCGGACCTTTGCCGCTGGTCCAGTTGTATCCTTCCAAAGAGGCTTCCGCCACGAACGACGATAAAGGACTGGGGATCCCCCCAATCTCCGTCGGCCAATACAAACCGTCCGTCTTTCCGGGAGCGCTCTTGAATCTCTGGGCGTATTTTGGCGCCTCGGCGCTGTCGGCAAATCGGTGGGCGTATTCACGCTGCGCCTTCACATAAACGCGGCAAACTCCAATAGCGTGATATTCGTCCCGGCCGATGTGCCGGTTGATGATCTCATCCTCCCCCGCAATCGTGTCAAAGATCCACGCCCCGTTGGTTTGGATTAGCGGAATCGGAAACGGCCACTGCTCTCCTCCGATTTCCAGAATCACCTTGCGACTCCCCTCCGGCACGACGTCGCACCGCTTCTCCAGATCACTGGCGAAGGCCTCAAAATGTTTCTCGTCCAACGTCTTATCGCCGGTCCATAAATTGGTGACTTCGGGGCCGAACATCTCACAAATCGCCTGCCGGTCGTGCGCTTTGGCCGCTTTGACCAGCTCCTTTGTAGCCTCCGCCGGCGAGGTGAAGGTGCGTTGTGACACGGCTGACTGATCTCCACCTCGAACCTGCCCAAGCCATGTCACAGATAAGAGCCCTAATGCCAAGGCCGGGAATTTGATCGTCTTCAAGTTCATAAGATTTCAGTGTTCGGACCGTCATCTGCCATGACCGCCTCCTCCTCCGTGACTGCCGCCGCCGTGACCAAATCCGCCCCCTCCGTGAAATCCCCCATGGAACCCACCCGCTGCGCCGCGGCTCGCGGAGCCTCGTCGGCCAAAATCGCGATCGTGACCGAAGATGCCATGATCGTGATGCCTGAACACATAACCATCCGGCCCCCAGAAGCCCCCATAATAGTCTAGGCCATAATCGCCATAATCAGGCCCATACCAACCGGGTCCGTCGTAGCCATAGTAACCGGCACCTGCGCAACCTGTCAGAATCCCGACCAGCACCAGGCCTATTCCCAGCCTCCATGTGCGACCTAACCTCTTGTTTCTGTTCATTCCAACCTTCCTCCGCGTTCGGACTTCACTTTCCAGACCTAGCCAACGCCCATTCCATCCGCCGTCGGGGAATCGCTAAACGACTCCTCGTATTGCCCTATCTCAGTCAAGTCCGGTGCATACAGTTTTTTGGCGTTTAGGGCGGTGCCCTTATATTTGTTTCCGCGCGGTTGCCCAAGTGCTTAGCGAACGGCCAGCCATCCTGCGATTTCACCGTTCGGCAACCGCACTACTTCGTTGTCGGTGTAGCGGTGATGCGGTTTCCAACCGCCCGCCAGATGGACCGCGGTCGTTCGTCCCGCTTGAATGACGACCGGAACCTTCACCTCGACCGTGCGGGCGTAATCTTCCGCTTGAGCCTGGATGTCGTAGAGGCCTGGCGGAAGCGGGACGAGAGCCGGCTCGCCGTCGTCTGGGTTGCGGGCGTTGCGCACCCGTTTGAGGAGCGCGCCTCCTTGGCTGTAAATGGTGTAGTCGGTGTGGGCGGGGTCATATTGGAACTCATTTTTCCCGAAGTCATTATCCCACAGCCGCTCCGCCATGTTTGGGTCGATATCGGCTTTCTGCCTGGCGGAGCACACTTGGAGATAGCCCTCGCCCCCGTTTTGAGGGCGGCCCGTCGGTGCCGGCCCTATTGGTTCAAGGACCGCGACTTTCGTGGGCGAGGCGCACCCAACCAACCAAAGCAAGGCGCCGGCTAGGACAATTGTGTTTGTTTGCTTCATAACTGCTTTCCTTTCGTTTTATATCAAGGTTTGGAGAGGCTTTCTGTGTTGGCGCGCCAGCCGGCGATTTCTCCGTTAGGCAGGCGCACGGGATTGGACCGGAGGAGGGCTGCGTTGTCTGGCCACAAGGCGCTGCCGTCCAGACACACCGTCGTCAGCCGGTCGGCCAGGATGACCGCCGGTACGGTGACGGTCTTGTAACCATTGGCGCGAGCGACGACACGGTACTTGCCCACCGGCAGTTCGACCGTCTGAGGACCTTCCTCGACGCTGCCATTACTGTTATGCACAACCTGCAGCAGCCTTCCTTCTTCGGAGAGGATCCTGTAATCCGTGTATTGACGAAGTAAAGGCATGTCGTTGAAATCGGCGTTCGGAGCCCAAGCCGTGTACACCACCAACGCCCCCTTCGGGCCGGCAGCCGCCGGCTTGAGCCAAGACGGTCCGACCGCATCGAGAACGACCGCCTGTTTGTGAAAGGCGCAACCCGACAAGAGAGCGACGCCGCCGAGAAACATAACCGCCAGGAGAGACTTCATAACTTTTTCCAGTTCTGTTCACCTCAGCGATGGCCGCCACCACCGAAGCCGCCTCCATGGAATCCACCCCCGAAGGAACCGCCACCGCCGTGGAATCCGCCGCTGAAACCGCCTGCGTGAAAGCCACTACCGAGAGAGCCTCCGCGATACCCACCAAGAGACCCGAAAGAGCCAGCACCGTGGAATCCTCCGGAATAGGGGGCTTGGTGGTACCCGCCGAAGGCGCCTCCGCCTGGCGTCGCCCAATGCGGCGCTGCATAGACTTGGGCGCGGTAAGTCGGCACGGCCCGATAAGTGCCGAACGCGCCGGCGCCGGGTGATGCCGTGCGCGGGGCCGCGTAACTGGGCCTGTAATCAGGTCGACCGGCCCCACTCGGACGGGTGGGGGAGGTCGAACCTCGCTCGCCGGCGCCACTCCACCAGTGCGAGGCGGTGTCCGCGGTTGTCAGAGCCGCAGGGCCCTGCGAACCCTGGTGAGCCCACTGCGTCACCGAACCGCTCGGCCGGGCCGGTGTCCCCAAAAAGCTGTCGCCACCGTGCGCACCCTGGTGCCAGACTCCCGGATTACCTCCAGGACCAAAGGTTCCATTGTGGCCCCAATGGTCGCCGTGCCCGAAGCGGCCTCCACGACCAAAATCGCCAAACAGGCACGCCGCCTCCAACGGGAAAAAACCGCATCCGCCCCAGAAGCCGCAGGGCTCCCACCAGCACCCTGGCGCGGGCGCAATCCAGCCTGGGCCCCAATCATCACAGAAATCGGGCGCCCAGCCATAGGACGAATCGGAATAGTCCGGATAGTAAGCGGGCGGGGCCGCAGGGGCCGCGTAGCCCATGGGTGCGATCAGGTCACCCTGCAACGCGGCTTGGGGCGCCGGCGGAGCCCCGGGAGGCGCCGGGACCGGTGGCGGACCCGGGATTTGCTGGGCGGGCGCATATTGCCCCGGCGCAGCTTGGGCCGGTTGCGGTTCCGCCTTGGCTTGGGCCTGGTAGGCCTTGCAGGCCGTGTCGTAAGCTCCGGTGAAAGCGGTTTGTTTGGCCAACAAAGCCCGGATCTTGGTCAGGCCCTGCTTCGCATTTTCGGGGAATCTCGTCTTGTCTGCCTCGAGGTCGTACCAGGCGACCAACTCACCGGCCGTATGCGCGACGAACTTGTTCTCGGGAGCAAACTGGCCCGCCAAATTGATGGCCAAGATGGCATCTGCCATCTGCCCGCGGCGGGCATCCACGTGAGCGATCACGCCCCAAGCTAAGCCGTTGCTGGATTGCAGAGTCGTAAGCATTCGGGCCTGGTGATACGCCAATTCCGGAAGGCCAAAATCCACCATCCGGGCAACGTAGGCCTCGTAAAGTTTGGGGTCGTTGCGGTCAAAGGCGATGCCGTTAGCGTAAGCCGTTACGGCGGCTGAGGGATCGGGAGCTTGCTGGATGGCTTGTATCGGGGCGGCGTCCGCGGGAGCGGGCGTTTGTTCCGCCCACACCGCCCGCGCTGCCGCCGACACACAACAGAAAATCAACCAAACACTTGCGGCTTTCGGATAGGTTTTCATAGCTCTATGCCTTTCACATTATCCACTGGTCATGGCGACTTCCTCGGGTGTTATCCTGCTGAGCCTGGCGACAGTGCTTTTTGCTACTCTTGGAAACAGCTTTCGGATCGCCGCCGGCAATTGCGTGAACATCTGCTGCTTTCCCACAAAGCCGTCGGTGCCGGCTGCGCTGGCTGCGGCACGGCATTCCGGAGTATCGTCTCCCGTGACCATTATAACCGCCGGAGCCGGCGAGCGCGCTTTGATCCGGCGGGTCGCGTCAAACCCGTTCATTCCCGGCAACCGCAAATCCATCAATACCAAGTCGGGCTGTAGCTCAATTACCCGGCGCACACCGTGGTAGCCGTCCGTAGCGGTGCCGACGAGTTGGAAGCCGTTCTCCCGTTCGAGCAGCAGGCTAAGGGTTTTCAGAATAATCGGCGAATCGTCCACCACCACGGTGCGAACAGGCCAACTATCGCGCCCGCCTTCGTCGGGACCGTGTTCAGCCTCTGCTCGGCCCGTATGCGTCTTGTCTTGCATCGGATCCTCGCGGTTGGCTTTCCAGCCGTGATCAGGAGATTTCATGCCATACATAGGTTCAACCTCGGGAGTGTGTTGGTTGTAGCCGGGTTCTGCTTGAGGGGCCTGACCTTGCGCACGTGCAATTCGAGAACGCTCTCCTTAAAGACAGAGTTGATCTCCACTCTGTTGGCGTCATCCGGTAGCGCGAAACGGCGTTCGAAATACCCGTGCGGGCGTTCGACCCGCAGACACTTCTTGTTCTCCTGCCACGGGTTTGGACGTTCTCCGGAGATGAACAGCCCGTCTCCTTCCACGGCCACCCGTATATCCTCCGGTTTCATCTCGGGCAGGTCGATTTTGAACAGGTACTCCTCAGCGTCTTCCAGGATGTCCACAGGCGGAAACCAATCGGCCTCTCCATTGGACCTTTGGCACGCAGGGATCGTCGCCAGTGGGGCAAACGGGCGATGGTAGCTGTCCGGCGTCATGATATTCATAGTCATTGCATCCCGAACACAGTCTGATTGTCCGGTCAATGCACTTTCAGCTTTGGGTATGCCAAACGCGAGGGAAACCCCAGTTTCACTAATTCTTGAGGCTTTCTTGATCGTTTGAAACGAGGGGGACTTCCACATGTGGCACATCCGGTTTCACGAATGGTCTGCAACGAACCACTTGACGGTTTCTTCCGTTCCCTGGCGCTCCGGCCAGCGGCCGTGGCTCAGCGCAGGCTCAGTCGGCCGAAAAGCCACACCTTGAGCCAGTCGAGGCAGGCGAAGTAAACGATCCCTGCGCCTGCCACGCCTAAGAGAAACCCCGCGCTGAGCGCGGGCATGAGGATGCCGCCCAGTACGAGGGCGGCGGTGACGCCCAGGCCCAAAACCGAACTGCCCACGAGGAAACGGCTGGGCCGCGACTGCCAGAAGTGCCCCCGCTCCCGCAGGAGATAGACCCCGGCCTGCGAGCTGAGTATCAAGGTCGCAAACATCAAGGTTTGAAGATGCGGCATGTCCAGGCGGAGCAGATGGTAGCCATACAGGAAAACACCGAGTGAGAACACCAGCTTGCAGGCGGCCAGGAACGTGGCAGCCAGGAGGATGCCGCGAGTGTTCCAGCGGTTCGGGCGCCGCGAGTACTGCATCCGGTCGGTCGAGAGGGACATCGTCAGGAAGTCATTGAGGAAGAGGAACAGCACCATCAGCAGCGGCGTCAGCGGCTTATGCCTGGTCAATAGAAAACCGATGACCAACAGCGCCATGACCTCCATCTTCTTGATCAGCATGTTCAGGGTGTAGGTGATGATGCGCTGGAATACGAGCCTGCTCGTTTGGATCGCGGGCACCACACCGCCCAGTCCGGGGCGGGTCAACACCATGGCCGCAGCGGCTTTCGCCACGTCCGTCGCGTTGGCCACGGCTATGCCGGCTTCAGCCTGACGTAGCGCAGGAGCATCGTTCACGCCGTCCCCGCTCATCCCGACTACCTCGCCACGACGCTGGAACGCCCGGACCAGCCGGAACTTGTCTTCCGGAAACACGCCGGCGAAAACTCCGCACTCGAGGGTGTCTCCGCAAAGATCGCCATGGAGCCTTTCAGGCGTGCAAACGTTGCCGGTAATCCCCACCTGTTCGGCCACACTGCGCGCAGTGATGGCGTTGTCGCCCGTGACCATAACGGTGCGAACGCCTGCGTCGCGGATCGCACCCACAAAGGCCCTCGAATCTTCGCGCACGGCATCCTCGAGCCCCAGCAGACCCACGAGGCGCATTTCGCCCGGGGTTCCTTCGGCCACCCCAAGCACGCGTTGCCCGCGCTCGACAATGATTTCAGCCTGATGCTGCCAAACAGTGTCGGCCGCGCCGCTCAGTTCCGCGACAACCGCAGGGGCGCCTTTCATGAAACGACGCGAGCTTTGTTTATCACGATACACAGCCTCAGCGCGTTTGGTGGCTGGGTCGAAAGGCTTGAAGTCAATTCGCTCCATTTCGCTGTCCTTCCAGCCGCGGTCGGCGGCGGCCTTGACGATCGCGCCGTCGACGGGGTCTTGACCGGCTGGGTCGCTGGCCAGCGCTGCGGCCCTCAAGAGATCCATTTCGGATGCGCCAGGGGCAGGCCACAGGGCGTTTACGGCGGCCTGGTTGCGAGTCAGGGTCCCGGTCTTGTCGCTGCACAGGACGGTCATGGAGGCGATATCGTGAAGAGCGCTCAGGCGCGTGATGAGCACACCGCGTTTGGAAAGTTCCACCGAGCCCAGCGCGGCCGCCAGCGTGAAGGTGGCCGGCAAGGCGACTGGAATGGAAGCGAGCAAAATGGTCAGCAACAACGGCAGAATAAACTCGAGGGACATCCCGATGTGGTGGGCGTATCCGATCACGACCACCACCATCGCCGCGTTGACGACGAAGAGGTTTTTTACCACGCCCACAATCTCATGCTCCTGGCGGTTGGCCGAACCGGCAGTACGGACGAGTTCGGCGGTCTTGCCGAAGAAAGTGCGCGCCCCAGTGGCGGTAACTTCACCCGTGGCCTCGCCGCCGCGCACCATTGACCCCGCGTAGGCCGTCTTCCCGGACTCGAGGGAAGCGGCGGCGGATTCACCGGTGAGCGCCGATTGGTCCACGAGGAGTGAGCCTTCCTCCAGCTTCACGTCGGCAGGCACAATGCTGCCTTGGCGCAGATGAATGACATCACCCGGCACCAGGTCCTCGGCTGGCACCGTGGCCCACGCGCCGTCGCGGCGAACGCGGGCCAGCACACGCAGTTGTTGACGCAGGAGCGCCAGCGCCTTTTGCGCGCGGCCTTCCTGTAGCAGGCTCAACGTCGCATTCAACACGAGGAGTCCGCCGATCACGGCCGCTTCTACTTCCTCACCGAGAAAGAGTTGGATGATGATGGTCGCTTCCAGCAACCAAGGGATGGGCGCCCAGAACCGTTTGATGAAGGCCTTCAGCGGGTGGGCTTTTTCCTCTACCACCGCATTGGGGCCGAATTGCTTCAACCGGGCTTGCGCGTCGGCGGTGCTCAGGCCACGGTGGTTATGATTGGCGATGCGGGGAGCCGTCGTGCTGCTAACGCGACTGGTGGCGATGTTTGGCATTCCATTACGCGGCAATGGGGCGCTGTGGTGCCTCATTCAGCCCACTGCCCCTTGGCCAGACTGCCGGTTGCCGAATCAGGAAACACTTGGGCGATCCCGCGAGGAAGTTCCTGGTAAAGCCGGCGTTTGGAAATGAATCCGTTAGCCCCTTGGGCCAGACAGGTTGCCCTCACGTCGTCCGAGTCGTCGCCGGTGATTATGATCACCCGGGTTGCGGGATGGTACTCGCGGATGAGCGCCATGCTTTGGAGGCCGTTGAGGCCGCGCAGTTGGAGGTCCAGAAGGACGAGCTGGGGCCGTCGCGCGGCCACCATTTCCAGCGCCTGGCAGCCATCGCCGACACTGCCCAAGACTTCCAGACCTGGAAAAGCCTCGATGACCATTTTGAGCATTTCCCGATAGACCTCGCTATCGTCCGCGATCACGATGCTGATCGGCGTGCCGGATTGTGACGTTCCTTCTGGCTGGTTTTCCGTCAGATCCTCGCGGCCGGCTTTCCGGGCGTGGCCAAGAGAGTTCATGACGCGAAACCGGGGTCCGACCTCGGGAGAGCGTTGGCTGTGGCCGGGTTCTGCACGAGCGGCCTGACCTTGCGCACGCGCAATTCGAGAACAGACTCCTTAAAGGCAGTATCGATCTCCCCTCTGCTGGCATCATCCGGCAGCGCAAAACGGCGCTCGAAATGGCCGTGTGGGCGCTCGACTCGCAAACACTTCTTGTTCTCCTGCCCTGGCTCTGGACGTTCGCCGGTGATGAACAGCCCGTCTCTTTCCACGACCACTCGGATTTCATCCGATTTCACTTCGGGCAGGTCGATTTTGAAAAGGTACTCCTCAGCATCTTCCAGGATGTCCACAGGCGGAAACCAATCGGCGTCTTCGTTGGACCTTTGGCACGCTGGAATCGTCGCCAGAGGGGCCAGCCGGCGATGAGAACTGTCCGTCGTCATTGCATTCATAGTCGCTGCACGCGAACCAAGCGTCGATCGTTCGCTCCGCCCCTTCTTAGCTGGCCGTGTGCCAAGCGCGAGAGAAAGCGCACTTTCACTCATTTTCCGGGGTTTCTTGATCGTTTGAAACGAGGGGGTCTTTTGCTTGTGGCACATCCGGTTCCACCAATGGTCTGTAGCGAACCACTTTTATCGTCTTTATCCACCAAAAAACCCTGCAAATCCAGGGGAATCACCACCTCAGCCGCGTTGGCACGGAACAGGCTTTGAGCACTCTCGCAAGAGCCGGACCGCGCATGACAGGCGATGGCCATAATATGAAACAACGCGTGCTCATCATTGACGATGATGACTCGGTTCGCGAATCGATAGGCAAAGTGCTGAAAGGGGCTGGGTATGAAGTCACGACAGCCGCTGACGGCGAAGAGGCGGCGACTCGATTCGTTCCCGAGCAGATCGACTTGGTGCTTCTGGACCTGAATCTGCCGTTCCGGAGCGGGTGGGACGTCTTTGAACGTCTGACGACGCAGCATCCAACGATGCCGCTCATCATCATCACTGGGATGCCCAACCAATACCCAACCGCCCTGGCCGCGGGGGTGGGCGCCCTGATGGAAAAACCGATCGATGCGCCGGCCTTGCTCAAAACCATGGACGAACTGCTTGCCGAACCGGC
>Ga0181536_10004369_pt1 | contig 14981 bp, 16 predicted proteins | sample PEATcosm2014_Bin_41_FD_121105 | JGI IMG/M metagenome (GOLD analysis project Ga0181536, IMG submission 121105) | Peatland microbial communities from MTU Mesocosm Facility, Houghton, MI, USA - PEATcosm2014_Bin17_60_metaG | ecosystem: Environmental > Terrestrial > Soil > Wetlands > Peat | place... | reverse complement strand
GCGAGGGCGGTCGGGCTACCGATCTCGCGCACCGCGCGGATCGTCGCTTCCGCCTTGGACCCGGCGGCGTCCATGGCGTAATGCCGATGGATGTTTTCGACTACCACGATCGCGTCGTCGACCAGCAGACCGAGTGCCAAGATCAACGCGAAGAGCGTGATCCGGTTGACGGTTTGCCCCGTCAACATGCCGACGCCAAGGGTGACGAACAGCGTGAGCGGGATCGCCGTCGCGACGACCAGCGCTTCGCGCCAGCCGAGTGTCAAGAGCAAGAGCACCACGACGATGGCGATCGCTTCGATCAAGCGCTGGATCAATTCGTTGACCGCATCGTTGGCTTTCTCGCCGTAATTTCGCGTAACCGCTACGGTGACGCCCGGCGGCAACGTGACGGTTTTGAGCCTGCCTAGCACGGCATCGGCAATGCCGACGGCGTTAGCGCCGGCTTTTTTCGCAATCGCGATGCTCACTGCGGACTCATCGGGAGGGGCGTGTGCGCCGGACGCACCGCCCAGATCAAAGCGCGTGTCGGATTCCACGGCTTGGCGACCGAGCGCGACGTCGGCGACTTGCCGCAGCGCGACCGGTTGACCGTCGCTCACGCCGACAATCTGCGCGGCCACTTGCTCGACCGTCGTGTATGCCGTTCCCGCGTGAATCGAGAGTTCGGTCGTCGCATCGCGCACCGTCCCTACGGCCTGGGTGAGGTTTGTCGCGCCAAGTGCCCGGGCGACCGACTCGGGGCCGATCCCGAATGCGGCGAGACGAACCGGATCGAGCGTGACGTTGACCTGACGCGAAAGCCCGCCGTAGGTGTCGATCGTCGAGACACCGTCAATCGCGCGGATGGCGGTGATCACGCGTTGGGCCGCATCGTCGAGTTGCCCGCGGTCGTAGCGCTGGCCGTGCAAGGTCAGCACGACGATCGGAATATCGTCGACGCTCAGCGGCGTGATCTGGGGCTGCATCGCACCCGGCGGAAGCTCATACAGATGCGCAAACACTTGATCGTACAGATCGACGAACGATTTGGTCGGATCGTCTCCGACGTGAAAGAGCACGGTCATGATCGATGCGTTTTGGTCGGAAACCGTGTAGACGTGCTCGATGCCCGGAATCTCCTGGAGCACGCGCTCGCCGCGTTCGGTGACTAGCTTTTGTACCTCGGCCGCCGATGCGCCGGGATACTGCGTCACGATCGTAGCGGCCGGCATCGTAATCTGCGGGTTCTCTTCGCGCGGTGTGCCGAAGATCGCGATCACACCCCAGACGCAGATGGCCAGCACGATCGCCGGCGTGAGCTTCGAGGTCAAAAAATAAACCGCGATCCGCCCGGCAAGGTTCTGCCGCATCAGCGCGTGACCGCGACCCGGCTGCCGTCGTCGAGCCGTTCCAGGCCGCTGACGGCGACCTGCATCCCACGTCCGTCGATGCCGAGCAGTTCGACTGACGTCGCCCCCACGGTGCCCGTTTGCAGCGGAACGAACGTCGCGATCCCATCGCGTACGGCAAACACGCCGCTCTGCCCGGCCCGCGTCACCAGGGCGGCGAGCGGTGCGATCCAGCCGGAATGCGTGTGGGTGACGATCGAAACGCGCGCGTACATCCCGGGCGCTAAGCCCGGCCGATCCGGCACGGCGATCTTGAGGGTAGACGAGCGCAGCGCCGGGTTCTGCGAGGCAACGATCGCGCGAATGTGCGCCGGGATCGGGCGGTTGCCGGCCGCTTCGACATCGACGTCGATCGCCGCGCCCGGCACCAGGGTCGCTGCCGCATCGTCGGGGACGGCCACGTCGACCTCGAGATCGTGCGAGTTCTGCACGGTCACGACCGGGCTACCGGGTGCAACGACCGCGCCGGGCTCGACGAATTTGTTGACGATCGTACCGCCGAACGGCGCCGTGAGCGTTGCATCGCGCAGCGGGACGTTCGCGGCGGCGACGCCGGCCTGGGCCCCGATCGCGGATTCCGCCGCGGCATGTGATTGCGCGTGCGCAGCGGCCAAGTTGTGGCGTGCGCCCGCGAGTCCCGCTTGGGCCTGGGCGACCGAGGCTTGCGCTTCGGCGACGTCAGCTTGCGATTGATCGCGTTGCTGCTGCGAGATGGCTCCCTGCGCATAGAGGTTCGCCATCCGGGCCGAGGTCGTTGCCGCGAGCGCTTTTCGCGATCGCGCCGCCTCGAGTTGTGCGGCGGCGGAAGCCACCGACGCCGTCGCTGCATCGATCGTCGCCGTGCTGGCATCTTCGGCGGCCGCTGCGGCGGCGGCCGAAGCACGGGCCTGCGCCAGCGCGGCGGCCGCACCGGAGGCATCGATTTGGGCGATAACGTCACCCGCCCGAATGACGTCGCCGATGCGCATGGCGACGCTCACGACGCGTCCGGCTGAAATCGCACCAACGGTCACGGATTGCACGGGCGCGAGCGAGCCCGCTAGTTCGATCGGCGTCGCGATCTGAGCATAACGCAGCGGCGCTACCGTAACGGACACCGCCGGCACCGCCGTCCCCGTCGTGGTAGTACGCGCACAAGCCGCAAGCAAAAGTCCGGCAATGCCGACGACACCGAGACGCATTACGCCGCGCGTTTTCTCGTAATACCAGCGATGAGATTCGACATGAGGCACCAACCCGTCAGCCCGGATTGGAGCAAGTTCAGGCCAACGAATGCAACCAGCCACAGCCAGCGACTGTCAAGCAGCGATAGCCCCAGTCCGACGAGGACGATCGTCCCGGCGATAGAGCGCACCGCGCTCTCCACCTCCCAACCGGATTCACGCGCGGGCCGCAGCAGCGGATTGGGCTTTTCTGTCGTCATGATAGCTGACAACATACACTACCCCCATGGGTATTGTCAAACCCTCCAGGGTATAGTATATTGATACTCGAAAATGAGTGTGACCAGAAAAGCGAAAAGCGACAGGCCGCGTCGCGAGACGAAGTCTGCCGTCCGCGCCGGCGAGGCTGTCCTAGAGATCGACGACGGAGCGGTGCGCGATATCATGGTTCGCCTGGCGCGCGTTGAGGGGCAGGTTCGGGCCGTTCAACGCATGCTCGACGAGCGGCGTGATTGCCACGCGATCGTGCAACAGCTCGGGGCTGCTCGTACGGCGCTCGAGCGCGCGACGGCCCAGCTCATGGTAAGCAGTTTATCCCAGTGCATCCGCAGCGCCAAGAACGGCGCCGACGAGGCGGAGATCCAGAAATTGATGGCTACCTTCACCAAATTACTCTGACTCGGGGCGACGGTCTGCTGTGAGGAACGCATAAAAGCGACGGACGCGTCCACAGCTGAACCGGACGTCAGGCCGTTCGGATTCGCCTCAGCCATGCGGCGGAGACGTGTTGGTCAGTGTGCCATCATGGCATGTGCGCCGTGATCCTTGACCTGCGCAGCGAACCATTGGTGAACGGCAGCAACGAGCCGGGGATCTGACGTCTTGTAACGGATGCTCGCGCCGTTCGTTGTCTGCAGATAACTTACGGCAATGCGGCTCGCGCCCGCGTGTAATTGCGCGAGCCCCGGCATAGTCATCCCGTGAATCTTGGCCGGGTCGGAGAAATCGCCGCGCGCGAATGCGTTAGCCTCTTTGCGGAGATGCGAACGCACGAGCGCGATCTGCTGCGGATCTCCGTCATGCACCATCACGCTTTGCACGCCGCCGTCGGGCGTCGGCTCGAAGACGTGCATCGTGCGGTTGAGGTCGAACGGCATGACCTCTGTGCTGCCTCGCTCGACCATGGCTGCGTGCGAGGACGGCATCGGGGTGGCTGCAAAAGCCGACGCAGGTGCAAAGAGATAGAGAAGGAGGACGCATGCGAGGACGGCGGCGACGTTTTTAGGTTTCACGAATCACCTGTAAGAGCGTGTTGAGGGACGCGAGGCCCGTGATCTTCTCCGCATAGCGCTCGTCAGCGATTTTCGACCGGCGCCTCGAAGACCGTATCGGTGCTTGGGTTGAAGCGATAGCGCGGCAAGACGTCGAGATCGGTTCCCGTGACCCGGATGACCCACGTCTTTTCGAGCTGCCGCGTCGAATGGATCGCGCCGCTGGGATAGGGGCGCGCCCGGCCCTCGCCGAGCGTGTATTCGTCGACGACGGTGAGTTCCGCATGGGCGTCGGTCTCGGGATTCACCCGCCGCCAGATCGTCATACCGGTCGAACCCTTGGCGTTGCCGTAGACGGCCCACGACGTACCATGACTATGCGGCACGCCCGGCTTCTGCGATGGCGCGTTGACGTGCGCCAGAACGTACACATCCGTCTCCGGATCGTGAAACAAGACGCGCTTTCCGGGCGGCATGGAATCGTCGAACGTCTCGCCGACGAAGGCCGGGTTCGCGAGCAACTGCTGCAGCTTTTCCGCCACCCGCGGCAGCCCCGCTTGACCATCGGACTTCAAAATCGCGCACACGTCGCTGGAAAACCGGGCTAGATCATAAGTGCTCATCTGTACGCCTCATATCGGGACTCGCTGCGAGCGTACCACGACCCGATCGGACGGCGCAAATGCCCCGGACCGAGGAATGAACGCGAAGCCTCCACAAGGGGATAGGCACATTCTGGGAGTTCGCCATGACGTTTGACCGACGTGACTTTCTCGTTAGTGCCGCCGCCGCAGCCCTCACAGCGACGACGAATGATAAAGCGTTCGCCGCCACGCCTGCGACCGTCACGTTGCCGATGGAGAACGGCACGCGGCCGCTCGTGGCGTTCCCGCAAAAGCGGCCGCTGCTGATGCTTTCGCCGCGACCACCGCTGCTGGAAACGCCGTTCAGCGTTTTTGACGAAGGCGTGTTGACACCCAATGACGCCTTCTACGTGCGCTGGCATTTGTCGGGCATTCCGACGACGGTCGATGGCGATGCGCACCGGATTATCGTCCACGGCAAGGTCAAGCGCCCGCTGAGCCTGAGCGTCGCGGACCTGCGTACGGCGTTCAAACCGGTCGAGATCGTCGCGGTCAATCAGTGTTCGGGGAACAGCCGCGGGCTGTTCTCACCGCGCGTCCCGGGCGGCCAGTGGGACAATGGCGCGATGGGGAACGCGCGCTGGACCGGCGTGCGTTTGACCGACGTCCTCGCGCGTGCCGGACTCGAGGAGGGCGTTCGTCAGGTTCGCTTTCATGGGCTGGAACATCCGGCGTTATCGACGACCCCGCCGTTCGTCAAGGCCCTCCCCCTCGACGATATTTTCGACAAAGGCGACGTCATGATCGCCTACGAGATGAACGGCGCTCCGCTGCCGTTGCTGAACGGCTATCCCGTTCGTTTGGTCGTTCCGGGTTGGTTTGCGACTTACTGGACGAAAATGCTCAGCGACATCGAGGTGATCGATACGGTCGACGACAATTTCTGGATGAAGACGGCGTATCGAATTCCCGAAACGCCGGGCAATACGGTAACCCGGACCCAAACGGGCTACAAGACGGTGCCGATCAACAAGATGTCGGTTCGCTCGTTCGTGACCAACGTGCAGGACGGCGGCACCTTGCGCGCGAGCGCGCGGACGATCCGCGGGATCGCGTTCGATGGCGGCAGCGGGATCAAGTCGGTGCAACTCTCCACCGACGGTGGAGCGACGTGGCGCAACGCCGCTCTCGGAGCCGACTACGGCCGTTACTCGTTCCGGCGCTGGGAAGCACCCTTCGCTGGGCGGCCCGGCAGGACGTACACGCTCGCTTGTCGCGCGACCGCCAACAGCGGTGAAACGCAGACGACCGTTCCGGTGTGGAATCCGGGCGGCTATCTCCGCAACGTGATCGAGACCTATACGGTGAGCGTATCATGAAAAACGTCATCTCAAACCTCGCGCTGCTCGGTATCGCCGTTCTCATGCTCGGCGCAACGAAGTCCGGAACCGTCTCGATAACGCCACCTGCGGTGAACGTCCCGTTCAAGCCGGGTGCCGGCATGGAGGTTGTCAACGCGAATTGTCAGACCTGCCATTCGGCCGCATACATCTACACGCAACCGGCGCTGACTCGAGCGCAATGGACGGCCGAGGTGACGAAGATGAAAGTTGCGTACGGCGCTCCGATCGCCGATGGCGACGTCAACACGATCGTTGACTATCTCGTCGCGCAGAACGGAAAGCCGTAAGTCCCGGTTTAGGAAATCGAGACGCCGACCTCGACGGGGATACCGTGCCGTACGTTCTCGGGGCGGTGGGCTTTCACGAAGCCAATGTGCTCGGCGCTCCGTAAAACCTAACGCCGCCGCTTGTACAGGAGGTCCATCAGGGCCGTCTGGATGCGTTGGAAGCCGGTGCGTTTGTAGGGGTAGAGCTCGGGCGGGTCGGTCCCGTGCACCAGCATCGCCGCGTCGGCTTCGAAGAGCAGCAGCCGCCCGTCAGGCGCGACGGCGCAGTCGATGCCGAAGTAGTCCAACGGAACAGCGCGCACGATCTCGGCGAGCGCCGCGCGCAGCGAGCCGTTGAAGACCGCATCGAGATGGGCGATGTAGCGTGCTTCTTCGTCGCGCATCCAGCGGTGTTCGGCCATCGCGGCGTTGTAGTAGTGGATCATCCAGCGCGGCGAGATCGCCAGGTGGCACGGGTACGCTACGCCGCCGACGAACATCACGCGGTACTTCCGGTAGAAGCCGTCTTCGTTTCGATAGTCGATGAACGGCGTGATGAAGTATGCGTCGTGCGCGTGCTCCTCGAGGTAGGCGCGCAACGTTCCCGCGTCGTCGACGCGGGCCAGCGCGAAGCCGGCCTGCGAACCGACGGGGCGAACGAGCAGCGGCAGCGTCACGTCGCGCGCGCGCAGCACCGCCGCCTCCACGCGTTCGACGGCCGGCGCCAGAATCGTGGCGGAATCGGCAAAGCGTTGCGCGACCTCGGTTCGTCCGAGCTGCGCGACGATCGGCGGCGGATTGACCGGCGTGATGCCGGCGCGCTCGGCGAACCGCTGCGCGAGCGCGAGCGCCGGCCGGGCCAGCTCCGATTCGCCGATCGCGTTGAACAGGACGTCGTAAGGCGGCACGTCACCGGCGGGAAGCTCCGAGTCGTCGTCGTCGATGTAGAGGCGGTGGAGCGTGGTGTGAACGGGGTCCACGATCAGTTCCAGCGGAGCGTTCGCTTCCCACCGCGCGACGCGCGAGAGCGCCAGCAGCGTCAACTCGGGCGGCTGCTGCTGCGCCGGCAGCGTGACGATGCGCGACGCGCGCAGCGCCATGCGCAAGTGCGCGAGCGCCGCAGCGGGTTGCCCGAGCATCTGTTCGACTTCGTAGAGGCGCAGGTGCGCGTCGCGGGAGGCCGGATCGCGCCGCAAGACGTTGTACGCCAACGCGCGGAGCGATTCGATCTCGCCCGTCGTCTGGGGCAGGCTCACGTCACCGCGGTATTCTCAGACGCTTTTGTCGAGAACCTTTCCGGCGTCTTTGTCGTACATCTCGGCCAGCGCGATCAGCGCCTGACTCGGAAATTGAATGATCTCTTTGCCGGTCGACTTGTCGGTGAACACGGTCACGACTTCGTCCGGATTGGTGAGGACCTGAAACGAGACCTCGACGTTCGCTTCAGCCGCATTGAACAGTTTCGCCACGACCGGCGAGAGCGTCGTGTCGTTCGGCTGGTTGGAAGCGGAACTGCCCCCAGGGGCGGAAGCCGTCGACTTGACGGGAACGGGGCCGGCGGTGGGACCGGGCGGGGTCGTGCCGGCGGTCGGGGCGGAGCCGGCGACCGGGGGCTCGGGCGCAGCCGCAGGCTGCGCCGGCAACGGCGGGGGCGGAGCTGCAGCGGTGGCAGCCGGTACATCCATGTACGGGAACCTCCTGCGCTGCTTATCGGCAGGTTCGTCGCAAAATTTTAGCGGTTTGGAAAAATCGTGACCCGCGCTACGGCTCGCTCGTCAGCAGGGCGGTCAGGCGCGGGTAGACCAGGGTCCGGGCGCCGGGAAACGTCGTCGGATCGACGACGTCGTGCCGCCGCCCCAGGTCGTCCCAGACGCACAGTTCGTAGCCGGGCCGGCCGCGCCAGCGCCGGGCGAGCTGACGGGCGACGCCGTTGTTCACCGCCGGGTCGTGAGCGTTGAGGACGAGCGTGCAGCGCGCGGCCACCGGCGCTGCGTTGCGCGCGGCCGCGAAGAGCATTGCGCCGGCCAGCGAGCACTGGGCCAGACAACGCGTCCAGAACCCGGGATACCCGTAGTCCGGCGGCTGCTGCTCGCGCCGCCGCGGATTCCACCACAGGAACCGGTTGGGCAAGGTCGCCAGCACGCTCATCACGGCCAAGCCGAGCCGGCGCGGGAGCAGCGGGACCATCAGGAACGGCGCGACGCCGACCGCGCGGTCGACGCCCCCGGTCTGCGCCAGCCACAGGGCCATCGTGGCGCCGAGCGAGATGCCGGCCACGCTCACCTGCCGTCCGAGGCCACCGCCGATGTGCGCCGCGTCGGCGGCCGCGACCTGGATGTCGGTGACGGTGAGGTTGCCGATCGCCCGCGTGATCCGGTCGGCGTGCCCGTGATAGGGCAGCCGCGGCACGTACACGTTCTCGCCGCGCGCGTGCAGCAGCCGCGCGTACTCCTCGAACTGTTGCGGACAATTCGTCAAACCGTGGAGCAGCACCGTGCAGCGTTCCACCGCTTCGCCGTGATGGTAGAAGCGCGGCAGCGCGCGCGGATCGATGGCCGTATCGGCGGCGTCGCGGGCGATGCGCGCTTCGATCTCGGCGCGCGTTTCGGCGAACGTCAGACGAGGTCTTCGCGGCGAATGCGCGCGTAGTGCGGGCGCACGGACGGCAGCTTCACGAGTGCGGCCATCGCCGCGTCGAAGTTCCGCTCGCGCGTGCGGTGCGTGAGGATGACGATGTCGGTCTCGTTGTCGTCGTCGCCGGCGCCTTTTTGCAGCATCGCGTCGATCGAGATGCCGGAGTCGGCCAGCGTGCGCGCGATGTCGGCCAGCACGCCGACCTGGTCCTTGACGCGCACGCGCAGATAATAGGACGTTTCGACGTTGCCCATCGGCATCACGCTGACGTCGCTGATCGCGTCGGGCTGGAAGGCGAGGTACGGCACGCGCTCGTCCGGCTCGGCGCGCATCAAGCGCGTGACCTCGATGACGTCGGCCAGGACCGCCGACGCCGTGGGTTCGGAACCGGCCCCGGCGCCGTAGTACATCGTGACGCCGGCGGCATCGCCTTTGATCAGGATCGCATTCATCGCACCGTCGACGCTGGCGATGATCCGCTGCGCCGGGATCAGCGTCGGGTGCACGCGCAGCTCGATGCCCTCGGGGGTGCGCCGCGTCAAACCGAGCAGTTTGATGCGGTAGCCGAGCTCCTCGGCGTAGGTGATGTCCCGCGCCTCGAGCTTCGTGATGCCTTCGATGTAGGCGCGCTCGAACTGCACCGGGATGCCGAACGCGATCGCCGAGAGCAGCGTGACCTTGTGCCCGGCGTCGATCCCCTCGATGTCGAAGGTCGGGTCCGCTTCGGCGTAGCCGAGGCCCTGTGCTTCGGCCAGCACGACGTCGAACGGCAAGCCCTTGGAGCGCATTTCCGAGAGGATGAAATTGCAAGTGCCGTTGATGATGCCGGCGATCCACTCGATGCGGTTGGCCGCGAGCCCTTCGCGCAACGCCTTGATCGTCGGGATGCAGCCCGCCACGGCGGCCTCGAACGCGACGATCACGTTGTGTTGGCGCGCGGCCGCGAAGATCTCGTTGCCGTGCAGCGCGAGCAACGCTTTGTTGGCCGTGACGACGTGCTTGCCGCGCACGATCGCGGCCAGGATCGCCTCCTTGGCGACGGTCGTCCCGCCGATCACCTCGACCACGATGTCGATCTCGGGATTCGTCACCACCGCGCGCACGTCGTCGACGACGGGGATGCCGGGGCCGACGATGCCGCGTGCGCGCTCGACGTTGCGCGCGGCGACCATCGCGATCTCGATCTGGCGTCCCGCCCGCCGGGTGATCTCCTCGCGGTTGCGTTCGAGCACGTGAAACGTTCCGCTCCCGACCGTTCCGATGCCGAGCAGACCGACTTTGACGGGTTTCATTTGCGCTCTCGCTTCAGCGTATCCGATGCAGGCGCCCTGCGTCGAGCGCGAAGCGGCGTTCCACCAGCGCCGGCAGGTCATCCTGGTGATGCGCGATCAGGAGCAGCGTCGTGCCGCTGCCGGCCAGCTGCGCGACCTGCGCTTCGAGCAGCGTGCGGAAGCTCGCATCGAGGCCGTTCCAGACCTCGTCGAGGATGAAGAGCGCCGGCGGACGCACGAGGCTGCGCGCGATCAACACCTTCCGCCGTTCGCCGAACGAGAGCTGCATGAACGGCCGCCGCTGCAGCGGCGTCAGCGCCAAGCCCTCGATCAGGGCCGCGGCTCGCCGGCGCTGCGCGGCGTCCGGTTCGTGGAACAGCCCAACGCTCGACGCAAACCCCGACAGCACGACTTCTTCGACCGTGTGGTTGACGTCGAAGGCGACCTGCCATTCCTCGGAGACGTGCGCGATCGTTTCCTTGATCTGCCAGACGTCGAACGGGCCGCTCGCGCCGAAGCGCAATATCTCGCCGCCGTAGACCGGCGCAAGCGTGCCGGCCACGACCGAGGCAAAGGTCGATTTGCCGGAGCCGTTGGCGCCGCTGATCGCGGTGTGCTCGCCGGCCCGGATCGACCAATCGATGTTGTGCAGGACGTGGGTCGTGCCGCGAAAGACGTCGGCGTGGCGGATCTCGACGATCGGCGGCGTTCGGGCCGGCGCGCTCGCGCGGGCGACGTGCGGTGCGCGCGGGAGCACCGGCGGATGCGGCGGCCCGGCGTCCGATTCGGCGATGCGGCCGGCGTCCAGCGTCGCGTGGTGGGTCACGGCCGGGACGAAATCGTCGAAGCGGTGCGAGGCGAGGATCAGCTGGACCGCCGGCGCCAGGCTTTCGAGCAGCTTCAAAATGTCGCGCCGGGCCGCGCCGTCGAGACCGTTGGTGAACTCGTCGAGCACGAGGATGCGCGGCCGGCGCACGAGCGCGCGCGCGATCAGGAGCCGGCGCAGCTGGCCGAACGAGAGCGAGCGCACGCGCCGGCTCACGAACGCCCCGATGTCGAGCCGTTCTATGATCGATTCGACCGCGGCTTTGCGCTCCGCCGTCAGCGCGCCGTGCGCGTAGAGCGTGTCGTCGAAACCGCTCGCGATCACGCTGCGCCCGTCGATCGGCAAGTCCAAGCGCGCGTAGCGCTCTTGCTGTTCGGGCGCGACGAAACCGATGTGCGCCGCGGCCGTCATCGCGCCGCACACCGTGCCGTCGAAGCGGTAGGTGCGCTCGCCGCCGTCCGGATCGATCCACTGCCGGCCCCCGATCACCCGCAGCAAGGTGCTCTTGCCCGACCCGTTCGCACCGACGAAGGCCCAATGTTCGCCCGGGCCCAGGCGCCACGACACGTCCTTGAGGGCGCGGTGACCGTCCAAGGTCACGCTGACGTGACGCAGCTCGACCAGCGGCAGCGGATCCATCAAGGAAGATAGCCGGCGATGCGGGCCGCGGTGCGGCGCACCTCGTTGGCGAGGGTCAACGTGACCGGCGGCGTCGCGCGCGCCACCGGGGCGGCTAGGCTGAGCGCGCCGTAAACGGTGCCGCCGGCGCCCTTGATCGCGGCGGCCACGGCGAACACGCCGAGGTTGCTCTCGCCCGAGCTCGTCGCGTAGCCCGCGGCGCGCACCTCGGCCAGCGTGCGCAGCAGTTGACGCTGCGAGGGGATCGTGTGGCTGGTGAGCCGCGGAAGGCGTTCGTTCGGGTGCAGGCGCGCGATCTGCGCGGAGGTCATTTCGGCCAGGATCGCCTTGCCGCCGGCCGTCGCGTACGGTGCCGACGCCAAGCCGACGCGCGCCGCCACGCGCAGGACGTGCGGGCTCTCGACGCCCTCGACGAACAGCGCCTTCCCCTCTTGGAGCACGATGAGGTTGGCGGTCTCGCCGGTGCGGCGCACGAGATCGGTCATCTCCGCCCGCGCGATCTCGCGCAGCTCGATGTCGCGTGAGAGCGAGCGCGCCAGGTCGAGCAGGGCCGGACCCGGATAGTACGCGCGCGTCGCGGGATCTTGCCGGACGAAGCCTGCGGCTTGGAGCGTCGCCAGAAGCCGGTGGGTCGTCGAGCGCGCCAGCCCGGTCGCCGTGCTGGCTTCGGCGATGCGGACCGGTACCTCCGCGCCGCGGAAGAGCGCGAGCAAGCGGATCGCCTTACCGACCGACTCGGTCCGACCCGGCGTCACCGAGGGTTTCACAGGCATGCGGAGCACCATTCGACCGTATGAGTGACCCCTTCATCCAACGCTTGGCGCGGCTCGACTGCTGCGCCGTTTCCGACGCCCTCGATAAACTGAACCTGACCGGCGTCGTCTCCGTGCTGCCGCAGCGCTCGTCGACGCGCCGCATCGCCGGGCGCGCGATCACCGTCAAGCTGGTGGCCAAGGATCAGGCCCCGGCCAGCGCCGGTCCGCCGCGCCACCTCGGCACGACGGCGATCGAAGCCGGCGGACCCGGCGACGTGATCGTCGTCGAACAGCGGTCCGGCATCGAGGCCGGCTCGTGGGGCGGCATCCTCTCGCTCGCGGCCAAGGTGCGCGGCATCGAAGGGGTCGTCGCCGACGGTCCGGTGCGCGACATCGACGAAGCGCGAGCCTACGATCTCCCGATCTACGCGCGCGCGCTCACGGCGCGCACGGCGCGCGGCCGGGTGGCCGAAGCCGCCACCAACGTCGACGTGCGCATCGACGAGGTCACGGTCTCGCCCGGCGATTACGTGCTGGCCGACAACAGCGCGGTGATCTTCATCCGCAAAGCGGACATCGGCGCGGTCGTCGCCGCGGCCGAAGAGATCGCCGCGCGCGAAGCCGCGATGGCGAAGTCGCTGCTGGCCGGCCAACCGGTCGGCACCGTGATGGGTGCGAACTACGAGAACATGCTGACGGTGCACGCATGAGCAGCGACAAGAACGTCGAGCGCGCGGCGAAGCTCGATACCGCGACGATCAGCGATGCGCTCGACAAGTACGGGCTCAATGGCGCCTGCTACAAGATCGCGCCGCGCGACGGCTCGTTCCGCATGGCCGGCCGCGCGTACACGCTGTTATATGAAGTCTGCGGCAACCCGCCGGGGACGGTCGGCGATTACATCGACGACATCGAGCCCGGCACCGTGCTCGTGCTCGACAACGCCGGCCGCGAGAGCGGCACGGTGTGGGGCGACATCCTGACCGAAGTCGCGCACCGCCGCGGCGTGGCCGGAACCGTGATCGACGGGCTGTGCCGCGACGTCGCGCTGTGCCGCCAGCTCGGCTATCCGGTCTTCAGTAAAGACCACTGGATGCGCACCGGCAAGGACCGCGTGCAGCTCGACCAAGTGCAGGTTCCGGTCAGCATCGGCGGGGTGCGCGTGGCCCCGGGCGACATCGTGCGCGGCGACGCCGACGGCGTGGTCGTCATCCAGAAAGAGTTCGAGGACCGAGTGCTCGACTGGGCCGAGCAGGTCACGACCGTCGAGGACCGCATCCGCGAAGCCGCGCGCGGCGGGATGCGGCTGGTCGAAGCGCGCAAGCAGTTCGGGTACCACACCCTTCAGACGCGAGAGAAGACGTGACGACGACCAAAGCGTACAAATTCTTCGACCTGCCGACCGTCACGCTCGACATCCAGCGTCCCGATCCGGCGCTGGTGAAGCGCGCGGCGGCCTTCGGTACCGCGACCTTGCACGAAGCCGGCGGCAAGATCGGCGCGCTGCCCTCGGCGATCAAACCGATGGACCCGTCGTTCACGATCGCCGGCCCCGCGTTCACCGTGCATTCGCCGCCGGGCGACAACTTGTGGCTGCACCGCGCGATCGCGATCGCCAAACCGGGCGACGTCCTGGTCGTGTTCACCGAGGGTGTCTACGAACACGGCTACTGGGGCGAGATCATGTCGACCGCCGCCAAGGCCGCCCAACTCGGGGGACTGGTCATCGACGGCTGCGTGCGCGACGGCGCGCTGCTCGGCAAGGTCGGTTTTCCGGTGTTCGCGCGCGGGTTGTGCATCCGCGGCACCGGCAAGGACTTCGCCGCGCGCGGCTGGATCAACGCACCGCTGCTGCTCGGCGATATCACGGTCGAGGCCGGCGATCTGATCGTCGGCGACACCGACGGCGTATGCGCCGTGCCGCGCGCGCGGGCCGAGGAGGTCGTGCGCAAATCGCAGGAGCGCGAGGACAAAGAAGCCGAGACGATGCGTCAACTGCGGGCCGGCGAGAAGTCGATCGACCTCTACGGGTGGGACAAATGATCGCCCCCGCGCCGGCGCTCGGCGCGAAGCGTCACCTGAACGTTCAGACGACCGCCGAAGCCCTGCTCGCGCACCTCAAGCGCAACGGGACGCGGTACTTCTTCGTGAACGCCGGCACCGACTTCGCGTCGGTCGTCGAAGCGTACGCGCGGCTCGACGAATCGGGACTCGACTTTCCGGAGCCGATCGTCGCCACGCACGAGAACCTCGCCGTCGGGATGGCCCACGGTTACTACTTGATCGCGCGCACGCCGCAAGCGGTGATGTGCCACGTCAGCGTCGGCTCGGCCAACGCGATCTGCGCGATCATGAACGCCTCACGCGACCAGATCCCGATCATCTTCCTCTCCGGACGCACGCCGCTGTTCGAAAGCGGCAAGTTCGGCAGCCGCAACGGCGACATCCATTGGCCGCAAGAGATGTTCGACCAAGGCGGCATGATGCGCGAGCTCGTCAAGTGGGACTACGAACTGCGCGACGGGCTCAACGTCGAGCAGGTCGTCGACCGCGCCTACGGCATCGCGCAGGCCGCGCCGCCCGGGCCGATCTACCTGATGCTGCCGCGTGAAGTACTGGCCGGCAAACTCGACGGGGCCGAGGTGCGCGCGGCGGTGCCCGCCGTGCCGGCGCCGCCGTTCCCGAGCCCCGACCACGTCAAAACGATCGCGCAGCGCCTCGCGACGTCCGACTTTCCGGCCATCGTCACGTCGGCCAGCGGTGCCGACGCCGCGACGG
>Ga0181536_10004368_pt1 | contig 14983 bp, 16 predicted proteins | sample PEATcosm2014_Bin_41_FD_121105 | JGI IMG/M metagenome (GOLD analysis project Ga0181536, IMG submission 121105) | Peatland microbial communities from MTU Mesocosm Facility, Houghton, MI, USA - PEATcosm2014_Bin17_60_metaG | ecosystem: Environmental > Terrestrial > Soil > Wetlands > Peat | place... | reverse complement strand
GCTGCACTCGGAGCTGAACGACGCCACGCCGTCCGAGTTCGAGGCCGACTACCGTCAGAGATCTCAGCCCGACGTGGCATGAGAAAACCAAACCAACGAGCCTCCGTTAAACCCAGGCCGATTGATGCAGCCAGATGAGATTGGCGGCTGCCACTTGTAGTTCCTCCTTCTATCTAGCAAGTGGAGAGATCTTCCCCACTCGTTCTCCTAACTGCTGGTCGTGGCAGGCGCGCCTCGATCAGCACGACCAGCCTTGCAGCCGCGCGCAAAATAGGACCCGGTTGTGTTAAGGTTCCTTACTTATGCCTAGGCGACCAGCTATGGAGTACCAGGTCGGGCAGGAGGAACTTCGGGAGTCGGTCCGCGACTCCATCGGGGACCTCACCAGGGACTGGACCTGGAATCTGGGAATAGAAACCTTTGGATCCGGAGGCGAGTACCTCAACGCACTCTTTGTGATGGCGGAGGTGGAGAGGTGCCTTCCCCGTTTAATGAACGAACATGTCCGCCTGGCGCGGGAGAACGATCTCACCTGGCGAGAGATTGGCCACCTCCTCGGTACAACCCGCGAGGCCGCATACCAGCGTTTTGGACAACGGCGAAGATTCCCCACCAAGGCAGCTAAGGGTCGTAAGGGCCGGAAATCGTAAGGGCTTCAGACTGAGAGGGCCGATGGACCCTGGCCACTGGTTTCGGCGTGTCGAAGGATCGAAGACACGGTGGTCCGCGATCTACCACCTCGCAAGGTCGGTAACGCTCAGTTGGTCACCAGGGTGGCAGTGGGGGTGGCTACCTGCTTCGTAGCGACAGGCCCAAGTCCAATCGCTTGCGTTCGGGGACCAGGTACACGCGCGTCACATAGTCGACCAAGAAGACGATCCAGATGGCCCACGTTGGCGGCGAAGCACACCGTCTGCTGCTCGGGAGTGAGGCGGAACGCCAGCGGGGCGATCAAAACGAACACGAACACGCGCGAGAGCGCCATCAGCAACCAATCGGTCGCCGACCTGACCGACGCCGTGGACCGGGTGTTTCCCGAGGACACCGAGGGATAGGATCGCGGGCCGTCGACAGCGGGTGCCCAGCGCCCACCCCGTCCGTCAGGTTCCGAACGCGGACAATTGTCGGAGCTGGCCCGTTACCTCGATGAGAGCGTCAAGGTCGTCACGGTTGTAGTCGACCAGTCGAGATCGAATGGTCTGGTCATTAGTTTCCCTTTGCTCTTGATAAAGCAAAAGCGCCTGGAATCCGTCGGCCACCATGCTCAGGCGAGGAACGCCGTAGTATTTGCCAACCTCCTTCAGAGTGAAACCAGTGATTGGCAGCCGTAAGTTCTGGTAAAGCCATCGGTAGGCGTCGACGTGCCGTGCGCCCAGGTCATCGAACATTTGCGGACAGCGATGTCGCAGAGCCGCTTTGCGCAGGTTCGGAATGTCCGCGCTATCGCCTGCCCACGTCACAACGGGCAACTCGGGATGGGTTGCGACCAGCTCCGCGAGCCTCGTGAGATTGGCCTTCTCTTCCGCGGCACTGTTGGCCCACAAGGCCTCATAATCGCGGGCTTCACCATCAACGAGACAGGTGCCGATCAGCCAAACGGTCGAGTCGTATTCCAGATCGAGCGCGATGTACGGTCCAGGTACGGGTAGAGGAGTGGCATCAGCGGAGAGGACGGGTCCGCCGAGTTGGTAGCTCTGGGCGTGAAGCTGCCAGCGACGGACCTCGGCAGTAGCAACGGCTTTGTAGCCCCTCTCGGAGAACTGCGTGGCCAGGTCGTCCACATTTGCACCGAGCAGCGACTGCCAGGTGGCAAGTCCAAACTCGTCGAGTACCCGCGAGTACTCCCGCCCGACTCCGAAGACCATCGAGTTGTCCTTCCTGCGGATAACCGACGTGAGGACCTCGTCGCGGCGCACCGAGCTGCAGACCCGGCAGCGGCATACCCGTGGTTTGACGCCGTATCGCCGCGCCTTACGGACCTGCGGAAGTAACGCGCGAACCTCCGCGATGCGGTGATCGGCGATAGGAACGGTCAGGGGAAACGGATTACCATCGCGGCGAAGGATGAGCCTTCCTTCTGGTTTCACCTCCCGCGTGCGGTACGGGGCGAGCAATAACCAATAGAAGGCCAGCTCCAACTCGTCGATCCGCTCTGTGTTCTTGTGAGACTTCACCTCGATCGGGTAGAGCGCGCCTCCAGCCATGTCGATTCCGTCTGGCTGACCCCGAATCCTCAGTGCCCTGTTTTCAAAATGAGGGGTGCCAAGGACTGCAATCTCTTCGGTGAGCAGCTGCTTCCTCTCATCCTGCTTGATGACGATCGGGGCGAGAGACGACTCCACGAGGGCCTGAAACTCGACTCCGTCGGTGAGCAGGCGTTGTTGAAACTCAGTGACTGTGTCGTCGAAGGAAATCCGGCCGGTAGCGAGTAGCCAGAACGCGTACGGGCAGCGCACGTAGCGCAACAAGTCTGTCTTGGTGACCCACGTACCCTTCCCCGCCACCGCAGCGCTCCCTGCCTACGTCCGTATAGCCTTGCCGAGCCTAGGCGGAGGACCCTGACGATTTAGGTCACATGGCCTTTCCCCGGCCTGTACCCGTGCGCCTACGCCAAGATCGGCACCACGACGCGGTATCTGCACCTGTCGGTCAACGACCTCACCGACGCCGTGGACCGGGCGTTCCCCGACCACACCGACGACTAACCGACGACTAAGGATCGCGTTGGGCCAAAGTTGGTCGCCTCATGACCACAGGTTGACCCCGTAGGGCCACCATCGAACCCACTCAGGAACGGGTGAATCGCCGATCGCCGAGCACCCCGAGCAGGCGGATGGGGCCACCGATGAGTGAATGCCCGAAGTGTGGACGCCAGGTGGAAGCTGGCTGTTCCGTGTGCCCTGGCTGCGCCGCGTTACTGCCGTCCTCGCGGACCGTCTCGGTCCCGACAGGGGTGTGCGCCAACGGACACCCACTACCCCCTGAGGCGAAGTTCTGCCCGGAATGTGGCTCAGTTACTCAGCGTTCATCAACAAGGTCATCCCCGGCTGAGCAAGTTGCGGCGATCCCTGCCGCGGATGCGGTCCCGTCGTATTGGGGGCAGGCGTCCGACGGTAGGCCGTATCCACCCCCGCCACCGAGGGAGCCTTCCGGTTCGGCTCCGACCCTCGGATACCCGCAATACGTCCCGGTGGCACCGAAGACCAACGGCCTTGCCATCGCCAGCCTCGTGTTGTCGCTGCTCTGGTTCGCCGGACTCGGCTCCCTTCTCGCCATCATCTTCGCCCTCAGCGCCCGACGGAGCATCAAGAGATCGCAGGGGCGGGAAGCCGGAGACAGCCTGGCTATCGCCGGATTGGTCATCGGGATACTCGGAGTTCTCGGGTCGGTACTGTTCTTTGGAGCGGTGGCCGCGGTCAACCACGAGGTGAACGCCTATAACCAAACCGGCCATGTCTCATCGGCAGGCGCGGGGAGTGCAACCACTACGCCCACCGCCGGTTCCAGCGGGTCGACCCTGACGACGAGTGGTGGGGATCGGGTTACCGTTCAGCAGGTCACCTTCAATCCCCCCATGCAGACGAGCGACTTTCTCCTTCCGACGCCATCGTCCGGCAATGTGTACTTCGGCGCTGAGATCCAAGGTTGCGCTGACCACACGCAACTCGACTTGACGCCGATCTGGTGGAGTGTCTACGACGCCCAAGGCAACAAGTTCCTTCCCGATTTGTTGGGAACCGCCAGCGCCAATCCAACGATCCCCAGTTCCGCCCTCATCGGAAAGTGCGTCAGTGGCTGGGTGGTGTTTCAGGTACCGCAGACCGCCAAGATTGTGAGGCTGGTCTACTGGCCTGAGCCGTTCCAGAAGTACGACTGGACGGTGAGCTAGTGGGTCTGCCCACAGCCGTCCTGCACGATATCCAGCGGTTGGTGGAGACCAATGGCAATACTGTTGGGATTCTGTCGCAGCTACAAACCGACGAGGCGCAAGCAGACCAGGACGCTGGGACCGTCCGATACGATTTCTCACATGCTGCCCAGCGCCTGGGTATCCAGAACTTCGGTGGCCTCGGACTTGTAACGTGGCTTTCCTGACGGAAGAGCGATCCGCCGCTCTGCTGTCATTATCATCAATTCTCCGTCCTCGTCGAGGTAATCGAGGAGCCGTTCGTCGATGGAGTCGAGGTGGACGACGAGGAACTCGTTCACGGTTCCATCTTGCGGATGCCGGAATCCGACCAATGTTTCAGAGCGAATCGGCTGCGATCGACAGTGCCCCACCAGCCACGTTAGGCCCAGCACCATCACGCTCGGGGTGCCGTGGGAGTCCATCGGCCCTAGTGCCTGGCCTCGATCGGGTAGAGGGTCAGAAGTGCGCCCAGCGGAGGGAGGCGCACCATGGCGATACGGCGGTGGTTCCCGGTGTTTGGTGCCCTCGGCTCCATAAAGCGACCGCGCCTCGCTATCGCGGTGGTCACGGGGCTGGCCGTGTTCGGCGTCGTCGTGCTCCATGCGTCACAGGTCGCGGGTGCAGACACATTTCTCATCACTTCGAGCCTCAGTCCGGGCAGCGGCGAAAACGGCCTCTACGGCGTGTCATGCACCGGACCAACCAGCTGCGTGGCGGTCGGCTCCGCTGCCAACGGACCGTTGCATCAGACCCTGGTTGAGTCCTGGGACGGGACCGCCTGGTCGGTCATGCCCAGCCCCAACGAGGGCAGTTCGGGCGACTTGCTCTTGGGTGTGTCCTGCACCGGACCAACCAGCTGCGTGGCGGTGGGCTACATCCGTAACGGCTCGGATGATCAGACCCTGGTTGAGTCCTGGGACGGGACCGCCTGGTCGATTATTTCCAGCCCCAACCCCGACAGCAGCGGTGTCGACGAACTCTTGGGTGTGTCCTGCACCGGTCCAACCAGCTGCGTGGCGGTGGGCGAGAACGACAACACGCCGTTGATTGAGTCCTGGGACGGGACCGCCTGGTCGGTGACGCCTAGCCCCAACGAGGGCCTTTACCTCTTTGGTGTGTCCTGCGCCGGTCCGACCAGCTGCGTGGCGGTGGGCGAGACCGGCAACGGGACCCTGGTCGAATCCTGGGACGGGACCGCCTGGTCGGTCAGCCCCAGCCCCAGCCCAGGCAGCCAGTCCAGCAGTCTCCGCGGTGTCTCATGTACTGCCCCGACCAGCTGCGTGGCGGTCGGCACCTCCTTCAACGGACCGGGTTCGGTGAATCAGACCCTGGTTGAGTCCTGGGACGGGACCGCCTGGTCGGTCACGCCTAGCCCCAGCCCCAGCCAGAGGTCGGGTGTGCTCCTGGGTGTGTCTTGCAATGCTCCGAACAGCTGCGCGGCAGACGGCTTTAGCGGCAACGGGACCTTGGTCGAATCCTGGGACGGGACCGCCTGGTCGGTCAGCCCCAGCCCCAGCCCAGGCAGTGTGGTCAACACCCTTTACGGCGTGTCCTGCACCGGACCAACCAGCTGCGTGGCGGTTGGCGAGGCGAACGGGGCCGGAAGCCAGGCCGTGGTTGAGGCAAGCGGTCAAGCAATCACCTTCACTTCAACAGCTCCGGCCACTGCTACCGTCGGCGGCCCCAGTTACGCGGTGACGGCTTCTGGTGGTACTTCCGGCAACGCGGTCGTGTTCTCGATTGACGAATCGGCTACATCCGTCTGTTCAATCACCGGGGCATTTGTCTTGTTTACCGGAGTTGGGAACTGCACTGTCGATGCGAACGAGGCCGGAACTGGGACGAATGCGGCCGCGCCACAAGTGCAACAGTCATTCAGTGTCGGTCCCGGCTCGCAGACGATCACGTTTACCTCATCGCCGCCATCGAACGCCGTCGTGGGAGGTTCGCCCTATACCCCCGCAGCGACGGGCGGTGCCTCGGGGAATCCAGTCATCTTCACCGTTGATGGATCGAGTGAGGGTGTGTGCGCCTTCTCGGGGAAGCCGGTGTACTTCATAGGCGTCGGCACCTGCACGCTGGACGCCAACCAAGCGGGCAATGCGAACTACCTGGCCGCAACCCAAGTCCAGCAGGCGTTCTTCGTGTCGTCAGGTGGTAGTCCACCCCCGCCGCCAGCGCCAAAGTTCACCAGCGCAGCGACCGACACGGTGCCAGCAGGCACTGCATTCAGCTTCACGGTCACAGCCACGGGTTCCCCGACGCCAGCCATCACCCACCGGGGTAGCTTCCCGTCCCGGCTGACGCTGACTGACAACCACAACGGCACAGCCACGCTGATGTCACTGCACCCGCTGAAGGGGACGTACCACCTCGTTCTTGTGGCGTCGAACAGTGGCGGATCGGTTCAGCAGAAGTTCACGCTCACCGTCACGGCTGCGGCCCGTGTCGCCCCGGTCTTCACGAGCGCAGCTTCGGCCAAGACACCGGCAGGCAGCGCCTTCACGTTCTCAGTGACGGCGACGGGTACGCCCGCACCCACGATTTCCGGCACCCGAATGCCGACGTGGCTGACGCTAACCGCCGGTCACAACGGGACTGCAACGCTGGCAGCGACCAAGCTTGTCAAGGGCAAGTACTCATTCACCCTCACGGCGACCAACAGCAAGGGGACGGTCAATCAGACGTTCTCGCTCACGGTTACGAAGGGCTAGGGCTGTGCGACTAGCACGCAGTCGGTCACGGTGACCTAGGCGGGCATCTCCGGTTCTTTGTGCCAATGCCAACGTCATGGGGGCTTCCTTTGGATGACCCGTGTCCGGCTGCACGTGGACCTGACGATCCTGGGCCCGCTTGGCGACGGCTCTGGACAACGCCCGTCAGGACCACGATGCACGCTCCGCGTTGGCCGCGTAGGTTGGATCGACATGCCAGGAGCCACGTGGTGGGTCAAGTTTCGCAGGGCAGAGAAGCACCTTGCGGAACTGGACTCGGATTGGAATCGGGCCAGAGATGAGCCGCGGCCATACAGTGTCGAAACTGAGGTCAAGGCCGGTCCACGCGGTTATTGGTTGGCTGTCTGGGCCGACATCATCGACCCCATCGAAGACGACTTCTCCGCCGTCGTCGGTGATTTCATTTTCAACCTGCGTTCTGCTCTCGATCACGTCACCTGCGCTGTTACAGACAGGGATGACGTGCAGTTCCCGATCTTTGAGCGAGACCCCTGGGGTGCTCCCGACATCGGGCCGGATGGCAAGGACCGGAACAAGAGGCGGCGAGACAATTTCCGAAAGAACACCAAGGGGATGCCAAAGGCTGCACGCGCAATCTATAAGACGGTTCAGCCTTACAAAAACACGCCGATGCATCCCGAAAACGACATGCTCGCGTTCCTGCACCGATTGTCGAACGCTGACAAACATCGAACACTTACGGCGCTCGCCCAACAATCTATAGCCCCCGAACATTCCTTCGGTTCCCACCGAGCAGCATCTATCCCGAGGGATACGACGGGTTTACCGAAAAACCAGCGCGGCTGTTCCGCAACCACGCAATAGTCGCCGAGTGGGGTCCCTACCCCGAGGAACCAACGGGTGTGGATGTGCATTCTGAGGGCGGCATCGAGATAGGTCTGCAAGAAACTCATACGCCCCAGTTCGACTGGGGCCTGCCGGGGACACCCGTTGGCATCTGTCGCCATGTCGGCGACATCCTCCAGCATGTAGAAGCCCACGTGCGCTGAGCGGCTGAGATCGCTGCGCTGGTGGATTAGGCCCCGACTGCCGCCGGGGCCTCTTGGTCCACAAGCTCTGCGTCGTATTTGGGCTTGGCGAGGTGAACGCGAGTCGGCTTGCGAGTTCCGCGGAGCAACGCGACGAGCATTCCTATTTCGCTATTGGCACTAACGATGCAATCGTCTATTGCCTGAGCGCCCGTATCGGCGCTTGAAGGATAGAAGGCAATGACATCAGGCCATTGCCCGGTGTCACTTCCGATGGCCACGTTCACTGGACCGCGAAACTTCTTGACGCGTGCGAGTAGCGGACCGTAGGCGTCAGTCGAAAGGGCAATAAGTACGTGCCTCTTGCCGTTCGGCAGGCATGCGGGGAAAGCGGCTTCCGCCTCAGGGTGTCCGAGCAGTCGACTGACTTGTTCAGCCACCGAAATCCTTCGATCTTTGTCAGCACCCACGCCTCCACCTCCTCACGTTGTTCTGCCAATGCTTGAAAATAAGGTCATTTGCCTTGTCGAGGCCAATTCTAAGGTCGGCAGGTCCCTGGACCTCCTGGAGCGTTTTCCGGGTCTCCGAATCATCGGGCTTCCGCTGGTGGGCATGGACCTCCTGATGGCAGCAATCGACCTTGACGATTTCTGACCACCTGGACCTCCGCTTGATTTGCTGGATCATCACGAAGTCCGTTAGCTGGTGGTCGTCGTACCAGAGTGCCAGGTAGACCCGGTCGGTATCCGTCAGGTCGATGTAGTTCTCGTCCAGCCTGGCGCCATCCCGATAGGGCTTCCAGCGGGGCGGGGCGTCCTCCGATTGGCCGCGATCGGTCTCGACGATGACCTCTCTGCCGATCCGTCCTCGACCCAGCCCCTTGGCCATAGGGTCGCCAACCTACCCGAGGGATGTGACGATCCGGCACGCGGTTGGACCCCGGCAAGACCCTGAAGCCTATGCGGACTCGACCTCGACCGCCTGGGATTCAAACTAACCCACTGCTCGGCGACCGCTCGGCCCCTGCCGGATACCGGAGCGGATCGAGTGTGTGCAAATCATCACGTATCAGCGTGGCCTTTCGGGCGCGCCACGGGCGCGAAGGGGCACGTAACTGCGGTCAATCGGGGCAACTGGCGGTCAATCGGATTCATCCGACTCTTCCTGCTCACCGCCATTTTCCCCAGCAGCCCCAACGGGATTCGAACCCGTGTCTCCACCTTGAGAGGGTGGTGTCCTTGGCCACTAGACGATGGGGCCGGGCGCCCGATAGGGCCGAGCCATCGTAACCGATCAGGCCGCCCGCCGAGGCGCCCGAGGCCCGACCCACCGCCGCGCCGGGTGGTGCACCCCGAAGGGTTGCACCGACCCGGTGGCGAGCTCGGGGGGGAGGACTCGAACCCCCAATAACAGGGCCAGAACCTGCCGTGTTGCCGATTACACCACCCCCGAATGGGCGATCACGGAGGCTAGTCGACCGTGGTGATCCCCGTCGCCCTCTCCCCCAGAGAGTGCAACGGTTCGTAGCCGATGATCCGGCCGACCGCCACGCCGAAGGTCTCCTTGGCGAAGTACGGCACCACCGACCACCCGGTGATCGGTGATGCCGTCGCCGGCACCGGGGACGCCACCAGGCCCACATCGGTGGCTATGGCCAGGCTCCGGTCCTCGTGGAATCCGTCGGTGACCACCAGCACGTGCTCGATGCCCCGGGCATGGAGGGCCCCGGAGGCATCGACGAGGTTCGACCACGAGTCGTCGCCTCCCACTTCGAGCACGTCGGTGGCGGGGACGCCGCGGGCACCGAGCCACGCCGCTCCCGCTTGCGCCTCCGTGTAGACGTCGCCCGGCTCCTTGTAACCCGTTACCACCACGACCGGGGCGTACCCACTGTCCCAGAGGTGGTACGCCTCCGCCAGCCGTGCCGCGAGGTCCGGCGAGGGCCGACCGTCGTACTGGGCGGCACCCATGACGACGATGGCCTGGCTGTGGTGGGGGTCGCTGCGAAGCGACGTGAGCCACACCTGGGCGGCGGTGACGCCGAGATAGACGATCCCGATCGCCGCGACGGCGAACAGGATCTTCGCCGCCCGCCTCACCTTCCCAGTCGTCGCCTCGCCGCCTCGAGACGCGCCACCACGGCGTCGCGCCCGAGGACCTCCATCGACTCGAACAGGGGCGGGCCGACCCGGCGGCCGGTCACCGCCACCCGGATCGGCACCTGAGCCTTGCCCAGCTTGCGCCCGGCCCGGTCGGCGAGGGCCTGGGTGATCGCATGCAGCACGTCGGCATTCCACTCGGCCTGGCGGTACTCCTCGACGGCGCCCTGGAGGATGGGGCCCGCACCATCGTCGGCCGACACCGCATTCCACGCATCCTCGTCGACGATCGGCTCCTCGAGGAAGAGGAAGTCGACCATGGCCGGGACCTCGCCGAGCACGGTGACGCGCTCTTGGACCAGCGGCGCCATGCGGCGGAACGCCGCCTCGTCGAAGCGCTCGGCCGTCCACGGGGTCGTGGAACCGTGGGTCCACGGCACGCTGGCGTCGACGAACTCGTCGACCGTCATGGCCCGGATGTACTCCCCGTTCACGTGACGCAGCTTGGCCACGTCGAAGAACGCAGGCGCATGGTTCACGTCCTCGAGTCGGAACTGGTCGACGATCTCCGCGCGCGTGAGGATCTCGCGCCCATCCGGTGGGCTCCAGCCCAGCAGGGACAGATAATTCACCATGGCGGCAGGCAGGTACCCCTCCTCCCGATAGGACTCGACGGCGACGGGGTCCTTGCGCTTGGAGAGCTTGCGGCGCTGTTCGTTCACCAGCATGGGCAGGTGGGCGAAGACGGGCACGCTCACCTGCGGGCCCTGGAGGGCGGTCCACAACAGAAGCTGCTTGGGCGTGGACGGGAGCAGGTCCTCGCCCCGGATCACGTGGGAGATCCGCATCTCCGCGTCGTCCACCACGTTCACGAGGAGGAACAGCGGGTTGCCGTTTGCCCGGACGACCACGAAGTCCTCGATGGCGCTGTGGGGGAAGACCACGTCCCCCCGGATGACGTCGCGCACGACGGTCTCACCCTCGTCGGGCACACGGAAGCGCAGGGCATGGCCCTGGCGCTCGACGCCACGATCGCGGCACCAGCCGTCATATCCCGGGGTGGCGTTGGCCTTCGTCCGCTCCTCCACCGCTTCACGGGTGCAGTCACAGGCGTACAGCGCGCCCTGCGCCCACAGGAGGTCGATGGCCGTCCGGTAATGGTGTCCGCGCTCGGATTGGTGGAACGGGCCCTCGTCGGGCTCCATCCCGAGCCAGGTCATGGCCGAGATGATCCCGTCGGTCCATTCCTTCCGGTTGCGCTCGGTGTCGGTGTCCTCGATGCGCAGGACGAAACTGCCGCCGTTCCGACGGGCATGGAGCCAATTGAACAGCGCCGTGCGGGCGCTGCCGACGTGGAAATAGCCCGTCGGGGATGGGGCGAAACGTACCCGAGGGCGCGGCGGGCCGGGCACCAGGTGCTGCTACTCGTCCTCGATGGTGATCGCCCCCGTCGGACAATTGTTGGCCGCCATGCGCACCTTGTCAGCCAGCTCGGGGCCCGGATTTTCCTGGAGGACATAGAGGTAACCGTCGTCGCGCACCTCGAAGACCTCGGGAACGATGCCCATGCACACGGCATTGGACGCGCACACGTCGTAGTCGACGACAACCTTCATTCGGCGCACCTCCATCTGCGCCCGTGACCTCGGGGGCAGGCGCTCTCGGCGGGATGACCGGCAGTGTAGGGCTCAGGGCTTGTCGGTGCCGAGCACCCACATGGCAAAGAACTGTGAACCACCACCGTACGCGTGGCCCAGTGCCCGGCGAACGCCGTCGACCTGGTGCTCGCCGGCTTGGCCACGCGCCTGCATGGCGGCTTCCAGGAACCGGAGCATGCCCGAGGCACCGATCGGGTTCGACGACAGCACGCCGCCCGACGCGTTCCAGGGGATGTCGCCGCCGTCGAGCGATGTCGCCCCGGCGTCGGTGAGCTTCCACCCTTCCCCCGGGGCGGCGAAACCGAGGCTCTCGAGCCACATGGGCTCGTACCAGCTGAAGGGCACGTAGACCTCGGCCACCTGGATCTCACGGCGGGGCTCGGTGATGCCCGCCTGGTCGTAGACGTCGGCCGCGCAATCCGCACTGGCCCGCGGCGCCACCTGGTCGCGCCCTGCGAACATGGTGGGCTCCGAACGCATGGCCATGCCATGGACCCACGCCGGCGGGGCGGACAGCGAGGCCGAGTCGGCGACGCGCTCGCTCGCCAGGACCATGGCCGCCGCACCGTCCGACGATGGGCAGGTCTCGAGGTAGCGGATCGGGTCCCACAACATGATGGACTCCTTCACCATGTCGAAGGAGATGTCCTCGATGTGGAGATGCGCGTAGGGGTTCTTCAGCGCATGGAGCCGGTCTTTGACCGCCACCAGGATCCCGATGTGGTCCGGCGCTCCCGATCGGCGCATGTAGGCGCGGATGATCGGGGCGAAGTACCCGCCGGCGCCGGCCAGCAGCGGCGGGGAGAAGGGCTGGGGCACGGAGAGCGCCCACATGGCGTCGGAGTCCGACTGCTTCTCGAACGCGACCGTCAGCACCCGGTCGTGGACTCCCGAAGACACCAGGTGGGCGGCCACCAAGGCGGTGGACCCACCCACCGAACCGGCCGTGTGCACCCGGATCATGGGCTTGCCCACCGCACCCAAGGCCGGGGCGAGATAGAGCTCGGGCATCATCACGCCCTCGAACATGTCGGGCGCCTTGCCGATGACCACGGCGTCGATGTCGGCCCAGTCCAGGGCCGCATCCTCCAGTGCGCGCGTGGCCGCCTCGCGCACCAGACCGGCGATCGAGACGTCGGTGCGCGCCGAGGCATGGCGGGTCTGCCCGACGCCGATCACGGCACAGCGCTCGGCCATCAGGCCCCTCCTTCGCTGGTGGTGGTGCCCGCCTCCGGCGTCGCCGCCAGGGCGCACACCAGGTTCTGCTGCAGGCAGGGGCCCGACGTGGCATGGGCCAGGGCGCGCTGGGCGCTGCCGTCGATGATCCGCTGCGCCGCCTCGCCGATGCGGGTGAGGCCGGCCACCATCAGTGCGTTGGCCGCCAGCGCACCGCCTGAAGGGTTCACGGCCACGTCGTCGCTCAGACCGAGCGCCCGGCGCAACACCAGCTCCTGGTGGGCAAAGGGCGCGTGGAGCTCGGCCACGTCCACCCGGGTCCCCGGTGCGCCGTCGTCGCCGTTGCCGAGGAAGCCGGCGCCCCGGGCCGCCGCGGTGGTCGATGGCGAGGCGGTGAGGTCGCGGGCACCGAGCTGGTGCGTCTCGATGCGGTGGTCGATGCCGGTGATCCACGCCGGCCGGGCGCACACCTGGATGGCGCGATCGCCCGCCGCCAGCACGATGGCCGCCGACCCGTCCGAGATGGGTGGCAGGCAGTGGCGTCGCAACGGCCTGACCACGTAGTCGTCGGCGAGCAATTGGTCGACGGACTTGTCCACTGCCACCTGGGCGTTCGGATTGCCCAAGGCGTCGCGCCGGCTCCGGGCGGCGACCTCGGCAAAGTCCGCCTCGCTGGCCAGACCGGCATCGATGAGCGCTTGGGCCTGCAAGGCGGCGACGGCCACGGGGTCCGGCCACAGCGGCGCCAGGGTGTAGGGGTCGAGCTGCAGGGCCAGCACCTTGTCGAGCTGGGTGGGCGAAGAACGGCCGAAGCTGTAGACGAGGGCCGTGTCGAGCTCGCCCTCTTGGAGCAGCGTCCAGGCCTCGTAAAGGGCCCACGCCCCATCCATCTCGACGTGGCTCTCGCGCATGGGAGGCCAGGCGCCGACTGCGTCGAGGGCCATGACGAAGCTGAACGGGGCGCCGACGAGGTAGTCCGAACTACCCGAGCAGACGAAACCCATCTCGTCCTTGGTCATCCCCACCTTGGCGAAGACCTCGCCGACCACCGGCATGAGCATCTCGACCTCGTTGCGGTGGTCCTCGCGCCGGACGTTCTTCGACTGCGCGAAGGCGACCACCGCCACCGGTCGCACGGGACGGTTCACAGGTACTCCTTGAAGCTCTCGTAGGGGGCGTCAGGTTCTCCCGTGGGCCGGAAGTACTTGACCGACGTGAGGTTCGGGGCCAGCTCGCTCTCGTCGACCCACACTGCCTCGACGCGAAGACCCATGCGCACCTCAGCCGTCGGGATCTCTTGGATGAGGCCCATGAACGCCAGGTTGGCCCCGTCGAGGAGCACCTGGGCGCAGATGTAGGGGATCTCGATCGATTGACCCTGGAAGGGCACGTTCACCACGCAGTAGGTGGTCACCGTGCCGGTGTTGCCCAGCTCGACCTCGTCGGTGGTGGCCACGCCATCGGTCGGGCACGAGCCACGGGGCGGGACGTAGACCTTGTGGCATTTGGGGCAGCGCTGGCCGAGGAAGCGGCCCTCGGAGATCCCCTTCAGGAAGTGGGACTGGGCCAGCCCCGCCGTGTACTGGTAGTCGATGTGGATCGGCGTCTCGAGCATGGTGACGGGGCCGTCGGGTGCGCCCCCGTCCGAGCCGGGGCCGATGTCGGTGTCGCTCATGACGCCCCCTCGGCCACGAAGCACTCGATGTCCTTGATGTGGCCCACCCGCTCGGCGCGGGGACGGAAGCGGGCGGTCACCCGCATGCCGGTGGAGACCGCATCGGGGCCGGCGGCTTCCATGACGTGCAACAGGGCCGTGTCCGCCCCGTCGAGGCGCACCAGCACCCAGGCAAACGGTCGATCGAGCGGTTGGTCGGGCCGCGGTTCGGCCGTCCACGCCCACGTGGTCACCACCCCTCCGGGGCCGACGTCGACCAGCTCGCCAGAGTCCTCGCCGGTGATGGGGTCGTACTCCGCCGGGGGGACGGCCACCTTGCCGCCCGACCCCGTGGCGCCGAGGATCCGGCCGTCGCGCAAGGCCGTCAGGAAGGCGCCGATGACCGGGCCCACCGACCGCTTGTACACGTAGTCGAGGACGTGTGGCGCCCGGAGAACATCGCTGTCAGCCATCCGTTCCTCCTCCCGATCGGGCGAGGCCGAAACTAGAACAGATTGCAGTTCCCTGCCACCCGCCGGTCGTCGCTACGCTCGGGACCTTGACCTACCAACCGTCGTCACCCGTCGACCGCGCTCACGCCCTGTCCACCACTTCGGCGGCGTTGGTCGTGCTCGGCGCGGCCACCGTGGGCGAGTCGGGTGGTACTCCCATGCACCCGAGGATCCGGCCGGTTTGGCCCGGCGCCCGCCTGGCCGCCCCCGCTTTCCCGGTGCGCTGTTCCCCGGGGGACAACCTGCCGAT
>Ga0181536_10004364_pt1 | contig 14995 bp, 14 predicted proteins | sample PEATcosm2014_Bin_41_FD_121105 | JGI IMG/M metagenome (GOLD analysis project Ga0181536, IMG submission 121105) | Peatland microbial communities from MTU Mesocosm Facility, Houghton, MI, USA - PEATcosm2014_Bin17_60_metaG | ecosystem: Environmental > Terrestrial > Soil > Wetlands > Peat | place... | reverse complement strand
GGGTGGGCCAGCCGAACGGCGGGCTCCAGTCGATCGTGGAGACCATGCGCGGTTTTGTCATATCGCTGATGTCGAGGATCACGCCGCCGCCGTACCAGTAGCTGACATACAGCCGGTCGCCGCGGCGGATCGGGTGATGGCAGCGATGGCCGCGGCCCTTCCAACTCGGCGTTTCCCCGCCGGCGGTCCACTGGCCCGGCATCCACCAGCGCCCGACTTCTTCCGGCTTCTCGGGATTGGCGAAGTCGAGGATCATCACGATCGTGCCGACATAGCCTTCCTGCTCGGCGGAGACATAGGCATAGCGGCCATCGAAGGTGAAACGATGCACGCCGGTGCCGGCACAATGCCAGTGCGCGATGTCGCGCGGGCTGTCCGGCTTGCTGACGTCGAAGATTCGCAATCCCACGAAATCGGCGGCCGGTAGGTCACCACGCGTCCGCTCGCGGTTCACCAGCATGAGATCGTTGGCGACGCGCACCTTATGCGAATGCAGGCCCGGAGGAATGTCGATCGAGGCGGTGATGCGCGGATGCGCCGGGTCGGACACGTCGACGACCGAGGTCCCGTGCGGCGCGTCCATGTGCCCGATAAAGGCACGATCGCCCTCCAGAACGACCTGTCCGCCACCGGCGCAGTCCAGCCACGCGACCTGTCGCAGTCCCTCGCCGTGGGCCATCGTCCGCCTCCGTCAGGGTGTCAGTACCGGCCAAACACCATCAGCATGGCGGCGACAATGATCCCCACGGCCCAACCAAGCAACAGTGCGGCGTCGAAGCCGGCGACGAGCACCGCGAACAGCACGATGACCAGGCTGATCGCCGACCAAATGGCCCAGGCGGTCCATCTTGCTTCGGGGGTGTCCCCCGGTTCGATGGTCGTGCCGATGTTTGTATCGAAATCCCCGTCCATGTTCGCCTCAAGTCGTTGTCGCCCACGTCACCGGGCCGAAACCGGGCGTGGACAGACCGGACGGCGCGCGCCATGATCGCGGTCATGCGTTTCATCATGCTCTTACTGCTGCTGCTTCTCGCGGCCTGTGGCGCAAATCCCGCGGCGCTTGGCATCACCGGCGCGCCCATTCCCGAACCGCCACCGGACCCGGGGGAAACGCAGACCGGCATTCCGGGCGCGCCACGGACCGGCACGCAGTACGCGCCGAACCTGCCGCCGAATACGGGGGCCGGGAAATTCTGGGGCTACAACTGAAACCGCCGAGGTGACGGCGCACTTGCCCCCACGAGTTCGAGGGCGCGCGCCGTCACGAACGCGGAGTCAGGCCGACAGTGCCTGAGGCTCGGTACGCAGCCGCTTCACCAGCAGCTTGTTCAGCGCGTGCACATAGGCCCGGGCCGAGGCGACGATCGTGTCGGTGTCGGCCCCCTGCCCGTCCACCATCTTGCCGTTTTCCTCCAGCCGCACCGTCGTCTTCGCCTGCGCGTCGGTGCCCTCGGTGATCGCGCCGATCGAGAACAGCACGAGGTTGGCCGTGTGCGGGAAGATCGCCTGGATCGCCTTGAAGGTGGCATCGACCGGACCGTCCCCTGCGGCGGCGCCGGATTTGACCACGCCATCGACTTCCAACTCCAGCTCGGCGCTCGGTTGCCGTTTGGAGCCCGAGTGCACGTCGAGTGAAACGAATTTGATCCGCTCGTGATCGCGCATCACCTCGTCATCGACCAGCGCCACGATGTCGTCGTCGAACACAACCTTCTTGCGGTCGGCCAGATCCTTGAAGCGGCGGAACGCGTCGTTCAACTGGTTGTCGCCGATCTTGTAGCCAAGCGTGTTCAGCTTATCGCGGAACGCGGCGCGGCCGGAGTGCTTGCCAAGCACCAGGCTGTTCTTCGCCCAACCGACGCTTTCCGGAGTCATGATTTCATAGGTGCCCGCGTTCTTCAGGACGCCGTCCTGATGGATCCCGGCCTCATGCGCGAACGCGTTGCGGCCGACGATCGCCTTGTTCGGCTGCACGTCGAAACCGGTGATCGCGGCCAGCAGTTTCGACATCCGCAACAGATGCGTGGTCTGGATGTTGTTCTTGTACGGCATCGCGTCGGGACGGGTGCGGATCGCCATCACGATCTCCTCCAGCGAGGCATTGCCGGCGCGCTCGCCGATCCCGTTGATCGTCGATTCGATCTGCCGCGCCCCGGCCCGGACCGCCGCCAGCGTGTTGGCGACCCCCATGCCGAGATCGTTGTGGTTGTGGGTGGAGAGGATGACGTTCTCGATACCCGGGACTTTGGCACGGATTTGCGTGTACATCCGCTCCATGTCCTCCGGCATCGCGTAACCGACGGTGTCGGGCAGGTTGATCGTGGTGGCGCCGGCCTTGATCGCGGCCTCGCAGCAACGCGCGAGGAAATCGATGTCGCTGCGGGTCGCGTCCTCGGCCGACCATTCGACGTCGTCGGCATGATCGCGGGCGAGCTTGATCGACTCGACGGTGGCGGCGATCACCTCGTCGGGGGTCAGACGCAGCTTGTGCTTCATATGCAGATCGCTGGTGGCGATCACGATGTGGATGCGCTTCCGCTTCGCGCTCTTCAGCGCCTCCGCCGAGGCCATCACATCCTGGGCGCCGGCACGGGACAGGCTGGCGAGAACCGGACTGTCGGCGCGCTGGCCGATCGTTTCGGCGATGGTCTTGACGCTCTCGAAGTCGCCGGGCGAGGCGATGGCGAAGCCGGCTTCCAGCACATCGACGCCGAGCTCGGTCAGCGCCTCGGCCATGCGGATCTTCTCGTTCAGGTTCATCGAGAAGCCCGGCGACTGCTCGCCATCGCGCAGGGTGGTGTCGAAGATGATGACGCGGCCGTCTTCCAGCTTGCCGAAGCTGGGGTGGTTGATGGGCATTGCCTGATTCTCCTTGGATTTGGACGCACGACTTGCCTCAGGTTCCCCTGAGCGATGCCGGCGTTCAACGACCCGGCGAGACGCTCAGGGGCGGGTAAGTCGAAGCAGGAGGAGGGCGGACGGGCGCGGTTGCGCGCACGCGGAGGCGTGAGCAGTCAGGACGACGGAGCGCGCGGCGCGGGTCATGGGGTTGGGGTATAGAGGGGGAGCGAACTGGGTGCAAGGGTAGGCTGCGCGGGTTACCTGGGCTGCTGCCTGACCTGACGGGATCAGGACAGGGCATTTGGGTTCCGGAAAACCGCCCCGTGTTGACGTCCCGAATCACATGGATGGGCCGGTTCCTTCGCTGGCCGGCCACAATCGGTGACCGCGGCAATGCGAATCAAACGCGCAAAAAAGACGCTCGCCGCACTCACCGCTTCAGTGAACACCGTCAGGCACAGCTGAAGCGTTTCAACGGTTCATTCATAAGTCGGGATCAAGATCAATAAGCCGGCGAGGAACGGCCCCGCCGGCTCATCGAACGGAGGTAACAGGATGCAGCAACATCTTGTCTTCCCACCGCTGATGATTGTGATTTTGATGATCAGAGTCAAGATCGTCATCAAGATCATTTTCAGAAGGCGGTAAGGGGACGGGCCGGCTCCTTCGCGGGCCGGCCCACCCTCGGTGACACAGCATCAGACGAATGTATTCGCAGCGCGTCTGAACTCTGGGAGCGATCGGACCACCGCCAACCACATTCCCTCGCGAGCGACCAACGCTCGCCCGACGCGAGCGCTTCAACGGTTCATTCATCAATCGGGATCAAAATTAATAAGCCGGCGAGGACAGGCCCCGCCGGCTCATCGAAACGGAGGTACAGGATGACGCAACATCTTGTCTTCCCACCGCTGATGATTGTGATTTTGACGACCAGAGTCAAGGTCATCATCAAGATCATTTTCAGAAGGCGGTAAGGGGACGGGCCGGTTCGTTCGCGGGCCGGCCCATCCTCGATGACACAAAATCAGACGACTGTATTCACAGCGATTCCGAACTCGGTCAGACCGACGGAACCGTCACCCCAACCATATCGCCCTCGCGTACGATCGCCGCCAGTTGCTCGACGCTCCAGCCATCCGTGCCAATCGGCCGTTTCGGCAGCACCATCCAACGATAATCCGCCGTCGAGTCGACGACATGGATTCTCACCCCATCCGGCAGCGTGGTGCGGAATTCCGCCAGCAGCCCACGCGGGTCGCGCACGGCGCGGGCTCGATACGCCGCCGATTTGTACCAGAACGGCGGATAGCCCAATACCGCGCGCGGGTAACAACTGCACAGCGTGCAAACGATCAGGTTATGCACCGCGTCGGTGTTTTCCAGCACGCCCAGAGGCGGCATGCCGCGCATCGGAATATTCATCGCCTCGGCGGCCTTGGTGCCGTCTTCCAGCATCAGCGCGCGGTACTCTGGTTCCGTCCAGGCCCGCGCCACCATTCGCGCGCCCTGTCCTGGGCTGGCTTTGTCGGTCGCCGCCGTCCGCTCGGCGAGTTCCGCCGCGGTGACAAGGTTTTTCCTCGCCAGCAACTTCCGCATGGCGACAAGCAAGGCCTCGCCATCGGTCTCGACGATGTTCATGGCTGCTCCAACCAATGCTCGTAGATCTCAACGACCACTTCGTCGTCCTCGCGTCCCTCCGGCCAGAGTTCGTTCATCGGGAAGCTCACGTGGTACAACGATCGTTGCGCCGCCGGCCGCGCGAACGCCAGATCTTCCGGGTTAGGGTGATCGCCCAGGTAACGCAGGACGCGGCCGGCGTGACCGCGCAGGTAGTGCGGGGTACGGATATGTACGGGACCGCGGGTCTCCGGCCAATCATCCTTTACGATCACGCGGTCGCCGGGAGAGAAATTCATGTCTCCTCCAGGGCCGCGCGCAGCTCTGCCTCGGTGATAATGCCCTTGCGCAACAGATTGTCGGTGATCGAGCGGATCCAGCGGCGGTAATAGCTCAGCCGGTGGTACTCGGCCTCGGGGATCGCTTCGATGCCGCGGCGCAACTCGTCGACGGTCATGATCGCCTTCGCCCCGAGCACGCCGCGCAACGCGTCAACTTCCCGGTCGAACGACGTCAGCGCGTGCGGTTCGACATCGACCGCCTCGCACATGAACTTCGATACGCCGCCAAGGTCGTGGTGGGCACGTTTCGCGTCATTGTCCATGGCGGCACCTTACCGCGGGCCAGCGCGCGGGTAAATCGCCACGTGACCCATGGGCGCCGCGGGCCGCGGGATACCAAACCGCAAGCATCCCCGCGCTAAGCCTCGTCCGGAACGAGGCGCGGTTCGCATCGGCCCGTGGCGATCGTGCCAGCCGCGGTCCTGGACCCAACGGAGGACAAAATGGTGGCAGGCCTGATGGACCAGGCAATCTACAAACTCATGGAGCAGTTGGTGCATTCCGCCGAGGGGATAAAGCGCGCGGTACGCGCCACGAACGACGGGCAGCCGGCGCTCGCCGGCGTGGATGAGTTGCTGCGGCGGGAACTTGGATCCGAATACGCGCGGGCCAATAACGGGACCTGGTGCGCAGGCTTCGCGGTGGCCCAGGTCATGCGCGAAATGGGCTATGTCGAGGCCGGCACGGGCAAATGCCCGCCCGATTGCGTCGCTGGTCAGGGCACTGTCTGGAAGCCCAGGGGCGCGACGAAGATGACACTGGCCGCGACGAAGTGACCGGCCATCCGGCGGTCACGCCGGCCGCGTGCCGAGAGCGATGATGACCTGACCGGCGAGCACGGACAGCAGCATGATCAGCGCGACCGGCCAGACCGCCCCCGGGTGCCACAGTTCCACCGCCACGGTGCATAACATTCCGTAACCCATCTGGAAGAACCCGTACAAGCCGGATGCCGCCCCGATCGTGCGCGGGTTGACGCTGACCGACCCCGCCAGCGCGAAGGGACTGGCCATGCCGGCGCCGATCATGAACAGCGTCACCGCTCCGGTCACCGAGGGTCCGGACAAGACGTCGAGCACGTCGAACAGCACGAACAGCGACGCGCCGGCGATCGTGACGAAATTCGCCAGCCGCAATCCGCGCCTCAGCGGCACGACGCGCGACACCCGGTTGGCGAGGAAACTCCCGGCCCCGACACCGCCCATCAGCAGCACGTAATACAGCCCGACCTCCTGCGTCGGCCGGTGCAGCACATTTTCGAAAATGAACGGCGAGGCGGACATGAATGCATAGAACGACGTCGTCGAGCACGCCCCTCCCACCGCGTAACCCAGAAACGCCCGCGACCGCGCCAGGATCGCGTAACCGGTCAGCAACGACCCGGCCGATGAGCCACCGATGCGCTCCCTATTGGTCTCGGGCAGAATGAGGAACGCGGCCAGCAGCGTCAGCCCGCCCATCGCGGCCAGCAGCACATAACTCGCCCGCCAATGGATATAAGCGGTGAGGTAACCGCCGACCGCCGGCGCGAGGGCCGGCACCATCGACATCACCAGCGTCAGCATCGCGAGCTGACCCGCCGCCTTGTCCGGCGTGGCGGCATCTCGCACCGCCGCCCGGCCGAGCACCAGGCCCGCGCAGCCGCCGATCGATTGCAGGATGCGGGAGCCGATCAGCACTCCCGCGTTGGGCGCGCACGCGGTGACCACGCTGGCGGCGGTGAACAGCGTCAGCCCTACCAGCAACACCGGCCGTCGCCCGAACCGGTCCGACACCGGCCCATAGAACAACTGCCCGACGGCGAGCCCGATCAGATACAGCGTGATGGTCAATTGCGTCGTGCTGATCGACATGTGCAGCGCCCGCGCTGTCGCCGGCAACGCGGGGATGATCACGTGCATTCCCATCGTGCCGCAGGCGGTCAGCGCCACGAGCAACAGAAACGGCGCCTTGATGCGCTCGCCGAACGGAGGAGATACCAGGAAGCGCATCAATCGCCTCGGTCAGCGGCGCATGCAGCTGCGCCTGGGGTGAATGAACGCTCCCGTCCAACGGATCAGGGCGAGTCCTTGACGGCTCCGCCGACCGGCGCATCTCTGCTCCGTTGCCGCATGCTGTAACAGCGGAACCGCCCGCGCGCCAACCACCCAGCCCCTTCACCGGCGAGCGGGTTCGGCGCACATTCAGGTCCGCGCCAACGGAGGATCACATGGACACCCAGCGCCCACAGGATCGTCGCGCAATCGAGGATTGCCTGCTCCGCTACGTGCGCGGCGTGGACCGGAAGAACTGGGACCTGGTGCGTTCCGCGTACCACTCCGACGCGCACGACGATCACGGCAACTACAAGGGCGGGGTCGACGGCTTTATCGAGTCGCTGATCCACCGCCACGCCACGATCGAGCAATCGATGCACGTCGTCAGCAACCTCACCATCGAATTCGCCGGTCCCGACACCGCGTTGGCGGAGTCGTATTTCATCACCCATCAGCGGATTTCCCCCGAAGCCGGCGATGCCCGCCTGGCCTATCTGCGCGGCGCCACGATCCGCCCCGGCGAGGCGGTGGAAACCGAGGTCGTCGGCCGTTACGTCGACCACATGACCCGCCGCGACGGCGCCTGGCGCATCCAGCGCCGGACGGTGGTGTTCGAGGTCTTCCGCGGCCAGCCCGCCCCCGCCGGCGGCGGCCTCCGTTCCAACTGGGCTTTGTCCCGCCGCGACGGCAACGATCCGCTGGAGCAGGCGCGCCGCGAACTCGGCCTGCGCTGACGGAGTTCGCCCATGTCTCAGGCCCTGATGATCCCCCCACCCGTGCTGTTCATGCCCCAGAAGCAGCCGGCGAAGCCGCTGACAAGGCGCTTCAAGGTTGTGTCGGAGTATGAACCCGCCGGCGATCAACCCACCGCCATCACCGAACTGGTGCGCGGCATCGAAGCCGAGGACCGCGACCAGGTGCTGCTCGGCGTCACCGGTTCCGGCAAGACCTTCACCATGGCCAAGGTGATCGAGGCGGTGCAGAAGCCGACCCTGATCCTGGCGCCGAACAAGACGCTGGCGGCGCAGCTCTATGGCGAAATGAAAAGTTTCTTCCCCGATAACGCGGTGGAATATTTCGTCAGCTACTACGATTACTACCAGCCGGAGGCTTACGTTCCGCGCACCGACACCTACATCGAGAAAGACGCGCAGATCAACGAGCAGATCGACCGCATGCGGCACGCCGCGACACAGTCGCTGCTGGAGCGGAACGACGTCGTGATCGTCGCCTCGGTATCGTGCATTTACGGTATCGGCTCGGTCGAGACCTATGCGCGGATGGTGGTGAAGCTGGAGACCGGCGGCACGATCGACCGCGACACGGTGGCCCGCGCGCTGGTGGAGCTGCAATACCGGCGCAACGACACCTCATTCCAGCGTGGCAACTTCCGGCTGCGTGGCGAGATCGTTGACATTTTCCCCGCCCATTACGAGGACCGCGCCTGGCGCATCACCTTGTTCGGCGACGAGATCGAATCGATCCACGAATTCGACCCGCTGACCGGAGAGAAAGCCGCTGAACTGAAGGAAATCACCGTCTACGCCAATAGCCACTACGTCACGCCGAGGCCGACGCTGGCGCAGGCGATCCGCGACATCAAAGTCGAACTCAAGGGCCGGGTCGAGGAACTGACCCGCGAAGGTAAACTGCTGGAAGTGGAACGGCTGACCCAACGGACCACGTTCGACATCGAAATGATGGAAACGACCGGCTCCTGCAAAGGCATCGAGAATTATTCTCGATATCTCACCGGCCGCGAGCCCGGCGACCCACCGCCGACATTGTTCGAGTACCTGCCGGAAAACGCCCTCCTCATCGTCGACGAAAGCCACGTCACCGTTCCCCAACTGGGTGGCATGTATCGCGGCGACTTCGCCCGCAAAAGCATCCTGGCGGAGTTCGGCTTCCGGCTGCCCTCCTGCATCGACAACCGACCGTTGAAATTCGAAGAGTGGGAACGCTTCCGTCCGATGACGATCTTCGTCTCCGCCACGCCCGGCCCGTGGGAGATGGAACGCACCGCCGGGGTGTTCGCCGAACAGGTCATCCGCCCCACCGGCCTGATCGACCCGGTCACGGAAATCCGGCCCGTGGAGCACCAGGTCGACGATCTGCTCGCGGAATGCCGCACTGTCGCGGCGAGCGGCGGCCGCGTGCTGGTCACCACCCTGACCAAGCGGATGGCGGAGGACCTGACCGACTATCTGACCGAACATGGCGTCAAGGTCCGTTATCTGCATTCCGACATCGACACGCTGGAGCGGATCGAGATCATCCGCGACCTGCGGCTTGGCGTGTTCGATGTGCTGGTCGGGATCAATCTGCTGCGCGAGGGCCTCGACATTCCGGAATGCGCGCTGGTGGCGATTCTCGACGCCGACAAGGAAGGGTTCCTGCGATCGCAAACGTCGTTGATCCAGACCATCGGCCGCGCCGCCCGCAATATCGACGGCCGCGTCATCCTGTATGCCGACGTGATGACCCGCTCGCTGCGCGCGGCGATCGAGGAAACCGAACGCCGCCGCGACAAGCAACGCACCTGGAACGAGGAGCACGACATCACCCCGCAATCGGTGCGTAAGCAGATCGGCAAGGTGCTGGAGAGCGTGTTCGAACAGGATTACGTGACGGTCGCCCCGGTCAAGGACGCCGGCATCGCGGAGTTCGTCGGCAAGGACCTGAAATCCGCCATCGCCGATCTGGAAAAACGCATGCGCGCCGCCGCCGCCGACCTGGAATTCGAGGACGCCGCCCGACTGCGCGACGAAATCAAGCGGCTGGAGGCGCTCGACCTCGGCCTGGAGCCGCCACCCAGGGCGAGCGCGAGTTTGCGGCCAAAGCGGGACCGGACCCCGGAGCCGATGGGACCAGGCGGCGGCGGTTACGACCCGAGCAAGCGCCGCGGAAGAAGCGGCATGCGGCGCCGGGGACCATGAAGTTTTCCATCCCCGGCACCATTCCCCGGGCCGCGCTGATTACCGGCGGGGCCCAACAGCCCGGCATCGCCAGGGCGCTCGCCGAAGCCGGGTTCGCGATCGCGCTGCAGTACCACCCGGGGGTCGAGGCGGACCTCCCGGCCCATGCCGTCCGGTTGCCAGCCGATCTGTCGGACGAAACCCAGACCGCGTCCCTGCTCGACCGTGCCGCCGCGGCGTTGGGGCCGATCGGCGTCCTGGTGAACGCCGCCAGCACGCTGGGGCGCGACACGTGGGACGGCGCGACACGCGCCACCTGGGACATGCATATCGAGACGAACCTGCGCGCGCCCTTCTTGCTGATCCAGCATTTCGCCAAGGCGCTGCCGCCACCCCACGAAGGCGTGGTGATCAATCTGCTCGACCAGCGGATCTGCCCGCATCTGGTATCCTACACGCTGTCGAAAGCGGCGTTATGGACACTGACCCAGACCATGGCCCTCGCCCTCGCCCCCCGCATTCGTGTCAATGGTATCGTCCCTGGGGGTATCGTCCTTGGGGGCATCGCTGCTGGGCCGGCCCTGAGGCTCGCGCGGGATCGGGCAACGCGGCTTCCGGACCAAGGCACTGGCCCGGATGCAATCGGCCAGGCGGCGCTGGCCATCCTTGCGTTGTCCTCAATGACCGGCCAGATGATCGTCCCGGACGGCGTCCCGCCGCACGCCGAATAAAGCCCAGGGAAGCCCCATGGATACGCAACGCATCGCCGATGCCGCCCGCGGCCTCCGCCACGTGTTTCTTCGGGACATGGTGCTGCAAGCCAGCATCGGCGTGCACCCGCCCGAGCACGAAACCACCCAGCGCGTGCGGATCAACGTCGATCTGGGCGTCGAGGACGACGGCGCCCGGCCGTTATCCCGGACCGGCGTCGGGCGTGACGAGCTGATCCGGGTCGTGGATTACGAGCAGATCGCCAACGCGGTGCGCCGCATCGTCAGCGCGGGCCACGTCAGACTGGCCGAAACTCTGGCCGAGCGGATCGCCGAAGCCTGCCTCATCGACCCCCGCGTCCACCTCGCGCGCATCCGGGTGGAGAAGCTGGATGTCTTCCCTGATTCGGCCTCGGCGGGCATTGAAATCGAGCGACGCCAAGGAAACTGATCACAACCCACAGCCAACTTGCCGTTGCGGCGATTTCGCTCGGGGCCGCGACCGACCTGATCCTGCTACCGCGAACGTATTGCAATAAAATCAATAAGTTACAGAACGCCTAAATTTTTGGCAATCCTTAAGAAACCCAGGAAAACCGCCAGCTTAACTCAGTTGTCAAAAACCTTGTCGACAGGGTTATCCACAATTTTTGTGGATGAGCCGGTAACTCATTGATACAGGCTGCCCTGGCGACAAATTGATCAATGATATGCGCTTTTCCCGGCCCGCGGCGGTTATACCAGCGCGCTAATGATTGACACGCCTTGGCCTCTCTCCCCCGTCATGGCCCTCCCCCGACTCGTTCGGGGGATCGTCCGGGCCACCTGTCGCCGCACCCTGCCGGTTCAGGTGGCCCGGACGAGCCGGGCCATGACGCGTGGGGCGAGAGTCAGTGGTTAAGCGCCCTGGTATGATACCAACCCCCTTAAAGATTGACACATGGCGTCCTCTCTTCCACGTCATGGCCCGGCTCGTCCGGGCCACCTGTTCAAGCACGGTGCGGCGATAGGTGGCCGGGACGAGCCGGGCCATGACGTGATGGGGTGAGGGTCACACTTTCAGCGCCCTGGTATGAGACGACAGGTACACTGGCCGTCGAATACACCTTGGCCGGCCCGAGCCCCCTCCCCCAGACGGTCCGAGACACGGTAGACTCCTCCGCATGATTCCTCCGGAGCCAGCAGCGCACGAACCCGCCAAAGGCGTCGCGGTGATCGAGGCGGCGATGGCCACCATGCCGGCCAATCCCGGCGTGTACCGGATGCTCGACCATAAGGGTGACGCGCTCTACGTCGGCAAGGCGCGCAGCCTGAAGCGCCGGGTGCTGTCCTACACCCAGATCGGCCGGCTGTCCGAACGGTTGCGGCGCATGGTGTCCGAGACGGCGGCGATGGAGGTCATCACCACCCATACCGAGGCCGAGGCGCTGCTGCTGGAAGCAAACCTCATCAAGCGCCTGAAGCCGCGGTTCAACATCGTGCTGCGGGACGACAAATCCTATCCGTGGCTGATGCTGACCGAGGACCATCCGTATCCGCAAATCGCCAAACACCGCGGCGCCCGTGTCCGCAAAGGCTCCTACTACGGTCCCTTCGCCTCGGCCTGGGCGGTCAATCAAACCGTGACGGCAATGCAACGGGTGTTTTTGTTGCGCTCCTGCGCCGATACCGTATTCGCCAATCGCACGCGGCCCTGTCTGCTGTATCAGATCAAGCGCTGCTCGGCGCCTTGCGTGGGACGCATCGACGCGGCCGAGTACGGCAAACTCGTCGGCCAGGCCAAAGCATTCCTGGCCGGCAAATCGGGGATCGTGCAACACGAACTCGCCACTGAAATGGAGCACGCGGCCGAATCGTTGGAATTCGAACGCGCCGCCGCGATCCGCGACCGCATTCGCGGATTGACCTTCGTGCAGGGCAACGACGTGGTGAACCCGGCCAGCCTGGAGGACGCCGACGTGATCGCCGCCTGGCAAATCGCCGGCCAGACCTGCGTCCAGGTGTTCTTCGTGCGTGGCGGCCGCAACAACGGCAACCGGGCGTTCTTCCCGTCCCACGCGCGCGCCGAAGAAGCACCCGAAGTCCTCAGCGCGTTCATCGCGCAGTTTTACGACGACAAACCGCCGCCGACGCTGGTGCTGATCAATCACGAACTGCCGGAGCAGGAACTGGTGGCCGAGGCACTGACGCTCAAAGCCGGCCGCAAAGTCGAAATCCATGTGCCGCGGCGCGGCGAAAAACACGCCGTCATCCTGCACGCCGAGATCAACGCGCGCGAGGCGCTGGAACGCAAACTCGCGGAATCCGCCGGCCAGGCGAAGCTGCTGGAGGGTGTGGCGAAGCTGTTCGGCATGGATGCGCCGCCGCAACGGATCGAGGTCTACGACAACTCGCACATCATGGGCACCAACCCGTACGGCGTCATGATCGTCTCGGGTCCGGAAGGTTTCATCAAGGCGGCCTATCGAAAATTCGGCATTCGCGGCGCGATCGCTCCGGGCGACGATTTCGCCATGATGAAGGAGGTGCTGACGCGCCGCTTTTCCCGCGGGTTGAAGGAGCAGGCGGACGGGGCACCAGCCTCGGACTGGCCGGACATCGTGCTGATCGACGGCGGCGCGGGCCAGTTGTCGGCGGCGCGAAGTGTGCTGGACGAGCTTGGTGTCTCCGACGTGAAACTGGTGGCGATCGCGAAAGGACCGGACCGCGATGCCGGCCGCGAATGGCTGCACACCGACGGCGTGGCGCCGTTTCAGCTACCGCCACGCGATCCGGTGTTATATTTCCTGCAACGCATCCGCGACGAGGCGCATCGCTTCGCGATCACCACGCATCGGGCCGGCCGTTCGAAAGCCATCAGGCAAAGCGAGTTGGACGAGGTGCAGGGGATCGGCGCGGCCCGCAAACGCGCGTTGCTGAACCATTTCGGCTCGGCCCGCGGCGTGAAGATGGCGGGCCTCGGCGATCTGGAGGCGGCGCCGGGGATCAACAAGGAAATCGCCCGGCGGGTTTACGCGCATTTCCATCCGGGGGTTCGGTTGGAGGGGGTTGGCTGAACCGGGTCGGAGGTCGAACGAACTGGGATTGTGGCTCGTTCTGGCGTACCGAGACTTTCGGCCCGAATGCATGCCAGACGCGTTATCAACGGGCAGCGTAAAATATCGCGGTACCGCAATGTGACATTCGTGCCCCGGGCTCGCCGGTGAAATTCATGATACGGCGAGCCGTGACCCACATTCAGCCGGCACGCTCAGACGCGCCCGAGGCTGGGAATCGTCGTAGTCGCGGCGCATGGAACGGACCTGGCGACGGCCAGCAAATGACGGATGCCGAGGCCACGTTTTCGCGACCGCGCCGCTGGTTGGCCGAAAATCCGAGCCGGGCAGACTGCTGACATCTCGGTCCAAATGCGATTACCCGATAGGCGGGGGTTCAATACGGCCGCTTGATCAGCCACATGACATTATCGGGTGGATGGATCGAGAGCTTCATCACCGTGCCGGGCGCAGCGGCCTCGAACTCCCGTGCCGTCTGGACGAAATTGGTTGGCGCCATATTGGGATATTCCCAGTCTCCAGGGATCTCGACGATCATCAACGCAAGCAGCCAGGCGCCAGCATACCTGAGAGCGCGAGTCCGGGAGCCCGCCAGCGCGAACAGAACACCGATCCAGGCCAACATCGGAAAAATATAGTAACGATCACCCCATCCCGTGAAGGTCATGATCATCCATTGTTCATCGGTAAGAGACACCTGTGGGTGAAGCAGCGCCGCTCCGAACGTGATCGCCGCGAACACGCACGCCTTGCGCAGCAGGCCGGGGCCGGATCGCCATGCGAACGCGCTTGCCACGAACCCCAACGCCGTGATGGCGATGGGCAGCAGATTGCTTGCCTGCCATGGATGAGATGCCAGAATATGCGGCAGGGTGTGCTGCCCGAGCAGCACCGCGAGCACTATGTTCAACGCCACGATGCGACCAAAGCGGCCTGGCCCCGCCCCAAGTGGTGCTGGCGCACGCGTGTTGATCGTCGTGGTCAGACAAAGAGCCTGCGCCAGACCAGCCGCCAGCAGCAGGCCAAGGCGACACAGTGCGGTGCGGCTTCGTGTTTCGGCGAATTGCCAGACAGCGATGGGCAACAGAAGTAGGCAGAACGGTCCGCTCAAGCCGGACAGCAACAGAACCGTGGAATCGAAAACGCGCCCAGCCCGGCCGGCCGGCGGACGGCTGACCACCACAAGGAACGCGAGCACAGCCAAATGCCATTGCGCGTTGGTCAGGTTGACGAATACTTCGTAAGAATTCGGCAGCCCAACATAGAACAGCGCGAATGCAAGCCGGCCCCGCGCTTGCGGCCAGGCATCCTGCATCCGCGACGACACCAGGAACACCGGCGGCAGGGTCTATATAAGAAGCGCAATGCCGGCGAACAGCGTCGGCGCCCATGCGAGCGGGAATGGCTGCGCCAACAACCCGCCCAGACGCGATAAGGTCTGAAGATACCCGGTGTGCGGCAGCAGTAGGCTCG
>Ga0181536_10004356_pt1 | contig 15015 bp, 12 predicted proteins | sample PEATcosm2014_Bin_41_FD_121105 | JGI IMG/M metagenome (GOLD analysis project Ga0181536, IMG submission 121105) | Peatland microbial communities from MTU Mesocosm Facility, Houghton, MI, USA - PEATcosm2014_Bin17_60_metaG | ecosystem: Environmental > Terrestrial > Soil > Wetlands > Peat | place... | reverse complement strand
TTGTTGGACACTACACTAGGCATTTTCGGGCAGCATGGGAGCTGGTTTCCCGACAGCCGTCACCTGGTTGTCAACGGCGGTAACTTCGGAAACACCATGTTTGTTGTGGATTCCACTGACGGAAGCAGCCGGGTGATGTATCGCGTCACCGGGGTTCTTCTCCATCCGTCGGTTTCTCCGGACGGCAAAAAGGTCCTCTACAGCGGTGGCGCGGCGGAGTGGGATGTTCTCGAAGTTTCCCTGGCCAACGGACAAGTCCACACTTTAGTGGGCGGAGGCGGTGTTTCCTGGGAGCCGGATTGGGCGCCGTCCGGCACTCATTATCTGTTCTCGACATTCGGCGACGGCGCCGGCGGGGGAATCGTGGACCGTTCCGCAGCGGAGGGATTTTCACGACGCGTGGCCGATGCTCCGCCGGGCGGCGACACCTATGCTCTGGGACCGCAATGGGCGCCGGACGGCACACGGTTCCTGTTCGCGGAGGGCCCGGTGGAGCGCATGCAATTAGCGGTTGCGAACGCATCGGGCGGGCGCCCTATCGTGCTTACCGAGAATGTGCTCGAAAATGCCCACGCCTGGTCTCCCGACGGCCAATGGGTGGTTTTCCTGCGGCACGAAAACGGCAAGGAGCAGGTGGTGAAGATGAAACCGGACGCGGGCGCGCCTCCGCAGGTTCTGGCAAGTGGCAGTCCGGCGGCGGGCGACTACTCCATGATCCAATGGTCCCCCGCGGGGGACTGGATCGCATACCCATCGGCCGACGGCACTTCCATGGTTTCCCCGGACGGAAAGACGGTCCGCATATTGCCCGTTCGCCATTTGCTGGCTTTCGCGTTTTCCAACGATGGCGCTCAAGTTTACGGGGTGATCCGTAACACGGCGGGTCAGGGCGCTCTGTGGCAGCTTCACTCGATTGACGTCAAGAGCGGCGCGGACCGGCTGCTCGCACCGCTGGATTTTCCCGCGTCCACCGCCAACATTGCGGGATTCAGCCTGCATCCGGACGGCAAGCGCTTCCTCACATCCATCGCGAAGTGGCCGTACGATATCTGGATGCTCGAAGGCTTCGATCAGCCGAGACAGAAGACCTGGCTCGACCGGTTACTGCCGCGGTGACGGGTAGGCGGTGGAGTGGCCCGGAGTCCGCAGACGTCCCACAGAAACGGCCTTCCGGGACCTGACGTGCTGGCTTCTCGCGCCATCCTGATCCACGCGGCACGGGAGGCCGCCAGTATGGCACGCCGGCAAAAGACTACGAAACGGCACAAGCCCAAGACGATCCTTCGGTTCCCTGACCTCGAACAGTCGAAAAATGCCGTCGTGAATTCGCTGGCGGCGGCGAGTTCGCAGGAATCCTACGGCCACGCCATTGATGAGTTCGTCGGGTGGTATTGCTCTGAACCGCGCCTCGCATTCAATCGAACCGTGGTGCTTCGGTACCGGTTCTTCCCCCCCACCGTCAATACGAGCGTCCGCACGGAATACGACGCGTGACGATTGCCGGTCATCATTCGATGGATCCGGATGGCGGCAACGGTCTGCCGGTCTTCTGCAAGCCAGTCGAGCACGAATTCCGTTATTGAGGGATTGTGGAGTCTTGCCGAGGATTGAACAGGATTGCCGCAGGGGAACGGAAGGGCTACACTCGATAGCTGAAAACTGAACTGAACACAATCAAGGGGTACTTGCGATGAATGCTATTTTCGCTCTGACGACGGTTCTCTGGCTTTCCGGGAGTTTAGAGGCGGGCATTCTGATTTCGCGGTCCGACCAGGGCCTGATCCAATTCAACGAGGCCTCCGCAGTTTTTGTGAACGGCAAGGACAAGGTCTTGAATCTCGGAGCACAAGCGAAGCTCTCTGCTCCAATCAACAAGCTGCCGAGTGTGAAATTGGGCGGTACGTTGCTGCAAGATATAGATGCCGGCGCCTTGGCATTATCGGAAGAAGGCGCCCTTTCGTACTTGCTGCCGGAAGGGCTCCCGAAGAGCGCTCCGAATGACACGGCCGGCCTATGGAAGACCTCGCGCATCTCCTATAAGAAGTCGGCTTCGGATAAAGCGCAGTCGGATATTTCCATGAGCGCTTTTGTGGCCTTTCTGCCGGGCGGCACTGTCGACCTCGCAGCGCTCTGCAAGGCGCCGGAGCTCTTGCAAGTGGTGGGCGGCAAGGGCAGGATTCTGTCCACCCAACTGGAATTGCTGGCCGCAGCAGCGAAGGAATTCCCGGCGGATTCCGCCGTGGCTACGCTGGAGAAGTTTGTGGAGCAATCCATGGCTCAGCGCTATGAGCGGTTCACGAGCGGTGCTGCCGGCGCGGAGGTATTGGAGGAAGGGCTGAAGTTCGCCGCGCTTTCGGCCGCCGTGTACCCAAAAGACGCGGAACAAGAGCGCTTGCGGAACGGACTATCCCAGCGTAAGGCATGGCTGGATCGGAAGATTGCGGTCCTCCGCGCGTTCTCCGCCGTTAGGGATTGGGATGCGTTTCTGCTAGGTGATCGTGAATTCGAGAAGTACCAGCAGGCATTCCCGGAAATCCAGAAAAGACATGCCGAAGCTTTGAACGCCAGCCTGCAACTGCACCGGCAGACCGGAGAAGAGCTGCTAAAGGAGCGCGAATTCGGCGGCGCATGGCGGGAACTCCGGCTCGCCAGTCTCCGCCAGCCCTCGGATAGAGTTCTGCAGCAGCAAGTATCGATGGCCTGGGCCGATTATTCACGGGAGGTGGCGATCGATAGGAAAGACAAGCGCAAGGAACTTACCGCCGGGCAGAGGGACGTAGTGAACCAGGATTTATTGTTCGCCACGAAATACAAGGAGGCGAACAAGCTGGACGACGCGCTCAAGAACGTGAAAGAGGCCGAGGCGATTGATCCCGAATCGCTGTCCGTCTTACTCAAGAAGGCCGAAGTTCTGGGCGCGCGGCGGGAAATTAATGACGCTCTCGCCGCTCTGGACGAATACGATTTGCGTGCCGTGGACGAGGAGCGGGAACCTGCCAGCAAGCTGCGAAGTGAGCTGTTGTTCCAACGCGCCAGCAGCGTGCAGGATGTGAAGGCGCAATTCCTTCAGGCTTGGGCCGACGGCAGATTTCATAAGGCTCACGAGCTGGCGCTGCAGGGATTGCGGGCCAAGGACGATGACGCAGAACTGCTTTACGATGGCGGTCTTTCCGCCTTGGTAATCCGCGCCCCCGAGGAGGGCCGGGGTTTTTTCACCCGCTACCTGGAAATGGCCAATACACTGGATACGGACGCCGGGCAGCGGGCGAAGGTGCGGAGTTTGCTTCCCACCATTACCGATGCGCCGGCTCCGGCGGGTAGTACTACTAACTGGCTGTCCGGTAACAAACAGCCGGCGGGCGTCTATTACGATCCGGTCAGCCTCGCTTTCCAGCCGGGCATCGACCACATCGACGCCTCTAATAAAATGAAAGTCAATTTCGAATGGCAAGGAGAGCGGTTGAAAGCTATCGTGCCCTCCTTCGACAAGAACGAGCATGCGACCGGAGAGAGGAAAATCTCCTTCGCATACGACGAACACTTTCCGCAGGTGAATGCGATCGGCTACGAGGACGAGGCAAAGAGTATCTCCACTTCAGATCCGGACGAGATCTATAAGCAGTCGTCGCTGGTGGTGTTGAACAATCCGTACATCGACCCCCTGGCCGTTCAGAAGTTCGCAGCCAAGAACGTATCGCTGGGCATTGCGGGCAACAAGTTCTTCCTGCCCTTCGTCTGGGGCCGTATCTGCTATTTTCGGTTGAGCTACGACGGCCGGGGACGCGTCAGCCAGGCGCGCGAGATCGCTGCCCCGGGGGCCGGTCCGGGCGATCTGCTGCTGGAATTCGATTGGGACGAATGGCAGCTCAAGGCGATTCGCGGCTATCAGGGAACTGACGAGAGCCACCGCGTGAAGGTTTACGAGCGGACCATGGAATACCAGGAGGGGAGGCTGGTGGCGGAGGAGATCCACGCCCAGGGCAAGAGCTCGCGCATCAAATACAACTACAATGGGAGCCGGCTGGCGTCGGCCAACTGCGAGAAGGATGGAACGCTGGACGGCCGCTCGCGCCAGGTGTATTTTCGCTAGAGGCCAATGAGGAGAAAAGGCGTGCCCAAGAGAATGCCAATCCTGCTTTTGCTATTCCTGGTCTGCTTGATTCCGGCGGCAGCCTCGGCGCAGGAAGAAGGCAAGCGGATCGCGCTCATTTTCGGAAACAACGCGTATTCGGTGAGCCCGCTGCAGAATGCCGTCAACGATGCGCGCGCCATCGAGAAGGCCCTGCGGGACGCGGGGTTCAAGACGATCCTCCGGGAGAACGCAAACAAGACCGCGATGGAGGAGGCTACCGCGGAATTTCTGCAGCAGCTCGGGCCCGACGACACGGCGCTTTTCTTCTATGCGGGGCACGGCATCCAGATCGAAAACGAAAACTTTCTTGTGCCCGTGGATTTTGAACCGGCCAGCAGCGTGATTCAGGCGAAGTTCAGGTGCTTTTCGATGGCGCTCCTGTTCGACGCGCTGAAGAACCGGCCCAAACGAAGCATCGTGATACTGGATGCCTGCCGGAGCAACCCGATGGCCAAGGAGAACGCACTCGAAAGCGGGCTGGCGCAGCCGCAAAATGTCGGTAAAGAGACATACATAGCCTTCTCGACCGGCCCGCGCCAGGTGGCGGCGGACAACCCCAACGGGCGAAATAGTTGGTTCAGCGAAGCGCTGGCGGACATGATCGCGCAGCCCGCCCTGACGATCGAGGAGGTTATGACGCGGGTTCGCGCGCGCGTCACAAACGAGACCGAAGGGCGTCAAACGCCGTGGTCGCAATCCAGCCTGACGACCAAGTTCTACTTCCACGCGCCGTTAAACGCGAATGCGGAAAACGATCCCACCATGGCGGAGAAATGGATGGAGGAAGCCAGGCGGCGCGAGCAGCGCGAAGAATGGGACCAGGCCATCGACCTGGTAAACCGCGTGCTGCAACGCAAGCCGGGCGGCACGTTGGAAGAGCTGGCAGCCGCCGATCTCCCTTATATGGTGGCGCGGCGGGATGCGCAGAAGAGATATGACGCTTCGGATTTTTCCGCGGCCGCTGAGCTGTTCAACAAGGCACTGGACCTCGACCCCTTTTCCATCGAGGCGGCATTTCGCGGCGTGGATAGTTACCTGCTGAACGACGGTCTTCCAGAAGCCGTGCGCTTGCTCCACGCGATTCGAGTGCGCGGCACTTCGGCGGCCATCGAGAAGGCGAACACGATGCTGAAGGAGTTGGCGCCCGTTTTCCCCGAAGCCGGCCAGGAGTTGAATGCCGGCGTTCCCGATCCGCCGCCCATCGAGCAGCTCTTTCGCGGCTTGCATTTCGGCGTTCCCGATTTTGACGCAGGCAGGCGATATCTACAATCGTCACCCGTGGAGTTGTCGCGGCAAACCAAGGAATTGGGGGCGGCGTTTCCGCCGCCCGCCACCGTGGTTGCGGTTACGCCGGACGCAGTAGCCGAGGAGCACAACCCGCTGGCTGCGGATAACGGCTTTCGAGTCGAGGTGATTCCCACCGCCGCGACCAGGGACCTGGCTATCCGCCGGGTTGCCGATTCCGGGCAGCCGCAGGAGTTCGGTTTCGTCAAACTGGTGGGCGCGGAGGCGCAGGTGCCGGTAATATTCAACGGCAAGGCCATCGCGCAACAGCTTCCCGTAAACCTCCAGCTTCCGATCGGCCAATATGAGATCCGTCTCATACGGGAAGGCCAGATTACAGCCCAGCAGACGGTCGATGTAACCGCCAATGGCGTCAATGTCATTACGGTGAAGCCATGAAACCAGCAATCTTATGCGGCGTGTTGCTGGCGGCCGGGGCCGCGCCGATCCTGGCGGCAGGGTGGACCGACCGCGGCGAATATGATCTGGCATTGGCGATCCGCGTGGAGGCGGCGCCGCAAAAACAACTCGCGCTGCTGGATCAGTGGAAGAGCAGGTATCCGCATTCCGCGCTTCGACAGGCTCGCCGGGAACTCTACTTGGCGGCCTATTATTCGCTCGGAGATCGTGTGGGCATGCTCGACACGGCGCAAGAAATGCTCACCGACCAGCGCGATGATCTGGTGGGGGCCTACTGGGGCGTCACATTGATTCCCGGCGCGAAGAACCCGTCCCGGGAGCTGTGGGACATCGGCGAGGCCGCCGCCAACCGTCTGTTGGCTCCGCTGCCGGCCGGCGGCGAGTGGCAGAAAGAGAAGGACTCCTTGGCATGGTTGGCACATCGTGTTCTGGGCTGGATTCAGTGGCAGCGCGGCAATTATCCGGCCGCCGAGGCGGAGTTCGCAACTTGTCTGGCAAAGGATCCGAAAAACGCCGAAATCTCCGCATGGTTCGGCATGGCTCTGGCGGACCAAAAGAGCCCGGAAAAGGTCGTGCCAGCGCTGTGGCTACTGGCGCGGGCCGGCTCGTTGAAAGGTGAGGGCGCCTTGCCGGACGAGCAGCGGCGGCAGATGAACGGGCTGGCCGAGCGGATCTACATCTCTTACCATGGGAGTACCGATGGCTTGGATCGACTGCGCAGCGAGTCGCTGGCCAGCGCCGTTTCCCCGGCCGATTTCCGGATTGAATCCGCAGCCGCCGTGGCCGCCCGCAAGGCAGACGAAGAGCTGAGGCGGACCAATCCGCAACTGGCAACCTGGATGTCGATCCGCAAACAGTTGGAGGGCCCGGACGGCGACAAATATTTTGCGGAGACGCTGCGTCCCGCGCCGCTGCCAAAGTTGAAAGGATCCGTGATCCGCTGCGCTCCGGAAAGGAAGCCGACGGAGGTCGGGCTGGGTTTGAGCGGCGGATCGGCCGAGGAGGTGGTTCTCATGGTGCACCCGGCGCTGCCTTTCGCGGCCGTAACAGGAACCGAAATCGAATTTGAAGGCATGGCGGATTCCTACTCCAGGGGCCCTTTCAGGCTGACCGTGAAGGTGGACAAGGAGAAAATAACGGGCTGGCCGCAGAAGCCGGCTCCTCACCGCCGGTAAATTTCTAACGGTGGTGGATTTCGATTTGGGTCACCACACTGGAGGAAGGCTTCTCCGACGTGTTCACTACGTATACGGAGTGTGGGGCTTCGCGCGGGGAGGCCGGCTGCGCCAGCTTAAGAATCGCAATGTCCCGATAGCCAAATTCCTGTGTTAACTGGGATACCGCGTTGTCGATCGGGTTCGCGGCGCGCGGGAGGTCGGGAGCCGGCTGGTCCGACTGGCGCTTGAGCCCTTCGTAAAGGGCATAGACGTCGCTTGGGTCGCGTGACAGCAAGACAAATAACGTCTCGGTTCCCGGCGGGTCCTGCACCTGGAAGCAGTGGTGGGCCGGCACTCTCACATTTATTTCCGGATCGATGATGTTGCTTTCATCGGCCATTACCGGGGATGGAAGCAACGCCTGCCAACTGCCGCTGGATTGCCGCGCCAAGACGTAAAGATAGCCGGAACGGTTGGCTTCGAAATCGAGCGCGAAACATTCTCCCTGGTGGAGGAAGCGCTCGGGATCGATGTTCTCAGATGAGCCCGACTGCATGTTCACGAGGGCCAAATTATACCGCAGCCCCAGGTGCACCGCGCCGGCCTGCATGGCGCCGGCGGACCGCCTCGACAGCTCGTGGCGGGCCGCTGCTTCGCTGATGGAGGGCAGCGTGTCCTTGTGACCGGCGGCTTGGTAATAGAGATTCCTCGGATTCATGTCGGCGTGGGTTCGGAATGGCGCTTTGGCGGATGCGGATGGCGCCGGCGGCGGCGCCGCAACGATGGTCCGAGCCAGGAGGAAATCGCCGCTTGATTCCCCGGATTCATACGGCACCTGCATCTGTCCGTGTTGAAAACCGAAGTTGCTGACGCCGTCGGTTACGTAATCCGCCAAATCGCGGAAGGTAATGAGGCCGTCCAGGCCCGCCGCTTCTCCGCCCAGGCCGCGGACCAGAAAATGCGTGAAGACGCCGCTGCCCAACTGATCATCCTCGTAACTGATTCGTCCCGCTTTGGTCGAGAGCAGTTCGCGAAGTCCCGCCGCGGCGCGAAAACGCTCAAAGCTGCGCGTGCCCGCGGTTTTCCCAGGCTCATCCCGGCAGGCATCGAGAAACATCACCTGGCGGGGCGCACCGGTGGCTTTGAGCAGCGCTTCCACTGTTTTCACGGCCAGCCCGGTGGCGGCCAGCCTGTCGGACGTGGCTTCAAAGGTAGCGAGGTAATTCTCTCCGCGATCCGCGAATCCGTGGCCGGAGAAGAAGAATAGCACCGTTCCCTGGCGCTGGTCGGCCAGTTCGGCGGCGTCTTTCAAGGCCTGTTCGATAGAACCGCCGGTGGCTTCTTGATCCTTGAGCGCCACCACTTTGTAGTTTTGCTGATTCAGTACCTGCTGTAGTAACTCGACATCGCGCGAGGGGTAACGCAGTTGGCTTAAACCGCTGCGCGACGGGTAGTGCCCGACGCCCGCCAAAACAGCGATCTTGGGCTGGCGATCGAAGCTCTGCCGCGCGCCGGAATCGACCGGGACGACGCGTTTCTCGCGTACCTTCGCGGGAGGTCCCTTACGGGCACATCCCACGGCAGCGATTGCAGCACACATCAGCAATAGCGCCGGAAGTTTGCGCTGCACGGGAGCACCTTCTTTCCGATGCGGCGGGCGATGAAATCTCTCCGAGCTGCTTGCCCGCTTCGTCGGATTATACAACGGAAACTCTGCAGTCGGTGCTGTTTCGAGCCGCCCGGCCACGAAATGTCCGAGTTTTGAACCCACTTGCGCCCGAGATTGAGGGTGCGGCGACTCTTCCTTAGATCGGAGGTTACCGCGCCGGTTCGGCGCGGTGATGATTTCGCCGATTGGATTAAGCCCGCTGCTGTATCGGTATTCTCTGTGATACGAATCCGAGTGCGGGCCTCTCCTTTCCCGCTGTACGTATTCTGGGTTATTTCTCGAAAATTTCGTACTGGGCATCCGCGATAATTGGATTCAAAATACTTTTTATTATCTTAGGGACTGTCACAACATAAATAGAACATTTTGAGGGGAAATGTTTTATACTGGCATCAATGCCAGACGCCGAAGGTTTGGTGCGCAAGTTCGAGTTGCTCGCACGCGTTCTGGACGAGCGCACGCGCCGTTTGGTCGCGGCCGCCGAGGCCGAAGCGATGGGCTTTGGCGGAGTCACTGCGGTGGCGCAGGCCAGCCGCCTGTCCCGAGGAACGGTGATCCGCGGAATGGCTGAGATCAAGATCGCGCCGAAGCCGGCGCGCGGCCAGCGAATCCGGCGGAAGGGAGCGGGGAGAAAGCGCACCGTTGTCCAGGACGCAACCCTCAAGCGCGATCTGGAGGCGCGGTGGAACCGGTGACGCGCGGTGATCCGGAGTCTCCCCTGCGGTGGACTTGCAAGAGCGTGCGGCAATTGGCCACCGAACTCAAGCGCACGGGGCACCACACCAGCCATCGTATGGTAGCAGAGCTTCTGCATGCGATGGACTACAGCCTGCAAGCCAATCGCAAGACACTGGAAGGATCTTCTCGCCCGGATCGGGATGCGCAGTTTCACCATATCAGCAACAAGATCCGAGAATTTCAAGCCGACCGCCAACCGGTCATTTCCGTGGATACGAAGAAGAAAGAACTGGTGGGCGACTTTAAAAACAATGGGCGGGAGATACGGCCGAAGGGCGATCCCGAGCCAGAACGCGGGTTGGGTCAGCGTGGGGGTCGATCACGAGACGGCTACCTTCGCCGCCCAGAGCATCCGGCGATGGTGGGAGTCGATGGGAGCCGAGGCGTACCCCCAAGCGGAGAGGTTGCTGATCACAGCGGATTCCGGGGGAAGTAACGGCGCCAGGGTGCGGCTCTGGAAACTGGAACTGCAAAAACTGGCCGACGAGACTGGGCTTGAGATCGCCATCTGTCACTTGCCGCCGGGAACCAGCAAGTGGAACAAGATCGAACATCGGCTGTTCTCCTTCATCAGCCTGAACTGGCGCGGCAAACCTCCGGTCAGTCATCAAGTGATCGTCAACCTCATCGCGGCGACTACGACCAAGACCGGGTTGCGAGTCCGCGCTGAATTTGATCCCGGCAAATACCCAAAGGGCGTCAAAGTGTCTGACGAGGAGGTCGCCACGATCCGACTGGAGCGCGACAAGTTTCACGGTGAGTGGAACTACACCATACTTCCACGCTCCGTATAAATGTTCTATGTATTTTGTGACACTCCCTTAGCGATTGCATCTCTTACGGTTGAATGGTCGCCCTCAGGACTTCCGGCCCGCTTGGACTTTTTGCTCTAAAATCCTGCTCGGCGGTAACAAACACATCGAAACTCTTCAACGGAGTAACGGTTTCGAAGGTTGCCTTTAGGTTTTTATCCATTTTCAGTTGGCCCTCATTCTCGGAGTTTCCGCCCCGTTCCTGCAACCAAACAACATACGCCGTTGCGCGCGGCGTCAGATTTTCAAGATTGGCGAGATGCTGAACTATCATCTTCAGTCTCGTGTTGCCGTTCTTGTCCTTGCTGATCGCAACCTCGGCCCGAGCACCGGGAACGATGGATGCTGCCGTCATTGGGTACTTCTTGGCTGCATATCCGACAGTACAGAGCAGCGCGAATATCAAACAGATTGTGTAAAGCTTTTGCATCGGACACCTCATCCTTAGATTCTACGGCACGCGTAAGGCCACGTTGTCCGCCACGCTCTCTTCTCGCTATCCGGCTCAGAGCCGCCGAAGGGTGGTCTCCCCGTGCGGCAACGCCGTGCTACGGTCACGGTCCCGCATGGCTCTGGTGGCCGGGGATCGGCTGTTGTAGCGGGCGTTAACTGGCCGATCTCTGCCCGATCCCACCCGGCATTGTGGAGCCGTACTCAGGCACTCCGCACGAACATTCTGCAAAACGGCTGCGCGACGACGGAGGAGCTATATCCCAGAACGGCGATCCGGCCCATATCCCGCGCCGGGCCGGCCTTCGGTCAGATGTAGACAAGCTGCTTAGATTACCATCTTGGTCCATTCTGAGGCCGCCCCTCGCCTGGTTGCCGGATTGTTCCCAATCGGCACGCGCACGATAGGCAATTTGAACCTGATTTTGGTGCAAAGTGCAGCAATTTGTGCACGTCGGTACATTCGACTTCCGAGCCCGATTTTGGAGGACTCGCTCCACGACAGGGCTTCGAAGGAGGTGCGCCATGCCAAGGCGCGGAAGGAGAATGGGCTCGGACCTGCTGGCAGGAGCGCATCACGATCAACCCGGCGGTCTGTCACGGAAAGGCGTGTATCCGTGGCACGCGTGTGATGGTTCCCGTAGTTCTCGACAACCTTGCTGCGGGCGTACCCCGGGAGGAAATCATCGGCAGCTACCCTTCTATTCAGGAGCCGGACATTCATGCGGCTCTGGCCTATGCTGCCGAGCTTGCGCGCGAGGGCACAGCGGACCTTCCCTTGGAACATACGGTTTGAAGTTGAAAATTGCTGAGAACCTGCCGCGTGAGTGCGCCGAAATCCTACATGGTGGAGGGTTCGAAGCCGATACGGTTTCCGATGAACGCTTGACGGGAGCGGAGGATTCCGCGATCGCGGTCAGGTCTCGAGCCGAAGCCCGAGTCCTGATCGCACCGGACCTGGATTTCGCCAACATCCGGGCATACCCGCCGCAGGAGTATGCCGGGATCATCGTTGTTCGGCCGAAGTGGCAGGACAAACATACTGTCCTCGCTCTCGTGCAGAGGATCGCTTTGATCCCGACTAACCGAGCGCCGGCGGTGAGCTTTGGATCGTAGAACCCGATCGCATACGATTTCGGGTCGGATAGGGCATAGGCGGGCCGGGCGTGACGGGAACGGCGTTTGAACTGGCCAATCATGTGCCCGCTTTGGCTCTAACTGTAGCAGGCTATGCAGGTTACGGGCGCGTTCACAGATTGGACCAGTTAAACGCCTTTATACCGGCCAATCTGTTTGATTTTAGGTCGCTTACGCAAAAAGCTGCGAGCAAAACAGATTGGCCGGTATAAAAGTGTTTCACAGGAGGAATCACCGGAACTCTCGTATCCTCCGTGCCGCCTGTTCCGAATCGCTGGCCTACCAGGTGGCAGCAATTGTGTGCTGGAATAGAGCCGAATGGCTATCACTGAGAAGAGTGCTCTATTCGCGGTCCGTAACGTAGCCCGGCACGGTGATACGGATGTTTTCCCGTTTCCCTTAGAAAATCACTGGTTCCACGATTCGGAGGAGACCGTGACTGCGCTGCTCATGGAACTCGACAAGAGCTTCGACGATTGGCTGCGGGCTTATCCGGTAAACTTTGCAACTTGTCTCTCGAGCGTCGGCTATAACGGGTTTCGCGCCGCGACTCAGATCGATCCGATCTGGAACGCGTATCTGCTAGCGCTGCTCCTTGAAATCGGCTTGGATATCGAGGCGGCGCGGCTCCCCATCGCCAAAGATCTTGTTTTCTCCTACAGGTTCAAGCCGTCGGAGGATCGAAGCACGTTGTTTGACCAGGAGGTCGGCTGGGCAAAGTTCCACAGAACCGCGCTGGAACGGGCTGCTTCGTTTGAATTCATCGTATCGACCGACATTTCCGACTTCTACCCTCGCATCTACCACCATCGACTGGAAAATGCATTAAATCAGGCGACCAGAGAAACCGAGGTGGTGCGACGGGTGATGGAGATCTTAAAGCGGCTGTCGGGCGGGACATCCTATGGTCTTCCCGTGGGGGGGAACGCGGCTCGGCTCCTTGCCGAGTTGCTGCTCAACAGAACTGACCGACTTCTCCGAGCCTCGAATATCCCGTTTTGCCGGTTCGTCGATGACTACCTGCTCTTTTCGGATAGCAGGGAGTCGGCGCAGGTTGCCTTGGTTCAGTTGAGTGAAGTGCTCCTAACGAATGAGGGGCTAACCCTCGCGCGGGCTAAGACCAGGATCATGTCCAGGAGCGAGTTCGTTCGAAGCTCACCGTTTGCGGAGCCTGCAGTGGCTGACTCCGCGGACGAGGGTATGGCGCGGGAATTTCTAGGGATACGATTAGCATACGATCCCTACTCGCCGACCGCTGACGGGCACTACGAACAGCTCCGAGGGGAACTCCAGCGTTTCGACATCACTGGCATGCTGGCTCGGGAATTGCATAAGAGCCGAATCGACGACAGCCTCACACGACAGCTCGTCAAGTCGGTACGCTTCCTTCAGCCCGAACTGCGCGATGCGGCCGTAAGCTCAGTAATTCGTAACTTTCGAACCCTGTATCCCATCTTCTCGAGCGTTGCGATTATGCTGCACAGGCTTATGCCCGATCTCTCAGAGGAGACACAGCGCGAGGTCTTCGAGACGATTCGCGTGCTGAACGCACAGCGGTCGCACATCCTGCTGGTCCCAGCGAATCTCAGTTTTGCCATTCGCATACTGGCATTTGACCGCGCCGAGGAAACGGATGCTTTGTTGATCGACATATATCATCGCCCTAAGACGGACATGATGGTGAAGCGCGACGTACTGCTGGCGATGAGCCGTCGCCGCGTGGACTACTGGCTATCTGAACAGCTAAGACGCTTCTCAGTCCTGACGCCCTGGGAGAAGCGCGCGCTTATCGTGGCATCGTATACGCTGGGTGACGAGGGCCGCCATTGGAGGGAGCGAGTTCGCAGTGAGCTCCAGGAGGTCGACCGGCAATTCATGCGCTGGGTGGGCGAAAAGAACAACGGTCGGGTGTGGGACGTGCCCTTATGACAAGCGAAAAGCGGTTCTCCGTGTCCCATACGGGTTTCTGGAACGCCCTGTTGCCGATGGAGGAGCCGTACATCCGCACTCACAACACCAGACTCCATCGATTGGCGCCCGAACTTGCTTCTGCGGTTCCGTCTGCCCAGCGGGGCCTCATCAACGAGTTCGGATTCCTTCTGTTTGCCTCTGCGTTGGGGAATGGCGTTCATCCGGGAGACCTTTCGAATGAGGTAGTGGCCCGCTGTTCAGCCGAGGCGTTCGATTATGTCGCCCGAATGCGGCAAGTCTCCCCTTTTCCGCCGGCGCCGGTCACCGAGACGGGGGCGCGTGAAGCCAAAATACTTGCGGGCAGGCTGGCCTCTTACTTCACCCCCAAGTCGTGGCAACTTCTCCGCGCGAGGCCATTCTTCCCTGGGTGTGGGTGGGTCGATGACGCAGAAGGTGATGTGCTGGGAGATCGCACCCTTTTTGAGGTCAAGTCAGGCGAACGCCAGTTTCGTGGGACCGACGTCCGGCAGGTATTATGTTATTGCGCGCTTGGCTTCAGCGCAAAGCTTTATGACATTGACGCAATCTGCTTAATCAATCCTCGCTCCGGAACCTATTTTCAAGACGACCTTGAGACATTGTGTCGGAGGACGGCAGGCCTGGGCGCTGCCGAAGTATTGGAGGAGATTGTGAATTACATTTCTGAGCCATTTAGCCAGTACGGAGCGCCCTGACAACTACGGACCTTTACGACCCCGAGGCTCTCCCAGCGCGGACCACGTTCTTGACGTGGTAGCGGACGTTCAGGCTTCCCAGAAGGCAGGCGGACATTACTCCCGACAAGTCCCGTCCACGTCAACCTGACGCAAAGCGCCCATGTTCCCGGCGCCTACCCGATTCTCACGACATCGCCCGCCAGATTGGCGAATCGGTCCGTTCTGTCGAACGGGAATGTTCTGATCGACGGTAATGAGAATGTCGAAGCCGGCAGCCTCCGCAGCCTCCAGCGGGCTACCGTTGTTCAGTCCAGCTAGATTGGCGAATCGCCGATCGGGAGCCGCGTCGGGTGCGATCCGGCAGCGGTTGTCTGGCTTCTTCAAGAGCGTCCAATGCCGGAGCGCGGGGAACGGCCGGAAATCCGGCCAGGAAATCTTCCAGCCCGCCTCGCCAAAGCGGACAGGCCGGGAGTCCTGTCCTACTGCTTCAGGGCTTCTTCGACTTTCAGCTTGGCCAGCGAGCCGGTCATGCGCATTTCCCTGGTTCCATCGGTGAGCACCACCATCACGCGGCCATCCTCCAGGGTGG
>Ga0181536_10004355_pt1 | contig 15015 bp, 12 predicted proteins | sample PEATcosm2014_Bin_41_FD_121105 | JGI IMG/M metagenome (GOLD analysis project Ga0181536, IMG submission 121105) | Peatland microbial communities from MTU Mesocosm Facility, Houghton, MI, USA - PEATcosm2014_Bin17_60_metaG | ecosystem: Environmental > Terrestrial > Soil > Wetlands > Peat | place... | reverse complement strand
TATCTATCGCATGCTCCGCTGGGGACAACCCTACGTGGACGCCGGCGCCGAGGCCCAAGAGAAGGTCTACGAAAACGCCCGCCTTAGCTATCTCAAGACTTTCGCTGCCAGCCTCGGCTTTCAACTGGTTCCCAAAGCAGCCAGCGCGTAATCCCGACGAGGGGCGGTCTCAGAGTAGCAAGCCTTGCGAAAATCAACGCGACTGTTGCCGAGCTGCGACCCAGAGGGCACCCCGTCAGGGAGCGGTTTCTGCGCTTCTGCGAGTTGTTTAAGTTTTGGCCGATTTCGTCGGGCTGATCAGGATGTGCGCGTTGCGGCCTTCCATCCGCGGCACGCTTTCCGCCGCGCCGTACGCTGTCAGGTCCGCGGCAAAACGCGCGAGCAGCTTGCGGCCTAGCTCGGCGTGCGCGATTTCGCGCCCGCGGAACTGTACCACAGCCTTAACCCGGTTGCCCTCCTGCAGAAAACGGATGGCGTGATTCTTCTTGAAGTCGTAATCGTGGTCGTCGGTATTGGGGCGGAACTTGAGTTCCTTCACCTGCACGACGTGTTGCTTTTTCTTGGCCTCGTGCTGCTTCTTTTTCTGCTCGTATTGATAGTGGCCATAGTCCACCGCCTTGGCGACGGGCGGCACGGCGGTCGGCGAGACAATGACCAGATCGAGCCCCAATTCCTGGGCTTTGCGCAGGGCGGCTGCGGTCGGCATAATCTCGGCGGTGCCGTCCGGGAAGACCGCGCGCACTTCGCGGGCGCGGATCGACTCGTTCACGTTCTCTCTACGGGCTGGCCTGCGAGGAGGTAAGTTTCTGCCTGGAACCATGTATGCTATTGAGCGGTTACCTTAAGATTTGCGGCCGACGCGAAGCGGGACATGCAACGCCTGCGTCTGCCGGCTGGCCGGATGAAATCGTGGCTGGAGGATAAAACCAATCTAAATTCGCTGTCTTAGGATAGTGTACTTCTAAATGGCGGCGATTGTCCAGCTTTTAAAGCAGGGGTTCTAGCGCGGCCTGGTGGAGAATTGGATCCAGGAGTGCAATCGCACGCAAAGGCCCGGAGAATCCTGCTACGCCGCTCAGATTTACGCCGGCATCGGCGAAAAGGATCTGGCCTTCCAGTGGCTGGAGAAGGCGTACGAAGAGCGCAACCCGCTCCTCGCGTATGCCAAAGTCATGCCCCGCTTCGACGCCCTGCGCTCCGACCCGCGGTTTGCCGCCCCGCTCAAACGCCTGGGCTTGGGGAATTGAAGGACGGTCACACTTTCACCACGCAGCTTCCTCTTACTCGGGGGCAAAACTGGGGCTGATGAAATGAGCGGATCATATCGTGGAGGGGTGTGCGGGTGGCACGGGAAGTGGCGCGCTAATGAAGCGGCAAAACAAAGGCTGGCGAATGCAGCCATGTTTCTGGTGCCCGCCGGCAGGACGTTCGGGGTGGCGGGCGGGAACGTCCCGTAGGAGCGCTAGAAAACGCGCTTACGGTATCCTCTCCCGCCGTCAACCAACCCGATTGGCGCCTTAAGCTAATTGGTGGCGAACGTAGCGGCGCCGGCCTAAAAAAGTCCCGATTCCAATCAACCCCGTGCCCAACAAGAATATTGAAGACGGCTCAGGCTTGCTGGCGCCGGGCGCGATTGAGCTACCGTACGCGCGTTTTCCAGGTTGAACCATCCCCGAACCACCCCCGGCGAGGCCGGGGCTAGAATTCACAGTGCCCGCTGTTTGCGCAGAGTTAATTCGGCTGAACGGCACACCCGCGCCCTCCTAATCTTGAGGATCTGTGGCCGGGTAGGAACCGCGCGGCGCCCGCGTCGGCATCGAGAGGGAATTCAGGGTGGAGGTGATGCTTGTTTCGTACGCCGACCGAACGCGCCGTCGGTATCAGCTCCGACCGCCGGAGACTCCGGATAACCAACAGTCCCGACGTACGCTGCTGCGCCGGTGAACAGCGTCGCGAAAAGAAAAAAACAGGCACCTGAGCTTCTCTACTCAGGTGCCTTTCTGTCCAATGCGTTTGATGGCGGCTGGTTAGGAGGCCCGGCGCCTGCGGCGCGAAATGCCGAGAATAGCCAGACCTAATCCGGCCAGGGCAAACGTGACGGGTTCGGGCGTGCCGAGCGAGACGGTACCACCAGGAATAGTGTTGCCAGCGTACACCAACGCGTCGATCTGATCCGACGGGTTGCTTTCCGTTATGGCTGAACCCGAATCGTCCTGCAGGAAAAAGCTGATGTCGTAGACTTGCCCAGCAACGACCGAAACCGGCTGGTAGACGGCGTCATAGCCTTGGACCGATCCGTCGCACCAAAAGGTTGTGCCAGTATTCGCGCCCATATTGCACCCATAAGGCGAACCGGTGGTGGCGACCTGCCCAATAGCCGACGTGTCGACGGGCTGAATCCACGCGTCCCATCCAGGCGGGCAACCTAGAGAATTATTGTGGTTGCAATTCTGTCCGTCAGTAGCGCTCGCAAAATTCGGGTCCGTGAGCAGGTTCGTCTGAGTAACGTCCGTCGAGAGGTAAACCGTGGCGTCATCAAAGGCGAAGTAAGCCGGAGTTTCTCTGAACGCAAACGACACGTATTCCGTGCCGGTAAGGTCGGCTGTAAAGCTGGTGGTAAACTGCGTATAAGTTGTCAACGGATTCGATTGGTAAAAATCCGAGTTGACCGTTGCCAAGTCCCAAATCGCGCCCGTTGGCGGGTTCTGTGCGCGGGCGATCGACGGACCCGCTATAATTACGGCCAAAGCCAGCGCGAAAACAATTCCTCCGCGTAAATTCATCTAGGGAACTCCTCCTCTAGACACTATATACGATATGGGACGCGTGTCAACCAGGTTTTTTCCCGAAATTGCCCCTTGATAGCGCAGGAAAGTCCCATTACGCCTACAATGGTCGTCGAAAACGTGCTATTTATCACATTTTTAGGGTCGGCCGCCACTCGGCCCGATATTCCAGCCCAAGCTGGAACCATAGATCTTTGGCCCGGGGGCTTGTGTTGCCGTATGCGAACGTCGACCCTTTTATCACGCTTACGATGAACTGCGGAGCGTCGAAAACCGTGAGACGCCGCTCGATGCGTGGACGCGGTCATGGAGGCCATGCGCGCTGCGTTCCCCAAGGCGGACGATACTGCGGGTGCGCGCGCACCTTGCCGCGCAACAAGGCAAGCAAGCAGAGGCGCGAGGGCTGGTGGAAGAATTGGGTCCAGGGCACGCAAAGGCCCGGAAAATCCTGCCACGCCGCGCAGATTTACACCAGCATCGGCGAAAAGGGATCTGGCCTTACAGTGGTTAAAAAAAACACGCGAGGAGCGCAATCCGCTCCTCGCGTTTACTAAAGCGATACCCTTACTCCGACAATCTGCGCTCCGAACCGCGGTTTGCCGTCCTGCCCAAACGCCTCGGCTTGGGGGATTGAACCGCGGGCCGGGCGGTCACACTTTGCGAATTTTGCGGATCAGGAACAGCCCGCAGACCGCGATACCCATCAGCGAAAACGTAGCAGGTTCGGGAACGCCGGAACTGACCGCCAGATTAACGTCGACCGGTCCTTCCAGGGAGAAGAACGAGCCACTTCCAGGAGCAATCCCACCATTGCCAAAGTTCACCGTTCCGCTTTCTTGACTAGCACTGACGTTGGTATACGAGACATAGGGGCCACCATAACCAGAGATGTCGGTGCTATGGGTGCATGGGTTTACACCGCCCACAAAGGTGTAGCCAGGGCTCGTCGTGGTTTGGCTTCCGGACGAACTGCCGCAGATGCCGTCACCGTCAAAACCAAAGATGTCATCGACTGCGCTGGAAAGGTTGATGGACGTGATCGCCGAACCGGTGTTGTTGACAATGCCGATAAGGTTGTCGTCACTCCCGGAGTCGTAGGAAACGGCCGCGTTTGGAAATGTCGTGGTGATCGATCCATTGGAGTTAAATGTAATCAACACGTTGCACCCGGTGTTGTTCAGGACGGTGCCGGTGGCCTGGGTGCCTGAAACCTGGGTGTCCGTAATATAGGTGGAGCTGACGCCCTCGGCGTCCACACTACCCGAATAGGGAGCGGGGCAAATACTGGCGGCAAACATTGAGTTAGCCGCAAATGCCAAAAGCAACGCGCTTGGCAGCAATAATTTCTTCATCTTCTTTATCCCTCCGTAAACTGATTGTCACATCTATTGAACGAACCCAAGCTCCGTCTCCCTCCTGGGTCAGAAAACCAAAATCGTGGGGTTCCGCCGTTTATGCCAGAACTTCCCCTCCGGCGAAACATTCCAAGTATACCCCAAGCGTGCCAGTTTTGAGTCACTTTTTTTTTGCACCCGCGACCCCAATCGTGCGATTGCTCACGGCTGAGGCCGACTGGCAGCTCTATGTGCCAGTACTCTTCGGCTAATCTCCGCCTATCGTGGTCTGGGACTTATAGAACTTGCGAGCCCGTTGTCAGCGAATCGTCAGAACGTGAGTCCCGGCCCGGGGGCTTGTTGCCGAATCCGAATGGCGCGGGCGGAGTAGGCCATTGCCCGGTCCCGCCTCCCCAGTGCGCGGTCCAGTTCGGCCAGATTGGCCAACGTAGCGCCCACAAACGGATGATTCGGTCCCAGGGTCTTCTCCCGAATGGCCAGCGCCCGCAAATAGAGCGGCTCGGCCTTGGCGTATTGTCCCTGCACGCGATAAATGGCGGCCAGATCGTGCAGAGCCGTGGCCATCAGCGGATGCCCGGCGCCCAAGCTGGCCTCCACCACCGCCGCCGAGCGCCGCGCAAAAGCCTCGGCTTCCGTGTAACGTCCGGCGTCGAAGTAGAGTTCGGCCAAGCCATTCAACGCCGGCGTCAGATCCGGACTCTGCGTGCCGGATATCCGCTCCACGATCGCCAACGCCTGGCGGTATTCCGCCTCCGCACGGTAGAAGTATCCATCCGTCCGGTTCTGTCTCGCATCTTCGATCAGGTTGATGGCCTCCCTCGCCTGCATGTCGAGCGGTTCGGCCCCCATCGCGTTTAATGGGATTGAAACCAACAGCAGTCCCAGCAGTCTTCCGCGCATTTTCCCTCCTGACTGAGGGTGCGCTCCCAACGCGAGCCGGCACAAGTATTTAGGGGGTACGGTAACGGTTTCGGCAACGGTTATCGTCCCTGCGCGCGTGGCACGGGCGCACGCCCGTTCGGCCAATGTCCGTGCCGGCGGCGATCTTCTGGGTCGGCATGGCGGCGGGGGAACTGCGGGCTGGCGCCCCCGCAGGATAGCTTTCACGGCGTCTCCGGGAGGCCCTGGGTACAACAGTTCTTTGATGGTGGCGGCGCCTTCCTGTGTCCCGACCGGAGGGAGCGCACCGCCCGCGGGGGGGCAACCACGCGCAGCGGCCGCCAGGGACCAGCCTTCGCGGACCACTTGGCGCGCGGCGCCTCCCACCAGCGAAGGTCCCTGGGAGGCGAGTGCTCCCAAGGTTTGCAGGACCCGCACCCAGGGAGCCAGCCCGGTCGGGAGACGGCGCTGCGGCTTCTGATTGGTGAACCCGGCCAGTTGGCCGAGAGGCCGCCCCTCGGCGCTGCCCCGGCCGGCTAGATCAGGGCGCGAAAAGTGCGAATATTTTTCAGCGAACGGAAGTGTGCAAGTTCCGCCGTGTCTCGATGCCGACCGCTGAAAGCCGATCGCCGATCGCTGTAAGTACCTGTAGAACAATACCACAACCTCCGAAATTCTGATATCATACACTTTCCGGAAAGGAGGGGTCCGCTGGATGTACCAGATTGTCCGCCGAGAGCAGTTCGGCCCCACAACATTTCTTTGGGAAGTGAGTGCGCGCGATGTGGCTCGCGCCGCGCGCCCCGGCCATTTCATCATGGCCCGCATCGACGAGCACGGCGAGCGCATCCCCCTCACGGTCGCCGATTTCGATGCCGTGCGCGGCACGGTCACAGTGGTCATCCAAGCGGTCGGCAAAACCACCCACGAGATGATGGGCCTCGCCCAGGGCGATTACCTGCTGGACTTCATCGGCCCGCTGGGCCTGCCCAGCGACATCCGCAAACGCGACGGCACCGTGGTGCTGGTGGGCGGCGGCCTCGGTGTGGCGCCCGTTTTTCCGCAGCTTCGCCAGTACAAGCGCCTGGGCAATCGCACCGTCTCCATCATCGGTTTCCGCACGCGCGACCTGGTCTTCTGGGAGGAGCCTTTCCGCGCCTTCAGCGACCGCCTGGAAATCACCACCGATGACGGCAGCTACGGCCGCAAAGGCTTCGTCACCACGGCCCTCGCCGACGTGCTCGCCCAGGAGAAGGACGCGTGCGAAGTCGTAGCCATCGGGCCCATTCCCATGATGCGCGCCTGCTGCGAGGTAACCCGGCCGCTGGGCATCCCGACTATCGTGAGTCTGAATTCCATCATGGTGGATGGCACCGGCATGTGCGGCTCCTGCCGCGTGACCGTGGGAGGCGCCATGAAATTCGCCTGCGTGGATGGCGCCGATTTCGACGGCCACCTGGTGAATTTCGATGAGCTGGCGCTGCGCCAGAAGCGTTTCGAGCGCGAGGAGAAGCAGGCGCTGGAGCGTTTCCGCAGCGAGAGCGCACGCATGGCGGCCATGAGCCCGCGCGGCTCCAACGGCGCGCATCCGGCCGCCATCGTTCCCTGCCCGCTGCCCGAACTGCCCGCCGCCGAGCCCGAGCCGCCCGGTCCGCGCCTGCCCAAGAACATCCGCACCATCTCGCCGGTGCGCGCGCACATGGCGGAGCAGCCGGCCGCGGAGCGCGCCCACAATTTCAAAGAGGTCAACCTGGGCCTCGATCTGGCGGGCGCGCTGGCCGAAGCCGACCGTTGCCTGCGTTGCAAGAAACCGCGCTGCATTCCGGGCTGCCCGGTGGCCATCGATATTCCTGGATTCATCGCCGCACTGGCGCGCCGCGATATCCGCGGATCATACCGTATCCTCAAGGATGCCAACACGCTGCCCGCCGTGTGCGGCCGTGTGTGCCCGCAGGAATCGCAGTGTGAAGTGGCTTGCGTGGTCGGCGTCAAATATCCGCCGGTGGCCATCGGCCGCCTGGAGCGCTTCGTCGCGGACGCCGCCATGGGTCGCGGTTGGGACGAGCCGGCCGAAACCGCCGGCCGCGCCGGCAAGCGCGCCGCCATCATCGGCTCGGGTCCCTCTGGCCTGGCCTGCGCGGGCGACTTGGCCAAAGCGGGCGTGGCCGTCACCATCTTCGAAGCCCTGCACGTCGCCGGAGGCGTGCTCAAGTACGGCATCCCCGAGTTCCGCCTGCCCGACGTGATCATCGATACGGAGATCGGCAACATGCGCAAGCTCGGCGTGGAGATCCGGCTCGACACCATCATCGGCAAGCTGTTCACCATCCCGCAACTGCTCACGGACATGGGCTATGACTCGGCCTTCATCGGCACCGGCGCCGGATCGCCCAAATTCATGGGCATCCCCGGCGAGGCGTACAACGGCGTCTTTTCGGCCAATGAATTCCTCACGCGCGTGAACCTGATGCGCGGCTATCAACAGCCGATCTACGACACGCCAGTGGGCATGGGCCGCCGGGTCGCGGTAATCGGGGCGGGCAACACCGCCATGGATTCCGCGCGCGTGGCGTTGCGCATGGGCGCCGAGCAGGTGTCCATCGTCTACCGACGCTCGCGCCGCGAATCGCCCGCGCGCGCCGAAGAACTGGAGCACGCCATTCAGGAAGGTATCCAGTTCCGCTGGCTGACGAACCCCGTCGCCATCCTCGGCAACTCCGCGGGATGGGTCACCGGCCTGCGCTGCCAGGAGATGGAGTTGGGCGAGCCGGACGCCTCCGGGCGCCGCCGGCCGGTTCCCAAATCAGGCACCGAGTTCGAGCTGGATGTGGATACCGTAATCTACGCCTTGGGCACCACCGCGAACCCCATCATCGCGCAGACCACGCCGGGCCTGCGCACCAACAAGTGGGGCTACATCGAAACCGACGAGCGCACCGGCATGACCTCTATTCCGGGCGTGTTTGCGGGCGGCGATATCGTGACCGGCGCCGCCACCGTGATTCTGGCCATGGGCGCCGGACGCCGCGCCGCCCACGGCATGCTGGAGTATATGGGAGTTGCCGCCCCCAAACCACTGGACGCCCCGGTGGGCGTCCCCGTAGGGAGCCTATAATGCCTTCCGCCTGTCCGAAGTGCCATCGCGTATTGGACCAGGACGAGATCTGCTGCGCGCAGATCCGCTACACCTGGAAATGCAAGCAGTGCCACAAGCTCTGCACCGGATTCGCCCTGCCCTATGGCAAGTGCTTCCTGTGCGGCGGCGATCTGGCCGTGGTGGAAAGCCGCGAATTGGGCGACCCGATGCGGCTGCGGGCCATCCGCGAGGCCGTGCAGTTCGAGCTGAACGCGTTCTACTTTTACAAGTTGGCGCGCGACCAAGCCGCCGAGCCGCAGCATCGCGCGGTGCTGGAACGCCTCTACGAGGCCGAGCTGGATCACCTGCATGAGCTGAGCGAAAAGTATCACGCCCACCTGGACGCCTCTGTCACCGAGATGCCGCCCGACGCCGAAAAGCTGCTCTCGGACTGGCTCTTCCGCGACCTCGCGGTCTCGGACGACTCCAGCATCCTGCGCCTTTACCAATCGGCCCTGGAGATGGAATGCCGCACGCGCGACCACTTCCGCAAGCTAGCCGCCGAGCTGCCGGAAGGCCTGGAGAAGGAGCTTTGCCAGGAACTGGCGTCGGAAGAAGACGAGCACATCGCCATGCTGGAGACGGAGATGGAACAGATCGGATAGGCGGAGTAAACGATGCACAAAGTTTTGTGCCTGTTAGTAATCCCGATCGAATTGGCGATTTGCTCGGCGCAACAACCAACGGTGTGGGATGTTCCAGCAGCCGCAAAGAAAATGAAAAACCCGGTTTCGTTCACCGGAGAGAAGCTGAGTGCAATCGCGAAGCTGTACGACGAAAAGTGCGCCTCCTGCCACGGCGACAAGGGAGCCAGCAATGGCCCGGCGGCGAAGGCGCTGTCGAAGGAACCCGCCAATTTCACGGACAGTAAGGCAATGGAGAGGACCAAGGAGGGAGAGCTCTTCTGGAAGATCGGCAAGGGTCGTGCGCCAATGCCGGGGTATGAGGCGGAGCTCTCGGAGACCGACCGGTGGCAGTTGGTAAGGTACGTCCGCTACCTGACCGGGCGTTCGCAATATCGCTATCTGGGGGTTAAGCGGGCCCGCTGAACCGCGTTGCACCGAATGCCTCGATTCGGCGCGCAACCCGGCGTTGGACATGGAACGCGGCCCGCGCAGCCACTTCCGCCAACTCGCCGCTGGGCTGCGGGAAGGCCTGGAGAAGGTGATATGCCGGGATCGGCGTAGGCGGCTTCAAATCGATCAAGGATCTCCAGCCGTTCCCGCAACGGCCTGTGAACGTTTTTGTGGGGGCCAACGGTTGGCGCGCTCCCGCGCCGGGTCGGCACCACATTACGTCTTTCGAGGCCTGCTCCAGCTTCACACGCGTTACGGCCTGCCAAGTTGCTCGCCCACCTTTCCGTGGACTTTGTCGCGAGGTTTCGATCCGGCCAGTTTCCCGACCAAACCGCTCGCCAGCTATCGAATCTAACCATCAACTATTCGAATGGGTCCTTCCCCCACTGGTAATCTGCCCCTTTAGGGCACACGCTGAAGCCCCGCGCGGACTGAAGCCCGCCCTCCATCGCTCTGTTCACCCAACGTAGAAACTCGAGGCCCCGCGCTTCAGCCGGCGGCCTGACGGTCATCCGAAGATGGCGAGCTGAAGCTCGCCACAGCACGCTTTCCAGAGAACCACTGCGCAAGTCACCGATCTGGCGGGACTAACGTCCCGCAGGGCGAACTGAAGTTCGCCCCTGCACGCTAAAGCGTGCGCCACGTACCGGGGTCAAGTTCTCTGACATTGGTGACGGCCCGCAGGGTCGTTCGCGCTGAAGCGTGCGCCACGAGAGCCGTAGTGCATGTTAGAATCAAATCGCAAGGAGACTGATTAAAACACAGTCAATGTTCAGTGTTTTAGGAGAGAGAACCAAAATGCCAAGACAGGCACAGCCAAAAGTCGACGAGTCCATCCTGGAGATGGCCATCGTTGGCTATCAGAGCCGGCTCGAAGAGGTTTCGGCAAAGATAGCCGATCTCAAAGCGCAACTGGGCCGACGCGGTCCGGGCCGGCCAAGAGCCACGGCAACCGGAACTGGTCAGGCGGGACAACCGAAGCGCCGCACGATAAGCAAGGCGGGCCGCGCCAGGATCGCCGCCGCACAGAGAGCCAGATGGGCGGCGCAGAAACAGCAACCTGCCCAAGCGGAGAAGCCCAAGAAACGGAAGTTGTCGGCGGCAGGCTTGAAAGCCATAAGGGAAGCCACGAAGAAGCGCTGGGCGGCTTACCGCAAAGCCCACGAATCCGCCGTATAGTCCGGACGGCCGGAGGCTAGCGCGCTGCCCAAACTTCGCCGCGGTTTCGAGGGGCGCGCGCGGAGCGGATAGGCCGGGTACTGAAGCGGCGCTAAAACGACAAGCTCAATTCGGCCTCTAACTGGTTTGCCGCGGACCGGTAAGCTGTCCCCAGGATTGCGGGGGCCTGCCAACGGATATACCGAACCTCCGGCGCCACCCTGATGTGGAATTCATCGACAAACCTCATGCCCAGCCCGGCCACGACTCCCAGGTTGTTAACCCGATTCGGGATGGCGGGGTTTTCGTTGTAATCCGTCGAGCCGCTCGGGTAGGTAAAGTCGTTGCCAGTCCGTATCTTGCCCACGTGGAGCAACTGCCCGCCGCCGGAAAAAAATATTCTGCGCTTCCAGCCCCTTGACCAGAAGCCGTAATAGTGCGCCAGCAGGGGGACCTCATAAACGTTGATCTGCGAGGTTTGGACAGTGGTAGTGAGTGGGCGATTATCGCCGCCGGTCGTGCTGGTGTTATAGCCGCTGAGGATGTTGTCGGTCACGGTGTAGTCCTCGTGATGGAAGTGGATCTCGCCCGCCAGCGAGAGGTGCTTCAACAAACGATACTCCACCATGGCTCCGGGCCCCCACTTAGGGGAATCGGATGCGCCGTAGTAGTTATATTGCGCCACCGGGTTATTCGAGATTTGTACGATGTAGCTTGTCTTAATCAGAGGGAGGGGAAAGTAATTCACATGGATGCCGATCGTGAGCCGGCGGAGCGGCGGAGCCGATTCGTCCTGGCCAAACAAAAGAAACCCCGGAAAGAGACAGGCTAACAGAGCGGCTTTCGAAAAGTCTGCGAGAGTCATCGATAACTTTCTCCAGGTCAGAACTGCAGGCGTAGTGAAAGCTCCATGGATCTTGGGCCGCCGGAGCGGTACAGAGCATTCACACCGCCCCCGAACGTCTGATTTAACATCTGCGTCACCACGCCGAAGTCCGGACTGGCCAGGTTGGCGCCTTCCTGAGGAGACGGGTTGGCGAAATTCGGATGGTTGAGGGCGTTGAAGCCCTCCACGGCAATGCTGAACCGATACCGTTCGGCGATCGGAAACACGCGGCGGAGGGCGAGGTCCAGTTGGGCGAATGAAAACCCGCGCAACTCGTTTCGTCCCATATTCCCCTGCGCGTAGCCGCAGGGAGTAATGAAGGCGGCGCTGTTTAGCTCACGTCCTCCGGGCACTGCAGGATTGTCGATCCAGATGGCGCCGCCGACGTAGCTGGGCCGCACATTGGCAAAAAGGCCGTTGTTCGTGCCGCCGTTGGTGGTGCTGTTGCAACCCGTCGCGGCACTGGTGGATTCGCTGACGGCCGAGAGATCGAAGGGAAGGCCGGTATGCGCGGCCGCGACAAAGTCCAGATACCAGTGCCGGAGGGGAGCGTAGATGACCCCTTGGCTAGGCGAGGGTAACTGCCACGAACCCGAGAAGCTCACATTGTGGCGGATGTCGTAGTCCGAGTCGCCTCTTTCGCCGCCAAACAGGGTGGCAAAGCCGCCGCCGAACGCGGCATCGGTGGAGGCACTGTCGATGGAATGCGACCAGGTATAGCTCAACTGGGTCTGGAGAGTGCGGCTGAGCCGCTTCCGGAATTGGACTTGCAGGCCATTGTAGCTGGATGACGCTCCGTTCTCCACTTCCTGGAGAATGTCATATGCGGCGGTGTACGAGGCCGAAGTGCTGGTGCGCAGCAGATTCCCACCCCGGCTGCCCACAACGCTCACGCTCAACGTCTGCCCCACGCCGAAATTCTTCTCCCAGGTGCCGTTCCACTGGTATATCCGGGGCGACAGCAAGCTCGGGTCGCCGGTCAGGATCTGTCCATAAGGGCGCGTAGGCGGCAGAACCGGGGGAGTCAGGTCGCCCGGTGCGAGTGGGAAGCCGATCTCCGAGGCCGTCCGCACGTCCGCGTACGGGGCTCCGAAGAATGCCTGGCCCACAACTCCATACCCAACGTCGTAGAACATTCCAAATCCGGCACGCAGCGTCATCTCGTGTCCCGGTGCGTCATCGGACAGGTAGGCAATTCCGACCCGCGGGGCGACGTTGAGCCACCGGGTGGCATAGATGGGTTGATTCTGCGTAACCCCTGCAATCAGATCGCCCGATATCGCGAAAGGCTGCGGCCCCTGCCGCGCGGTCGGAGCTGGATTGACGTCCCAGCGCGCGCCGTACGTAAGCGTGGTTCGCTCCGTGAGCCGGAAGGTGTCCTGGAAGTAGAGCGAGAAGTTTTTGTAAGTCGGGTACACTTCCGGCACGCTGGACGTGACCTGAACATTCAGGGCATCACCCGTCAAGAGCGCATAGAAGTTAGCGGTGCTGACTCCATTGAAAGAGACGCCCAGGCTGTATGGATTCCGGTAAGTGGTTTGCAAAATCTCCCGGACGTCCACGCCGGTCTTGACGTTGTGCCTGCCATAGACCTTCGACAGGCTATCGACCAAATTGACCTGCTGCTGGGTATTGTCGGAGCGCCCCCCAAAAGAATAGCCCGCGAATCCGAGAACATTCAGGCTAAACGCGCCGGTCGCGGTGGTGACGCCCGCCGGAAATATCTCGGATTCCGGCAGGGGGACGGCGCCGCCGTAATTGTCCATTGTGGAGAGCCCGGTTGACGTAGCTGTGGAATAGTTCAGGCGCAGATCGTTGAGCGCGCCGTTGCCGAATACATGGGTCGCTCCGACGGTGGCGAGCTGAGAGCGCGAAGACTGCTCCGTGAGGATATTGGGAGTAGAGAACTGGGTGCCACGCTGGTCGGCGTTGGACGATGTCAGGCTGTAACGGGCGAACAAGGTGGTATTGGCATTCAGAATGTGATCGATGCGGATGCTGCCGGAACTGGCGTCGGAGGGATTGGAGGTTAGGGCGTTGTACTGGGCGCCGCCATTCGTCAACTCGACGCTGTTCGGAATGGGAAATGCATCCAGATACGGGAGCAGATTCGATCGAGCGGAGGCTCGGGAGGCGATGTCCGGCACATCGGCGATCAACGACTCGGGAGACGTAAGCGTCAGCTTTTCGAAAGCGATGAAGAAAAATGTTTTGTCCTTAACGATGGGCCCGCCCAAAACTCCGCCGGGACGCTCCTGGTGTTCGCTGCCCTTCCCATATCCGCCGGCATTGGCGAACCAGTCGTTCGCGTCGAACTTATCGCTGCGTATGTAATCGTACAACGTGCCATGCAGGGCGTTTGTGCCTCCCCGGCTGGTCATCACCACCTGCGCGCCGGGTGAACGGCCGAACTCCGGCGCGAAGGACGAAGTTTGGACCTTCATCTCCTGCATGGCGTCGATCGAGATCAAGCTGGTGGAAGCATTCGCGCCGCCCAGCGCGCCAGCGCCACCGCCGCCGCCGAAACCGCGGCCAAAACCGCCGCCGCCGCTGCCGGCCCCTGGAGCGCCGCCGCCGGAGGGCGATTGGTTCAGGCTCACGCCGTCCAACGTATAGTAGTTCGTCGTGGAGCGCAGTCCGTTGGCGTCGAAGCCGCCCGAGCCGTCCGTCGCCGGCGTGATACCGGGGGCCATGAAAATCAGCGATTCGGCATTGCGTCCGTTGTCCGGAAGATCCTGAACATAATTCTGCTGCAACGAGACGCCTTGCGCCGCTTCGCTGGAAAGAGTTTGGGCTTGGGCGGTTACTTGCACGCTGGTGCCTGCCACCGCCACCTTGAGTTCCACGCGAAACGTTTGCCGGTCGCGGACCTGCAGCGTCAACGCGTTGACCTGGTATTCATCGAAGCCGGGCTTTTCCGCCGTGAGCGAATAATTGCCCGGCTGCAGGAAATCGAAGACGGCAAAGCCGTTGTCCCCGGTTTCCATCTGGGTCACAGTGCCCCGGAGCAGATCCGTGAGCGTCACTTTGGCGCCAGGCACGACTGCGGCGCTGGGATCAAAAACCGTAACAGTGAGCGTCGCCGAGTCTTGCGCGAGAGCGGCGACACCGCCAAGAAACACGGCTAGAGCCGCGATTTGTCTGAGCACAACCTAGGTACAACCCCCAATCTGCAAATTCCCACGCCCAAGGCAAGAGCGGCAACTGAAGAATCAAGCCCACGAGCTTATTTCTGAAGTCCAGTGACGAAGCACTGGTTCATCCGGGGTACGCCGATTCACAAATCTTTACAAATAACCACAATACTCCGTTTGGCCTCTGCGGGCAAGTTCGGCATGTTCGAGTCCAGGGGCGGCGATCGGGAATATCAGTTCCCGTCCTTCGCCCATCTTGCGGCGGATCCGGCTGACGTGCGTGTCCCCCGGCCGGTCGAACAGAGACGCCGGCAGTGGGGCAGTTTGCTTAGTTTTCCCAATATTGAGATGCTGCATGGATTGGAGGGCGGGCAATTCTGCCCGCAGCCGGCTTTCAGCCGGCTCTGGCCGCCTAAAAAGGCGGCTGCGGCCAAGATTGGCCGCCCTCCAATTCCGGCGAGAATCGGAGTCTCGCGGGAAAACTATTGAATCTCGCATAATATAGTTACAATATCTCGCGTTTTATAGTGACAAACATGCCGGGCCGCCTTATAATTGAGTCGTGCCCCTTCAAAGCCCACCCCGTCGGGACCTCCGGGCCCTGG